>Ga0182027_10013986_pt1 | contig 11138 bp, 11 predicted proteins | sample 712E1DmetaG_FD_121300 | JGI IMG/M metagenome (GOLD analysis project Ga0182027, IMG submission 121300) | Permafrost microbial communities from Stordalen Mire, Sweden - 712E1D metaG (Illumina Assembly) | ecosystem: Environmental > Terrestrial > Soil > Wetlands > Permafrost | place: Sweden...
CGATCCGGCCCAGCGGGCACAGCCGCTCCTTGTTGCCTTTCCCAAGCACGCGCGCAAATCCGCGTTCGAAGTCAATCTGGCCGTAGTTCAATCCGCTCAGCTCGCTCACCCGCAATCCCCCGCCATAGAGCAGCTCCATGACCAGGCGGTCGCGCCAGGCGGTGAACAGATCAAGGCTACCGTTCTCGATCAGGCGTTGCGGCGCCGCCAGCAGGTCGACCATTTGCTTCTCGGTCAGGAATTTCGGCAGCGGCTGGGCGAGCTTGGGCAGCGGGAGCCCCGCCAGCGGGGAATGCGACAGCCGGCCGCGCCGCATCCAGAACTTCCAGAAGGCGCGCAGGCCCGAAAGATGATTGTGCAAGGTCCGGCGGCTGAAACGCCGTTGCCCCTCGATCACGAAATCGCGCAGGTCGCGGGATTCCAGGCGGTCCCAGCCGCGATCGGCGAGCCCGCTCCGCGCCAGCCAGCGCCAGAAATCCTCGAATGCCTGGCGATAATTGCGCACCGTGTAGCGCGAATACCGGCGCTCCTTGGCGAGGTGCTCCAGGAAAGGCGCCAGCCATTCTGCGGCGACCGCGGGCGGCACCGTGGCCGCCATCGGATCCGGCTGGTCCTCTCGTTCAACATTCATGGGGTTGTCCGTGTGCACACGAACCCCGAGATTTCATGGAGACGCGACGCCCTCGTCGCGTAGGTCCACCGAGAACGCGACGAGGGCGTCGCGTCTCCATCACTTGTCCTCAAGACGCTTTGATCGCGTTGGGGACAACGCACGCCACGAGTGTCAACCCAGTCCGCAAGATTCACGACGAGGATGGCGGATGGGCCGCGCGCCACGCCGCCTCAGTTTCTCGCACCACCCGCGATGTCTCCTGGCGCAACGCCCCTTCCGGGTCCAGCCCCTTGGCGTGCGCCGCCGCGGCCAGTTCGAACAACCGGCGGCCGAGCGTCTCCTCGGTCAGGCACGCGCCGAGCCGCCGGATTTCCCCGCCGTCAACCCGACCCGCGCAGTCCAGCTGCTTTTTCTCGATCTGCTTCCACACAGCCTCGGCAAACATCAAGGCGGGCAGCTGCGGCGGCAGATGCTTGAAGACGACCGCTTGGCTCTGGCCCACAGCCTGCCGCTCGGTCCGTTTGATCGCGTCCCATTGCACGAGAACCTCCGCGGACGAGTTCAGGCGGCCGGTGCCGAAGACATGGGGATGACGGCGAACCAGCTTCTCGTTGATCTCCCGCGCCACGTCGTCGAAATCGAAATCACCCCGCTCCGCGGCGAGTTGGGCGTGGAAGATCACCTGCACCAGCACATCGCCAAGTTCCTCCCGCATATGCGGCATATCGAGCCGGTCGATGGTTTCGAGCAGCTCGCTGCATTCGTCGATCAGGCAGCGCGTCAACGTCTGGTGGTTCTGCTCGCGGTCCCAGGGGCAGCCGTCGGGCGCGCGCAACCGGGCCACGGTTTGGCGGAGATCGTCAATGGCACTCATTGAGGGAATGGGCGCAAGAAGACACAAAAAAAGCAAAACATAAAGCCTTGCGCCTTTCCGCTCTCTTTGCGGCTAATCAAGACCCCCATGGACAAACTGATCGAGATCATGGCCCACAAACGACGGGAGATCGCGCCGTTGTTGCGCGCCGTGTCCGCCGGCGAACTGGCCCGGGCCAACGCGGATCGACCCCCGCCGCCCTTTGCCTCGGCTCTGCGCCGCGCCGACGGTCGGCTGGCCGTCATCGCCGAGATCAAGCGCCGCTCGCCGTCAGCCGGCGAAATCATGCCCGGAGTCTCTGCGCTAGAACAAGCCCGGCGCTACCAGGCAGCCGGGGCTGATGCCCTGTCCGTGCTCACCGATTCGCACTATTTCGGCGGCTCGCTCGACGACCTTCGCGAGGTGTCGGCCGGCATGGCCGCAACCGCCCCGGCGCTACCCTGTCTGCGCAAGGACTTCATGCTCCACCCGGTGCAGGTGCTTCAGGCCCGGGAGTCGGGGGCCAGCGCCGTGCTCATCATCGTCCGGGTGCTCACAGACGACGAAATCCGGGCGCTGCACGATGCGGGCCGCGCCGCCGGCCTGGACGCGATGTTTGAAATCCATGACGAGGCCGATCTGGAGCGCGCGCTTCGCCATGAGCCGCAGATCGTCGGCGTCAACAATCGCGATCTCGCTGTTTTCCGGACGGACCTGGGCATCAGCGAGCGACTGATTCCCCTGCTTCCGCGCCAGGTGACCGCGGTGAGCGAGAGCGGCATTTTCACAGGCGAGGACGCCGGCCGGGCGCACGCGGCAGGCGCCCACGCGATCCTCGTCGGCGAAGCGCTGATGAAAACGTCCGCCCCGGCGCGGCTCCTCGCGAAATTCCGCGGAGCCTGACCCGCCCGGTTCTAGAGTCCTTGAATTGCCAATCATGTTGCGATCTGATCAATTCTCCCGACAGTGTTCTTTTCGATCGAGCAAGGGTTCCGTTTTGTGGATCGAAGCGTCCGCGCAGCGGACATTGAGCGAGGCGCTGACCCCAGCCTCGGTCAGCGTCCAACCTCTTCAACACGTCACGCCTCAAGTTTGGTCTTAGGCGGCGCCTCGCTAAGCCATGCCCTTCACTCCCACGGAAACCCGGGCGCTCCTCGAACAGCTGGGGCACCGGCCCAAGCGGTTTCTCGGACAGAACTTCCTGGTTGACGGCAACATTGTGCGCAAATCGATCGAGCTCGGCGAGGTGGCGCCGGGAGACACAGTGGTGGAGATCGGTCCGGGACTCGGCACGCTCACCAGCGCCCTCCTCGATGCTGGCGCCGAGGTCTGGGCGGTGGAGAACGATCGCACGCTACATCGGCACCTCGCCGTCACGCTGCAGCCGCGCCATCCCGACCGCCTGCATTTGATCGAAGGCGACGCGATGGAATGGCCGCTGGCCGGGCTTCCGACGGCGCGCGCGGCCTCGGCCTTTAAGATTATCGCCAATCTCCCCTATGCCATCTCCACGCCGTGGATGGACGCCGCGTTGTCCGGCCCGCCGCCCGACCGGATGGTGCTCATGCTGCAGCGCGAAGCCGCCGATCGCTACGCCGCCCGACCCGGAAGCAAAAGCTACGGGGCGATTTCGATTTTCCTGCAGGCGGCCTACGATTTCTCCCCGGGCCATCGGGTGGCGGCGGCCTGTTTTTATCCGCGTCCAGATGTCGACTCGTGTCTGCAGGTGTTCCGGCGCAAGGCGGGGCCATTCCAGTTTTCCCCGGAGATCAAAGCGATCATCCGGCGTTGTTTCCAGCAGCGCCGCAAGCAGGTGGGCGCATGCTTGCGTCTCCACCTCCCGCCGGAGCGTGCCGCCGCCTGGCTGGCGGAAATTGCGCCCGCCGGCTTTGGCCCACAAGCGCGGGCGGAACAGATTCCGGTGGCACTTTGGCAAAAATTGGGAGTCAAATAATTGCGCATGCTCTCGCTGCATGGTGACTTGAAATCGTCCTGTTTTCTCCTGTAATCCCGTCAGCTCCATGAAATTCGCTGTCGCTTTCATTCTTCTCGCCTCTGGCGGGTGCTTTTCCCCCCTGTGCGCGCAACTCGCTTCCAATTCCGGCGGCGCTCCGGGCGCGGAATCGTCGTTGCAGCAATCCGCGCCGCCGCAAAGGTATGGCCGGATTCAAGGCGACACCTATATTTCCCCGACCGGTCTCTACCGCGTGAGGATCCCCGTGTTGCCGCTCTTGGGCGGAACGATTTCCGACACCCCCAATGTGGTCACGTTCGATGATGATTTTAGCATCCACCTCAGCCTGGGCGCATTTCCCCTGACGCAGGAATTGAAATCCGACTTGGAGACGCGCGGCGCAAAGGATTTTCTCACTCATTTCTTCGACAATATTGTCATGCCTGATTTTGTCTCCAACTTTCCGGGATCCACGAGGGAGCAAAAAGCGATTCTTCTGCCGCATATCATGGATGGCGCTGTCTTGCTCTTCAGCTTGCATCCCGGTGGCTCGAATTTTGAACTGCGTTCGACCATTTCGCGCCGGATCAAACCGGTGGTCGCAAAGCGCGGCAACCTCTGCTTCGTGAAATACGGCTACGTTTTCGTTGTCAGCACCGAAGTGGCCGAGCGCGCGCTTGAACGGTCGACGTACAACAAGACTGCAGATGAGGAAGACGCCATCCTGCGCCAGCGTCTGCTGGACCTTGTGGCGAAGATGGAGTTTAGCCCGCCCCCCCCGGAGGGGAAGAATTGAGGCGGCGACCAGCCAGCGAGGCGCCCGACATCGAGCTTCCCGGCTCGTCCCGGGTGCAATGACGGCCAATCCTTGCACCATGTCGGATCTCCATGAGTTTTCGCCGCTCGTGCGCGACGCGACCGAAGCGGACCTGCCGGCGATCGTGGCGATCTACAACGCCACCGTCCCGGGAGGCATGGTGACCGCCGACACGTCGCCGGTGAGCGTGGCAAGCCGCGTGCCCTGGTTTCGCTCGCACACGCCGGACCGCCGGCCCTTCTGGGTGGCGGAGGACGCCGCCGACGCCGTCTGCGCGTGGCTCAGTTTCAGCGATTTTCATCCCCGGCCGGCCTATCATCCCACAGCGGAAATCAGCGTGTATGTCGCTGAAACCAAAAGGCGCCGCGGACTCGCCAGCTTGCTGCTGCGCCGGGCGATCGCCTGCGCCCCGACCGTGGGCGTCAAGACCCTGGTCGGACTCATCTGGGCACACAACGAGCCGAGTCTTCGCCTCTTTGCCCAGCATGATTTTGTGCAGTGGGGGCGCCTGCCCCGAGTCGCGCTGCTCCAAGGAGTGGAGCGCGATCTCGTGATCGTCGGCCGCCGCACGACGACGTAATGGCGGCCCGAGGAGATTCTCGGAGGCGGATCTGGTGGGTCGACCGGGACTCGAACCCGGAACCAACGACTTAAAAGGACGCTGCTCTACCATTGAGCTATCGACCCGAACAGATGACTGTTAACTTATCAGGCCTCCAGGGGTTATCATTTCAACGCATTGTTTCTAGGCTGGAGCCACCGTTAAGGGCAACAGCACAACAAGAGAAAGAACAACCGCATCGAACCTTTTCCGCAACAGTCAGAGCGGGCGGTATTAGGCCCTCTTCATCGCGGCGGGCAAGCAGAAATGGCTCTCGCTCGACACCGACGTTATGACGAACCCGGCGGAGTCGTTCCGGTTGGGGGCGCCGGTTTCCGGTCAGGAGTCCTGGGCGGTTCGTCCGTATCGTAGTTGAACGAGGCGTAAATCACGCCGATCAGGTTCTCGCGGGTCACCACATCGTCGTCGACCCGGTCATTGTTGATTCCGATGATCCGCCAGCCATCGGCCAGCTTCACAACCAACCGGTGCACGACTCGCACGCCGCGCTGGTTGCGATAGGCCACTGTCATCCCCGGTCGCAGGTCGTCGTACGCGATCGGATTGATGACCAGCAGCGTGTCCTCGCCGTACACCGGTTGCATGGATGAACCCGTGCCGACGGCCGGCATGCGACCCGGTCCGCGGGCCGTCACCACTTTGGCATCATGCCAAGCCTGGTCCACCGGGACGTCGGCGGAAGGCGAAACGGTGGCGGCGGGGGGCCGCTCCGTCGTGTCAGCGCAACCGGCGGTCAAGAGCCAAACCAGCAGCGATCCGGAGAGCGCGCCTATTGAAATCGACGGCCGGGGGTCGCGGCGCCAAGGTCCCTTGTAAAATTGCTCGAAAAGCTTCACTTGTATAATGCGCGGAAAGTATGACATTCTTTCGACGCATGGCTTCAAGGCTTGAGATAGTGCTTAACTCGACCAACGGTTAATCCGATTAATCAACGGGGTGTTCCCGCTCAACATGAAACGGCTTGTCATCATCGAAGACCAGACTGCGATCCGCGAAATGCTGGCGGAAATACTTCGCCTGGACCCCTCGTTCAAGCTGGTGGGGGAAAGCGGCGACGGCCAGAGCGCCTACAAGCTCTGCCTCGATGTCAAACCGGATGTCATCGTCCTGGACGCAAAACTCCCGGGCTTGAACGGGGTCGATCTTCTGCGGCGCCTGAACAAGGTCCTGACCAATCTGCGTGTGCTGGTTTTTTCGGGTCACGAGAACCCGGTGCTGGTGCGGGAGATGCTTGAAGCGGGAGCTCATGGCTTCGTGGAAAAGACCGCGGGGCTCTTCGAGTTCAAGAAAGGGCTCGAAACCGTGGCGAATGGGGGAACCTATTTCGGGCCGTCGGTGGCCGCCCTGTTGCGTAATGTGGTGGCCAACCCGAGCGCTAGTTCCAGCTCGGATTTTCTGACTGACCGCGAACGCGAAATCCTGCAGCTGGTAGCCGAAAGCTACAGCACCAAGGAAATCGCGGTGAAGCTCGGCATTAGTGTGAAGACGGTCGACAACCATCGCACGAATCTGATGAGGAAGCTGAATTTGCACGACGTGGCCAGCCTCACGCGCTACGCGCTCGAAATCGGTCTGATTCAATAGTTCTCTCAGAACGGCGCCCGGTCCCGCGCTTCGCGGTACCGACCGTAAAGCACCGGAATGAGGCGCAGGTTGAGCGTCGATTCCGGCCGAAGCGAGCCGTTGTCGAAGAGCAAACACCGCCGACCGGATTGTTGCGGAACCATTGGGGATGGGGGGCGTGGCTGAGTTCGGGCCCGGAGGAGGGATGCCCATGCCACGCGGCACACGCCCCCTTCCCTCAGAATTGCAGAGAAATAAAATGCACCCCACGGAATTCACGTCGATAAATTCCTTGCGCACCGCTGCGGCTTTGACAATAAGTTCCACTCACTCCTGCCTCGTGCCTTCGATGAACCTAACCTCTCGGAAACTGTGTCTCGCCCTCATTAGCGCTACGGTGATTTTCGCCGGGTGCCACAAGAAACCGATTCCCACCCCGGCTGATACCACGCCGACGGGCTCGCCGTCCAGCGCTATTGATACCGAAAAGATGGGCAATTTGGCGGATTCATCGGCTGCGGGCCTTCAGCAGCGCGCCGACGGAGTCATCGAGGATGCCGATACCATCCGGAACCTGCTCCAGCCGGTTTATTTCGATTTCAACCTGGACGCGGTCAAACCGAACCAGAAGGCGAACATCATCGCCGCAGCCGATTACCTCAAGAAGACCCCGCAATACCGGATGTTGCTTGAAGGCCACTGCGATTGGCGTGGCACGGCCGAGTATAATCTGGGCTTGGGCGATCGGCGGGCTCAGGCGGTCAAGAAACTTCTCCAAAGCCTGGGGATTTCGGCGGACAAGCTGCAAATCCTCTCCAAGGGCTCGCTCGGTGCGGCTGAAAAAGGTTCCGAGGATCAGATGGCGAAGGACCGCAAGGTCGACTTCGTGATCCTCAAGAAATAGCCGCCGGTCTGACCGGTTCTCCCGAAGCCCCGAGACTGCTCGGGGCTTTTTTTATTGCGCCTCAGACGCCGGCCAGCACAGACAGCATTTTCTCCGACACCGCCGAGCCTTTCTGCATGATCCGCAGATTGAAGCTTTCGTTGGGCGCGTGGAGATTGTCCTCCGGCAGGAATAGGCCGAGCAGCACCGAATCCAGCCCGAGCACGCGCTTGATGTCGGCGATGATCGGCACGCTGCCGCCTTCCCGCAGATACAACGGCGGCCGGCCAAAAACGGCTCCGGCCGCGCTGTCGATCGCGCGAAACGCCTGCGCCAGTCGTGCCGGCTGGTCTTTCGGCGTGTTCGAGCGGTCGGGCGGAACCACGATATAGGGGATGGCGTCGTGCTGATCGATGATGCGGAAGGTAACGTCCTTGGGCATCCGCTCGCGAATCGCCGCGTAGAGCAGCGGACGGATTGTTTGCGGCATCTGATTGGGCACGAGCCGGCAGCTGATCTTTAGGAACGCCTTGCTGGGAATGACCGTCTTGCTCCCCTCGCCCTGATAACCGCCGCCTATCCCGTTGAATTCGAGCGTGGGAAGAAAGCGGACCGCCTCGAATGGCGTATAGCCCGCCGGCACATGGAAGGCGGGGATACCGAGAAACTCGCGATACTCCGCTTCACTGGTGCCCAATTTGCGGAGTTCTTCGCGCTCCCAAGGCTCGACCTCTCGAACGTCGTCGTAGAAGCCGGGGATGTTTACCCGGCCGTCCGGCGTATGCAGCGAAGCGCACAGCTCGGAGAGCGCCTGGATTGGGTTGCGCAGCACGCCGCCGTGCAGGCCCGAATGCAGGTCGATCTTCGCGCCGGTCACCTCCACCTCGCAGAGCGTGAGACCGCGCAAACCACACGTGATCACAACCTGATCTTCGCGGGGAATCCCGGTGTCGGAAAGGAATACAAAGTCGGCGTTCAGCCGGTGCCGGTACTTCTGCAGGAACGGCAGGAAACTGGGACTCCCCGTCTCCTCCTCGCCTTCGATGACAAACGTGATCCGCAAAGGCAGGTGCGGGTTCTTTTCCAGGAGCCGGCCCACGGCAGAAATGTGCGCCATCAGCGGTCCCTTGTTGTCGGCCGTGCCGCGCCCCCAAAGGCGGCCGTCCCGTTCCACCGGCTCAAACGGCGGCGTCTTCCAGAGATTCAGCGGATCCGGCGGCTGCACGTCGTAATGGCCGTAAATAATGACGCGCGGCCAGTCTGCGGGTCCCTCGCGCTGCGCGAAGATGATCGGATGCAGGTCGGTTTTCACGACCTCCACCGCAAAACCGAGGGAACGCAGCAGGCCGCGGACGAATTCCTGCGCTCCCGTCATGCCGTCCTTGTATTTCGAGTCCGTCGAAACGCTCGGGTAGCGGACGAATTCCTTCAGTTTTTCGACCGGGTCAAACATGCCCGAAGATATGCCCGCCCGCCGCGCGGGCAAATACGAAAGCGCCAGTTTCCAGCGTCCGCTGGAAACTGCCTAGTGTTTGAAGTGCCGGATACCGGTAAAAACCATGGCCAGGCCGCGTCCGTCGGCCGCCTGAATCACCTCGGCGTCCTTCACCGAACCGCCCGGCTGGATGGCGGCCGTCGCGCCCGCATCGGCCGCGGCAATCAAACCGTCGGCAAAGGGGAACAACGCCTCCGACGCCACCGCCGAGCCATTGAGGTCCAATCCGGCCTCGCCGGCTTTCCAGACGGCGATCCGCGAGCTGTCCACGCGAGACATCTGACCGGCGCCGATGCCAAGGGTTTCTTCGCCTCGCACGTAGACAATGGCGTTTGATTTGACGTGTTTGCAGACCTTCCAACCGAAAAGCATGCTCGCCCACTCTTCAGCTGTCGGCTGACGTTTTGTCACCACCTTGAAGTTAGGCACGTCGCCGAGCACGGTATCGCGATCCTGCACCAGCACGCCGCCGATGACCGAGCGCACCTCGCGCAGCGATTCCGCCCCGAGGCCGCCTTTGGCCACCATAAGCCGCAGATTTTTCTTCTTTCGGAGGATTGCCAGCGCCTCGTCACTAAAGCGCGGGGCGATGATGACCTCCGTGAAGATCTCGACGATGGCCCGGGCCAGGTCGCCGCCAAGCGTCTGATTGACCACGATGATGCCGCCAAACGGCGCCTGCCGGTCGGTGGCCAGGGCGCGGTCCCACGCGGCAAGGAGCGTATCGGCGCTCGCCACACCGCAGGGATTCGTGTGCTTGAGGATCGCCACCGTGGGGCGCTCGAACTCGCCGATCAGGTACGTAGCGGACGTGATATCCAGAATGTTGTTATAGCTGAGCTCCTTGCCCTGCAGTTGTTCGAAATGCTCGAAGAACGTCCCGTACAAGGCGGCTTTCTGGTGGGGGTTTTCACCGTAGCGCAAACCCGAGGCTTTCTTGAAGGTCAGGGTGAGCAAAGAAGGGAAACCCGCCACGGCATCGAGATCCGGTTCAGCCATCTGTCCTTCGAGATAGCGGGAGATCGCGGCATCGTAACTCGCGGTCCGCTGGAAGACCTTGAGCGCGAGGCGCCGGCGGATCCCAGCCAACGCGGCGGGCGATTCCATCGCCTGAAGCACCGGTTCGTAATCCGCCGGATCGCACACCACGGTCACACTTTCATGATTCTTCGCCGCGCTACGCAGCATCGACGGGCCCCCGATGTCGATGTTCTCGATGGCCGCTTCGAAGTGGACGCCGGGGCGGGCCACCGTCTCCTCGAACGGATAAAGATTCACCACCACGAGATCGATCAGGGCGATCCCGTTCACCTCAGCCTGGTGCAGGTGATCCGGTTTGTCGCGCCGGCACAGCAGGCCGCCATGGATTTTCGGATGCAAGGTCTTCACCCGACCCTCCATGATTTCCGGGAAGCCGGTATGCTGGCTGACTTCCGTGACAGGCAGGCCCCGTTCCGCGAGGAGTTTCGCCGTGCCTCCCGTGGACAGGAGCCGGTACCCAAACCGGTTCACGAGGGCGGTCGCAAATTCGACCAGGCCGCGTTTGTCGCTCACCGAAAGAAGGGCCAGCTTATCCATAGCTGCGTGTTTGTGCGGAACGGCTCCCGCTTCCGCAAGCTGAAAGCCGTTCACTTGGCACCAGCCTGCTTGAAAACCGCGGCATCCTGGAGTTTGTTAGCATGCACCCGACGCCCGACTCCTTTCCGTTTCCGGCGACCGGGGTCCGATACACGAATCTCCTGGCATGCCGCAAACTTCTGTAGAAGTACCCGGCCTCACGGCACACCTCGACCGGCTGGTCCACCATCATGGCGGCAAATGCCTGCCAGACGGAACCCCACACGCATTCGTCTACTTCATCACGATCAAGAACGAATCGGACCGTACGGTCACCCTGCTCGGGCGCAAATGGATGATACTGCAGGCGGACGGCAGCCGCCTGGTGATCGAAGGTGAGAAGATCGTTGGCGAAACTCCCCGCCTCGCCCCCGGTGAGCATTTTTCTTACAACAGCTATCATGTCACCGGCGGCCGGGCGCGCGCGCAGGGCAGCTTTCATGGGGTCGACGAGTTCGGCGGGCATATCTACGTGATGCTGGCGCCGTTCGACATGGTGATCCCCTAGCCCGCATATTTCATAGTCTTCGCCATCGCGACGATCATTTTCCTGCTAGCGGCTCCTATGATGGCGGTTGTCACAGGATATGCGGGCTTAGCCCGGATGTGCCGGCCTGCGCGCTCGGCCCGCGGATCGTCAACAGTCTGCATGCAGGCTGTCGAATGGAGCATGAAACATCCGGGCTAGCAGCATGGAGGGCGAAGCCCGACAGGCTGCTAG
>Ga0182027_10013987_pt1 | contig 11138 bp, 11 predicted proteins | sample 712E1DmetaG_FD_121300 | JGI IMG/M metagenome (GOLD analysis project Ga0182027, IMG submission 121300) | Permafrost microbial communities from Stordalen Mire, Sweden - 712E1D metaG (Illumina Assembly) | ecosystem: Environmental > Terrestrial > Soil > Wetlands > Permafrost | place: Sweden...
TCAGGGCACGTTCAATTACTACACTTTTAACGGCGGAGCGGTTTGGGGACTCAAAGAGCAAGTAGGTGATGATCCGTCGATAGCGCCAAAATGGCGCGGATACATGCAATGGCTTTCTACCGTTAAAGTGATCGAGCCGCTTGTTTCCAGAGTCGCACAAGTCGAACATACAGGGCGCGCAGCAATTTTCAATCTGCTTGGGCAGCGGATCAAACCTGATGGTTTCCGGAGTGTTCTCCCCGTCGGTAGCCAGGGTATGTTCATAACGGTTCGGGATAATTCACAAGCAAAGTCACTGCCTGTGGTTCGGTAAAATGCAGGGTCGCGGTACTCAGCCGACAGTCAAATATGCTGAGGCCTTGATCGATGCGCCACGACCATCCTTGATCGTGTATATTTTATTATATACCTTGCTTCTAGCGATTGACCAAGCTTGCCCGGCGGAAGCTGGCCGGCTCATTACTCACACCGTATCGCCTGTGCTCTTCTATAGGAGAACAATATGAAGTTTCCCGGCACTCAGCTTCGGTTGCTAATTCCATTGGCATTCTTACTCTGTTCTTTCATTGGCTGTGCATCCTCTTTCTCCGGCCGCAACATTATGGAAGTCACCGATGAAACAGAAGTGCAAGGTTGCAAGAATTTAGGCCTTGTCACCGGGAATTCTCATTGGGGCGGACTTACGGGACAGGAGCTGAGTCTGGAAGTGGCCAAGAAAAGAGCATTGGCTCACGCGAGGGCCAAAGGCGCAACGCATGTTCTATGGCTGAACATGACAAAGGGCTTCTTTGGCGCTTCGGTTTCCGGAAAAGCCTATGTTTGTTCGGAAAACGCAAACGCAATTACCGGGAAGTCCGATAGCGCGTCAAGAATTATTCCCTTGTCAAAATCCTTGACGTCAAAGAAGCAGGCGCCCGGCGGATATGCGGCGGTGATGCGGTTTGAATCCGCGGGCATGGACAGCGGCGTTTCGATGGTAATTACGGATATCTTCACAAATCAGATTCAGGCCAATGGCAAATACAGGGTGATGGAAAGATCTCAAATGAACAGGATATTGAGCGAACAGGGTTTCCAAAACAGCGGCGCATGCAGCTCTACCGAATGTGCCGTTGAAATAGGGCGGTTGCTGAGCATTGACAAAATGTTTGTCGGCAGCGTAGGAAAACTCGGTGAGAGCTGGGTTATCAACATCCGGATAATAAACATCCAAACCGGAGAAATATTATCGAATGTATCCAAACAGGTTGTGGGAAAGGTCGATAACTTGAGCCCGGCTGCGATTCAAATGGCAAATGAGCTTTCCCAGTAGCTCCACAGCCAAGAATCGATTGCCGGGCAATAATGGAGGCGGGGAAAATCGTGAAAGCAGTAGTCTTCTACGAAATGGGCGCGGCTCACATGGATACCATACAAAGAGCTTTCCCGGGGCACAAAGCGCTTGTTGACCTGTTTGCCCGACAGGGCAAGGTGATTGCAATCGGCACATTTGCAGATATCAACGACGGGGCCATGGGAATATTTGGAACCAGGGAGCATGCTGAGGATTTTGTAAGGCAAGATCCCTTTGTTCTCGAAGGCCTGGTCGGCAAAGTAACCATAAAGGATTGGAAAGAAACCTTGCTGGGGTAGCGTCCCGGCCCGTTCTTCACAAATTTCGAAGGAAGGCGGGTTGTTCCAACTTATTTTGGTTCTTCACCTATCGATCTTCCGCTCGCGCTCCGTGAGATCCGCAAAAACAGACCGCGCGGTATAGGCCTTTTGTCAATTAGGAGTCCCGCATGAAGAAACCGGAACAGCGTTCTTCGGATGCCCGCATCTGGCGTTTTTTCCGCGCAGGCGGATTCGATCAGGTCAGGCTCGATACCGGTCGTGACCTTCTTGAACTCGAACGGCTCGACCAGAAACTGTGGGTGGCCCTCGCCTGTCCGGTGGACAGCGTGCAATTTGACATACGAACCCTGGCCTTGATCGACACCGACGGCGATAAGAGGGTGCGTGCCGCGGAGTTGCTGGCGGCAATCAAATGGATTGGATCGCTGCTGAAGAATCCCGATGATTTGATCGCCGGAAAAGACGAAATTCGTTGGTCGGCCATCAACGACGCGGCCGAGGAAGGTCGTGCGATTGCCGCGGCCGCGCGCAGGGCGACTTCTGCGCTCGGGAAGACCGACACCGACGCCGTCACCATTGCGGAAATGGATTCCCTTGAAAAAGTTCTTTCGCAAAAGCCGTTCAATGGGGACGGTATCATTACAGAAGACAGCGCAGACAACGATGCAATGCGCGCCATCGTCAACGAAATCATGACCGCATGCGGTTCCGTAACCGATCGTTCGGGCAAACCCGGCATATCCGGGGAAAAGGTGGATACCTTTTTTGCTCAGGCGCGTGACTATGATGCGTGGTACGCGGAATCGCAACGCGATCCAGCGATCCGGCCCTTGGGCGACGCCACGGACCCGGCGGGCCGGGCAATCGCGGCCGTACGGGACAAAATCAACGACTATTTCGTGCGCTGCGCGGTCGCGGCATTCGACGACCGGGCCGTTTCCGCCCTCAACGGCGGCGAAAAGTGTTTTGAAGCAATGGGCACAAAACCGCTCACTTTTGAGAGCACCGAGATCTCCGGACTGCCACTGGCGCGAATCCAGCCGTACCGTCCGCTCCCTCTTGTCAAAGACGTCAACCCTGCGTGGGCCGACAAAATCGGCCGCTTCGCGGCAGACGCGGTGCGTCCGGTCCTCGGGACCAGAGAATCGCTTTCCGAAAGCGAATGGCAGCGCCTGCTCGCCGCCTTTGCCCCGTACTTTGCCTGGCTCACGCGGCAACCGGCGGCTGCATTTGACACATTAGGTATTGCGAGGACGCGCGAGTTGTTGAACGGTTCGGCGCGGACAACGCTCGCGACCCTTATCGAAAAAGACAAGGCCGAATCCGCTACATTCGATGCTCTGCTCGGTCTGGAAAAGCTGCTGCGGTTTCAGCGTGACCTTTCCACCCTGTGCACGAACTTCGTCAATTTCAAGGATTTCTATTCCAAGGGAGGAGCGGCTATCTTTAAGGCCGGCACGCTGTACCTCGACCAGCGCAGCTGCGACCTCTGCATCAAGGTGGACGACGTGGTCAAGCACAGCCTCATGTCCGCGATGGCGGGCACCTATCTTGTCTATTGCGAATGCAGGCGGCACGCCGGAAACGAGAAAATGAACATCGTGGCCGCTTTTACCAACGGCGAGTCTGACAACCTGCTTGTCGGGCGAAACGGCGTTTTCTACGACCGCGCGGGAAACGATTGGGACGCCACCATAATCAAAATTTTAGAGAACCCCATCAGCCTGGGGCAGGCATTCTGGCTCCCTTATAAGAGCTTTGTCCGGATGATAGAAACACTGGTGGCCAGACGTGCGACCGCCGCGGACGCGCAATCGACCACGAACCTGGGAAAGACAGCGGCTGCCGCGACAAGTACCAATGCAAGCGTTCCGCCGGCGTTCCCGAATAAGCTTGATATCGGAGTCGTGGCGGCTTTGGGCGTTGCCGCAGGCGCGCTCGGGACCTTTGTCGCAACCCTCATGGGCTACACCGCGGGAATTGTCCGCCTGGGGCCTTTCGCCATTATCGGAGCGCTTGCGGGCGTGGTGCTGCTGATCTCCGGGCCTTCGCTCATTCTTGCGTACATAAAATTACGCAAACGCAATCTTGCCCCCATCCTCGACGCGAGCGGGTGGGCGATCAATGCAAAGGCACGGATCAACGTGCCCTTTGGCGCGCAGCTTACGCGCGTTGCAGCGCTGCCGCCGGGCTCGCAACGGGACCTTGCCGATCCGTACGCGGAGAAAAAGTCGCCCTGGCCCAGGCTGATTATCGTAGCCATCATCGTCTATGCCGCCTATGCCGCGCTGGACCATTTTGGATTTGTCAACACCTGGACCGGTGGGATAATCGGGCACAAACGGGCAGCAGCAGAGAAGTCGGCGATCATTGACAAAACCCCGGCGCAGGCGGCGCCGGAATCCAAATAACCGGCGCCCCACCGTTACCACGATCTCAAGGAAGTCCCCGATGAGCACACAATCATCTGTAAAGCGCAGCGTTCGGGATTTCTATGACAGAATCGGCTGGCGAAAGGATGCCCGGGGAATATTCGCGGATGCCGCGAAATTTGAGGACCTGCGCCCCGTTTCCGCCGAGTACCGCAGCAGGTGCCTGTTGCGCGTAAACAAGTTCCTGACGAGAAGCGGAACGTTCCTGCTCGATGTCGCTTCCGGCCCCCTGCAACATCCCGAGCACAAGACTTACGCGGACGGTTTTCGGAAACGAATCTGTGCCGACATGAGTTTCTCCGCTCTTCAAGAGGCAAGAACGGCGCTCCAGGGGCGATGCAGCTGCGTTCAGGGCGACATTGTGCATCTGCCGTTCAAGGATGATACCATTGACGGCGTGATTTCGCTTCATACGGTGTACCATGTTCCCGCAGAGGAGCAGATAGGGGCGTTTCGGGAGATCGCGAGGGTGCTCACCCGCTATCATACCGCGGTGGTTGTTTACGCTTGGGGAAACCACAGCTCGCTCATGGCCCTGGCGCTGGCGCCGCTGTTGCCTTTTAAGCTTGGCAAGAAATTTTTCGCGACGATAGTGCGCCGGACAAAGAGTCCGGTTGCGCAGTCGTCACGCACGCCGCAGCTCTATTTCCATCCGCATACCAGGCGATACCTGGTGCGTCATTTGGAACCGCACATGAAATTCGACGTGCTTGTCTGGAGAAGCCTCAGCGTGCCGTGCTTGAAGCTTTACTTTCACACGTGGCTGTTTGGCCGTTTCCTGCTGAACGTCATATATACGCTGGAAGATGCTTTTCCTCGCGTGCTGGGAAGATGCGGAGCCTATCCCCTGTTTGTCGTAAAGAAATAACCGTCCCCTTTACCAAGGCCGGGACTCAACGGAACCGGCCGGAAAAAGAATCATCTATATTTTTCATCATGGCCAGAGGACGACACCCGACTCGAATCCATATCGCCCCGCCGAACGAACAGGCGGCCGCCAAGTATCTTTTCCGCTGGCCGGGAATCGACCTGCACCGCGAGCCGAACCGTTTCCCCGCCCTCACGTCCCCGGACCTGTTCGGCAACGACAGGCCGCTGGAAATCGACTTCGGCTGCGGCACCGGCATGCTGGCGTGCGGCCGGGCGAGGGAATTCGCCAATGTCAATTTTCTCGGCATCGACCTTTCCCAGAAACCGCTGTATTGCGCAATCCGGGACGCGGGTGCGCTCAACCTGGACAATATCAAGTTTGTCCGGGGCAATTTTAATGAAATGCTGCCGCTCTTGCGGCCGAACACCGTGGCCGCCGCGTTTTACCTGCTCCCGAATCCGCCCCAGGATTATCACAAGCCACGCGCCAACGCACGGCGTCGAAACTTCTTGCAGGCCGTGCACAATGCGTTGGCTCCCGGCGGCCGGTTCTTCTTCGCAAGCGACTCAAAAGCTTTCTTCCGGTGCATACGCGACATTTTGCTAAACGATTTGCGTTGCGAGATCCTCAACCTCGAAAGCGCCGGGTGGGACCTCAGTACGTATTACTGGCGCGTGTGGGAAGGACAGGGCAGGAAGGTAGAAGGTTGTGTGGTTGAGAAAAAATCGTGATGCGACGGGTTCGAAAGCAACCTCGCGCATTCCCCGCCGCAACCCGGGTGTGCCTCGCCTTGCATCAAAAAAGAGCTAAAGTTTTCGCAAAATCTGCCGATAATAATATTGGGGAAGTTGCAGATTCCACATTTCCAGGGAGGTGCGCATGAAGGTCGACGGCAAGAACGTTGACATGCTTCAGTGGCTCAAAGACACCGGCGGAGCCAACGCGATCAGGCGATTTTCCACGCAGCAGGTTCAGAATCAGGCCACGCAGCAAACCACACCCCCTCAGAAGTTGAGCACAGAAGATGCGGCCGCCCTCAAAATTGAAATGCAATATGCAAAAGCGGGCGTCGTCCCTGGCGTCACCGAAGATACTACCCTGTCGAGCTATCTAACCCAGTTGAAAGCTCTGCAGACGAGTGCAACTCCCGCAGCAGCAAACACCGGAGCTGCCGCCCCCCAAACAACCGGTACCGATGGGAACACCACGGCGGTGACGGGAAAGAACAATACCGTTGACTTCAGTTCCAACTCGGGGCAGGTGAAAAACAACACGGTCACTGTGAACGGTCACGGCAATGTCGTGCGCGGCTTCAACGGCGGCCAGCAGAACAACGCCTTTACCATCACAGGCAGTTCAAACCGCCTGTTTGCCGGAAACGACGTGACAAATTCGACGGTAAATGTGCAGGGTGGAGGCAACACCGTAACGCTTGCTTCCCAGGCTTCGAACAACACCGTGTCGGTAACCGGGAACAACGTGAAACTCGCCATCGGCTCCGAAGGCCTTACCGCCGGTTCAAACCAGAACTGGAACATTTCAGTTGCGGCAAGCAATGTCGAGGTGAACGTGGTTAACGGTCAGGCAAGCGTGAACATGTCCGACGAACTCAAGAATAATTACAAGGTATCGATTGACAATACCGCAAAGACGGTTTCGATTACGCCGATCTGAGGACGGGCGCAGATAGACTCAACGGCGCGCAGGACCTTGTCTGGCGCGGGGCGATTTGTCTCCTCCGGAAATTCGCGGGAACGCATAATCCGCTGCCGGCTCACGCGAAGCACTCCTCGACTTGTTTGCTTCACGTATTTTCCCTGCAATGAGCACCATCGTTCTTACGCTTACCCTGTCTTTGTTCGACAGCCTTTCCACCACCCAGCAGATCATTATCTTTGTCCTGCTCCTTACGACCGCCAAACCGGTGCGCAACGCACTCACCTTTCTTGCCGGTCTCAGCGCGGCCTACATCGCCTGCGGGATCGCCGCATATCCGGTAATTGACAAATTGCGAATCTTCCTGTCACGGTGTTTCCCCTCTATGGCCGACATTCCGGGCCCGCTCTACTATCAGTCGGAACTCATTACCGGCATAATCATGACCGCCATCGGCTTCTGGTATTTCCGCAGCAGAAGGAATTACCGGCCGGGACGGGCGCGGAACATGGTGCTGCGAAGGCTCCAGTCGATGAACTGGCCTCTGGCGCTTTTCATCGGCCTTTTCATATCGGCAACGTCATTTCCCTTGTCAATTCCATATTTTGTCGCGCTTGGAAAGTACACCACCCTTCACCTCGGGCTGGTCGACGCTACAGGATGCATTTTGCTGTACAACATCGGCTATGCACTGCCGATGATTGCGGTTCTTGTTGTGTATCTGATCGCCCGCCGGGGCACAAACGATCTCGCCGACACCCTTCACGAAAAGGCCCGCCGCCTCAACGTGCACCTCACCACCTGGGCCTTTGCCGGCATCGGTATCTTCACGATGATTGACGCCGGGTGGTATTTTACGCTGGGACACGCACTTGTCAAAGGGCGATTTTTCTAGACAGGGATTGTTGCGGAACGCAAGGAGTTTCGGCGAGAGTGTGGAGCACGGTCGTTATGGTCTATGCGGGCGTCTTGTTCCTCTTTCCGCACAGGAAACAGAACCTGTTGGAGCAATCCGGGCACACAAGAAAGACAATCATGAAGACGGCGACGGCAATAAATCCCCAGAACAGCACGAGAGACGGGATGTTGTGAATCAACCACAATTGCGGCATGAGAAGAATTGCCGCGATTCCCATCGCGGTAAAAAGCACGTCGGCAAAGGAATAGGGGCCTTCCTTCCTCTTGGGAAGCAACGACGCGAGTTTCCCCGGCAGCACGTGACTGCAATCGGAATCGCGGCACGGACATTTTGAGCAATACGAAACGAGTATCAAAAGGGTGCCGAGCAGGACAACGACCAGATACATACCGGCCATAACAGGCGATAGCGGGAAAACGGCACCCAGCGACGTGGCTACGGCCATCAAGATCAGAAACAGGCTCACTATTCCGTACGAAATATTCTGCACGGGAACCTTCCTTTGTCTTTGACCGGTTTCTGTTCCATCCTCGTCCTTCGCGCCGAGTGAATTTCTCTAGCCTCGTGCGGGAAACAACTATTTTAGTCACTCCCCGGCAGCCCGGAACCGGCCGCGAAAACCGTGCTGCCCGCTTATATCGGAAGTATATCATTATGACAAGGCAATTATCCAAGATTTTGTTGCTGGCTTGGGCCGTTCTCAAGACCGCATTTCTCGTTTACGCAGTCGCATTTTCGCTTGCAGGTACCGCCCTCCTCATCTGGGGTTTCTGTGCCGTGACAAAGCCGGTGAGGGATGTGAAATATCTCATGGATCACAATCCGGTCGAATCGGAATACATGAAGCAATGCCGCGCAGCCTTGCGCGCTCAGAAGAAACCGGACAACCTGTATCAACGATACGTGGAGCTGGACTCGATATCGCGCTCTCTTCAAAATGCGGTGATCGCCGTTGAAGACGACGGTTTTTACACTCATCCCGGGTTCGACATTGAGGCGATTCTTTCCGCCATCGAATACAACAAGGACAGGAACCGCATCGTTCGCGGGGCAAGCACCATCACGCAGCAGCTCGCGAAGAATCCGTTCTGCGACAGTAGCAGGAATTTCATGCGGAAAGTGAAGGAAATGGGTTACACCCTGCTCCTCGAGAAATACCTCGGCAAAGACAGGATCCTCGAACTGTACCTCAATTACGCGCAATGGGGAGACAATATCTTCGGGTGCGAAGCGGCATCACAGGCATACTACAAGAAGTCGTGCTTCCGGCTTTCCATGAGCGAAGCGTCGCGGCTGGCCGCAACGCTGGCAATGCCCAGCAGGCTGTCACCGCTCAACGGCAAGAGTGTTTTTATCCAGAAGCGGGTCGAGGTGATCGCCAACAATCTTTACAAAAGGCACATGCTCGACGATTCCGGCTACACAGCCATCGCGGGATTCGCCCCGCCCAGGGATTCGTTTGCCGACTCGGCGGTCGCTGCCGCAGTCGCACCCGTCCAGAAACGGCCGATTCCTGCCAAGCCAGCACCCGCAAGCAAGCCCAAACGGAAGCACTGGTTTTAGCGTCACCGTTCCCTTGCGGCACAAATCAAGGAAGTCATTTGCGCGCAAGGGAATTGCTTACGCTGTGTTTACTAATGACAAGGAAACCGTTTGACCTCTCGTTCGCAGGTTATATTTTATCGGGGCACAAACGTCCGCACCCGATCAAGAGGAAACCAAGAGCAAACGACCACCGCCAAAGGCACAGCCACAAAAGGAATTTGAGGTAGCAGGAAATGAACTTCATCGAAGAACTCACCTGGCGGGGCATGATCCACGACATCATGCCCGGCACCGAGGAAAAACTCCGTGGTCAAGGCGTGTGCGGCTATGTCGGGTTCGACCCCACGGCCTCGTCGCTTCAGATAGGGAACCTCGTGGCGATCATGCTGCTGGTGCAGTTCCAGCGAGCGGGCCACAAACCGCTGGCGCTGGTCGGCGGGGCTACGGGTATGATCGGCGACCCGTCGGGAAAATCGGAAGAGCGCAACCTGCTGTCGGTTGACGAAATCCAATACAACCTCGAATGCTTCAAGAAACAGCTTGCCAGGTTTCTCGACTTCGGCACGAGCGGCAACAAAGCCGAAATCGTCAACAACTTCGACTGGTTCAAAGGCGTTTCGTTCCTTGATTTTCTCCGCGACGCCGGCAAGCACCTCACCGTCAACTACATGATGGCAAAAGACTCGGTTCAGTCGCGGCTGGAAACCGGGCTTTCGTTTACCGAGTTCTCCTACCAACTCCTGCAGGCGTATGATTTTTACTGGCTGTATAAGAACAAGAATTGCGTTTTGCAGATGGGCGGATCGGACCAATGGGGAAACATTACGGCCGGATGCGAACTGGTGCGGCGCAAAGCGGGCGGCGAGGCGTTTGCCCTCACCTGTCCCCTTCTCACCAAGGCCGACGGAACCAAATTCGGCAAATCGGCGGCCGGCGAGAAAGTCTGGCTCGATCCGGCGCTCACGTCGCCGTACCGCTTCTACCAGTTTTGGCTCAACAGCACCGACGACGACGCCCGCCGGTTCATCAAGATATTCACGCTCTTGTCACAAGAAGAAATCGCCGCGATCTGCGCTGAGCACGACGCGGCGCCGCACCTGCGTCCCCTGCAAAAGGCGCTTGCCAGGGACATCACCGTTCGCGTGCACTCGCAAACGGACTGGGCGGCTGCTGTCGAGGCGTCGGCGATCCTGTTCGGCGAGGGCACGGCAGATTCGCTCAGGAAGCTGTCGGAAACCGATTTGCTCGGCATGTTCGAAGGAGTTCCGCAGGCCACCATCGTCCGCGCCGAACTTGACGCAGGCATTAATATCGTGGATTTCATGACGCAGAAAACCGGGATGCTGCCATCCAAGGGCGAGGCCAAGCGGCTCATCCAGAACGGCGGCGTATCGGTCAACAAGGCAAAGGTCCCGGATCCGGACTACACGGTGAACGCCGATTGCTTGCTTAATGGGAAGCACATCCTAGTGCAAAAAGGCAAGAAAAACTACGTGCTCGTGACGGTTGCTTGAGCAAACGAACACGGCCGCAGCCTGGCGGATGCGACCGACGGGAGTTTCGGTTCCCCGGCGGGTGGCATCGGACCGAGCCCGCCTGCAATTAGGATCGGCTCCGTCCTAAAACTCTTTCTCTCTCCCCTTGACCCCTCGCTTTTCGTTCTCATATTTCAAAATGGGGTCGCACTTGCCCGGGAACTTCACCGTCACCTTGTCGGTGCAGCCCGTGGCGGAGAGCTTGTCGCATTTTTGACAGACCTTCTTATACCACTCGTCGGTGATGCCGCCGGGCTTGTTGCCTTTGGCTCCGCCGCCGCCGCTCCCGACAGAATCGAGTTTTTCCAGAATGCCCTTGGCGATCTGCGCGATCTGCTGGACCTGGGCCTGGGGAAGCTGGCGGGCAACGAGCTGGAGATATACCTGCATAGCCTCTTCGACGAGGGCCTTTTCTTCGTTTGAAAGCGCCATACCGCTCCTTATTGGGTAAAAGGATAGGACAAGACTCCCGCGAGGTAAAAAATAATATATTTTCAGACTCCCGATATCGGTAAGCGCACACATTTGCAAAAGAGACATCTTGATCAGGATCATTTTCGTTTGCA
>Ga0182027_10013988_pt1 | contig 11138 bp, 10 predicted proteins | sample 712E1DmetaG_FD_121300 | JGI IMG/M metagenome (GOLD analysis project Ga0182027, IMG submission 121300) | Permafrost microbial communities from Stordalen Mire, Sweden - 712E1D metaG (Illumina Assembly) | ecosystem: Environmental > Terrestrial > Soil > Wetlands > Permafrost | place: Sweden...
GTCACTTCACCTGAAATCTGAGGAAAAAGAAGAAATTGTTGAATTACACCAGTCCCATAAATTGTACCGTTAATATTTTCCTGTTTTAAGGAAGTAAGAGGTGGTGTAACAAGGTCAGATTTCAGAAAACCATTAAATGTAGGATATTTTATTTCGTTTATTCCAGATATATTCACTTTAGTGTAAATCTTCACAGTTGCAACAATATACTCACCTATATAAACCTCTTTACGATTTAGCTGGACGTTTAAGAAAATATCTCCTCCGGAAGATTCAGCAATAGATTCATTGGCGTTATTGCTACCACCTGAAGGAACCTTTTGTTTCTGCGACGAATTGCCGATAACCTCAATAAACATTGTGTCGGAGGTAAAAGTTTTATTTTTAAGTGTAAACGTTGCTGGAGCAATTGAATACTTACCTTCCTTCCCGGCCTGAAGAAAATAGACATACGTGTAAGATGTCTGATGTGACATTTTCCCGTTTATTATCTGTGTACTGGAACTGTAGGATGTCTGTGGCCCCATTAACTTATAGAATCCGGTAAATGCCGGAGCCGAAAACTCTCCGCCACCTGAATTAACAGTGTACATAATATTGAATTGTTGACCGGTGGTAACGACTGCCGGATATTCAACTTTCAGAGAAACATCCTGACCTGCCAGTGAGAGAGATATTAGGAATCCTATCAGATATATTAATAATTTTTTCATTTTACATTAAATTCAGATTACCAGTTTTTTACGGTCCTGACTTTCGCTTTTGCAGCTTTTGCTAATTTTACTTTCTCCTGAACATTCTTTTCATCATTAGCCAGAGCATTTAACAGTCTTTGAGCATCATCTTTCGAAATACTCTGTTCCTGAAGTTGCTGTTTTTGCTTCTGATCCTGATTACTATTTTTATCTTTCTGTTGGTCCTTATCCTTATTTTTATCTTTTTGGTCTTTGTCCTTATCTTTTTGATCCTTTTTCTGATCTTCTTTGTTTTTGTCCTTGTTCTGTTGTTGTTTTTGTTTTTGTTGTTCCTGCTGTTTAATTAACAAATCCTGTGCATAGGCAAGATTATATTTAGCCTCTTTATTATCAGGCCTGAGTTTTAGCGATTCTTTATATGAATCGATGCTTTCCTTCAATTTATTCGCCTTCAGAAATGAATTTCCCAGGTTATAAAATCCTGCCGCCTTTTTATTCCTGTTATCATTCAGATTTATATTTTCAATAAATTGTTTTCCTGCATCCTCGAACTTGTTTTGTTTATATAGAGCATCTCCAATATTAAAAACGGCATCAGGAGATTTTGTATTTTTATCGATGGCTTTGCGATATGAGACTTCCGAATCAGAGAATTTATTCTTTTCATATTCTCTGTTACCCTGTCTGATGTACTTCTTATCGGATTGTGCATTTATAGCAACAGTAAATATCAGGAATGCACAAATTAACAGGCAAATCCTTAATTCATGTTTTGATATTTTTTCTGTTCTGAACATCTCTTTTTCCAACTTTAACTATAAACCTTTGAACCTTAAACTTTAAACTTAAATAACCTGATATCAGCCAGTTTTCTGTTTTTTCTTTCCATAATAATAAAATCAAATAATAACAGAAAGATAACTATTGCAGCAAAAATCTGGAATTGATCGTTATATTCTGTGTAAACTGAACTTTCCAGTTCCTGCTTTTTCATTTTCTTTATATCACTGAAGACCTCATCCAGTCCAATATTTGAATTACTTGCTCTTACGTAATTTCCATTTGTACTTAGTGCAATTTTCTTAAGAATATCTTCATCAAGTTTTGATATTACTGTATTTCCTTCAACATCTTTAAGATAATCCCTTTTCCCGTTTACCATTATCGGAACCGGAACACCTTCGGTTGAGCCAATTCCTATAGTGTGAATTACAATTCCGGTTTTAGCGGCTTCTTCTGCACATGATACAGGGTCATCCTCATGGTTCTCCCCATCGGTAATAATAATCATAGCTTTGCTTTTTCCTTCACCAGGACTGAAAGATTTTGCGCCAAGATTTATAGCTGCCCCAATAGCTGTACCTTGTTTGGGTACCATATTTGGATTAATTGTTGATAAAAACATTTTTGCCGACACATAATCAGTTGTAATTGGTATTTGAGTATATGCATCTCCGGCAAAAACGACCAACCCTATTTTATCATTGTCGAGATTATCAACCAGCCTGGATATTGCTTGTTTTGCACGGGTAAGTCTGTCAGGTTGAATATCTTCGGCTAACATTGAGTTGCTTACATCGAGCGCAATTATTACTTCAACACCCTGTTTTTTAACATCTTCAATTTTCGATCCGAACTGAGGTCGTGCAAGCATGACTACCCCCGCAGAAAATGCAATAAGTTGCAATAAAAATTTTATCCATGGCCGTGATTTTGATGACTCAGGTACAAGGCGTCTTATAAGCATAATATCTCCTAATCGCTTCTGAGCCCTCTTCTTTCGTATTTCGTTGAAAATAAACAGAAGTATTAAAACCGGAAGCAGAAGCAACAAGTACAAATAATCGGGATTTGCAAATCTGAACAATTGCATATTATCTCCTCCGTTTAAATTAGGTTTCTTAATATTGTGTTTCTGGCAAATATTTCAAGTCCCAGCAGACAAATAGCAAAAAGAGCAATCGGATGATATTTTTCATCCTTTCTGCTGAATTGTCTGACATCAATTTTTGATTTTTCAAGTTTATCTATTTCATTGTAAACCTGAACAAGTTTATTATTGTCAGTTGCCCTGAAATATTTACCACCTGTTTCCTGTGCGATTTCACGGAGGATTCCTTCATCAATTTCAACCTGCATATCCTGGTATTGCATTCCATAAGGAGTCTGCACAGGATACGGGGCCACTCCCTGAGTACCAACGCCAATTGTATAAACCCTTATGCCATAAGTTTTTGCTATCCCTGCTGCTGTTGCCGGAGCAATTTCTCCCCTGTTATTAACACCATCAGTAAGAAGAATAATGACTTTGCTTTTTGCTTCAGAATCTTTAATTCTGTTAACAGCAGTTGCCAGTCCCATTCCAATGGCTGTTCCATCTTCAATCATTCCACTCTGAATTTCCCGTAAAAGATTTACCAGCACAGCATGATCAGTTGTAAGTGGGCATTGTGTAAAACTCTCCCCACTGAAAACCACAAGTCCAATTCGGTCATAGGGTCTGCCAGAGATGAACTCGGTAGCAACATTTTTAGAAGCCTCTAGTCTGTCGGGCCTGAAATCGCGGGCAAGCATACTGCCTGAAATATCTAAAGCAAGTACTATATCAATGCCTTCTGTTGACATATTCTGAAATTTGTCAGTAGTTTGGGGCCGGGCAAGAACAAATATCAGAAGGGCAATAGCAAGAGTTCTGAATGCAAAAAGAACATGTCGGAGATAATGTCTGAAAGTTATTCCGGCTTCCTTAAATTGTCCGAGATCGGGCATCCTTAGTGAGGCTGTTGTTTTATGTTGCTTCAGAACATAAAATGCAATCATCGCAGGAATCACTGCAAGAAGGTAAAGAACTAGGGGTTCAGCGAATGTTATATTGTTCATTTTAGGCCCTCCCCTGATTTATCTTTAACATCGGTTGGTTCAGGAATCACTTTCTTTTCTTTTGTGGCAACCACAAAATCCCATGAACTTTGAAAATGCATTTCATTCTCTGTGGGTTCCGGATTATGTTTTGCGAACTTTACAAGATCAGCACCAGAAAGAATCCTCTTTAGCTGATTATAAGATTCGTCTTTTTTAAAGCCCGTCTTAACAAGTGCCTCAAGTGTTTCATAAGTAGTAAGCTCAAGCGAGAACACTTTGAACCTGTTCTCAAGATACTGACGCAAAATTTCCGTAAGCTTTGTATAATAAGGCTTTATCTCTCCATTTTGCCACAGTTTTTCTTCTTTCAGTTTTTCAAGTTCACGAAAAGCGATTATATGTGCCGGATCGGGTTCAATTTCAGGTTCAGCTCCTGCTTTAGATCTTTTTAGTTTACGAATAAATCTTACTCCTGCCCAAACCAATATTCCAAAAATAATCAGAAGAAGTATCCAGGGAAGAATTTCACCAAGCGTTACTGGTGCCCGATACGGTTTGATGATGTCATAAATTTTAGCAGTTGTATCTGCCGGGGCAATTTTAACTCTCATTACCTCAAGCTGGGAATAATCAGAGTAAAATCTTTTCAGACCATTTTCATTTTTCAACTCTGCATACATAGGCCTGACTTGATAGTGACCTGAATCATAAGATGTTATAAGATATTTTTCAGTGATTTTTATTCTGCCGTTCTTAAAATCAGAGGTGTCAAATATGGGACCGGACAGGATATCAATATTTTTGCATAAAGTATCTTTTAAAACCGGGAGGGCAAGCTTAAGACCGGAAGGCTGATCAACCGTGATTAAATATCTTATCTGATCTCCGATAAATATTCTGGTCGAATCGAACGCTGATGTTAATTTAACTTCCTGTCCGAAGGAATAGGAATTTAATGAAATAAATAGAAATAAAGAAATATATAACCTCTTCATAAATATTATCTATTCTCAAAAAGTTTTATCAGGGGTTTCACATAATCAAGATCGGTTCTTAATTCTGCTGAATCCACTCCACATCTTTTAAATATATTTTTGACAACTTTGATATGATTATGCCACCATTTTTCATAAGCATCTCTTGTTGAATATGATGAAGTATCTATCCATTTTTCTGATCCTGTTTCAGAATCCAAAATTTTTACAAGACCAATGTTAGGAATTGCCATTTCTAACGGATCAAATACTTCCAATGCAACAATGTCATGTTTGTTTGATGCAATTCTAAGGGCTTCTTCAAAATCGGGGACAATAAAATCGGATATAATAAAAGTGGTACATCTCTTTTTTATAGCATTGGTAAGAAAGCGCAATGGTTCATCCAGATTAGTTTTCTGGCTTTTTGATTTAAAGTCAAGAAGTTCTCTTATAATTCTGAGTATATGCGTCCTACCCTTTTGCGGGGGAATGAACTTCTCAACTTTATCAGAAAAGAAAATAACACCTATCTTATCATTATTGAAGATGGCCGAAAAAGAAAGAACTGCTGCAACTTCAGTCATGATATCCTTTTTCATATTTAAAGTAGTACCAAAATTACCAGAACCACTGACATCAATAAGCAGCATTACTGTTAGCTCCCTCTCCTCTTCAAACACCTTTATAAATGGATGGTTGAATCGTGCTGTAACGTTCCAGTCGATACTTCTTATGTCGTCGCCATACTGGTATTCCCGCACTTCGCTAAAAGCAATTCCCCGTCCTTTAAAAGCGCTGTGATATTCGCCGGCAAAAATATGTCTGCTTAACCCCCTGGTTTTTATCTCAATTCTGCGGACTTTTTTTAATAATTCGATTGCTTCCACTTTACAACAAACTATTTATTAGGTTCAATCGTTATAACACATGACCATTTCTCATCCTTTATCACCACCTGATATGCTTTATCATCATGTGTATCAATCCAACTATTCTCACCATTAGGTTTATAGATCGAATTAAATTCCTTCACTTTTGCTGCCCTGACACTAAGGTCGCAGATCATTTTTACACCATTACATACTGAATCCTGATCCAGGTAGAATAGTAAAGTCTGAGTATCTTCATTGTCGGAATATTTAAGATAACTGAATTTTTCATTTACTACATTTGCTGAGTTCATGTCCTGTCGGTTCTCCTTCATATATTCTTCAATTTCTTTCCCTTTGTAACCAATAAGATTCTGTCCATAACAAGAAATACAGGTAATGAAGATGATTACAGTAAGTGTAATGTTTTTCATACACTATGCTCTACGGAACTTCGACAATATTTAATATTTCAGAAATAATATGATCCTGATTTATGTTTTCAGCTTCGGCTTCATATGTAAGACCAATTCTGTGGCGCATTACATCAGAGCAAATTGTTCTTACATCTTCAGGTATAACATATCCTCTTCTTCTAATAAATGCAAATGCCTTTGCAGCCAAAGCCAGATTTATGGAGGCTCTGGGTGATGCACCGTATGAGATCATACTTGAAAACGATGGAAGTCCATATTTTTCAGGATTACGGCTTGCGAATACAATATTAAGGATATAGTTTTCGATCTTTTCATCCATATAGACCTCTCTGACTACATTTCGTGCTCTTATAATATCGTCAGTTTTGAGGACTGTATTTGTTTTTGGAAAATCTTTTACGAGGTTCTCTCTGACAATCAGCTTTTCTTCGTCCATTGTTGGATAATCAATAAGGACTTTCATCATGAACCTGTCAATTTGTGCTTCAGGAAGCGGATAGGTTCCCTCCTGTTCTATTGGGTTCTGTGTGGCGAGTACAAGAAAAGGCTCATCAAGCTTAAAAGTTGATTCACCAATTGTAATCTGCCTTTCCTGCATGGCTTCCAGTAAAGCACTCTGAACTTTTGCAGGCGATCTGTTAATCTCATCAGCTAAAATGAAGTTTGCAAATACTGGTCCTTTCTTAACAATAAACTCCTCCTTTTTAATACTATAGATCATAGTACCAATAAGATCGGCAGGAAGGAGATCGGGTGTAAATTGTATTCTGCTGAACTTGGCATCAATTATTGATGCAAGCGATTTAATTGCAAGAGTCTTGGCAAGACCAGGAACCCCTTCAAGAAGAATATGACCATTAGCAAGTAGTCCGATTAAGAGACTATCAGTCAGATGCTTTTGTCCGATAATCACTTTATTCATCTCCATTCTTATAATGTCGACGAAAGCACTCTCCCTCTCAATTTTCTCATTTAAAATTCTGATGTCAGCAGTTTGGTCCATAGCTTAAAAATTTAGTCGCAAATATAATAAATCGTGTATTAATAATCATTATTGAATTCTTTCGGAAAAAGAACTTACAAAAGAAGCAGACAATTTTATAAAGTAGTGTTAATGAGAGTTAAAGTTTTGTTAAATCCGTGAAAGGGTTCCAGGAAAAATCAGCCCGGAATAAACTTCGTATCATAATGATTAACAGTAGAATCATAAATGATATTTGGAATTCCTGAGGTAAGACTATATGTAGAATAAAAAAAGCCGCTGAAATATAAAAAACAATCCTGAACCAGATAACTCCTCTCTTTTTTAGTAATAACGAAATCAGGCAAAATAAAAGCAAGGGATTTAGCCAGATTATATTCAGGTTCCACTTCATCTGTACGTGATCAGTAAAAAAATTAAAAAACAACATCAATATAGAAAGGAGCGAAAAAAATAAAAAAACAATAATATCCAAAAGACGGATGATCTTTGTATTTTTTAGCCAGACGGACAGGATTATTATGATTATTAAAAGAATTGTGAAGATAAATGTGGGTGAAATAAGAAATTTTTGAGAAACCTCAGGTGGTCGGTAATTGAGAATAGCTTCAGGATTCTGTAATAACGGAATCATTTTGCCTGACCTGCTAATTACTGTCTCTGATAAACCATTTTTCATGTCAATAGGAAGGAACATTCTGTCCCTGAATAAGGCCTTCTTATCACTTGTGGAGCCCATAATCAGATCAATTCCAAACTGTAACCACGGATAAGAAATCTGGTATTTTGCTACCAAATTCCTGAAAGTTGGAATTTTCCCTGTTTCTACAGGTGGATACAGAAGCTTATTACCCACCGATTTCTCAATAAGATTTCTGATTCTGGTCGAACAATCGTCATAAAAAAAATCATATCTGTAGTTTATGTTTTCAGGCTTAAGGTTTTCATTAATGAGTAAAAGAAATTTTTGTTTTTCATCGGGGTTGAAGTTTATTTTCTGTGAATAAACAGATCTCCTTTCATATAAATATTCCTGCAAGAAACTTTGCAATGATTCAGAAACCAGCATGTAGTTTAAACGACCCTTTGCGAATTTCCATGCGAAATTTGGTGTTCTAAAATCAAATACTCCCCAATTATAAACGATATCACTATTCTGCCCGGGCATTACAATTCGGATTGCACTATGACCATATATAGAATAAGTTTCGGTTCCTGGTCCGCATGTTAAAAGATAAATTATTGTATCCGGCTTTGTCTGTGAAAGAGCTGATGAAAGATTAAATGCGAACAGAAAGGAGACTATAAAAATTACCTTATTTATCATAGAATTATTATTTATAGAGTGACGAATATTGATTCAATATATATGGAATCGGTTCAAATTCATTCTCTTTTTGTAAACATAAGAGATTTCCGACATAAATGAAAGCAGAATTCTCAATATATCATAGTTTGGCCAACAATACTCTCATATTCAAGATGTATTTTGAGGAGAGACCTGATATTTAAGAATTTTTATAAATTTATACCAAATTAGGATTATGAAAAACGCACTGATTGCAGCTTTAAGGATCGCTGGTGATGAATTGGTAAAACATTTTGGGAATAATGTAGACTCTGAAATGAAGGAGTCTCAAAGTAGTATTGTTACACAAGCTGACCTTAAAAGTGATTATCTGATAGTCTCATATATTGAAGAGAAATTTCCCTTTCACAGCATATTATCTGAGGAGAGTGGTTACCGCAACAAAAATTCAAAATTTACATGGGTAATTGATCCGCTTGACGGTACATCCAATTTTGCTTCTGCTGTCCCCTGGTTTGGGACACTAATTACACTCTTTGAGAATAATCTTCCGATAATGGCCGGAGCTTATCTCCCTATTCAGGATCATCTCTATTTTGCCGAGAAAGGGAAAGGTGCTAATAGAAATGGAGTACCCTTCAGCATAGTTGGAAATAAAGATCTTAAAAACTCTTTGGTTACATTTTCAGTAGATTTTACCGATGATAAGAAAGTACTTGACTGGAGCATAAATATTTATAAAAATCTTGTAAAAGCTTCAAGGAACATCAGGTCAACTAATTCACTTGTCGATTTTCTGTATGTTGCAGAAGGAAAATTCGGAGGATGTATTAATCTTTTTACCAAAGTCTGGGATATTTCAGGACTTGGGTTGATAATTTCTGAAGCCGGGGGTATTATGAAAAATATTACCGGTGACGATATAAAATTTATAATGAATAAGAAAATCCTTACTGAGAATTTTGCAGTAATGGTTGGTTCTGAAAGAATAATAGAGGAAATAAAACAGGAAGTATTAAAAATCTAATTGGAATATCAGGTTAGCATTTTTAAAATTTAAATTCTTCAATCTTCACTCTAAACTCCTATTCATGAAAACCAACAGTTATAAGATTTTAAAATTTGTAGTTGTTTTTTCCCTGTTTTATGTTTTTTCATCCTTTTCGACACAAAAACAATTAAAACAAGGTAAGATTGATCTCCTTTATTACAAAGATACCGAGGGGAATATAAAAAAAGTACTGGCAGCCAAGGACTGGTATGTACGTCGTTCCCAGATTCTCGACAGCCTGCAACAAGTTATGGGACCATTGCCTAATGCGTCAAGAAAGGTGCCACTTGATTTACAGATAATTGAAGAGAGCAGGATTGAAAATGTAAGGTGCATAAAAATTTCTTTTGCGACGGAAAATAACGACCGCGTTCCTGCCTATCTTTTAATCCCTGTTGATTTAAAGGGTCATGTTCCGGGTATTCTATGTCTTCACCAGACAGTTAAAATAGGAAAAGAAGAACCTGCAGGTCTTGGAGGCAGTCCAAATTTACATTATGCTCTCGAACTGGCTGAACGAGGATACGTAACTCTTTCCCCCGATTACCCTAACTTTGGAGAATATATTTTCGATCCCTATTCTAATGGTTATCTGAGTGCTACCATGAAGGGAATATGGAATAATATGGCCGCAGTTGATCTTTTACAATCATTGCCTGAAGTAGATCGGGAGAAAATAGGATGTATTGGTCATTCATTGGGAGGACATAATGCTCTTTTCCTTGCTGTTTTCGATTTAAGGATAAAAGCTGTTGTTACGAGCTGTGGATTTACGTCATTTTTTAAATATTATGGTGGCGATCTGACAGGATGGAGCCATAAAGGTTATATGCCAAGAATCGCAAGTATTTATAAAAAGAATCCTGCAAAGATGCCTTTCGATTTCACCGAGATTATTGCGGCATTGGCTCCACGTCCTGTTTTTATAAATGCTCCGCTCAAAGACAGCAATTTTGAAATATCAGGTGTATACGATTGTGTTAATGCCGCAAAACCTGTTTACAAATTATTAATGGCAACCGGTAAAATAGTAATGGTTAATCCTGATTCTTTTCATGATTTTCCTCCTTCAGCACGTGAATCGGCATATTCATTTCTGGATAAAGAATTAAAATTTAAATAAACCAGGATTTTTTAACAGAAAACTTGTATGGGTTACTTGTCGCTGAATACATTTTTAATAGCTTTAAGCCCGATTAATAGTCTGTTAAAATTATGGTCTTAAGTATCTACTACAAAATATTTAATATAAAACAATATGAAAAGAAACTCATTAATATTAATCCTGCTAATATCATTTTTTAATATTACTTGTAAGCATAATACCGAATTTCCTCTCACAGACCTTCACATACATTTAAAAGGAGGATTTACAATTGAAGATGCCGTTTTAAAATCGAAAAAAGAAAATATCGCCTATGGACTCGTTACAAACTGTGGCGTAGGATTCCCTGTTCATAGTGACAGTCAGATAGATTCAGTCATTCTGTCTTTAAAAAATTATCCGCAGTTCTTCCTTGGAATGCAGGCTGAAGGAAGAGAATGGCTAACTAATTTTTCAAAGGAGTCAATGAATAAATTTGATTATGTATTCACAGACGGAATGACATTTACCGATGAGAAAGGAAGAAGAAACAGGATTTGGATTAAAGAAGAGACATGGATTGATGATGAACAGCAATTTATGGATTACCTGGTTAATACAATAGTTAAAATATTGAATTCTGAGCCAATTAATATATATGTAAATCCAACATTCTTACCTGCCCAGATGAATAACAGATACGATACATTCTGGACTATTGAAAGAATGGACAAAGTGATCAAAGCAGCAAAGGGAAAAAACATTGCCATAGAAATTAACAACAGATACAGAATTCCATCATTTACTTTTATATCAAGAGCTAAAGAAGCAGGAGTCAAGTTCACTGTCGGAACCAATAATATGAATAGCAA
>Ga0182027_10013990_pt1 | contig 11138 bp, 8 predicted proteins | sample 712E1DmetaG_FD_121300 | JGI IMG/M metagenome (GOLD analysis project Ga0182027, IMG submission 121300) | Permafrost microbial communities from Stordalen Mire, Sweden - 712E1D metaG (Illumina Assembly) | ecosystem: Environmental > Terrestrial > Soil > Wetlands > Permafrost | place: Sweden...
AAATTAAATCGGGTCAAAATATATTAATGCTCGCCAAAAAATATAGTCTTAATAAAATAAATTTGTACAATGATGATCCTGGTATTTATATAACACGGGGTAGCTGGGGTGATGCTGGCAGTTTTGCTTTTACAATGAAGCCTGAACAAATATCGCCGCCCAAAAAAATTGATGATACCAGCTATGCAATAATAAAAGTATTAGAAATTAAAAGCGCAAATCCTTATCCGTTTGAACAGGTGAAGGATGAAATAAGTTCAGCATTACAAGACCAAAAACTTCAACAGGAATTAAATGATTTTTTATCCCAAAAAATTAAAAATTATAATGTAAAAATTTATTGGGCTGAATTAAATAACGTCCCCTACTATGGTGGTAATATGGGAGTTGAGAAAACACATTTCCCTTTGAGAAATGCAATTCCTAGTTTCCCCTTTTTTAATCATAATGCTAAGTGGTTTAAAGAAGGTGTGAGCAAGAACTGATTTGACAAATAAATTTATTAAATCATCATTAAAAAAAATATAAAATTATATTAGAAGTAAATGTTACGAATTTGCCTAAGTCTGAATCAACCTATAAGAAGGTTTTTTTCGAGTCCAAAACACTTCTTTTTTATATACTGATTTTTTCTTCTCGGAATAATTCAAGTGTCTTAAACTATAAATTATTAGACAGTTAAAAACAATGAACAAAAAACTTTTATTTGCAACAGTTGTATCTGCACTGGGCAGTTTTCTCTTCGGCTTCGATACTGCCGTAATTTCGGGTACTACAAAATTCATTACGCAGTATTTTAATCTTACAGATGCCTCGCTTGGTCTTACAGTATCAATCGCACTTATCGGAACGGTAATTGGATCCATTGCCGTTGGTAAACCAGGAGATGTTTACGGTAGACGTTCGATGCTCTCTTTTTGCGGACTATTATATTTCGTTTCAGCATTCGGTTGCGCATTATCTAACAACTGGTACATGCTGCTGAGCTCGCGATTCATCGGAGGTGTAGGTATTGGTGCCGCCTCGGTAATGGCGCCAATGTATATTGCGGAAATATCACCAGGAAGACTTAGAGGCAGATTAGTCGCTGTTACCCAGTTCAATATCGTCTTTGGTATCCTGATTGCATTCTTTTCAAATTATTTATTGGTTGATACAGGTGTTAATAACTGGCGCTGGATGTTTGGGGTTATGGCTATACCTGCTGCTATCTTTTTCCTTTTGCTCTTCCTAGTACCAGAAAGTCCACGCTGGCTTGTAAAGAAAAATCTTGTAGATAAAGCCCGGAATGTTCTTCAAAAGGTCGGTGCGGAAAATGTAGAATCTGAACTTACTGATATTGTCAATTCTTTGAAGGAAGAGACCGGGCATGTGAACGCAAAATTATTTCAGAAAAAATATAGTTTCGCTATTATATGCGCTGTTCTATTAGCTGTATTTAATCAATTGTCCGGTATTAATGTAATTATGTACTACGCACCTCTGATTTTTGAGAAAGCGGGTGCAAGCACAAATTCTGCAATGCTGCAGGCTGTAGCTGTGGGTGTAACAAATATGATATTTACAATAATAGCAATGTTCTTTATTGATAAGCTTGGGCGTAAAACATTGCTTCTAATAGGAGCTGTTGGTATGTGCCTTTCATTAGCTGGAGCCGCTTTTTATTATTATGATGAAAATCTTTTCGGTAGTACCGGGGTGGTAGTATTTATAGTTGGCTTTATTGCTTTCTTTGCATTCTCCCAAGGTGCAGTTATATGGGTATTTTTATCAGAGATATTTCCAAATAGAGTCAGATCAAAAGGACAAGCACTTGGATCATTTACTCACTGGATAATGAATGCAATAATCGGTCTAGTTTTTCCTATTGTGCTGACGAATTTTGGTGGAGGCAATGTGTTTATGTTTTTCTCCGTTATGATGATCCCGTTTTTCTTCTTTGTCTGGAGAATGATGCCTGAAACCAAGGGAAAATCATTGGAAGAATTAGAAAAGGTTATTGTGAGAGGATGATAGATTTATTGTAAAAATAAATTTGAGATAAATTGTAGCTTCGGGTTTTTATTGTAGAAACTTAGAACCGGATTTTAGTTAATTGTGTTTAATAGGATTTTCAAAAACAAGAGATAAATAATGCTGATTGAAAAAATAAAAAAAATTTTCTTCTTTCTGTTCTTTGTTCCACTTATAGTGGATGCTCAAGAAAAAGCAAGTAAGGATGATTTAGCAAAGTGGGTTAATCCGCTAATTGGTACTCAATCCGAATTTAAATTATCAAACAGTAATACATATCCCGCAATTGTTTTGCCAGGGGGTATGAACTTTTGGACTCCATATACTGGCAAAATGGGCGATGGTTAGATGTATTCCTATAATGATTTTAAGAATTGATAAGGAAGATTTTCTGTATTCATTTCTTGGTGGATTAAATAATTAATAACAGAATGGCAAATAGATTCATTTATTCGATTAAAGATTTATAATACAAGCGGAGCTCTTAATGAAAATAAAAACATATCCGGTCTTCTTGGCTTTCTTAGCAATGGGGTTTGGCGATGCTGTTGGTCCATTTGTCGGTTTAGCAAAGGACGAATTCTCACTAAGCAACACAATGGCATTTTTAATCCCTTTCATGGGATTTATTATGTTTGGATTATTATCTGTGCCAATAGGTGTGTACCAGGCAAAAAAAGGTAAAAAGTTTATTCTATTACTAGGTCTGTTTGTAATGTTATTTGGTATTTCAATTCCATTCTTTGGCTTATCATCATTTAATCTTTTGCTTATCACAGTTCTATTATTAGGTGCCGGTGCAACCATTTTGCAAGTTGCTGGTAATCCAATAATGAGAGATGTTTCAGATAAAGGAAAGTATTCTAGAAACTTATCTCTTGCTCAATTCGTAAAAGCAATTGGCTCGTTAAGCGGACCCGTTATACCGGTAATTGCAGCGGCTTTCTTTGGAGCCGACTGGAAAATATTATTTCCTATCTATGCAGCAGCATTGGTAATCACGATTATTTCTGTTTTTACTTTGAAAGTTGAAGAGAATAAGTTTAGTGAAAAAGATCCGGTCACTTTGGGCTCTTGCTTAGCATTATTAAAAAATGGTTATGTGTTTATGATGGTTGCAGCAATATTCCTATATGTGGGTGCTGAAGTCTGTATGAGTTCAGGTATCCCAATTTATCTTCAATCTAAATTTGGAATTAAAATTGAGAAGTTAGGTATTCTGGGTACGGGACTATTCTTTACTACTTTAATGATCGGACGCTTTTTGGGCGGACTAATATTGAATTGGATATCAGCGAGAAAGTTCTTTATTACAACTGTTATTGTTTCTTTAGTAGCGTTGTTAGGGCTTTTTACTGGTATTGCGGCCATTGTAGTTATTAGTGTTATACTGATCGGCTTAGGTTTTGCAAATATCTTTCCCTTAGTATTCTCCATTACGGTTGACTCTATGCCTCAAAAAACAAATGAACTTTCTGGCTTGATGGTCACTGCGATTGTCGGAGGTGCTTTTATTCCGCCTATTATGGGCTTAGTAGCTGATAAGACTGCCGTTGAATTTGGATTTATTGTCCCGCTTGTTGCCATACTTTATATAGGCTGGACATCATTAAAAAATCTTAAAGTTTCTAAAATCTAAAGGAGAATAAATGAATTCTAACTTGGACAAAAGAATTGTAATGACACTTGATGCGGGCGGAACTAATTTTGTTTTTTCAGCTATCCAGGGTAATCAACAAATTATTCAAGAAATAATTCTACCCTCTAACGCAGATAATCTTGATAAATGTCTATATAATATTGTAGAAGGATTTACAAAGGTTAAGGAGAAACTTCAAAGCGAGCCTGTTGCGATTAGTTTTGCTTTTCCCGGTCCGGCAGATTATCCCAAAGGTATTATTGGAGATTTACCAAATCTTCCTGCTTTTCACGGCGGTGTTGCATTAGGCCCTATGCTGGAAGATAAATTCCACTTACCGGTCTTTATAAATAATGATGGTGACTTATATGCTTACGGTGAGGCAATTGCGGGTTATCTCCCTTATATAAATAATATGCTTGAAAAAGCCGGAAGTCCCAAAAAATATAAAAATCTTTTGGGGCTTACTTTGGGTACTGGATTTGGCGCAGGAATAGTGCGTGACGGAAATTTATTTATTGGCGATAATTCTATTGCAGGAGAAATTTGGCTTTTAAGAGATAAACTAAATCCGGCAACCCACATTGAAGAACATGCCAGCATCCGTGGTGTAAGAAAAGTGTATGCTCGCGAAGCAAAGATTAAATTTGAAAATTCTCCCTCACCAAAAGAAATTTATGAGATCTGTTTAGGTCAAAAAGAAGGCAATAAGCAAGCGGCATTAAAAGCATTTCAACAAATGGCAGAAGTGGCTGGAGATGCAATTTCAAATGCAATTACTTTGATTGATGGTATTGTGGTTATCGGCGGAGGTCTATCAGGCGCTTCTGATATTTTCCTTCCATATATAATAAAAGAGATGGGAAGTTATTACACAAGACCTGACGGCACTCGATTTCCCAGATTAGTAGCTAACGTTTATAACTTGGAAGATAAAGATGATCTGAACAGATTCCTACGCGGTTCTACTAAAGAAATTACTGTTTATGGAACTAATAAAACAATTAAATATGATTCTGAAATGAGAATAGGTGTTGGTATTTCTAAAATTGGTACCAGCAAAGCTATCTCTATCGGGGCTTATGCTTTTGCGCTTAATTCACTCGGTAAATCTTAATATCAATAAAATTGTTAAGGACGGATTGATATCCACAGTCTATGACAATGGCACTATGAGCCTGGGGCCCATGTAGAGCGTATGCCGTAGATCGGATTCAGCAGTCATAAACACATATGAAGGCAGACAACCATCATAATCAAGTAATGAATGAAGTTAAATTGCCCCTTTCCGATTTTGGTAGGTTTCCAAGTCAAAAACTTTCAGGCATAGACTAATAACAGTACTGTCGAGCATATATATCTTTCGGTTAATATCCTTAAATTTTTTCCTCAACAAATTTTCCATTCCCTTCTGAATGTAATTTTTCAACTGCACATAAAGCTCCCCGAACATCTACAAGTTTCGGTCCTCATTTATATTTGGCATTCCCGAACGACTGGGGATTTTCTTTTGTATCCCCAAATGATTTGCATTGCCTGTTATTGACCGAAGTTCATTACTGGTATCTCTGACAGAATTTGCTTTTGCAAAATGGCAAAACTACATTGCAACCATATGAGTCCAGTTATTTATTCCTTTGGAGTGTTTATCAGTCATATATTTTGCTACAACAGAAGAAAATATTGAGTGTGGAATATATTACAATATTTGGGAAAAAAGAGTTATATTTAAAATTAGATTATATTTTTTATATCGTTTTGGACGGATAGGAGATAACTATAAAAAATATGCTTGGAGTCATGATTAGTTGATTTCGCTAAGCTTTACCGGAAGTAATTGGTATTCTTCATCCTTCCTTATGATGCCGATTGAGGAACTCAATACAAAAATTCTTATGAGTTTGAAATCCGAAGCAGAAAATGTGTGCCAACTTATTGATACCAAGCTTTCATTCTATAAAGATGATCATGTATTTAATTTCAAATATTTAATAAAATGTTCTCTTTTGTTTCATGACAAAGATTGTACTGAAATGTGGCAGTCTACAATTAATTCAATTAATAAATACCTTTATGATAGTAATTCTACTGGTGTTTGGTATAGTAATGTGGATATGAATACCAGCAAACGTAATTCTACACAGTTCGGTCCCCTTTATGCGTTCTTTCCGGAGCCTCTTTGCCTGGATGATGAGATTCAAAGAGCCAGAGAACTGGGGGGATCATGTTATAAAATATGGAATATATATGGAATCGAACCTGAGCAGTTTAATTATAGCACAATAACCAAAACAATGCCCGGTTTTTACTTAAGACTTGAAATCATCGAGTCTGCTTATTATCTTTATACTCAAGACCCTCGTTATTTTCTTGCGGAAATATTGAAGTATTTTTATCTGTTAATTGCTCCCCCGAAAACGTTGAATTTTGACAGGGTAATTTTTAATACGAAAGCGCGTCCTATTCAAAAGACATGGTCATCATCAGATACAAAAGCTATAAATAATGGTAATTTTAACCTTTATCAGAATTACCCAAATCCATTTATTCCCTGTTGTTATACTAAAAATATATGATTAGATAGGCCAATGTGTTAAATCTCTCGTCGATAATGATATGATTGCCGGTACTCATAAAGTTCAATTATCAGCTGCCGGTTTAGCCAGTGGTGTATATTTATATCAGTTCAAAGCTGATGATTTTGTTTTAAGCAATAAAATGGTTTATTCTAAATAAAAAATTTCTTGAAAAAATAAATCTGTAAATATAAATTTAAAATAGTCCTTTAATACGATAATAACAGTGACCCGGTATCCATATAAAACAATTATCTCTCCTTAACTTATTGTATTGATTGCTTAAAATATTCTTTTAAAAAAAAATAAAAAGGAGTCTTTATGAAAACCATTGGATATTTCTTAATCTTCATTTTATTTCAGTCGATCATATCTGCGCAGACAAATGTTGATCGGCTCACTCTTCAACTTGATTCGTTAAGCAATTCATACGATAACTGGAAAATAAGCGAGAATCTCAGCGATAAGAATACCGCGTTTAATGGCAATCCTTATGATATTAACTTCGATGATTCAGCGTGGAGTACTTTAAAAATTGGCGAAAATAATTACGATGATTCTTGTTGGCTAAGAAAAGAAATAATTCTTCCGGATAAAATTCTTGGTGAACAAGTCCAAGGAAAAATTAGGCTTCTTCTTAGTGTTGATGATTATGGCTACCTTTGGGTCAATGGAGAAAGCAAGGGCTACTTTCCTTGGGACGGCGATTTCGTCCTCACCGAAAATGGGAAGCCCGGAGAAAAATTTATGCTTGCTATTAAAGCAATCAATACAAGCGGTCCTCTTCGTCTTTTAAGAGCTAAAATACAGACCGAATCTTCAATCTCAACCCAAGAAATGATAAAAGATTTTGTGGTAAGTATGAAGGTAGGACAAAAACTATTATCGTTCGATACATACCAAACAAGCTCGTCATTAAATGTCGACCCCCATATCGATAAATCAACTATTGATAAAAATGAAAAAATATCTTTAAATGATCTTCTCCAAAAGCTAGCGGGAGAAGTTGATGTAGATGCTTTGAAGAATGGTGATTTTCAAAAGTTCAAAGAGTCTCTTGCTAAAGTGCGTTCTCAGCTTACGCCGATCAAAAATTTTGTGAAACAATTCACGTTGTTTTTCGATTCTAACGCTCATATAGATGCAGCTTGGCTTTGGAGATCGAAAGAAACCAAGCTTGTTTGTAGAAATACTTTCGCATCGGTACTGCATATTATGGATGTGAAGCCGGAATTTACTTATACTCAAAGCGCAGCACAGTATTTTAAATGGATGCATGATTTATATCCTGATGTTTTTCAGGGAATTAAAGGTAGGATTAATGATGGTAGGTGGGAAGTTGTTGGAGGCCTGTGGATCGAGATGGATTGCAATTTACCTAGCGGAGAATCTTGGGATAGGCAATTGCTCTATGGAAAATCTTACTTCCAAAAGAATTTAGGGACGGATGTTAAAATCGGCTGGAACCCCGATTCTTTTGGCTATAATTGGAATATGCCGATGTTCTATAAAAATGCAGGGATAGATGCTTTCATCACACAAAAAATTGGATGGAATGAAACGGATGTTTTTCCTTATCGCGTGTTTTGGTGGGAATCACCCGATAGCTCAAGAATTCTTTCCTACTTCCCGTTCGATTATGTGAATACAATTACTCAATCTTATGAATTAGTTGATTGGCTAAGACAATTTGAAGCAAATACCGGATTTAAAAAGTTAATGATATTGTTTGGTGTTGGTGACCATGGTGGCGGCCCAACCATCGATATGATCGATAGAATTGAACATCTAAAAACTTTGGATATTTATCCGAATATCGAATATGGAACAGCGACTAATTATATCAATTGGGTTAAGAGTCAAGATCTTTCGAAACTCCCGGTCTGGGATAGTGAGCTTTATCTTGAATATCATCAGGGCACTTTCACTTCTCAATCGGATATAAAAAAATACAATCGCAGGAGCGAAAATCTTTTAACTGAAACAGAAAAATTCTCATCTATTTCCACTATGTTCGGCGGCAAGTATGATGCTTCGGATATTGATGATGCATGGCGATATACAATGTTCAATCAGTTCCATGATATTCTTCCCGGCTCGGGAATTAGAGAGATTTATATCGATGCAAGTGAAAAATATCAAAAGGTAAAAGAAATAGGTGATTTTGTTTTAGGTAATGCGCTTGACGAAATCAGTAAAAACATAAATACATCCGGTATTAAGAACGACAGGCCGCTTACGGTTTTCAATTCGCTTGCATGGAATAGAACGGATGTTGTGAAGTTTGAACTGTCTAAAGGTGATATGAATAAATATAAAGTCCTCGATGGGAAGATGAAAGAAATTCCATCTCAAATGCTTAAGAAGGATAGGTTTATAAATGAAATAATGTTTATTGCCGAAGATGTTCCTTCTCTTGGTTACAAGACTTATATTTTAGAGAAAGGCAATCCTTCAAACGAAAATACTTCTTTGAAAACATCGGTTGGAAAAATCGAGAATCAATATTTCACCGTTAATATAGATACTGTTACCGGTTGGGTTAGCGGAATTTTCGACAAAAGAAACAATAAAGAAATTTTAAGCGGCGAAGGCAATATGCTTCAACTGCTGGAAGATAAACCAAGATTCTATGATGCTTGGAACATCGGTTTTACCGGAGTTGAGTTTCCTTCACAATTCAGGAAAGCGGAAGTTATAGAAACTGGCCCCGTTAGAATAGTTGTTAGATTATACCGCGATTATCTGAAACCAGGTGTCCAAAAAGATTATCCTACGAAAAATTTTCCTTCATCTTTTTTTACTCAAGATGTAATCCTTTATAATGGAATTGATAGGATTGACTTCAAAACTGATATCGATTGGTGGGAAGCTCATACAATGCTTAAGGTAGCTTTCCCTCTCGCATTCACCGATACGGTTGCTACCTATGAAATTCCTTACGGTACTATCCAGCGCTCAACTCAGAATATAACATCGTGGCAAAAAGCGCAGTTTGAGGTGCCTGCTGAAAAATGGGCTGATGTTACTAACAACGATTACGGTGTTAGCCTTCTTAATAATTCTAAATATGGATATGATATTAAAGGCAATCTAATGCGTTTGTCGTTGCTGCGTTCACCTAAGTCGCCGGATCCTACCACTGACATGGGCAAACACTCAATGGATTATGCTTTGTATCCTCATGTTGGTAGCTGGAAGGATGCCAACTCTGTGCGAAAAGGTTACGAGTACAGTCAACCTTTAATTGCCGAATTAAATTCTGTACATAATGGAAAGCTGCCGGAAGAAAAATCCTTTATCAAACTTGTGGGCGATAATGTGGTATTAACTTCAGTCAAGAAAGCTTTGAATTCCGACGCGTGGGTTATTCAATGGTTCGAATCAAAAGGGAAAAACACCAAAACAACTTTAACTCTTCCTAAAACTCCTAAAAAAGTTGTTGAATCAAATTTTATAGAAATAGATGGTAAGCCTATAAAGTTTGTGGGAAACAAAGTAAAGATTGATACAAAGAAGTATTCTGTTCAAACAATTAAAGTATACTATTAATAAATTTAGGTCAATTGGTCTCACCTAAACTATATTTTTCTAGTTTGAAGCCTGTGCCTCTTCAAAACTATATCCGCGTGAAAAATAGCTAAATTCTTCTGAAATCAAAAGAATTCTTAATTGAGCCAGATGCAGAAATCCGCTGTCCCTCTTCAAAACCCTGTCCGCCTGAAAAATAGCTAAAATCCTCTGAAATCAAAAGAATTCTTTCCTTATTTTTACCAAGCAAATGTAATAATCAGGCGGGTTGAATGCTCAAATCCTTGTTCTTATTCTTCCTAAGATCAATTAAATCCAGAACTCAACTAATATTAGAAGTGATAATGCTGGCTAAGCAATTGGAAATATATCAGCGGACTGATCCTAAATTAAAAATACACAGAACTGACCGGATGTTCTTCAGCCTTATTATGGATCTGATGTCAAAATGGAAGGAAAGAATGTTCATCGTAAAACCGGATACAGTTATTAAATGGCATAGAACAGCTTTTAAGTTTTATTGGAACTGGAAATCTCAACATAAAGGAGGACGACCAAAGGCTAGTAAAGAAGTAATTGATCTAATTAAACAAATGGCAAATGAAAATCCAGATTGGGGAGCTCCAAGAATTCATGGAGAACTGATAAAGCTTGGCTTTAACATTTGTGAATCAACTGTGCAGAGATATATGCCGAAGAAAGGTAAAAGAAATAACGGTCAGAATTGGAAGACATTCCTGAAGAATCACTCGAAGGAAATAATTTCAATAGATTTTCTTACAGTTCCTACAGTTAACTTCAAGCTGCTTCATGTATTGGTTGTGCTAGAGCATCATCGTCGGAAACTTATTTACTTTAATGTTACCAAGAATCCTACAGCGGAATGGTGTCTTCAACAAATTAGAAATATTTTAATGGATTACGACGCTCCAAGATTCTTAATTCGCGACAGGGATAATAAATATGGGAAATTGCTCGACAGAAAGAACAATGGATTTGGAATAGATGAGATAGTAACTGCATATCGGTCGCCATGGCAGAATGGATATTGTGAAAGAGTTATTGGAAGTATAAAAAGGGAATGTTTGGATCACCTGATTATACTAAATGAAAGTCACCTCAGAAATATTTTGTTTGAATATTTCTCCTACTACAATAAATATCGAACTCATCTCGGAATTAATAAAGACTCGCCAGAAGGCAGGCCTGTTCAAACGGAAGGGAAGATCGATAAAATTCCTGTAGTGAATGGATTGCACCACGTTTATTTTAGACAAGCTGCCTAAATTCTAACTCGTTCGTAAGATATTAAATTATTTTCGGGGATAATAGCGTCTACTTCGATAGAATCAATCAAATAATTAAATAAGCAATAATTA
>Ga0182027_10013991_pt1 | contig 11137 bp, 9 predicted proteins | sample 712E1DmetaG_FD_121300 | JGI IMG/M metagenome (GOLD analysis project Ga0182027, IMG submission 121300) | Permafrost microbial communities from Stordalen Mire, Sweden - 712E1D metaG (Illumina Assembly) | ecosystem: Environmental > Terrestrial > Soil > Wetlands > Permafrost | place: Sweden...
AAATTGGAAAAGCAGAAAGCAGAAATCCGGATTTCCCAATTTCAGCCCGCGCCAAAGGCGCAACTCTCTTATGTTGTTCCGATCTCCCAATTTCTGCTTTTCCCTGCAGACGGCGGCGGAATCCCGCGCCCGGCCTGTAATCCTTATATACTCTATCCACTTAGTATGCTTTTGATTCCATCGTTACAAGCATGCTTGATTCCGCCCGTTTTGACCATTTTTGACGGAAATCAACCCAAGTGACTTTCCATGAACTATTTACGCATAAATCCAAGCTTTGCAAATCAAGCTCAATCAAGGCTAATCAAGGCTAATAAAGGCTAATCAAGGTATTTTTTGCGCCAGATTGACCCTGAATCCATTACTCCAATACTCCATCACTTCACTGGACTTTTCCCATTTCGCGGTCGAAAACCAGCCCCAATTCGAGTAACTATGTGTTCCCAAGACCTTCATGCATTGGCCCTGGCGCCGTGCTGTTTTTTGGTCATTCCGCTCGCTAAACGCCGCGGCGTGTGCTATCTTGCAGCGGGTCTTCACCGTTTCTGGTTCGTGGGTCGTGAACCTCTAATTTTGGCGACCGGTTGTCAAATTCTGTAATTCCACGACCCATGAACAAACAACTCGGAAACGAATATGAAGAAGATCTCATCAGCACATGGAGTGAACGGAAAGGAACTTTTAAGACGAGGACTTCTCCTCGCCGTGGTCTTGGCGTTCATGCGCCATAATGCGTCGGCAGACCAAGCGCCAGTGCCGCTTGGATCGGACGTTACGTTTGGGGTTCTGGGCGCCGCCACGGTCACCAGCACCGGTGGCACCATCATCTATGGAGATCTCGGGGTGAGTCCCGGCACGGCCGTGACGGGATCTCCGGGGGTGAGCGGGAGACTGCACTTGAACGATCCTGCCGCGGCCCTGGCGCAATCCGACTTGACCCATGCGTATAACGACGCGGTCGGCCGAACCACAGGCTCGGTCCCGGTGGCCGGAAATCTCGGCGGACGAATTCTCGGTCCCGGCCTCTATACGTCCACCTCCTCGCTGGAGATATCGTCCGGCGATCTAACGCTCGCCGGCGACGCCAATGCGGTTTGGATCTTCCAAATGGGGTCCACCCTCACCACGACCACCAGCCGCCGGGTTGTCCTGAGCGGCGGAGCCCAGTCGGCCAACATTTTTTGGCAGGTTGGCAGTTCGGCCACGATTGGGGTCAGTTCGGTCTTCAAGGGAACCATCATGGCGGCGCAATCCATCACGATGGGCACCGGCGCAACGCTGGAAGGCCGGGCGTTGGCCCACGCAGGCGCGGTTACCTTGGACGCCAATACCATTACAGTTCCCCAAAGCGCAAACCCGGCGGGAACGGTCGTGGCGTGGGGAAAAAGCGATTATGGTCAAACGAACATGCCGGCCGGCTTAAGCACTCTGACCGCCATCACGGCGGGAGAGTCTTACACCGTGGCCTTGAAAAGTGATGGCACCGTGGTGGCGTGGGGAGACGACCAATATGGGCAAACGGACCCTCCGGCCGGATTAAGCAACGTGACGGCCATTGCGGCGGGTGAATATCATACCGTGGCCTTGAAAAGTGATGGCACCGTGGTGGCGTGGGGAAACGACACCTATGGGCAAAGGCTCATTCCGGCCGGCTTGAGTGGCGTCACGGCCATTGCCGCCGGTCAGTGGCACACCCTGGTCTTGAAGAGCGACGGCACCGTGGTCGCGTGGGGAGCGGACAGCTATGGGCAAGCGGACGTTCCGGCCGGCTTAAGCAACGTGACGGCCATTGCGGGGGGGAGTGGTCACTCCATGGCCTTGAAAAGTGATGGCACGGTGGTGGCGTGGGGCGCCAACGGCTTCTTTCATCAATCCACCATTCCGGGCGGGCTAAGTGGCGTGACGGCCATCGCGGCCGGCTCTTCTCACAGCGTGGCGCTGCAGAGCGATGGCACCGTGGTGGCCTGGGGAAACAACCTCTTCGGTCAAACGACCATTCCGATCGGCCTGACGGGGGTGACGGCCATTGCGGCGGGTGAGTACCACACCGTGGCCTTGAAAAGCGACGGCACGGTGGTCGCATGGGGATGGAACGACAATGGGGAAACGAACGTTCCGGCCGGCCTGGGCGGGGTCACGGCCATTGCGGCGGGATGGTATCACACGGCGGCTCTCCTCGGCCCCATCATCACTACGCAACCGTTGGGACAGACCTTCGCGGTGGGCGGCGGAGTCAATTTGAGCGTTAGTGCGAGCGGATCGGGCTTGAGCTATCAGTGGCAGTTTAACGACACCAATATCTCCGGGGCGACAAACTCAACCCTTGACCTGACGCAACTCTCGGGAGCGAATGCGGGGGCTTACCGGGTCATGGTGAGCAGCGCCGCCGCCGGCACCGTGACCGGCCAGGAAACGATCTTGTCATCGCTTTCCTTCGGCAACTTACACTTTTACGCGGGCATAACTTTAGCCGGAACAGTCGGCCAGCAATTCCGCGTGGATTACGCGGAGGTGTTAAGCCCCGGCACAACCAACTGGCAAGTGCTGGAAATCATCACGCTGCCCTTCAGCCCGTATCTGGTGATTGACCCGAATTCCCCGGGTCACGCGCAGCGTTTTTATCGGGCCGTGCCACTGCTGTGAACGAAGGGATTCCTATTCTTTGACGCCCAGTTCGCCAGCCGAATCCAACACTTGCGCAAATATCTTCATGCCTGTGAAAAACGCCTGTTTTTGCTTGCCCTTTCAGGGCGGCAGAGAGAGTCTCCTGGGATCGGCTATGATGAGGATTGAAAACAGGCTTGTGCCGAACTACCGCCCCGGAGTGGACGCCGGGCGCGCGCGCTGTTTGCATACCGAGTGTTGTTGACTCGGCGCCTTATCCATTCCATTGGAGGAATTCAAATGACACGAAAACCCGGCTTGTTGGCGCATAGGCTCATCGTGCTGGCTTTGGTCTGGTCCGCCAGCGTCACCCTTGCCTTCGCGCAAGGCAAACCCATCCCGCAACTGGTGAAGACGGGCGGCAAGTTCGCTTTGATGGTGGACGGCAAGCCGTTCCTCATCCTGGGCGGCCAGGTGAACAACGACAGCGCCTTCCCGGACCGCATGGAGCGCGCCTGGCCCAAGCTCAAGGCCATGAACGCAAACGCCGTGGAGTACCCGGTCTATTGGAACGAAATCGAGCGCGAACAAGGCAAGTTCGATTTCCGCGACTTTGACCAAATCCTGCGCCGGGCGCGCGCCCAGGGCTTCCGCGTCGTCATGCTCTGGTTCGGCACCTGGAAAAACGGCGCCATGGATTGGGCGCCCAACTGGGTCAAGTCCGATGTCACGCGTTTCCCCCGCGTCCTGGACTCGGGCGGCAAACCCATTCGCGTGCTCTCCCCGCACTCGCGGGCCAACTTGGAGGCGGACAAGGCGGCCTACGTGGCCATGATGACCCACCTTCGCCAGGTGGACGAGGCGGACCGGACCGTCATCCTGATGCAGGTCGAGAACGAATCCGGCCTGCTGGGCAGCATCCGCGACTACTCCGCGGAGGCCAACAAGCTGTTCAACGGCCCCGTGCCCGCCGCGCTGGTTGCGGCCCTGAAGAAGCAGCCGGGGACCTGGACGGAGGTCTTTGGCAGCCGGCTGGCGGAAGAAAATTTCACCGCCTACTACCTCTCCGCGTACATTAACGAAATCGCCAAGGCCGGCAAGCAGGTCTATCCGCTGCCCACTTACGTCAATGCCTGGCAAGGCGGCGAAGACACCGCCGACGCGTTTGACTCCTTCGACCGCGCCGGCGAGAGCTACCCCAGCGGCGGGCCGGTATCCCACATGCTTGACCTCTGGAAGGCGAACGCGCCCGACATTGATGTCCTTTCCGCGGACACCTCCGTGCAGCCCTTGGTCAACTTCCGGATGATCAACGCGCGCTACGTCCGTCCCGACAACCCCTACTGGAGCCCCGAGGCGGGCCGGACCATGTCGGGCGCGCGAACGTTCTTCTACGCGCTGGCGGAGTATTCGACCCTGGGCTTCGGCGCCTACGGAGTGGATTCCGGCCCCGGTCCCGAGTTGGCGGACCGCTTTATGGACTTGGGCGCGGACTATCGCCTGGTCAGTGCCGCCATGCCCGTCATCCTCGACTTGGAAGCCTCGGGAAAGCTCAAGGCCGCCATCGCGGACGATGTCATCCGGGGAAAGAATCTGATCTTCGACCGCTACCACCTGCTGGTTCGTTTCGTCGCCGCGCCGGCTGCGGCTTCACAACCGCCCACGCCCTCCGCCCGCGTGCTGGTGGGCGAGTTGGGGCCGGACGAGTTCCTGATCATGGGTTTCAACGCCGCGGTTGATTTCCGCCCCACGGTCGGTTCCGGCCTTACTGCGGCCCAATTCCTTCAGGTCGAGGAAGGCATCTACGACAACGGCGTGTGGAAAACCACCAACATCGGCCGCACCTACCAGGGGGACCATACCCCGCCCAGCGTCTCTCTCCCGGCGCAAGGCTCCATCTTCCGCGTGAAGTTGATGCGCTACTGAGCCGCCGCTTCAAAAAGGATCAAGCGCCGCGGCGGTTCCAATACCTATAATTGACATTTGGGAAAAGGTTGTCCGTCCACTCCAGGCCCTTGAGCCAGTCTTCGTCAATCTCATGCCGGCTGATCTGGTCGTGGAGGGCCAGGAAGCAGCGGAGGTGTTCCTTGACGCGCGCGGCGGCGTAATCGGGACTGGTGCCGGTGTGCAGGATGAAGGGCCAGTCGCTCGACTGGGCGAGAAGCAGCTCGCGGGCGGCTTGTTTCAAGGCGCGCTCCAGCAAGCCGCCGGCGTCGGGAAATTTTTCGGCCAGTTCCGCCATGCGCGCTTGCGCGATCCGGAGATGGGGATAAATCCATTGGTTGCTCTCGTTGAGCCAGACGCGCCAATAGCCTTCCTCACCCCAACTGGAGGCGGCGGGCATCGCCACCTGATGGGTGGTGTGCAGGCGCAGAAATTCGCCGGGCGTGGTGAGCCGGAACACCTGCTGGTCGCAAGCGGCCTTGCGCGCGAAGTAATTCAAGAACTCCGGGCCTTCATGCCACCAATGGCCGAATAATTCCGCGTCGTAGGGCGCGACCACAATCGGCGGGCGGTCCATGATGGCCCCCAGTCTGGCGAATTGCTCCATACGCGCCCGCAGGAAATGGCCGGCGTGCTCATCGGCCGCGCGCAAGGCCGCCGCGCGGTCATACACCTGCTTTTCCGCAGTCGGGCCGGTGATCCGGTGGTACTTGATCCCGGTGAAACCCCGCGTGTCCGGCGCGGGCAAATAAGGTTTGACGTAATCGAAGTCCAGGTCAAAGCCGATGTCCCGGTAAAAATCGCGATAGCGGAAATCGCCCGGATAGCCTTCCTGTTTGCTCCAGACTTGTTTGGCGGATTCAAAATCGCGCCCGAACGCCGCCACGCCGTTGGGCGTATAGACCGGCGCATAGACTCCGTAGCGGGGCCGCGGCCGGGCGTGCAGGAGGCCGTGCGTGTCGGTGACGAACCAGCGGATGTTGGCTTCCTGCAAAACGGTTTCGACGCCTTCCGCGAACGCGCATTCCGGCAGCCAGATGCCTTGCGGATCGCGCCCAAAGCATTCCTGGTAATCGTCCCGCGCGACCAGGATTTGCGCGCGCAGGGAGGCCGGGTCATCCGCCAGCAACGGCAGCAGCGCGTGCGTGGCGGCGCAGGTGGCGATTTCCAACACGCCCTGTTCCTGGAATTCCCGCAACGGGCGCAGCAAATTGCGCCCGTGGGCGGCGTACGTGTCGCGAAGGTCGCTCAGGCGGTGGTGATACATCCACGCCAGTTCCCGAAAGGCGCGGTCCCAGTGGGTGCGATGAATTTCCTTTTCCGCCAGCTCGATCAGGCCGTTGAGATGAATCCAATACCGCTCCTGCAATTGGGCGTCCTGCAACATGGCGCACAGCGTCGGGGAAAGCGACATCGTGAGGCGGGCGTCCATGCCGTCGGCCAGCCAGCCGTCAATAATTTGGATCAGGGGAATGTAAGTCTCGGTGACCGCCTCAAAAAGCCAGTTCTCCTCGAGGAATTTCTTGTGCTCCGGATGGCGCACAAAAGGCAGGTGCGCGTGCAGCAGGAGAGCAAAGTGGCCTTGCATTGGGAACCGGGTCCGTCAGGCTGCGGCGCTGGGCGACGGGGGTTGCAGCTTCTCATCCTGGGGATGCGCCGCCACCGCGCCTTGGTACTGGCTGGCGCGGCTGAACTTCAATTCCGCCTGCCGCGCTTCCGCGCCATCCGCCGAGCGCGCCGCCACCGGCAACTCATAATGGCCGTCGGGCAGGGCGAAGCGGAAGCTGAAACTCCCGTCCCGCCGCAACCGGATTTGCCGCTCTCCAATGGTGACGGCCGCATCCGGCTCCGTGGAACCGTATATGATCAATTCGGCGTTGACGTTGAACCAGAAACCCCGCTGCCGCTCCAGGCGGCCGGACGGACTGGCGACGCCGCCAAACGCCGCAGCCGGAGAGAACGGCAGGCCCAATTGCGCCGCGCCGATGGAAGAAACTTCGTGCTCAAGCTGGCGGCGGATCAACTCGGTCACCTCGAGCGAGGCGATCCAAATCCGGCGCGCGGGGTCCAGCCTCACGATCTCCGCGAGGGCTTTTTCCTGGGCGGCCGTCCAGGGGCCGGCGATCTGCTCCGGCTCCGGCAGGCTGGAATTGCCGTCGGCGCGCAACTCCCGCACCGCCTCGGCCAGCGGCACGTTCTCGCGCACCGCCGTCTGGACCGTGGAGAGCAGTTGCGCCAAAGGCACGTCGGCCGGAATGGTGGCGAAGCGAACGGCGGTGTCGTCCGACACCGAATCCGGCGGCGTCAGGGTGGCGGCGGAACGGGCCAGCTCAGCCCATTTTTTCGCCGCGTCGAAATAGCCCAGGGTGGCAACGTATTTCGCGCCGGCGTAGGGCGCGGGCACAAACCAGTGGCGGGATTCCGGATGGAGATGGATCTGCAACAGCGGCGGGCCGTCCGCTGTGTTGCGATAAAGCCGCAGCAGTAGATGTCCGTCGGCGGAGAGGGCGTTGTATTTTGACAATTGCGCGGCGCTGAAATCCCAGTGCGCGTAAAGCCAGCGCGGATCGCGCGCTGTCAGAAACAACTGCCGGGTGTCGTAGGACTCGGGCAACTCCGCGCCGGCGGGCGCAAGATTGACAGGCGGCGGAGCCGGCCCCAGCACGTAACGCCGTCCGGGGCCGCTGGCCGGCGAGGGCGCGGCCTTGTCTCCCTCCAGCAGAATGGGCGGGATGGGCAGGCGGGCGGGCTTGGCGGCTTTTTTCGGTTTGACGGCGGAAGCGCGGGCGGCCGTGGCCAGACCGGCCACAGCAGACTTTGGGAGCTTGGGGGTTTCCTCCTTGCTGTCGCGGCGGGACGCCGCGGCCACTTTCGCCGGAGCCTTTTGGAGTGCGGGAGCTTGCTCCCGCTTTGGGGCGGGGCTGGCTTTGGCCGGCGCCTTCGAAGCAGGAGCCGCTTTGGCTTTGACAACAGCAGCCGAACTGGTGGCAGCGGGAAGCGCCTTCTTACGCGCCTGGGTCGTTGGCGCCAACAGAGCCGGGACGGCTCTGCCACTGGCGGGAAGCGCCTTCTTACGCGCCTGGGTCGCGGGAGGCGGGGTGGAAGCGGCGGCCTGGGCGGCTTTGGCCTTTGCCTTAGGCGGAGAATCCGGTCTTCTTGATTTCATAAATGATGGCGCGCGGGAGGCTTGTCATAAAGCTGGAACTACTATCGCCGAGGCTCTCCCCGCCCGCAACCAGAAAATCCCTGAAAAGACGGTCGCGCCGGGCCAATTCATAAAGGCCCTGGGAACACGCAGTTCCTCGTATTGGAGTTGGTTCCGACCGCGAAATGGGAAAAGGTCCACTGGAGTGGTGGAGTAATGGAGTAATGGATTCATGGTCAATCTGGCGCAACACTTGATTAGCCTTGATTAGCCTTTATTGAGCTTGATTTGGAAAGCCACGTTTCGCTCCTAAGTTGTTCATGGACAGTCACTTGGGTTCATTTCTGTCAAAATGGTCAAAACGGGCGGAATCAAGCATGCTTGCAACGATGAAATCATAAAGCATACTAAGTGGATAGAGTATATAAGGATTGAAGGCCGGGCGCGGGATTCCGCCGCCGTTGAGACTTCCGCCGCCGCGATCCGGCCCGGTCCGCCCTCCGAATTCCTTGAGCATCCCGTCATGGTCCTGTTCCCATCTTCCCATACGTTTCTCGCCCTCACGCGGAAAGATTAGCATGTAAGCCAAAAATGTCAAGGGAAAAATGACGGAAAAGGCCATGGCCGCCGGGCAAGTGACAAAGTCATCCGCGCCAATTCACGTTCTGCCTCGCTGTCGCCGCGAGTGAAAATGATGTGTAATTCGTGCGCGACCGTGGGCGGCAACGCCAATCCATACCCTTTCCTCTGGAGAGCCTCCAGCAAGTCGTGGGCGAAATCTTCCTCTTCGGCGAGATCGAAAAGAAAGTTAGCGTCGAGGGAGAGCCGCTTCTTTTGCGCCGCCATAAATCATTGCCATCGCGCCGTTGAAATGCTCGCGCCGCTGTTCCGCCGTAAGCTTGCTGGCCAGCTTGCGGGCTTTCGAGGCCAGGCGGCTGCCGGCGGTCGTTTCCGGATAGTCGGGCTTTTTTGGCGCGGCTCGTTGCTGTTGTTTCATAACCGACTCAATCTCCCGTTTCCTGGGGATATTGTCAAGAGCGGGCGGGCAATTCTCGCCATTGCCAACTCGGCCACTGACAAGGGGGGCCTGTGACACCGGGGCGGCACGGCGGCGAGATAAAGCGAGCAGAACCGGACACTGAGCTACACTGCTCGCCGGTTCTGCGGCCGTACGCGGTGACAACTGGCGACAGCGAGAGGCGGCGGAGTGGCGCCCAGCGCCACCCGCCGCCTCCGCTGGGCTTGTCTAAAGCGCATATTCCGGCGCGACAACGAAAGGGAAGCGTGACCTGTTACCGTGGGGCCAGCCTGATTCAAGTCCGCCTCCGTGGGGATGTGGCGGCGGGAAACACGAGTGGTTGTAACCCGCGTGGCGAAATTGTCGAGTTCACCCCGGCTTCGCGTCGGCGGATGCTGGAATTGCTGGCGAAAGTGGAACAGGCGGCGGTGCCTCTCGCCTTCACACTCACCTACCCGGACAACTTCCCTCTGTACCGGGAGGATTACAAAGGCCATTTGGAGGCGTTCTGTGACCGAATGCAGCGGCGCTGACCGGGAGTGGCGATTATCTGGAAGCTGGAATTCAAAGAGCGACAATCGGGCAAGAACAAGGGCAAGATCGCCCCGCATTATCACCTGCTTGTTTTCGGTGTCCCCTGGCGGTTTCGATTTGCAAGCGGTGCATGCGAGGCTTATATCGTCCGCGTCAGGTTTTCAGACTGAATCCGTGCCGACGCTGAACCGCCTTGGAAAGGAGACGCCCGACGAAACCAGACTGAAGTACACAGCCACAAAAGAACGCAAGGAACACAAAAGATGAAAACGATTAATGAACTCTGTGACGTGGTGAGGAAAACAGCTTACGCCATTCATGTCTATCACGGGCACGGGCACTTGGAGAAGGTGTATGAAAATGCTCTCGTCCACCGGCTGCGGAAGGCTGGCATCGAGGTCAAACAGCAGCATCCGCTCAAGGTTTACGATGAGGACGGGACTTTGCTCGGAGACTATTTAGCCGACTTGTTGGTGGAGGGCTGTTTGGTCGTGGAGTTGAAGGCGTGCCGCGCCACGACCGATGAGCATGTGGCGCAAATCCTGGGCTATCTCAAGTCTTCCAAGCTTGAGGATGGACTCTTGATCAACTTCGGCAGCTACAAATTCCAGATTAAGAAATATGTCATGAGCCGCGACACCATGAAGACAGCGCGCAAAGCCCCCGGTGTTTTCCCCTCCTGTTTCTTTGCGTTCTTTGCGTTCCTTTGTGGCTAAATCCACAGCCGGGTTTAAAATCAAAGGGGCGTTTGCCTATGCGGGCAAGCGGTACATGGCGAAAAAGGAGGAAATGCCGGTGATGGAACAAAAGCCGGGCCGGTATTGGGGCGTGGTGGGCCGGGAACACCTGCCGCTTGGGAAACGGGAGGATCGGGAAGTGAGCGCCGACGAAGCGGTGAAGCTGCGGCGGGTCATGCGGAGATACCTTTTGGCGAACACGCCACCGGAGAAGCGGAAATTTCTGCACAAAAGCCAACTGTGGTCGGAAGATTTCACGGCCAAGCTGTTTTGCAACGTCGAATTTGGATTGAACGTCTGCCGAAATTGCCCGGCCTTTGTGAGAATGCCGCAATTGTAATTCCGAATTCTGGGTGACCATTTCACGAGACCCAAACAACTACAACCTGTTGAATTTGAATCACTTGCGATTGATATTGGGCGAAGCTACGGTTTGACCCCTATTACCTATTTGGGTGACCTCTTTCTCTTACACGTTCGTAGGGTCTGTCTTGCCTCACGCCTCGCGGCGGCGAAAGCCAGTGCCGATCAAAAGGATCGCGGCAAGCACAGGGAGGGGGGTCCAGCCGATGTCATCGGGCACGCCAACAGGTCCGCTACTGGGCAGAGGTCCGATAAATCCGCCCCCGCCGACAACCGAACCGAATCCCGCCAGGGACAAATCGTCGTAATTGAGTAAAATCTCTATGGTGGAGGTTTGACCCTCGAGGACGTGAAAGGCACTGTCCTCGAAGCCCGTGAAATAGTAAGCGTCTGCGTCGGCAAAAGGATCCACATTGACGTTGGGAGTGTTGAATATGTTCAACTGGGCATCAAGTGTCTGAGTCCACGGTGAATCAAGTATGAGCCCGGAAAAATCCATCTGGAGGGTTACTTGACTCACCCCAGTGCCATCGGCAATCGTTCCATTATGGACGCTCATATAGCCAGCCACAAAATCATTGCCCTGATAAACGGCGAAGTCCGGTAGCAGATTCACATCAAACGACGTCTGACCTGCAGTAAAAAGGCTTGCGTCGCCATAGGCAAAAGAGGCCTCGGTGGACGAAGATGCACTGGAAATGAAAGAACCTACGACGGCAGGGACATCACCCGGATCGGATATCCAGCCGGTAAATGCGACCGAAGAGGGCGAGCCGGTGACCAAGGGGGGGG
>Ga0182027_10013992_pt1 | contig 11136 bp, 9 predicted proteins | sample 712E1DmetaG_FD_121300 | JGI IMG/M metagenome (GOLD analysis project Ga0182027, IMG submission 121300) | Permafrost microbial communities from Stordalen Mire, Sweden - 712E1D metaG (Illumina Assembly) | ecosystem: Environmental > Terrestrial > Soil > Wetlands > Permafrost | place: Sweden...
ATATAAGGAGATAACCGGACACCGTTCAAATAGGTGCCATTGGAGGAACCTAAATCCACAACTACAATTCGGTTATTAACTAGTTTGATGGCAGCATGCAGACGCGAAACCCCATTGGCGTAGGCATTGTAAGAGGAAAGGTCAACATCCGGAACAATGGGCTGCCCTTCAGAAGAACGCCCTAATGTATACTCGGTTCTTTCTGCCAGTGGTAGGATTTGACCACTTTCAATAATATGTAGAGAAATCCATGATTGTAGAGGCAGATCCGGGGTAGACCGGATTCGAGCGGAATTACGTTCGATTTCCCGGAGAGTCTCAACCGTTTGGATCTTCTGGGTATAGAGTTGCTCGTCGAACAATTGTGCTCCACATCCGCTGCAAAAAATGGCGCCATTTAATTCTTGGTGTTGACAATTCGGGCAAATAATCATTCTTCTTCTCTTGATATTCTCCCTGACCTCAACAGGGCTCTCGTCCCATATTTTATCTCTTTCCCGCCTTGTTGCGAGAATGACTTTTCTTGTTGAAGGTTTTCTGCTTCCCTCAATGCTGTCTTCGCCAGTCCAGGCTCGCCTTGTGCAAGCAGATGTGTTGCCAGGCGAGTCAAATACTCAACTGCCTTTCCGTAATCACCGGCGTTAGCTTCCGAACGGGCCTGTTCTTGAAGACGGTAAAACTTTAAACGTGAAAGAGCATCCACAATTCCAACAGGTGGAGGGCTCAGGTTCGTTCCGTCAATTACAGGGCGAACGAGGCGAATGGGAATCGGCTCTTCTGAGGGCGATTGATCCAACAAAAGCACAAACACCTTCCCATTAAGAACAGTGACTTCCGTTTGCTTCAACGCCTGCGGTTGAATAAGGAATTCCATGAGTATTTTAAGTCTGCCATCCCAAATAATCGGTCCCATCATTATGGGGCTTCTAAGAGAGAGCAATCCAGCGTCCGGTTGTAAACGAAAGACGTAGCGTAATTCAACCCCATCGATAATATTAAATTCCAGGCGAATCTCTTCGGCATATGCCTTCCCAAGTTGGTTGAACTTATCCATTAAGGCATGTTGAATATCTTGTGGGCGAGGCACATACATGCTACTGCCACCGGTAAGAGACGCCAGTTCATCTAAAAAATTATCATTCCATTCAGAACCGATGCCCAAACCACTTATTCCAATACCCTTGGCAGCTGCATTTTTAGCAAGACTGATGCAATTATTTTCATCGCCGTAAGTGCGCCCGTCAGTAAGCAAAATAATATGGTTTACCTTGGAACGACTTATATTATGGATGATTTCATTGTATCCCTGTTCAAGGCCCGAGAAGATTTCAGTTCCACCAGATGGTTGTAACATCTGGATGCGGGCTTCCTGTTTGCCCAAATCAGTAATGTGCATCGCTGGAATAATGGTTTCCGCACGATCGCTAAAGGCAACCACGGAAAACATATCTTGAGGTTTCAATTTTTGCATGATCCGGATAGCAGTGGCCTTGACAACATCCATATTACTACCCTGCATGGAAGTTGAACGGTCAAGCACCAGACACAGGTTTAATGGAGGCTCAGGGCGTTTTTCCATGTCAGATGGCACGGATAACTCTAGTATGACATATATTAATTGTGGCTCATCCAAGCGCAACAGACTCTGACGGCTGAATAATATCTTTTGTTCCAACAAAACCTTCGGGGTTTGTTCCGGAGGCAGGGAAGCGTCATACTTCGCGCGTTTTTTTGGATTGGAAAGAACTTCATAAGCTTCTTGCACCCCCAGAAACAATTCTGTTTCACCCGGAGCTATATTCTTATCTGGATGGAGATGTCGCGCAGCCTCAAAATACGCCTGACGGATTTCTTCAGGTGAAGCATTGCGCCGTAATCCAAGAAGACTATAATAATCCAGATTCTTCATTATCAGTAATTATGTTTTGAGTTGTACCACAATGACACTGATATTATCCGGCCCGCCAGCCTCGTTGGCTGCATCCACCAGGCTTTGACAGGCGCTTTGAAGATCCCTTGCACTGGTGACAATTTTGAAAATTGTGCTATCAGCGAGGACGTTCCACAAGCCATCACTACAAAGGAGCAAATAGCCGGACTGAGGGAACGGAGCCGTGAAAATATCCGGCTCGAGAACTTCCCCTTGGCCAAGTGCACGATATAAAACATTCCTTTGGGGATGGACAGCCGCTTCTTTAGATGAAATCTGACCGAGTTCCTCCAAACGCTTAACCAGCGAGTGATCACGCGTCAGGGGCTCTCCTCCTCCTTGATGGATAGCATAAGCACGACTATCACCCACATGACCTATTGTCATTTGTTGACCAAGGACAAGTGCAGCTGTCAGAGTGGTGCCACTTCCAGGAGCCGCCTGAGTCACGGCTTGCTGTGCATCATTGATGGCAGAGCGCATCAAATCCTGAAGGGATTCATCCATACCAGAGGAAGGGTTGACCAGATAAGGGACAAAATGTTTCAACAAATAACCTGCCAATGTTCGTGCTGCCACGGAGCTGGCAACTTCTCCGTATTGATGACCACCCATACCATCAGCAACAACATACAAACCGAGCGGGTAACTGCTTTTTTCACCCCCGATCGCGATCGAAAGTGCAAAAACGCTATCTTCATTATGGTCACGCTGCTTGCCAATGGATTGCCCGCAACCATATATTAACTGTTGCGGATCTATGCGTTGAACGTTTGCCGGAAATCCTTCAATTTGGTTTTCTTGTAAGGTTACGCTAGTAACATCAGAATGAGCCAATGAGGGGTTGTCTTTCTTAACGTGCAACCAGCTAAAGATGTCCTTTTTCACAATAATCTCCTTGGAGGATCAGCTCTTTAGGCAAGCATAGCATAAAGAAAATGATCGATAGAACCAGTATAAACGATATCGTCATAAATCAGTGGGGTTCCAGTAATGGGACCTTTCGTGGTAAATTTCCACCGCAATCGTCCAGTCCGATGCTCGATGCAATATAAATTTCCATCTACTGATCCGCAATAAAGTGCATCTTTATATATTGCAGGCGAACCGCTCACCTGATGATCGGTCTTAAAACGCCAGGCTTCCTTGGCAGTGTGAATATCTATGGCATAAATATTCCCATCCGCAGAACCAACAAAAATCAATCCATCCATCAAACATGGCGAGGAGATCGAACCTTTACCCATACGGAAACGCCAAATGACCCAACCAGCATGCGCATCCAGTGCATAAAAGGTTCCATCAAGGGAAGTAAAATAAACCACCCCATCTGCTACCCATGGCGAAGAAGTGACAGCCATTTTGGCTTTATAGTGCCACTTGAGTTGCCCACGGAAATCCATACAGTAGAAATCCCCATCTTCGCTACCGGCATAAACCATATCTTGAGTCACAAAAGGGGTCGAGCGCACAGGTGCAGCCGTTTCGAATCGCCATGCTGCCCGTCCACTCAATAGATTAACCGCATGGATGTGCTGGTCATCTGAACCAAAGAAAACGTGCCCCTCGGCGATCCGCGGCGACGAGCGGACACACCCTTCCGTATAGTACGTCCAAACGATTTTTCCGGTCCGACCGCTGATAACGTGCAAGCTTTTATCTTCTGAGCCAATAAAGATATTATCCTCATAAACTGCCGGTCGGGTAACAACACCACCATCGGTGGCAAATTTCCATTTCAACGTGCCATCGGCGGCGTTTACGGAATAAAGGTTATGGTCGTAAGACCCAACATAAATATTCCCGGCATAATACAATGGAGCGCCGCGTATTTCGTCTTCGCATTCGAATGACCAAAGCGCCTTGATGCCACTTTGAGATTGAATGGATGTGGTTGGAGTACCCACTCGATTTAAGAAACCGGTCTTGCGCCCAGCCGCCACCAGTGCATCTTTCATCGCTTCAGCACTTGGGAAACGGTCTTCAGGATTGTATTGTAGAGCCGTATTAATAACCGCTTCCAATTCGGTTGAGACAGCCGGGTTAATCTTGCGTAAGGGGCGTTCTCCGAAAGAGAAAGGCGGCTCGAGGCGCGGATCGCGGCGAGAAAGTGCGTGGTGTAGTGTAGCCCCCAAAGCATAGATATCAGCTAAGGGCCCGGCTTCGCCTCGATACTGCTCCGGCGGAGAATACCCTTCGGTTCCGATCATTGTTCCTTTTTGTCCAACCTGGAACGGCTTGGCAATACCGAAATCCACCAGTATTATATGATCCTGCAAGTTGATCATCACGTTGGAAGGCTTCATATCCCGAAAAATGATCGGGTCTGGTTTATGATCATGCAAAAATTGAAGTACTTCGCATAACTCAATTGCCCAGCCCAAAACGCGTTCCTCGGTTAAGAAACCAGGAGTATCATTAATTACGGCTTCAAGGTCTTTGCCATTGATTAATTCCAATGTCAGGTAGGAACGGTTTCCTGAACTGAAATAGTCAAAAATGCGCGGGATGGATGGGTGGTTGATGGCAGCCAGAATATTGGCTTCTCTTTCAAAATTCTGGATTATGGTCTTCCGTACCAAAGAATCGGGAGCCCGGTTAATCATTTCCTTTACCGCGACTAATTTAACAACATTAGGGAAATGCTGGTCGCGGGCAAGGTAAACCGATCCCATCCCACCCACTCCAATGACATCCTGGATGACGTACCGATTAACCAGTATTGTTCCAGAAGTTAACTGGACATTGTCTTCTTCCGGTTCATTTCCGATCAGTGCTGTATTCTTTGGGGGGTCCAGGGTTGCCTCCTGAAGATTTCCGAACTGAATGAATTATAGCCACCCCAGGCGGGAATTGCAACCTATCTGACAGGGCTATAAAAGTAGGGATTTGGCGTATTGGCGACAGACTTTGTGAATACCGTGGCTCATCTAGCCTTGCGTGTATAAGCACTTTGGGGCAAAATACACTGCGGAGTACTTCCTTGAAAATATTAGCCGTAAGCGATATGGTAGTTGACCGTCTCTACTCGGCGCAGGTTGCTGAACGATTCCGCGACGTTGAGATGATCCTCGGCTGTGGCGACTTGTCGTACGAGTATCTGGAATTTCTGGTTACTTCGATGAATATCCCACTGCTCTACGTGCCCGGCAACCACGACCCGGCATATGACGAGAAAAAAAAAGCTGCACACGCCGAAGGCTGCGATTACCTGGACCGGGAGGTACGGTCGGTTAAAGGACTGAATATTGCCGGAGTTGGTGGCAGTATACGATATAGACCCGGATGCCCTAACCAATACACACAATCTCAAATGTATTCCCGCATGTCTTCTCTTATCCCCAAGTTGCTTTGGTACCTTCCAATGCATGGGAACGTTCTCGATATTATGATTGCGCATTCACCGCCACGTGGAATACACGATGAAAATGACCAGGCACATGTTGGTTTTTCAGCATTCAAAGATTTTATTAAAACTTTCAAACCGCGATTTTTTCTGCATGGACATACCATGGTATATAAGAGTAACATCGTGTCACCTATAACAAAGGTGGGAACAACCACTGTCATCAATGTTTATCCCTATCGCATTATTGAGATTTAGGAATAATCTACCCATAAGGTCCTGTCAGGGCAATGATTTTGCCCAATCCGCTGTTTGTTAATAAGATTCCCTATGGACATCTGGCGATTGCTTATCACTCCTCCGGCCCGCGGTGCATGGAACATGGCTGTGGATGAATCCATCCTCGAGGCAATGGGAAGTGGCAAATCACTCCCCACCCTGCGGCTGTATGCCTGGGAACCGGCCTGTCTCTCACTCGGCTATGCCCAGCCGCTCACCGACGTGGATATTCCCCGCTTGCAAGCGCGTGGTTGGGAAATGGTACGCCGTCCCACCGGGGGCCGGGCTGTGCTCCATACCGAAGAGTTGACATATTCGGTGATCGCGCCGCTCAACGAGCCGCGTTTGGCCGGGACGGTGCTTGAATCCTATCGCCGGCTGGCCCAGGCATTGGTGCAGGCGCTAAACCAGCTCACCGGTACCAGCGGTATTGGCGCAGGTGGTTCGCCGGTCCAGGTCAATGAAAACAGCTCTGCGCCGAATGCTCCAACTGCCAATCCGGTCTGCTTTGAAGTCCCATCCACTTATGAAATCACTATTGGTGGAAAAAAACTGGTCGGTTCGGCACAGGCCCGCCGGAAAGAAGGCGTACTCCAGCACGGTTCGCTGCCATTGGCTGGAGACCTTACACGTATAATTCAGGTTTTAACCTTTCCCGACGAGGCATCCCGCGCCCATGCAGCCGCTCGCTTGCTGAGTCGGGCAACAACGGTGGAAACTGCATTGGCTCGCAAGGTTTCCTGGGACGAAGCGGCCCAGGCATATATTTCGGCTTTTACGTCCGTGCTTGCTCTGGATCTCCAACCAGGCTACCTGAGCGATGATGAAAAAAAACGCACCGAACAACTGGTGCGGGTTAAGTATGAGCAACCTTCCTGGACGGATAGATAGCGGGCCAAAAACCGACTATATATCCGTTTTATGGTGTGGGTGGGACAAAATTAATCTGCTTGTATCCCAAGGTTTCAAAGAACCAGCGCAGGTAGGTCTCTGCATTTGCCATGGCCTGATCAAGAATCCCATCGTCCAACGCGGCTTTATTTATCTCCTGTTCGGCCACTTGGCGCGCCTGGGTTTCCAAAGCGGGATCGGCTTTGGCCAAGAGCCCAGTCTGACGATCATAAACATATGATTTATCATTATCGATGGTCGCCACCAGCACTTCAGCCGCAGGCAGGCGGACATTCAAAACGGTACCATCCAGCCAAAGATCTTCCGGTTTGATCTTACTCATATCAATTCCGGCGATCACATAACCATGCGCCACAAAGAGCAGACGGTCGCCAAATAGTGGACCCAGCACACCTTGATTTGTTTCCGCAGTGATTACTTTCTCAACCGTATAACGGATCGTTTCTAGTCTGGCAAGCGCTTTTACCTGATTAATGATCGTGACTGGGTCTGGGATTATTGTGGGAGTAGGATGGAGTAACTCGGAGACCTGTGTGCCAAGCTGGCTGTTGGCGCGTTGCAGCGGATTCAGGGTATTGTTAATGGTGCGATTTACAGCCGCTACCCCTACCCAGATGGCAACAACTGCTACGAGTATCAGGATGATGATGAGAACCGATTTTCTTTTCACAGAATAATTATACCGGTTATGGGGAATTTATGTGTTTTTGATTCTGCTGAACGTATCTTTATCATCCGGTAGAATGCCTCTGCCTTGAACGCACCCGCGAGGTGGTTGATACACCTTAATGCTCTATGTGGGTAAAGTGGCGCGCCTGCCGGATGGTTCCACCAATCGCGCTCCGTAGTACGAAGATTGCAAACGTGTCGTCCAAACCTAAGCCGTTCCGCTGGAAGTGGTATTCGCAGCAACCTCGACCATAACGATTAATTTCCTGCCCAGGTTTCCCATCTGGAACTCGTTTTTCTCTGGAAACGGTTTTTTACCAAGGAATGGAAGGACCATGGACTTCCTGAGCTCAGAAGTACGCAAGCGACTGGCGTAGGCTATTTGTCTACCAAAAGAAACCCGTTTCTCCCCTCGAAACGGGTTTCTTTTTGACGTGGTACAATCCCGCCTGTGTTCAAGCGAATTCTTCAAATGATCCTGAAACCGCTCCTCATATTAATCTTCCTTGGGCTATTGGTATTGCTCATACCTCGTTTAGTGACTGGGTTCTATGCGCATGGAAAAGTATTTTCCGCCACAGATGTTCCGGTCCGGCGGGTTGCCATTGTCTTTGGCGCGGGGTTGTGGCGGAATGGATCCCCTACTCCGGTTTTGGCGGACCGCGTTACTGCAGCCGCAAACCTGTATTTTGCGGGCAAAGTCGAAAAGCTGCTCATGAGCGGCGACAATCGCTTCGTGGATTACAACGAGCCGGAAGCGATGCGACAACTGGCCCTATCGCTCGGCGTACCCAATGACGCGATTGTCCTGGATTATGCCGGTAGGCGGACATACGATACCTGCTACCGGGCCAAAGCAATATTTAAGGTTGATCAGGCCATCCTGGTAACGCAGGCTTTCCACATGCCGCGCGCCATTTATCTTTGCAACCGTCTCGGCGTAGACGCACTCGGCGTTGAATCCGACCTGCGTACCTATCCAAAATCATCCTTGCTATACTGGAACATACGCGAACTGTTCGCAACGGCCGCGGCATGGTGGGATGTGAATATCGGCCATCCCGTCCCTGTATTGGGCAAACAGGAGCCAATTTTTCCATGATTTATATTAGGTCATAGGGAAATCCCGGATGAGGAAAAAATATGGGGTTGTTGGACGGGTGATGCGCACCCAACGTCTCCTATTTACTCCATCGCCCTGGCGATTTCCAAAGAGCCTATTTATGATAATTTATCGTTTAAATTATTCGGATATAGCATCGCAAAGATGTTACCTTGAGGTGAAAATGACTCGTGACGAAGCCCTTGCCCTTGTCCGGGAATATGTAAAAAACGAAAACCTGGTTAAACACATGCTTTCCGTCGAAGCGGCCATGCGATTCTACGCCGTAAAGTTCGGCGAAGACGCAGAGAAATGGAGCATCACCGGCCTGCTACACGACTTCGATTGGGAAATCCACCCCACACTGGCTGAACATCCGGCGGGGGGTGCCCCCATCTTGCGTGCCCGCGCGGTTCCAGAAGATGTCATCCGCGCTGTGCTCTCCCATGCTGACCATACCGGCATCCCACGGGAGACGAGCATGGAAAAGGCCCTGTACGCTTGCGACGAAGTCACCGGCCTGATAACCGCAGTCGCACTCGTCCGCCCATCCCGCTCCCTGTTGGATCTGGAAGTCATTTCGGTTAAGAAGAAGTGGAAAGACAAAACCTTTGCCGCTGGAGCCAACCGCGCCGAGATCGAAAAATCTGCCGCTGAGTTCGGCATCGAGCTCTGGGAGCATGTCGGGAATGTCATCCTGGCCATGCGAAAAATCGCTCCGGAATTGGGACTGGTTGGAAACATTAATCCGTAAGCGCACGCGTTCGGAGGAATAATGACTCTCCAAGGTAAGGGCTTTTTTACTTTCAATCTTCCCGATTGCGAAGGTGGGGATCCCAGTTCCATCCTGGCTGCAGCACAAGCTGCCGGCTTAAGCCATATAATAGTCAGGATCGCTGACGGTGCGAAGGTAGCCGGGATTGATGCCTCCGGGGTTGATTTCACCGCCCCGGTGGTACAGGCTTTGCACCAGGCTGGGATGGCCGTATGGGGCTGGCAATATGTTTACGGCGATAACCCATCTGCAGAAGCAACCATAGCGATAACGCGCACGCAAGCGCTCGGTTTGGATGGCTATGTGGTGTCCGCCGGAGAAGAATATGAACAACCCGGCAGGTCCAGCGCCGCTCACCAGTTCATCACAACCGTACGAACTGCGCTGAAGGTTCCCATTGCCTTAAATTCCTATCGCTTCCCCAATTTCCACCCCAAATTTCCCTGGTCCGACTTCCTTTTGTCCTGCGACTTGCATATGCCACAGGTATATTGGGAACAAGCCCACAATCCCGGTGACCAGTTAAGTGAAAGCAAGCAGCAATGTGACGCCCTGCCAAACGCCAGACCTTACACCCCCAGCGGTGCGGCCTACACTACGCCTGGGTGGAGCCCGACTACCCAGGATATCACCGATTTCCTGGATACTGCCGAAGACCTCAGCCTCCCAGGGGTGAATTTCTTCGACTGGGACGCCTGCAAGGCAAACCTGTCGGACTTATGGAAAGCGATTGCCAGCTTTACCTGGCCTGCTGCACCGCAGGGTAACCCGCCTGCCCAGATTCCCACAACCGTCACGAGTACATCCCCCGTCCCACCGACGGATGCCTTTGTGCTCCAGTTCCTGGCTGCTCTCAATAGCCACAATGCCGTACAAGCAAGCGCACTTTATGATCCGGCAGCCATCCAGGTGTGGGCAGACCAGGACCGGCGTGATAGCACTTCCATCCAGGCTGGTTTCGCGGCCTTTTTCACCCGTCTTCCCGCCAGGACAGTTATTACCATCTCGAATGCGAAAGTGAAAGACGATTTGCATTCGTTTACCTGGAAAGCCGGCCTCCTAACCGGTGAAACGATACTTACTATAAAAAACGGGAAAATCATTCTGGATTACACATTCATTCAATAGACGGGCAGCCAATATTCGTATACTCCCATCATCTTGAGCAATGGGAATGGCCTTTCCACCCAGGATCGCAATGCCGGAATGCCGCTTCACAAACTAAAACTGAATGAAAAGAAGCATGTAAAACAAATACTGTCCGGCGTGGAAAGCCGAACCATTCAGCCTAACTCCAACAATCCTATTTTCTTAAAGGAAATCGTATGTCACCACGCAATTCCAAGCCAAAACCTGTTTCAAAGCCAATTCTAAAGTATCCATGGTCAATCATAACCAGCATACTTTTCTGCTTTTTGCTCGCAGTCACTTTGTTCTTCCTGTTTTATGGTATCTCTCCAGAAATTGACAGTCACATGCGCGGAAGCGTTGGCATTTCCATGGAGACCGACGCAGCTGGGGAGGTAGTCCTTTACCCAACGCCCGGTCTGGAGGCCGAGCAGGCCGGGGTGCAGAATTTTGACATTCTGCTCAAAATAAATGATCAGGTTGTCAGCAAAACTATTGATATCAACAAGCAGTTGGACGGCCGCGTGGGGCAGCCATTGAAAATCACCGTTCGTAAATCAGATGGCAGTGAAAGAAACTATACACTTGTCCGTTCATCGACTGCCCAGACCATCCTTAACGAGGCAAAACTTTCTATCGGTTTCCTGACGGGATACCTGACCAGCCTATCCATCCTGGTTGTGTTGGGATTTACTGTCATGGGCGCAATCCTCCTGCTGCGGCGGCCTGCTCACGGGATGTTCATCCTGACCGCATTCGTGCTGGTGCTTCTGCCATTCAGCCTGAACAGCCTTAACGCGGATAGTGTGATGGTTCAAGGCGCAATCCACGCCAACCTGGAATGGATGTACAACCTGCTACGCATTGCCGGTCTGGGTTTGTCCAGCCTGCCGGTATGCTTTTTCCCCGACGGACAATTCGTCCCGAAATGGGTCCGCTGGGGCATGATCGGAGTGGGCGCCTGGGCTATCCTGTACGCCTTCGCCTTGCTCAAT
>Ga0182027_10013993_pt1 | contig 11136 bp, 9 predicted proteins | sample 712E1DmetaG_FD_121300 | JGI IMG/M metagenome (GOLD analysis project Ga0182027, IMG submission 121300) | Permafrost microbial communities from Stordalen Mire, Sweden - 712E1D metaG (Illumina Assembly) | ecosystem: Environmental > Terrestrial > Soil > Wetlands > Permafrost | place: Sweden...
CGGTCAGTAACCTCGGAGGCGCGAGGCCCCAGCCAGAGGCAACAAGCTGCTGCGACCGCACCCTCAAGCTGGTTCATCAAGCGCATGCGCCGGCCCGTATGGTGGCCGGCCATCGCTTCTTCGGCAAGTTGGATGGCCTTGTTGAGAAACCGGACCCCCTCGTCCGCCGTGAGCTGGGGCTTTCCTCGATGACGCTTGCCAATGACTTGCACGCCGTCCAAGGGGTTCTCCTTGAGAGCGCCTTTGCTGATGCACCACCTAAAGAACGTTCGGCCCTGGTTGACCAAGTTGTGCTTCGAATCGACCGACAGGTACTTGTTCGTCCCTGTGCGATACTTCTCCATTGCATCGATCAGGCTTTGTCGCTGTCCGGCGAGGAGCCCCAAGGGTTCATCGAGCACCTCGCGGAACAGCAGGTTGAGGCGCTGGATTGTGACCTCAACGGAGCGGGGTCGGTTGCCCTTCTGCTTCATGTGATCTCGATATGCCTCAAGTACCTCGGCCACGGTCGCTGTCCCCTTCGCCGCAGATTCGCGCCGAAGCTGTCTTCGCCTGGCGATGGCCTCGGTCTCGGTGATGAAACTCTCTACTCGTTGGACGCCGTTCTCGCGGACGCGGAGCCTGTAGCGGCGTCCATGCTGGTATGGACCATCTACGGTAAGCATGGCTTTCCTCCTGTGGGTGGGAAAGCCAGCGGAAAGACCTATGGGGTTGTCAGAGAGCGAGGTCTCATCATCGCTCGCATCGACAGACGGATCAATGGCGCTCGCTAGACGCGCTACGAGCTGCGGGTCACCTGCGAGCCTCTTCGCAAGTGCCGCGAGGACCGCAGCAGGCGTGCCGAGGTCAGCAGACTGGCCAGCCACGACTCGCCCCGTTAGGCAAGCCGGACCGACGACGCCACCTCAGCCCAGATGGGCTGGTCCCCAGCGTCGCTACACCGGAATCAAGAGAAAGGGAATGGGTCAGCCTGCACCAGGTACGATGTGGTGCCCTACCAATGCCAAGAAGTCGGCAATTGGGATTGATGATCTGCGGCGACATCGTCGAAGACATGATCTGCTCCTCTTCTCCTAGGGTGACATCACACCCGGCGCAATCCGCGTTTCTGCGGAACCCCGAAGACAGGAGCAATCACAGCCTGGATTCGCTGAGCCGTGACCACTTCGACCCTGGCCACGAGCTGGCGCGTGAAGGCCCTCACGGGCGCGGCGATGTACGATTTGGCGTTGGCTCGCGACAAGATCACTTCTTCCCGCGATTTCATGCAGCTCCGCAGTCTTCTCGTCGCGAGCGCAACTGCTTTCCGTGACTTATCGTTGCCGAGAAAGCGTCTTCCAAGCTGGATGGCCGCGACGCCTACTGAACCCGAGCCCATGAAAGGATCGGCCACGACTTGACCGAATTTAGAACTCTGCCGAATGAGGATTTCGCTGACAGAGACGGGCTTCTCGGTAGGGTAGCGCCCCCGAATGGCACGCGCCGTGATGATGTCAGTTTCACTCCGGTCATTCAGGTTTCGCTTGCCTTTCTCGAGGAAGAGAATGAGTTCGTGGCGGGGACGGTAGTGATAGCCCGTGCTGATTACCTCCTTGTCCCACACGATGAACTTCCAGAATCTGAACCCTGCCTCTTCCGCCGCTCGTTTCACGACGAACATCGTCTCTTGATCGCAGAAGACATACAGGTGGCTGTTGCGTTTCAGCACGCGCCACAACTCGCGGAACAGATCTGGAAAGCGACGGTTGCGAAATATCCCGAACCAGTCGTTGCTCGACGCCTTGCTCTTCTTCAACCGCGTCGTCGTACCCATGGCCCGGTGCTTCTCCAGCGACTCGTAGGCAGGATCTGTGACAACAAGATCCACTGATTCGCTCGGCAGCTTGGCCAACCAATCGACAGCGTCAAGCTTTGCTATCTCGAAGGTAGGCTGATCTTCCGGCACCCAAGGATGACGGCTCTTCCGATGACCCGCATCACCAGATCTCGCTGGCTCGGCAGTGCGCATCGTTGTTCTCGTTCTATTTTCGGGCTTTGACATTTGCTACTCCTCCTAGGGTGGTTTCGGTCTTCAATTCACTGGGCATGTTCATCTCCTCTTGTGTTGCGTGTTGAAAAGCGGCGCGGCGACGCGGGTCAAGATCCACACCTCGATGGCGCAGGCGGGCCGCCCTTTACGTGCGCCGCTGTGTCCTTTGTCGTCAGCCATTGACGTTCCCTCCACCCGCAACCTGGGCGCGGGGTTGCTGGACCGTCCGGCGGGGCCTGCTCAGAAGCCAGACACCACGAACCCCCAGGTGAAACGCTAAGGCTACAGCATCGCCATCAAGCAGGCGTCCATACCGGCGGCGCGAGATAGACAGATGGTGCTGGTGCCGACCAACCCCGCGGCTACGCACTACTTTCATTTCCGGGCAGCCAATCCAGCCGTCACGAACGAGAGTGAACTCCGTCCCCTTGCCCGCGGTCAACACCACCACCGGCATCTTGCGGCTGCGAAGCAGCTGGTCCAGCTGGTACAGCGGGACCAGCCACCGCCCGCCTGATGTGCTCTTGACCTCGATGCGCGAATCGGAGGTATCCACATCGCCCTTGACCACACCGGCTCCAGATCCATGGGTGCGCTGCCCGCCCATCTCGACAGCCACACGAGCTTCTTCGGCGATCCCACGACTCTTGTTCGACCTGCGGCCAGAGCGGAAAGACTGATAGACCCTGTTTCGCACTGCCGCCAGAGCCTCATCTGGTCTCCACTCTTCTTCGGGGTGGGCCATGAGACCGGCGTACATGCTCTTGAGCCCGGGGCGCTCCCCACCTTCACGAGCGCGGCGCTCACCAACCAGCTCAGCCTTGCACGCACGAATAGACTTTCCGCCGATGGCCGCGAGGATGACCTCCAGCGGGTCGGCAACACACACCTTGAACGCCTCGGTATGCGTAAGAGTGGCCGCGGTCATGAGCACGGGCCACACGCGGGACAGGAGAGCCTCGTTCTGGGCATCCGTCAGCTGCCGACCAGCCCGCTCCAGACAGCCCCGAGCTTGCTGCCAGAGCTGATGCGCACGCCCGTACTGCTGAGCCTTCTTCAGCGAGCGGAACAGGATTCGTGCTTCCGCCTGCTGTGCCCGCTTCGCCACGGCGGAAAGCCATTCATCTGCCAGCCGCAGAAGCCGAGCATGACCACCCACAAAACCAACTAGCCTATTGCCACCACGCCGATTCCGAAAGCTCCCCGGTCCACCACTCGATGGTAGCGGGCCGGGGAGATTTTCAATTTGGCTGGCCTCGGGAGCCAAGCCACCCAGTGCGATTTGTTCGGATACAGCTAAGGTGCCATTACCCCTACCCCTGATGTCCTTCCCCCTGACGCTTCCATCCCCTTGATTACCTCCCCCGATACTTCCTAGATCCTGATTACCTTCCCTTTTGCTCCCCCCCTGATTATTCCCGCCCTCGTTGATCTCTTCTCCTATATTCCCTCCCGCCGGATTCTCCGCTTCTATTTCCCGCCCATTGGGCGGCGTCACCGGGTCTACAATTCCTATCCTATAGTACTTGCCAAATACCTCTTTGACAAGGGTACGAAATCTGGGTCCTCTTGAGCCCAGAATGAAATGTCTGAGGATTTGTTCAATCTGCTCTTTCCCGCCGGCCTTCTTTGGAAGTGCCCGTATGCGCTCAGCGGGTAGAACACCAATATCGATTACACCGCTATGATTGATCTCATGGTTGAGCCAAGGAACAGTGCCCGTGTAGAGCTTACTCTTTTCCGGCGACAGACTTAGACCAAAGGGGGCCAGGCGCTCAGTCACACCCGCCAGTATCTTGTCTGCCATCTCCGCGCTCGTCACCATCAGCATGATGATGTCGTCCATGTAGCGGAACACGGGCCGGCCGAAGGACAAGAGGTAGTCATCAACATCAGCGAGCGCCAAATCCAAGACACACGGGCTGGTAGCAAGACCAAGCGGCACGCCTATGCCTGTTGGGCTGAAGTGGTTGTAGACACCGATCAGTGCCATCTTCACTTCCGCCGGCAGCCTATCTACTCGACCTGTCTCTAATGCCCGCCGCCAGTCTAGTGACGGGAAAGCCTTCTCCACATCCAGCCGCAGTGCTCGCTGTAGTGGATGCTGGCGGCGCTCTTGAGCGACAAGAACTACAGAAGCCCTGGCATCCATCCCGTGCCCCGCCACGTGCATGGGCTTGGGCAACATGTGCTCCAGAACCCTGTTGTTCACGGCCCGCAATACGATCTTGTCGCGCACCGTGGGAACCCCTATGACGCGGGATCTCTTAGAGATGGGTTCTCGAAACTCGACCCACCTGCAATCACTGAACAGGTAGTCATGCCGGTGGGCACAGAGGCTCGCGACAGTGTTTCTGAACTCAACACTGCCGGGGCCATGGCCGAATACATCTTGGTGACCACGACCATCGACACCCGCAGCCCGCGGCCCCGCAAGATACACCTGATGAGCGGCGTCTTGCAGGGCGCGGCGGGAGACAGGAATGGAGACCGGATTGACCATTACCGCAGCTACGTTGTCGTCGTGTCCTATGTCGCCGACGCTGGTGCTTTCGGAGGCAAGGGACTCAGAAGGAGCTGGCTAAAGGTGGTGGCAGGCGCAGTGGGCTGATCTGAAGCGCTTGCCACGGACGCTTCTGCAGCGGGAGACGTCGGGGCCGTCACTGGTTCCTCCTTGGCCTTCCGCTTCAGGTCCTTCGGAATGCTGGCCATAAGCCTCTTCCACGACGGCACAAGCGAGAAAAGAAGTCCGACGTCGTTCAGATCGACGTTTGCCAGAACGTCTGTTCCACCGTCGGCAATGCTCTCTACGAAGATATCGATGTCCCGGCGGAAGCGAGCGGCTTTCCCTGCAATTCTGGCGAACCTCTGTGCCACGTCGTCCGTCACAGGGGCGCGACCAGTTGGACTGCTCGTGTGCTTTGTGTCTGTGGCGTCCATCTCGCCGGCCGCGCTCGACGCCGCTGCCTTGGGCGACAGCCTCTTGCTGTCCTTGACAGCGATCTGGACAAAACGCGTGGTGACACCCGCTTTTGCCGCTGCCACTTTCTTGGCTGTTGCCTCCAGAGTGGGCTTCGGTCCGCGTTTTCCACCTGGGACAACGCTAGGTTCGAGTTCCGGGCCCTGCCGCAGTAGCTCGGCTTTGGTCAGCTCAACGAGTTCAGCAATCGCTTCTTTCCTACTCTTTGGGCTCACGGAACTACGCTTCAAGTTCTCGTGTATCGAAATCTTGCGTGCTTGCTCATTTGAGCAGTCTTCAAGCACCCTGCAACTGAGTGTCTCCAGTCCGATCAGCTGTGCCGCCTCAAACCTCTCTCGCCCTGAAATGATTCCAAAGTGTCCCGGCTTCCCCATAATGGGACGGACGGTTAGGGGGTGAATTACGCCCCCCAGCTCCTTCAGGCTCTCCGCCATGGCCTCAACCTCCGCCTGCTTTACTTCGCGCTCAAAATGCTGTTCATCGATCTCGAGCTGGCCGAGTGGAATATCCTTGATCTCCCACTTGAGTGGGAGCGGGTCTCCGAAGTCGTTTTCGGGTTCTGCGGCCGGCCTCTCCTTGGTGTTGGCGTCGGTATTGGTGTTGCTGTTGGTTTTGGTACTCGGTTTGCTGTGTCGCTTTGCCATTTCTCTCTCCTTGCTGGCTGACTGCACTTCCGCCATGGGCGGATTCAAGGGCGAGGGTTTGGTATTCCCTCCCGCAAGCTCATGCGCATCGAGCGGGCGCACGTGCACAGCACGCGGCTCCGCCATGAGGACGCGCCCATCCCGGGCGCGTGGGCCAGACAGGGGAGCAGGCGAACAGCTTGCCAACGCGGCGACCCAGAACACAGCTATAGCCAGGCCGGCACCTAGCCTTGCGGCTACCGTGCAGACCGGCGGCAACGACCCGACACTCGCAAGACGAGTCGTCAGTCGCGCAGCACTAGCAGTGGGGGACTCAAGTTCGACGCGTAGGCGGTCCACAGCTCACCCTGTCGGGCAAACCGGAGAATGAAGACAAGATCAGCTCCCAAAGGGTGCTGTCTTCTTGGCGTCTTCCCGCACTACCGGGTTGGCGATTAAGAACGTATGTACGTTCGCAGAACATTCGGAATCTTGAAGGTTATAGTTGGGAGCGTTTAAGGTTTCAACAGAAAAGTGGATCGATCCCATTCTTGCAATTGGGCACACGGCGCTAACTGGACGGTTGATTTGGGGTTTCCCGGCGAAATCCACAGCTTATTCACATTGCCTAGTACGTGCGCATCACTGTCCAGCGCCGGCGCGGCCAAGGGGTCCCACGTCTACTGCACCTGATCGAGGATGGACTCACCATCATCTGGCAGGAGCGTGGGCTGCGCACCACCGTGCTGGGCGTGTCGGATTCCACATCGGCCACGGTGAGGTATTGATCGCGGTAGTGGTCACGACCAGCGGCGGGCCTGATTTCCGGCGTGCTGTGCGCGGGCCGCAGGTGCTTAACTTGCGGAAGGTCTGAGCACACCGCCGGGATGCCTATGACGCGAATCTCGCGAAGTGATTTCGCGAGATTCGCCTTGCCCCAAGTCGTAGAGCACGCGGTCCCACCAACGTGACTGTCTGCCAATTGATGCTCTGTCTCCCCAATGGTGCCGCCAGAGGCCATACAGCTCAAGCGGCCTGGATGAGCCCATATATAATGATAGGCTGCCCCCAAGAATTTCTGAGCCCGGTGCGGGCATGAGGTATCAGTAGGCGCTTGCTGCGTGGGCCACCACCGCACTGGCATTCAGATTGCTCAGTCCGACCCCTGCATCGATTGCCGGCATGCTCACCACGGTAACGGTGTGCTCAAGACAATCAGTCTTCAAAAACTCACCAAATCGGCAGTCCAGTAATCTTGCTTACTCGGAAGCCCCTGTACATGCGATTCTTCAACATCACCCACACACCGGCGGCGGGGAATAGAGCCCAGGCTCTTGGCGAAAACTGACCATCCTGGAGCGGTGGCGGGATTCCAATCTATGGCGATGGCTTGCTCAGCTTGATGGCCACCGCATCCACGACAGCGGCCCACGACAAGTGCGCATGTTCTTGCTGGTCGAGGGTGGCACGGATGATCTGAGGCAGGCCAGCCCCTTCCCGCCGCAGCTGTGGGACCATGCGTTTGAACTCGGTTTCCGCCCGACTGATGAAGCTGTTCTCGCGCAAGATCGCGTCCCTCACCGCCCGCTCGACCCTCTCACGCACTTGCTGCTCGAGCCGAGCGCCAACGACATCGGCCGGCGGAACAAGGCGACCTCGACCATGCTGCTCCATCTTCTTGTCCAGCCACGCGATGAGCTGGGGTGTGGTCATGGCGTTCAATTCGATCCGCTTGTGTTGGAGCCACTCTTCCCATTTCTCGCCGTCTTCTCGCTCGTGCACGTAATCGGCAACGGGATAGTTCTTCTTGCCCTTGCGCTTTACCAGCTCCATCGGTAGGCCCATGCCAGTTGCTTCCCAGGGCTCGAGACCGAGATTGATGACCTTCACTTTCCGGGCTCCCCTTGCTGCCGTCGCTTCCTGAAGCGCCTGATAGATCATGGTGCCGGCAGCATCAGCATCGTGAAGCGCGAAGAACGTCAGCTCCTCGTCGGTCTCGCCCAGCAGGTCAAGCAGGTCCCGCGCTGCTCTACTGGCGTAGCCCTTGCTGGTGAGCAGTGCACAGTCATGGCGTTCGGGCCAGCGGGCCTGGCGCAGGATAGAAACGATCCCTTCCTTTTCGCAGTACAAGATCTTGTTGAAGGTCCACGCGGGGCGCTCGTAACCATCAACGGCGTGGGTACCGAGTTGTATCTCCTGATGCAGGTGCGGGTGATACAGGATTCCCCTGGGGTCACGGTACATGTCCGGAAGGGGACCGTGCTCCGTTTCGTAGTCACCGACCACCTTGGTGAAGTTGTTGTACTGCAGCTCCTTGCTGCCGGCGGCCACCATGGGCCTGACCACGTAGAAAAGTTGGCGGAGGGAATAGGTGTGTTGATGATCACCGCTGGCCTGCTTGATGGCTTCTTCCAAGCTAGCCTCGATGCGGGCCTTCTCCGTGTTGATCCGTCCGTCGCCACTTCCGTAGATGCGCCTGGCAGCACGAACTGCCTTCATTACAGATGCCCTCAGCTTGGCCCGCATCCCCGACAAATCAGGTGCCTTGCCATCCGTTGTGATCTGCATGTGCGGCGTGGTGATGTTCACCAACACCTCCACCGGTGCCCGACCAACCAAAATAGGCTGCTTCAGGCCGCAGCCGAACACATACAGGTTTGTCTTGTCGTGGTTCAGATCCAACGGCGCTGTCGTTGGGGTACGATTCACGCACAGACGGAGAGAATCAGCCTTGGCTGGTTTTGCCCAGACCTCAATCACGTAGGGCAACCGGGCTGGGAACTGGCCTTGCGAGGGTGACACTTCCTGGAGGAGATCGCATCGAGCGTAGCCCCTGGCAAAGCCGGCCGGTTTCCCGACGTACCCCAGGCGCTTGGCCGTCACCTCCCTCGAGTTCTCGCGAATCGCGCCCAGCAGCTGGTCAGCCTCCTCGCGGGAAAGGGATGAGCAATCGCGCCCACGCCAGCTTTCAGAGATCGAACCAGCCTTCGCACCCGAGCACCCCTCAAACTGTGCCACCAGTTCTCGAACCGTCGCGTCCCCGCCTGCCTGGCAAAGCTCGAAGAAGCTGTCCGAATCGATCCAGTAAGCCGAGGACCGCCTCTTGTACAGCCGGCCATGGCCCGCTAACAGGATGGTCAATCGAGCCAACTCCAGGGCCTCGTCATCAAAGCCACCCGCCGACCACGGTCCGTCCCCAAGCCACACCTCAACCCGCGTGCCCTTCCTTGAGTAGCCGCCCACCCGCTGCGCAACGGTGGTGCCGTCATCGCGGAAGCAGAGCCGGTACCGGCTGCCTCCTGTCGACACGACCATCCGCCCCTTGGTTGCCACCGCCGCCCCACAGACTACCCGTAGACCGTTGCCCAGGGCTCCACGGGTCGGCAGCCGAACCAGCTTGCTGCTGCGAAGCGGACGGTTGATGGAGAACAATCTGCCGATTCCTTCGGCACCGCCCGGTATGCCATCACCTTGGTCTTCAACATACATGCCGCCGGCGGGAAGCAGCCCCACCTTGCAAGTGCCAGCCGCATCACAGGCGTTGTCTGCCAGTTCCTTGGCCACCAACTCGGGAAGTTCAATCTTCGCTACACCCGCCTTTTGCCCGAGCGTCTCGAGGTTCCTGAAGAGGGTCCAATCGGCATGCTCGAAGACCGGGCCTGAAGTCGACCCGTCATTGCCGGCCTTCAAAGAAGGCCCCGAAATGGCAACCCAGTTAGCTTGCTTACTCAACTTCGCGTTTTGCATGATTCTTCAACTTCAAAGACTGACTCGTCTTTGCCCCACCTGCAAGGGCACCACTGATAAATGCTCAGCAATAACCAAACTACTGTCAGTCACAGTCCGGCCGGGGGCCAAAGTGTGAACACTGAGGGGACAACGTCCGTTACCCAGTTGTTCTATTGGCCCGCCACTGCACGTCGCCCAATATCTGCTATCCACGGGAGCGAAGTGGTACAATTGGCACACTATGGAAAGCCAAGCTCTCCGCGTAGTATCTGAGCCCAACGCCGCAATTGGGATTGCACAAGACCCGGCGTCGGCCTTCCATGCTTTCGAGCTTGAGAACATGCTAATGAAACACGCACGCTGGGCCACCCGATTGGCAGGGCTGGCCTCGGACGTGGAGACACGGTGGTGGCTCTTTGCCAGAGATGCCGAGGCCAGTCACATCCCGGCAGCGCTAGGAATTATCAATAAGATAGATCGAATGCGTGCTGGCCTAGCTGATGAGGCCGCCCGCGTGGCCGAGATTATTCATGGCGTCCCAAGCTCTCGGATGCACGTGACCGTTCGCGATTCCAACGTCTTGCTGACACCAACAGGCCGGCGGGAGAAGGAAGCGAGGTAGGCGATGCACCCAGACATCACCGTCAACCAGATTGCACGCTCTGCCAATGGTCCAGCCATGCTCGCCAAGGGGCACTTCCAAGTGGAGATGGAAGGTCACTACTTCCAGGTGCAGACCACCAAGGTGGGGACGCCGCTAGGCAAGTTTCTGTGGCTCATGTTGTGCCCGGGATGCCACCGGCGGTGCAGACACCTGCATATCACGCAGGAGCTGAAGCTGCTTTGTGCCAAGTGTGCCCATGTGAGGCACCCCGACCAGAAGACATCAGGCAGCAAGCGCGGGCTGATTGTCCGACGGGCACAGCAGATACAGCGACTCTCTGCACGGCTGGCCCGTAGGGGCCTCGACCGAGTTACAAGGCGGCGGTTGAGACGGCGGAAAGAGAGACTACTCAAACGGCTGGCAGCAGCCCTCCACACGCGCCAGACCCTCATGGCAGCGCAGGCACAGGCCCTTCTGGCATCCCTGGCGAGTCAGGCAGCCGGACCAACAGACGCACCGCTAGGCGCATTCCAATAAGCTATACGATTTACGTTTTGTAGGCCCCCTGGAACCAAGGGTGGCGGCGGAGAATGGAGGGCAAGTAGTTGCCCGGACGAGTTAGCTATGGTGATTGCAATTGCCAAGGCCATGCGACCCTGTACGGCGCGTACACCGGACCCCAAAAGATTTCCCAATGCCTGACTAGGCGCATTGTCAATTCAACGGTGGTAGGTAAAATAGGGACGCTGTCCTGCTGAAGACTGGCTTCAAACTGCACTCCAGTTGAATTACCCGATCAACTACCCCGTGCCAGGCAGGCTGTTGTCGTCGATGTGTTTGTGGCATTTCCCACGACTACTGTCACAATAGTACTACAGGGGCGAGCATCGTTGGCGGCTTCATGTGCCGCTCTTCATGTGACGCCGGATACGTAGAATATCCTGACGTGAAGTACGCCGTCCGGGCAGCCCCTTTCTTTCGCTTTGCGACCGTAGCTGTGGCCGTGCATTGATCGACAGAGGGCTACTTGAGTTTAGTCGCTCGGGTACGACGACGTATCTCCTCGATGGCCGTGGTGGTCTGCTCCTCCTCGGTCGGGTAACTCAAGGGCTGGGCACCCGCGATTTCGATGAGCAGCACGCCCCGTGCGGCACCGGGTCCACGTTTTTGC
>Ga0182027_10013995_pt1 | contig 11135 bp, 7 predicted proteins | sample 712E1DmetaG_FD_121300 | JGI IMG/M metagenome (GOLD analysis project Ga0182027, IMG submission 121300) | Permafrost microbial communities from Stordalen Mire, Sweden - 712E1D metaG (Illumina Assembly) | ecosystem: Environmental > Terrestrial > Soil > Wetlands > Permafrost | place: Sweden...
GGTCGGCAATTACGTCAATACGGACGGTCTTCTGAAGAAGGCTTCGATCATCGTCGGCAGCAATACGGCCAAGACCAGCATGGTTACGACATTTGACTGGGAAGAGCAGCACTCAGTGTTCGCGCGCGATCTCAAGTACTCGGAAAACGCCGATCTGAGCAGCGTCGCCGGGAGTTCTGGTCTTCACTATTCTGCGACCGGATGGGCCGGCGCCGGCTATAGTTCAGAGGCAGCCTACCTTCTTGACGTTGGCGCCACTAATGCGATAGCCGACGGCTGAGCCGACCAGCGTTCATCTCGCGGTTTCCCGGGATACATCATTGGCCCCGACGGCAACCAATACACCTTTGCGTCGCCGACGAATACCCCGACGTTGGACAATGCCATCCCGGGGTATAACCCCTACAACTACAACGAGACGGCCGGGATGTTTCCCGAATATCGCAAGTACTCGTTCTACACTACTTTGAAGCATGATTTCACCAATAGTTTTTATGGTTTCGCCGATTTCTCGTTCTCGCGAAACAATAGCATTGTATACTCGGCCGCCACTCCGGCTGACATCGAGGACTCCCTCGGGCTGAGCGCTGGGAGCCAGATGGTCCTTCCTTCCTACAATCCGTACAATCCTTGGGGCGTCGATATCACGAGCGGGCGCCGCCGCATCGTGGAAGTGCCCAATCGCATCAATGATGTCACCTCGGATACTCCTCGTGTGCTCCTGGGCCTTGGCGGCAATTTGAACGGCGCGGGTATTCTCTCCGATTGGACATGGGAGGGGGCCGCCCTCTATTCGAAAAACTCGGTGAGCAACATATCCAAAGGTGACGTGGCCGACTCGCGTTTGCAGGAAGCTTTGATGGGTCTGACCCCGCTTGCGAACGGCTCGCTTTCGTGGAACCCGGCTACGCCGCAGGAGGACCGGGTTTACTTCAATTGGTTTGGTCTGAACAATCAGGCGATGGCGGATTTCATCACCGTGGAGAATCCGAACAGCGATTCGTTGGAGTACTGGAACTATGATATTTCCGCCAATGGCAGCCTGTTCGAGCTTCCGGCCGGCCCGGTCAAGATGGCAATCGGGGCCGAACACCGGTTGGAGAAGATGGCCGTCGTCAAGACCGACCTCAATGCCACCGGCGATATCGTCGGCGGTGACGAGGGAACCAGCAGCTTTGGGCAGCGCAGCGTCACTTCAGTGTACGCTGAAGTCGATGTGCCGGTCGTCTCGAAGAAGGTCGAACTGCAGCTCGCGGGCCGTTTCGAGAGTTACAGCGACAAGGGCTTCAAGAAGTCGGTTCGTCCGAAGCTTGGCATCAAGTATAACGTGACTGACTGGCTGGCCCTGCGCGCTTCCTTCAGCCAGTCCTTCAAGGCTCCCGACCTTGCCTATCTCTACACGGCAGCCACGACAACGTTTACCACGGGCAAGGTGCCCGACCCGGTGACAGGCACGGAAATCGATCAACTGCAGATCGTGGTCCAAGGCAACCCGAACCTGAAACCCGAGCTGACCGACACCTACTATGCCGGATTCGTGATTAGCCCCCCAAAAGGGCGGTTCAAGGGCTTTGAGGCGTCAATAGACTGGTTTGAATATCGCCAGAAGGATCTGCTTGCGCAGCTGAGCGACTATTATGGCTATAACGAATTCCTGACCCAGGCAGCCGAAGGTAATCCGATCTTTGCCGACAAGGTCGTGCGGGATCCAGTGACCAATCAGGTGCTCTACGTGCGCGATGACTACGTCAACCTTTTGACGGGCTCTTATCGCGGCGCCGACCTTGCGGCGAGTTACAATTGGAAGACGGAAGGACTGGGCGACTTCTATTTGGGTGCAGATGCCACCTGGGTTGACAAGATCCTCGTCGATGGCGACAACGTGGTGGGAGGCTACCTCAGTGCGCGCTGGAATGCGACTGCGCAGCTGAACTGGAGCCGCGGTGATTGGGGTGTAAACCTCTTTGAGATCTACCGCGGAAAGCGCCACAATGATGTTGCGTATGGGACCATTTTTGACGCTGGAGACATGCTGTACGTCTCCTACGACGTAAAGCCCCAGTATACGTTGAATGCTTCAGTCACCTATAGCGGTCTTTGGAAGACAAAGATCACGGTGGGCGCGACAAATATCCTCAACGACCTGCCTCCGGTCGATCCTATGTCTTCTTCCGGCACCACCGACGGTATCAACGACGGCCAGCCGGCGTTCTGGTACGTGCGGCTTGACCGCTCGTTCTGAGACTGGCGACGCCAGGGGGCTCGCGTTGCCCTGTTTGCTTCAGCTGCGCACCTGCAAGGGCGCGCAGCTTTTGTTTGCGCCCCGGCAGGTTCGGGGCTCACTTTGATCCTGATTACAGCATTCCTCGTTATGTGGGATTCTATTCGTGGTTTGCTCCCTGCCGCCACTGTTCCCGGCTGCTGGCTGGCTGCCGCTTCGGTGATCGTACTTCTGACGGTTGCAGCACCCGCGGAAGAGGCGCCGGCGTCGGTGCGCAGCCTGCTTACCCCGGAGGAATTCCACCGCGCCGGACTGGACAAGCTCACCAAGGACGAGCTGGAATTCCTCAGTGCCTGCCTGGCCAGAGTCCGTGCACCCGCAGCCTCGGGCAACCAGGCCATTCCTGCTTCCCCGGCGGAGCCGAAACGGGAGAACAGTCTCTCCGCCCCGCCTTCTGCGCCGGTCAAAAGCCTGCCGCAAGGCGAAGCCGCTTTCGGCGCCGAGGAGCAGCTGCATGCGGCGGTCGAGGTCATGCAGGCGGTTCCGTCAGCAATCCGATCCCGCGTGACGGGCCCTTTTGAGGGTTGGAGCGGGCACACCGAATTCCGTTTGGACAACGGTCAAGTCTGGCGGCAGGTGGAGCACGGCGTTTTCTCAGTCAGCCTGACGAATCCGGTCGTGGTGATCGAAAAGGGTGTTTTAGGCGCCTTCTATCTGCACGTCGAGGGCTATGGTTCCCGGGTGAAGGTGAAGCGGGTGAAGTAGCCAGGCCGCATGTGCCATTCACAAATGGCGGAAGCCATTTGTCTGGAGCCTGCGGGCAAAGCCCGCCAGGGCTCCTAGCGCTTCTCGACCGCGGGCAGCTCAAGTACCTTCAGATCGCCCATGCGCACCTCGGTTGTCCCGGCCAGGTTCTCGGCCAGGAATCTCTCCGCCGTCTGGTAGAATTCGATCTTGTTCTTCCAATGCCGGTAGCCGTGTCCTTCGTCAGACCGGACCATCCATTCGATTGGGACGTGATTATCCTTCAATTTCGACGCAAGTCTAGTCGCGTGCTTCATGTCCACCCGGTCGTCAAGTTCCCCGTAGGCAAAGAACACCGGGACGCGGATCTTGTCGGCGTTGAGCAGCGGTGACGTCGCTCTGAGGCGTTCGCGATCCTTCTTGGCATTTCCTGTCATGGCCTCCAATTGAGCCCGCGTCGCTTCCCACGCCTCGGGGATTGTCTTCAACAGGAGCTCTATGTCCGTGACGCCGACGTAGTTGATTCCACACCGATAAAGCTCGGGCGTAAAGGCGAGGCCGGCCATGGTGGCGTAACCGCCGTAGCTCGCGCCATAGATCGCAATGCGCTTTGGATTGGCGATCCCCTGGCTGATGACCCAGCGGACACCGTCGGTGATGTCATCCTGCATCGACAGGCCCCATTGTCCGTAGCCTGCCGTGAGGAGTTTCCCGCCATAACCCGTCGAACCCCGGAAATTCATCTGCAGCACCGCATACCCGCGACTGGCGAGGAACTGCACCTCCGGAATGAAGCGCCACTCGTCACGCACCCACGGACCACCATGGGGGTTGACGATCAATGGCAGGTTGTGCGGGTCCTTGCCCACCGGCAGGGTCAGATATCCGTGGATCGTCATGCCGTCGCGGGCTTGGTATTGGATGGGTTTCATCTCCGCCATATGGGCGGGTTTGATCGACTCCATGCGGCTGACGAGCTTCTCCATGGACAGTGTCCGGGCGTTCAGGAGATAGAACGTGCCCGGATCGCGGTCGCTGTGAGCGTCGATCACCACCCATGTATTGTCACGGCTGCGGCTGTAGAAAACATTCCTTATCCCCGGCAGTTCCTGATCCACCAGCGCCTGGAGCTTCTTCATCGTGGGATCGGTCCATACGCGTTCAGGTTTCTTGCCCTCGTAGCTGTAGCCGAGAAGCGAATGATCGACGCGGGAGATGATGACACCATCCATGTCATAAACGCTGTTGGCGAACAACTCCTTCACGATCCTGCCCGTCGCCGGATCGTAAAGGCAGATGGACTTGGTGTCCCTGCCAAGGCTGCTCAGGACATAGAGCAGCTGATTGGACTGGTCGAAAGCGAGGGGTTCAATGGCTCCTTTCTGGAAATCCCACCGGCTTATCTCCCGCCAGCCTCCGTCCGCCTTCTCCCGATAAATCAAGAACAGATCGCGGCCCACCTCGCCAAATCCCGCGCGCACCGCCCCGGTTCCATCGGCGATCCAGTGCATGATATGTCCGGGATTTCGGGCAACCATCCTCTTCGCGCCCGTGTGCACATTCATCCGATAGACGTCGGGATCGAATTCGCGGCGTTCGTTCGAGATGACGAGAATGTCGTCCGTGGATTCGCCATAGCGGTCCAGAAAGTCGGTCTGGCGGGGCGCGTAGCTGCCTTCGTTGACTTGTTGCTTGATGCTCTTCCCCAAGATGCGCGAGTTCTTCCCGTCGGCATCGATCGCACATAAACCGCCGGTGTCGTAGCCATCGTCCCGTCCGGTGAAGATAAGGCGATTGTCACCGATCCACTGCACGTCGGTGACGTCCATCGTGTCGACGCCGGTGAGTTGGGTCGGACGCTTCGTCTTCAGGTCGATCACATAGAGATTGAGGTGCTCCTTCCATTTCGAGAGCGCGGCAACTCGCGTGCCACCCGGAGAGATGAGGATCTCGTCGAAGGAGGGATCTTTGAAGAAGTCCTCGAGCGGGATGACGTCATCGGCTCGCGCCGGAGCGGTGAGCGAGAGGACGATTGATAAGGCGAGGGCAGACCAGGGGGTTTTCATGGGTGGCGAAAAGAATGATTACGGCGTGACCCACGGGGAGGTAGCGCCGATTCCTATGAGCGGAAGTTAATCGAAAAAGGAGAAGCCATACTGTTGTCGATCAGAAATCCCGAGAGCGGAGGTCTGTCCTGCGGTGGCCGGTCGGTGGAGCGACGGAACCCATGTTGGGGGCGTGAAGACTTGCGCCGAATCCGTTTTGATGGGCGGTCAATCTATCACATGAAGGCGAGCCTGACGCTGGATGAACGCGCTTCCGGAATCTGCGGAAATCCCCGGCGGGGCGCGGGCCGGCCTAGGATTCTTTTGCCTGTCAGCGGCCAGCCGCGGGGCTGAAAGGTTGCCACGCCATTTGTGAGGGAAACGTGGCTGATGCCGACTTGCCCGGGGCCGTGCACGGCGAGCCGGGGGGTTGCGTGGCTGCGAGCGCCAGCGAGCGGAGATGGCAGGATTAAGTGGCTGCGAGCGCCAGCGAGTGGAGATTGCCGGACTATCCGCTCACTGGCGCTCGCGGCCACCGGAATCGGCACCGAGAACTCGCGGCGGATCCTGGTTCGCGGCTTTGCAGCCTCTGCGCGGAATTCGATGGTATACAGACTGTAGATCGTCTTCCAGGCGCCGTTGGGCTGCCGTTGTTCGACGGCCACCCGTTGCAGTGCCGGCGCGAAGTTGTGAACGGTGAATTGCAGCTGCCATGCGCCGCAAACCGGCGTGGCCCGCCAGGCGACCGCGAAATCCCTCTGCGCGTTCCGGAGCCACGTGAACCACTCGCGTAGATGCCCGGCGTCGCGATCAAGCATGAGTTCGTTCGGTCCGCGCACGCGCGAACTGCGCGACCGGCGCCACATCGTGCGGGCGGCAGCGCGGCCGGTGCGGATCGCGGCGGTGAAAACCGTGGCCTCGGCGTGCAGACGTACGATGTGGCCGCGAGCGCCAGCGAGTGGCTGTGCATGGACAGTCCGCTCGCTGGCGCTCGCAGCCACCTGTTCCCCCAGCGGCGCCTCTGCCCACTCTGCGCCCGCAGCTAAGTTGTTTGCCAGTACCCGCCGCAGCTGGAAAACCGCCTGCGCCGCCCGTCGCACAAAAACGTCGCGCCGGGCCAGGTAGAGCCTGAAAGCCAGGCTCGCCGCCAACGCATTGTAGGAGCCTGCTTGCAGGCGATGATTTGAGGTGGCACGGTCCCGCCTGTGATTACCAGGCCACGGGCAAGATGCCCGTGCTACGCCATCGCCTGCAAGCAGGCTCCTACAAAGCCGTTCGAGCGCGCGCGCCTCTTTTTCATAGACCGCCACCCCGTCGCGGCCGGCGCAGACATCCCACCGATCATTGATCTGCCAGCGATGGTAGCCGGCAAACGCATGTTCATCGCATGCCAGGGCAGCCCGGCTCAATCGCCGCCATTCGACCATGGTTGTAGGGCGGGGTCGCCATGGCTCGCCGTAGCCTTGGGCAAAGGCGGCCGGACCCCGCCTTGCCTCCGGAATTGTGGCAGGATCCGGCCTGTCCCGCCATAGCCCCGTGGCGACGGCGGACGATGCCACCCTACAACTTCGAATCGGCGTTCCTCCGAAGACCCGTGCGAAACCGCGCGCGAGCATCTCGCGCGGATCCTCTATTCCCGGATCAAGCCACAGGCATGCGGCCGCCGCGTCGACTGTGGTTGTAAGCTCGATCGCGAGCCGGTTTGCCTCCCATGAAGTGACCAGAAAGCCGGCCGCGCCGACCCGGCGGCAGCGCTTCCACCATGACAGGATGTTTGCCATCCGGTCGCCGAAGGTTGGCATCGGTTCGTAACGAAACGCGCCGTTCATCGGACAGCCCCAGTACTCCACCCCGCGGGCTTGCAGCGGCGCGGCCAGATCGATCTCGGCGAAGTTACGAAGCTCGATGCGCGGATGGCGGGTAAACGGGTAGTAGTACCAGTCGTAGGCGACAAGGTCACGCGGCAGCAGTGGAATGGCGCCGGGCAGCAGCGCCAGCATGTCCGCCCACACGCCCATCCTCAGCCCCATGCCCGCCGCCAGCTGGTGCAGCTGCTGCACATGTCCCGCAAAGTGCGCCGCGAGCCCGCGACGTCTCACGTCCGCGCGACAGCGCGGACATTGTCCGAGATTGAACGATTCATCGAGGCCGACGTGCACTTTGCCGGCCGTGCAGAATGGCGCCATGTCGCCCAGAAGTTTCCCGGCGACCTGCAACGTGCGCGAATCCAACGGGCAGATCTGCCCGCGGTCGAGCGGCCGCCCCGAGGCGTCGCGCAGCTCATTGAGGTCCCGCAGCTCCGGCACCTTGATCAAATACTGCGTATGGCCAAGCAGGTTGACGATCGGGACAACATGGATTCCGGCGCGCGTGGCGGCGGCGACCAGCCGTGTGAACTGCCGGTAGCTGTAGGCATCGCGGCGCGCAACGCCTGGCAGGCTCGGATACTCGACCGCGTCTTCGATATGGAGATGGAGCTCCTGATAGCCCCAGTCGGCGTACCGCGGCAGCCACTTCAGCAGGAAATCGAGCCGCTCCACCTGGCGGGCGAGGTCCCATTGGAAGGCGCGGATGATGTGCTGGGTCGTTGGCATTTCCGGTTACAATGCGCCGCCAATCGGGGCTCGCAGCGCGGGGAGATGCTCCTGCAGCCACTTCCGGCCGCCGGCTTCGTCGGTGAACGCCCCCTCGATCTGCGCCTCGAATCCGGCGCTGAGGATCGACTTGAACTGCGGGCCGGGCGCCAGACCCAACTCCACCAGATGCCGGCCGAGAATCAACGGGCGGGGCGCAGCGTCCCGCACCGCAAGGGCATGCGCCTTTTCGCGCAGCGCCTTGATCCGGATCTCCGTCTCGGGCGAGACGAGCGGCGGACGGCCCAGATGATCCGCCCACATGACGAGGCAAAGATCGTCGATCGTTGCCGGGGCAAGTTTCCGTGCCAGCCGGCGCACCGCGCTGTCGGTGAATTCCGTCTGACCGTGATGGTGGGCCAGATGGTGCAACACGAGCGGCCTCACCCGGTCGATCAGAGCGGGCGGCGCCCCGATGCGGCGCAGGAATGTTTCAGCCAGCGGACCGCCGGCCTCTTCATGCCCGGGACTCAACCAACGCAGCGCGCCGCGGCGTTCGACGCGCGCCGTCGTGGACGGCTTGCCGAAATCATGGGCCAGCACCGCGAACATGAGACAACACCGCCGGGCCGGGTCGCCTTGATGCCATTCCGGCAGGCGCGCAAGCGCATCGAGACAATGCTTGATGTGCATCAGCACGTCGCCCTCCGGGTGCCATTCGGGCTCCTGCGACACGCCGGCCATCGCGGCGATCTCCGGAAACTGTGCGAGCCAGCCGGTTTGTTCGAGAACGGCGATTCCTCGCGAAGGCACGGTTGATTTGACGGCCCATTTGTCCCATTCCCCCCAGATTCGCTCGACCGGCAGTTCGCTGAAGGCGCCAACGATGGTCCTGCAAAGCGCAGCCGTCTCGGGTGCGAGGGTGAGATCGAACCGCGCCGCCAGCTGCATCGCACGCAGCACTCGCAATGGATCTTCCACGAACGCCGCGCTGGTGTGCCGGAGCACCTTTGCCTGCAGGTCGACCCTGCCGTTGTGTGGATCGATAATCGTTTCAGTCACCGGATCGTAGGCGATCGCGTTGATCGTAAAATCGCGCCGCGCCGCCGCGTCCGCGTCAGACAGGGTGGGATCGGGGGCGACCGCAAAGCCGCGGTGCCCCGCGCCGGTCTTCGATTCCCGCCGTGGCAGGCTGAAATCATACTCCATGCCGGCGAAACGCAGCTTGACGACGCCGAAACTGCGTCCCACCAAATCAGCGTCGCCGAACGGGGCGAGAACACGGACCAGCGACTCGTAATCCGCGCCTGCCACTTCGATGTCGAAATCCTTTGGCTCCAGCCCGAGCAGCCAGTCGCGCACACCACCGCCGACCAGCCGCGGCCGGCCGACAGTGCAGACGGCGCGAAGAATCACGAACAGTTGGTCAGGCAGTCGCATTGTGCTGGCTATTCCGGAGCGCTTTCAAGATGAGGCTTATGGTCTGGTTGTTTGAGCCTTCTCGCAGGCGGTGCGCGATGGAGCCCGCCGGCGTCCGGGAGGGATCGCCTGCAAGCAGGCTCCTACAGCCCACACCAAACGTTTTTTTTGGTGTCGAGCGAGGCCATAGTTCGTCCGCATGGGCCTGGCCCAGAATGGCGTGATGCTGCGGTGCCTCAACCACTCGATCTAAAGGATTGACACCCCCGCGCGAAATCATCCCTATGACCCCCTTTCTGCACATGAAAACCTTTCTCGCCAAGAAGGGGACGGTCAAACCCCAGTGGCATCTGATCGATGCCGACGGGGTCGTGCTGGGCCGTCTCGCTGTCAAAGCCGCCACCCTTTTGCGCGGCCGCCACAAGCCCACCTACACTCCGAATGCTGACGCGGGGGACTTTGTGGTTGTCATTAATGCCGCGAAGGTTGCGCTCACCGGCAAGAAGGAGGAGCAGAACCGCTATATGTCGTTTTCCGGCTATGTCGGAGGCGAGATCTATCGCACGGTCCCTGAAATGCGTGCGCGGAATCCCGAGTTCATCATCGAGCACGCGGTCAAGGGCATGCTGCCCAAGAACCGTCTTGCCGCCAAGATGCTGACAAAGCTCAAGGTGTTCCCCGGCCCCACCCACAAGCACGAGGCCCAGAATCCCGTCAAGATTTCCATCTGACCCATCCATGAGTGCTGATACCGCCGTATTTTCCTCCACCGGCCGCCGCAAGTCGGCCACCGCCCGCGTGCGCCTGGTCGAGGGCACCGGCAAGCTGGTCGCCAACGGCCGCGACTTCGAGAGCTACTTCAGCCACGAGAATTTCGCCAAGCAGGCCTACTCTCCTCTGCTCACCGTCGAGCTGCGCGAGAAATTCGATGTGACCGTCAACGTGACCGGCGGCGGGATCAGCGGTCAGGCAGGCGCTGTGGCGCACGGAATCGCCCGCGCGCTGCAGAAATTCAATCCCGAGCTGCGCGCCCCGCTGAAGAAAGCCGGGCATCTGAGGCGCGATCCGCGCGAGAAGGAACGCAAGAAGGCCGGCCAGCCGGGCGCACGCAAACGCTTCCAGTTCTCGAAGCGGTAGTTTCTCGCTTGGAGCGAGAAACTAATTAAGTTTTTGCAGAGCAAAAACTTTTGACATGAAAGTCGGCGTCATCGGTGCGTCCGGTTATTCGGGCGAAACGCTTGTCAAGCTCCTCCTTAACCACTCCCAGGTCACGCTGGGAGCGGTCACATCGCGGCAGCACGCGGGCAAGCCCCTTGCCCAGGTCATTCCCGCGCTGCGCGGGCTCGATCGCGGGATGCATTTTGTCGGCTCCGATGCCGGCGCCCTCGCGGCGACCGACATCGCCTTGTTTTTCCTGGCGCTGCCGCACGGGGCTGCGGCCGACTATGCCCGGGCGTTCATTGCGGCCGGCAAGAAGGTCATCGACCTGAGCGCCGATTTTCGGATCGCCGATCTCGCCACCTACACCCGCTACTACGGCGAACACCATGCGCCGGAACTGCTGGCGCAGGCGCGTTTCGTCCTGCCCGAACTCGCCCCCGCCGGTTGGAAGGAGTTTCCCCTCATCGCGGCTCCCGGTTGCTATCCGACCAGCGTGCTCGTGCCGCTCGCGCCGTTGCTGCGCGATGGCGTCGTGTCGCGCGAGCATATCGTCGCCAATTCTTACAGCGCCGTGAGCGGTGCCGGCCGGAAAGTCGAGGAGATGTACCTCTTCGTGGAACGGGCTGAAAGCACCAAGGCCTACGGCCTGACGAAGCACCGGCACCTGGCGGAAATCGAGGAGCAACTCGCACTCCACTCCGGCGCGAAGACTGTCATCCAGTTCAATCCGCACCTCGCTCCGATGCGCCGCGGCATCGCGACCACCATCACCGTGCCCGCCGCCACGGGGGCGGGCATCGAGACGCTTTACGCCACGTGGCGCAAGGCCTACGCGGACCGGCCGTTCATCCAGCTCCTTCCCAGCGGCGAGACTCCCGACACCGCGTACGTCGCCGGCACGAATCGAGTCGACATGTCCGCGGTGCTCGATCCGCGCACCGGCAATTTCGTGATCACATCCGCCATCGACAA
>Ga0182027_10013996_pt1 | contig 11134 bp, 7 predicted proteins | sample 712E1DmetaG_FD_121300 | JGI IMG/M metagenome (GOLD analysis project Ga0182027, IMG submission 121300) | Permafrost microbial communities from Stordalen Mire, Sweden - 712E1D metaG (Illumina Assembly) | ecosystem: Environmental > Terrestrial > Soil > Wetlands > Permafrost | place: Sweden...
AACCAAACCCACGGCAATCGTGGCCAGCCCCGGCCCCGTTAGAAGCCGCTGAAGCGCCCCGCCGAGGTCCAGCCCCGTGAAGGGCAGGCAGACCAGGGCGGCCGTTGCCAGGCCGGCACCGAGTGAGCTGAGGACCCGCTCGGGCTGGCGCTCGCCGGTCTTCGGGACCAGCGAACGGCGCAGGACCACAAGCCCGACGACCAGACCGAGGATGCCGAGCTGGAGCTTCGTAAGTGCCGCCAGGACGGCCAGCGCCGAGGCCGACTCGCGACGGTCCCTCTGGATCTCACGCAGGCCCAGCAGGAGGAAGATCGACCCGACGGCGTCCGCCTGGCCCCAGATCGCGCTGTTGATCCAGGTGATCGGGTTGACCACGATGATCAGGGCGGCGATGAATGCCCGACGGCGATTGACGCCGAGATCCTGGGCCATCACCCAGACGACGACGGCGAGCCCGAGATCGGCCAGCATCGGGATGATCTTCACGCCCTCGCCGATGTTGCCGCCGGTCAGGAAGCTGACCAGGCCGAGCAGCAGCAGGTAGACGGGCGGATAGTCGATGAAACTGGCCCGGCTGTAGAAACCGATCGGACCGTGCTGGGCGATGTCGTTTCCCCAGGCCTGGAACGCTCCCAGATCGTTGGGGAAGCCCGACCCCGGCAAGAGGACGTATGCGATGATGAAGCGGAGGATCAGTCCCAGGGCCAGGAGAACGACAATGGCTGGAATTCCGGTGACGGCACCACTTGTGACGGCACTTATCGTTCCCGCCGACGCGCGCCCCCGTGGGCTGCCCTCACGCGAACTCGGGCCTGCCAACAGATCCTGCCTCCCGGGCGAGCGCTGAGGTGGAGCGGAGTATAACCCAGGGCAACGCCACGGACGACGCGGGGGCCCTGAAAGCGCCCCATGTCCAGGGGCCGGACGAAGGGCCGGAGGAGGTGCTGGAGGAGGCGGATCTGCCGCTCGATCGGATAGACCGGAGCCGGACGATCTGGGGCTTCGGCCTCGTCCTGCTGTGCCTGATCGTCTACTACTTCAGCCAGCCGGACCGTGCCAACCCCTACCTGCACTTCGTGCTGCAGGCCCAATCCTGGCTCAATGGCCAGACATCGATTCCGATGCCCGGCTACCAGGACGTCATGCCACTGCTCGACCCCAGCGGCAAGGCGACCGGCAATGGGATCATCCCGTTTCCGCCCCTGCCGGCATTCGTTCTCCTGCCGTTCGTAGCCGTCTGGCATCTGGCCACGAACCAGCAACTGCTCTCCGCGGTATTCGGCGCGATCGACGTCGGGCTGGCCTACTGGATGCTCGGCTACCTGCCGGTCCGGCCCGCCGTCCGCGTCCTCACGGCCGCCTTCTTCGGCCTCGGCTCGGTTCTCTGGTACACGGCCGCCATCGGCACGACATGGTTCTGGGCTCACATCGTTGCCCTGGCCTGCCTGCTGATATCGCTTGGCCTGGCTCTTTCTGCCGACCGCGACGCGAGCGAGCCGCGGCCACTCCGCGATGTCGTCACCGCCGTCCGGGAGTTCAGCCTGCCGGGCGGCCTGCCGACGCTGGCCCTGCTGGCGACCCTCGGGGGGCTGATGGGGCTCCTGTTCGTGCTCGCCGGTGCCGGCACTCCTCCGGCCGCGCTCGACTCGGGCCTCGTCCAGAGCAACGCCGCCACCCCGGCGGCCGTCATCGCCGGCACGTGCCTGCTCCTGGGCATTGCGGCCGTAGCTCTGGCCGTGGTGGTTGCCGGCAAGCCTGGAGTTCTGGCCCCCTTCGTGATTCTGGTCGTGATCGTCGGCGGTCTGCCGGCGCTCCTCATTGCCGGCGTCGCGGCGCCGTCCATCCTGCTCGTCGTCGACGCGATCCTCGTCGTGGCCGGGGCCGGACTGTGGTTCCAGCTCGTCAGGCGGTCGAGCCTGGTCGACCGGGCCTGGGGCGGGCTGCTGGCCGTCCTGTCGAGCCCGGAGGCCGTCCAGGTCGCGGCCGGGATCTTCTTCGGGCTTGCCGTCACGGCCCGTCTCACCATCCTCCTCGGCTTTCCGTTCCTCCTCCTGGTCGGCGGTGGTGGAACGTGGCTGCGCCGCGGCCTTCTCGCCGGCGCCGGGGCGGCCGTTCCTCTGGTCACGCTCCTGGCGGTCACCTACGCGACGAGCGGCTACCTCTTCAACCCGGCCTACGTCTTCCAGTACCACAAGGAGGTCCAGGAGTACGGCGCCATACTCGGCTATAACGGCGCGTGGGCAATCAGTGACATCCGCTACGTGCCGCAGAACCTCATGATCATGCTGTTCGGAGCACCCGAGATCGCGCCCCCCACGGTCGGCGTGTTCGGCCCGGACCACGGCGCCGCCGCCTGCGTGGCCTCGACCGCGCGGGGCTTGTTCGACACCTCCTGCCCGCTGGCGATGCCCAACGCGGTGGGCACGGGCATCCTGCTGTCGAGCCCGGCCTATCTACTCGGCCTTCTTGCCTGGCGGCCTCTGCGAGGCGTGCGAATCGATCGCGCGACGGCCGGTGCGACGGTCGCCGTGCTGGCCATCGCCATCGTGAACCTGATGCACTTCAGCCAGGGCTGGGTCCAGTTCGGCTACCGGTTCAGCAACGACTTCGCTCCGTTTGCGCTCGTTCTCGTGGCCCTGGGCGCAAGCCGCCTGGGCCGGCTGTGGCCTTTTGTCCTGCTCCTGGCGCTCTCGATCGCGGTCAATTTCTGGGGGACGGAGTGGGGGGTGATCCTTGGCTGGTAAGTTGCGGGGCAGGCCCAGGCCGGTTCCCGCCCGACTGGCCAATCCCGTCCTGATCGGGCAGCTGGCGGCCCCGGCTGCGGCGGCCGCGCTGACTCTCATCTTCGTCGTCCCGACGCTCGCACCGGGCGTCTTGAGCTGGGACACGGCCGAATTCCAGGCGGTGGGCCCGGTTCTGGGCACGGCTCATCCCACCGGCTATGCGAGCTACGTGATCCTCGGCTGGCTGGCCTCAATCGTGCTCCAGCCGTTCGGCGATCCGGCCTTCCGGATGAACCTTCTGCAGGCCCTCCTGGCGGCAAGTGTCGCCGGCGGCGCCGCGGCCGTGGTGCAGGTGCTGACGGGTAGGCGGTTCGTCGCGCTGGCCACGGGCCTGATGCTGGCGATGATGCCGTTCGCGTCGGGCGCCACCGTCCTGCTGCCCGTCGCGGGCCCGGTGGCGGCAGGTCCACTCTTCATGCAGCTCGCGACCCACGCCGACCCGCACATGTTCCATGTCGCCTTGACGGCCCTCCTGTTCGTGCTTCTGCTGGTATGGGACATCAGGCGCCACAGCGACGACCGGGAGACCCTCCGCCACGCCGACCGCTGGCTCGTGGCGGCCGCCTGCGTCTACGGCGTCGCGGTGGCCAACCATTCCCTCGCGCTGCTGCTGCCGCCGGCGATCGGCCTCTTCGTGCTGGCCGCCGACTGGCGAGTTGTCTTCCGCTGGCGGACGATCCTGACCTGCGTCGCCGTACTGCTTGGCACGATCGTCGTCCTGTTCCTGGAATTGCCGATCCGGGCGGCCATGAACGCCCCTCTCGTCTACGGCCATCCGGACACCTGGAGCGGCTTCCAGTACGTCGTCCTGGCCGAGCAATTCCGGGGCAGCCTGGTCGATCCTTTCGGCGACCTGTTGACCAAGACGTCGGACGTCATGGCGTTGATGTCGGGCTGGCTCGGCCCGCTGAGCTTCCTGGCCGCGTTCGGGTTCGTGACCAGCCTCGTCCGGCGGCCGCGATACATTCTCCTGAGCGGGCTCTCGGCCTTGATCACCTGCGGCTTCGCGGCCTCCTACGTGAATGCCGAGATAGACCGCTACTTCCTGCTCCCTCTGCTGGTGGCCTTCACCTGGGCCGGCCTCGGCGCGGCCGACCTGGTTGCCCTGGTCGGCTGGATGGCCGCGGCGGCGCACCAGTGGTCCGGGGGAGGTGATCTCGAGCCGGCCGACGCCTCGCTCGAGTCGACGGAGGCTGGTCCCGAGCCGTCCGAGCCGTCCGAGCCGTCCGAGCCCGCCGCCGAACAGGCGCCCAGAGGCGGCCGGCGAGACGACAGCTGGGCCGGCTGGGCCGTCCTGATCGGTGAGATGGTCGTCGCGGCGGCGATCGTCGTATCGACCGTGAGCGTACTGCCGGCCCGCCAGGGCGCCGCCACAGGCGACAATCCCGGAGGAGTAAGCGAGGCGGGCAACACCTACGACTCCGTCTGGATGCACGCCGTCCTTGCGCCGACTGATGAGGGCGGCCTGCCGGCGAACTCCGTGATCGTGAGCTGGTGGAGCACCTCGACCACGCTGTGGTACGGCCAGAAGGTCCTGGGGATGCGGCCGGACATATTCATCGTCGACGACAGAACCCGCCTCGACGACAACCTCGGCGAGGTTCAGGATGTCTTGAACCGTTTCCTCGGTAATAGACCTGTCTTCGCGATACGGGTGGATGGCGGCATCGACGGCATCGTTCAACTTGCCGCCGAATACGACATGAAGACGTTTGTGCTCGGTGATGGGATGACCATCAGTCAGGTTGTACGGCGAAAGGGAAGCCAGTGAACCCAGGCTCGAGTCCGGTCATCACAGAAGAAGGTTCGGGGTCGACGGCCCGGCGGGTCAAGGAACTCTCGTTCTTCTTCCCCGCCCACAACGAGGAGGCCAATCTCGAGGGCCTGGTGGAAGAGGCGCTCGCCGCCCTGCCGGCGCTGGCCGACAGGTTCGAGATCATCGCCGTCGATGACGGCTCGCACGACCGCACGCCGGCGATCGTCGACGAGCTCGAGGCCAGGCATCCCGGCGTATTCCGAGCCGTCCACCATCCCACGAACCTGGGCTACGGGGCCGCCCTTCGATCAGGGTTCCGGGCCGCCCACTTCGACCTGATCGCCTTCATCGACGGAGACCGCCAGTTCAGGGTCGCGGACGTGGGCCGGTTGACCGAGCGCCTCGCCGCGGCCGACGGCCCGGACGTTGTCGTCGGCTTTCGCCTCAAACGAGCCGATCCTCCGATTCGGCGCTGGTACGCCCGTGTCTACCGTTTCTCGAACCGGATCTTCTTCGGGGTCCGCGTCCGCGACATCGACTGCGCCTGCAAGCTGTTCAAGCGCGAGGCGCTGGTACCGATCCGCGTCTCCTCGGGCGGTGCCTTCTTCACGGCCGAGCTCCTTATCAAACTGCGGTTCGAGGGTCGCAAGCTGGCCGAGGTCGGCGTGCCGCACTATCCCAGAACAGCCGGCTCGCCCACCGGCGCCAGGCCGGCGGTGGTCTTCAGGGCAGTCCGCGACTTCTGGGCGCTGCGGCTCCGGCTGTGGTTCCGGCGCGGCGGCGCGATGAGACAGGGCGAACCGATCCTGGGCTAGACCGGCCCGGCCGCCGCGCCGAGTCGCTCCTGGCCGGTCCGACGGAACGAACGCATCGGCCGGGCTGACCGCTTCATCCTCCCTCGCCGGTCCGGCGCGCCGAGGCCGAGGCGCCGCCGAGTACCGGAGCGAGCGCACCTGTCTCGGCCTGCCGCCGCTGCGGCGAGCCCAGCCCGGGGCGCCTGCGAGTACGCGAGCGAGCGCACTCGGACGTGCGTGAGCGAGGAACGCAGAAGGCAACGAAGGCATCGGCCGGCTGACCGGCGAGGCTATTCCTTTGGCGGACCCTCGGAGCCCGGTCCTTCGCGATGCTCTTCTTCCAGGTCGACGTCGAGAGAGTTGACGAACTCCCGGAAGACCTCGAGCTTCTCGTCGACCCGCGTCTCCGGCTCCACGCCGGCACGGTCCAGAACGTCTCGCGAAGCGAAGATTCGGACCCCAGTCCTGACGGCGAGCGCGATAGCGTCCGACGGCCGAGCGTCGATGGCGTAGGTCTGGCCGTCCCGCTCCAGCTCGATGGTGGCGTGGAAGGTCTCCTCGGCCAGACTCGAGATGATGATCCGCCTGAGATTCACGCCCAGGCTGACGAGGGTGGCGGCGAACAGATCGTGCGTCATGGGCCGCTCGGGTGTCACGCCCTGCAGCCGCGTGGCGATGGCGTTCGCCTCCCACGGCCCGATCCAGATCGGGAGGTAGCGCTCGCGCTCCGTCTCTTTGAGCAGGACGACGTGCTGGCTCGACAGCATGTGGACCCGAACGCTCTCGACCACGACCTCGGCAAGCGAATCCGGCATTGGCGGATTATCCCACTCCCAGGACCGCGACGAGCCCGGGGATCAGTGCTTCTTCGTTGCCGCCGGGGTGAGGCTCGGGGAGGCTGCGGCAGCAGTCCCCGACGCTGTCGGAGCGGCGATCGTGCCCTGAGATCCCGGCAGTATCGAGGGGCCGGCCGGATAAAGGACGGCCTTCATCAGGCTGCTGGCCTCGGTCCAATACAGGGTCGGAGGGGCACCGCCCGTGCCCGGAATGACGAACATGCCGGTCAACGCGGTGAACCACGCCGTGTTGGCCGGGACCATGTACTCGCCGACGACGCTGCCGTCCTTCTTGAGGATGGCGACGATGCGTCTGTTCTTCACGTCGTAGGCGTACAAGGTGCCCTGGCCCTCGGCCGAGTTGTCGGCCGTCAGGCGCGTGTAGACGGGAAGCGGCCGCAGAGCCGCGGGACCGACCGAGTCCGGCGGCGGATCGACGCTCCAGCCCTTCGCCTGGCCGAGCTCGTATTGAGTGATCGTCCCGTCGTCCACGAGGTAGATCTGGCCGTCGATGTACATGTCGTCGACCTTGGAGACGTCCTGGGCAACACTCAAGAAGTTCACACTGGACCCCGGTGGATAGCCGCTGCCGTCCGGTGCCGGCGTGTACTTGATGATCTGCCGCTGGCTCGGCACGACGATGTAGAAGTTGTACTGGTTCTGTGCGGCGTTGACGATGAAGGTGCCGATGGCCCGGGCACCGATGCCCCAGGTCACGTTGCCGGGGATGTTCACCGGGATCAGCGAGCCGACGCCGGCGGTGTTGCCCGGGGCCGGGTGCCAGCGCCACAGCGAGTTGGTCGCGTCAAGGATGATGACGTCGCCGCCGCCGGTCGTGAGGAGCCGCGGGTTGCCGACCGTGGCTCCGCTCCGCGCCTGCTGACCGGCCTTGACCTCGGCCAGCGTCGCGCCGGTGGCCAGGTTGACCCTGTACACGGTGTTGTCGGTGTTGTCGAGGACGTAGGCGCCCCCGTCGGGTCCGAGCACGAGCCCTTCGAGGTCGTCGGTCGAGAAGGTCACCACGACCTGGGGTTGAACGACGGAGACGTGGTAGTAGCGGTCGAGCCCGGCCAGCACCAGGGCCTGCGAATCGGCCAGGTATTCCGCGGGATAGCCGTTTTGCTGCGCGATTCTCAACTCGTTCCAGGCATCCTGGTAGTACTGGTAGGCCGACGCCGGATCGCTCGACATCAGGTCCCGGCCGTTGCCTATGACGGCGTCGAGATCAGACTGAACCTGTTGGAAGGCGTGCTGGGCCGTCTCCTGGTGATCAACTTCGTCGCCGTGGCCGGTGCCAGACAGGAACCACATGGTCGAACCAATCAAGGTGATAACGGCCAGCAGGCCGATGATGGCCACGGCGGCCCGCTGCTGACGCTCGCGCCGGACGGTCATAGGCGTGACCCGGCCGCGTGACATCGGCCGCTGCGGCATACGGTCGAAGAGTCCGTAGACTCCGCGCCGCAGCCAGCTGTCGGCCGCCACCTGGGCGTGTCGGGCCGTCGTCTGCACGGCCGCAACGCCGCCCTGAACGGTGTCTGCCAGTGGGATCGGCGAGCGCTCGGGGGCGCCCGCCATCGAGTCGCTCGGCCAGACGGGCTTGAGCGGTGCTGCCTTGTGAGTGGCGGCCACTTCGGTGGCCTCGAGGAGCAGGATGCCGTCGCCGCCGGTGCTGCCCAGGCTGCCCGCGCCGAACTGGCGATGGATCTGCTCGACGGCCGCCTGGGGATGCAGCTGGAGCACCGCGTCCTGGACGGGGCCCAGCCCGATTCGCCTGGTGACGTTCGGCGACATCAGGATGAGGCAGTCGCCCGCCGTGATCTCGCCGTGCCAGACTTCGGGGCCGTCCAGATCCTCGTCCGGCAGTCCGGCCTCCGGGCTCGTGTCGGGCAGCGTGAGAAGCCTCGCCTGCCTCACCATGTAGGCCTCGGCCGGGCCGATCATGGCCACGTATAGCTCGTTGCCCCGGACCACCGCCAGGGCGAGACCGATGGGACTGGGCTCGCCGGGGCCAACCTGCGGCCGCTCGGGCGAGTGGAGGAGGACGCTGTTGGCCGCGCGCACGGCCTTCCGCAGGCATACGGCGATGCCGGCCGACAGGTCGTAGTAGTAGTCGTCGCGGATTCGCTCGGCGACGATCTTCGTAGCCTCGCGGAGCCTGCGCCCGCCGGACCCGGTAACCAGCAGATAGAGACTGCCCTTGGTCCGAGACGTGGAGCCGATGTTCGGCTCAACCACGACGATCGTGTCGGCTGAATCCGATAGACGTTGTGACTCGGCCAGCAGGCCGAGGTTCATGTAAAGGCGGACTGCCATTGGCGGCTGCTAGCGGAGGGACTTATGGCGCCCGGACTATTCGGCCTCATCCCAGGCGGCCGAACCGGCGTTCGCAGGTGGGGATTATACGTGTCGCGTCGTGACGCGGATCTGACGGACGGGGATCCGAGCTGTGGTGCGCAGCGCAGCCAGGAGTTCGAGGGAGCGAAGACGTATCTCCTGAGCCACGATTGGTTCATCCGCCTCGATGGTCGCGATGCCCTGGTTCAGATCGATCAGGCGGCACTGCCCTGCGGCTGCGGGCATGCGCTCGGCGACCACCGTCAGCCACGCCGACGCCACACGGGCCTGTTCCAGCTGGTCTTCCAGGCCGAACTCCCGGGCGGCCCTGGGAAGGAGGTCGGCGAGGCGCTCCATTCCGCGCGGCTTCTCGCCGCCTTCGCGGCCGGCCGTTCGGTCCTCTGAACCGCTTTCTCTTCTTCGAGTGGGGCCGCTCATGCCAGGCCCTCCACTATCCGTGCGCCGCCGTCTCCATCCGGCACGACGCGCCACGCCCGCGCCCGGCGGCGCAGGCTGGCGTCGATGTCGTTGGGGTCGGTCGTGGTGATGAAGGCCTGAGGCAGCTCGGCGATCCGTCGGACGAGGTGACCTCGGCGCGCCGGGTCCAGTTCGCTGAAGACGTCGTCCAGAAGAAGCAACGGCGGCCGTCCGTCCAGCTCCGTCAGGAGATCGAGCTCGGCCAGCTTCAGGGCGAGTATCGCGGTCCGTTGCTGGCCGCGGGAAGAGAAAGTGGCCAGATCTCGTCCGTCGAGGCCGAACACGAGGTCGTCTCGATGCGGCCCGACCAGCGTCGAGCCGTTCCAGGCCTCCTTTTCGGCCGTCTCGCGCAAACGTCGAGCCAGCGCCTCCCGAGGCGTCTCTCCGCGCTGCGGCACGGCATTCGACGCATAGCCGACGGTGAGCCGACCCTCCGTCGGGGCAATCTCTCGGTGGGCGGCCGCAAGCGGAGCCGCCAGCAATTCGAGCAGACCAAGGCGCGCGGCGACGACGGCCGCACCGGCCGCAAGAAAGGGCTCATCCCAGAGGCGGAGTTGGTCTCGGTCAGCTTCGCCGTCGCGAATGGCCCGGAGCAGGCTGTTGCGCTGTTGAAGAGCCCGGCCGTACGTGGCGGCGTTCGCCGCGTAGCTGGGGTCGTGGGGGGCGGTCAGGCCGTCCAAGGCGGCGCGCCGAAGGGCCGGCGCGCCGATCACGAGAAGCATCTCCTCGGGCGCGAACAGAACGGTGCGGAGATGCTCAGCCAGGGCCGCCGGCCGCCTCGGCACGCCGTTGACCTGGATTCGCTTACGACCCCCGACCTGGAGAGTCAGCTCGAGAGTCACGCCCGGAACGCCAGCCGGCGAAGGTACGCCCGGCAGCGCGGCCTGGGCCGCGCTCGACTCCGTCGATTGATCCTGGTCATGCATGGACGCACTGGCTCCCGCCGGCAGGGCCGGGGATGTCGACGGTCGGCCCACCACGCCGTGCAGCCGGACGAAGCTCTCGCCCCACCGGATCAGCTCCGTGTCCGTCGTGGTTCTGTGCGACCGCCCCAGCGCGAGCAGGACCACGGCCTCGAGAAGAGTCGTCTTCCCGGCGGCGTTGGGCCCCCAGATCAGTTGCGGCCCAGCCTCAAACTCGGCGTCCAGCTCGGCATAGCTCCGGAGGTTCCGGATGGCCAGGGTTCGAAGCAGCGCCGCCGGCCTGGAGTTCGATACGGCTGAGCGAGCGTCTGAGATCTGCGGCTCCTACGAGGTCGTCTTGACGGGCATGACCACGTGGACGTATTGCCCGTCGCTGACCGGTCGGAAGACGCCGGGAGAAAGGGGCCCGTTGAGTTCGATGGAGAACTGGTCCGTTTCGACGTTGGCCAGGACGTCGATCAGGTAACGAGCATTGAAGGCTATGGTCGTGCCGTCGCCCTCTACCGTCGCCTCGACGTCGCTCTTGTTGTCGCCGACGTCGGCGGCGGCACTGACCGAGACCCCGATCTCGGCATCCTTGCCGACATGCAGCTTGACTATGTTCGCCGACGAGCTGGCGATCAGACCGGCCATCCTGACGGCCGCCAGCAGCTGGTCCCGGTCGACGACGGCCCTGGTCGTGTACCCCTTCGGCAGCACCTGCTGGTAATTCGGGAACTGGCCATCGATCAGCCGGCTGACGAGGTCTATGCCCTCGAGATGGAAGAGGATCTGGTTCCTGGCCGCCGACAGGACGATTTCAACCGGGTCCTCCGTGTCGGAGAGAATGCGCGACAGCTCGTGTAGAGATCGGGCCGGCACGACGACGCTGGTTTCCTCCACCGGATCCATGACGACCACTGTCTTGACCGCGATCCGGTAGTTGTCCGCGGCCGCCAGCGTCAGCTTGTCACCCTCAAACCTGGCCAGGACGCCCGTCAGGATTGGCCTGGCCTCGTCCGTCGCGGCGGCGAAGGTCACCTCCCCGAGAGCCCTCCTGAGCACGTTCTGGGCAACGCGAGTGGTCGGCCGCTCTCCGGCCGTAGGGATGGCAGGGAACTCCTCCGCGTCGATGCCTTTGACTCGCGTCTCGAACCGGCCGGCCTGGATGTGGAGTGTCTCCTGAGCTTGAAGCTCGAGGTCCACGCGCTCATTCGCCGGCAGTCCGGCCACGATGTCCGTGAGCAGG
>Ga0182027_10013997_pt1 | contig 11134 bp, 11 predicted proteins | sample 712E1DmetaG_FD_121300 | JGI IMG/M metagenome (GOLD analysis project Ga0182027, IMG submission 121300) | Permafrost microbial communities from Stordalen Mire, Sweden - 712E1D metaG (Illumina Assembly) | ecosystem: Environmental > Terrestrial > Soil > Wetlands > Permafrost | place: Sweden...
ATAATATTACTGGGATAGTGGGTTTAGCCAAAGCTATTGAGCTTTGCCAAAATAAAATGGGTAGTGAAATTAAGTTTCAAAGCGCTCTTCGCGATAGATTAATTAAAGAGATTCCTGTCAGAATTCCCGAGGTCAGGTTAAATGGGCACCCCACTCTTAGGTTGCCCAATAGCGTAAATTTTTCCATTAAATATATTGAAGGCGAATCTATACTTTTAAGTCTGGATATGTTGGGCATTGCTTGCTCTACCGGCTCTGCCTGTACATCCAGTTCTCTTGAACCGTCACATGTTTTATTGGCGATTGGTTTAGACCATGAGACAGCCCACGGCTCTCTTAGGCTTACTTTGGGTCGCTGGACGAAAGAGAGTGATATAGATTATCTTTTGGAAAAACTGCCCCCGGTTGTGCAAAAATTACGCGCCATGTCCCCGCTTTATGAAAAATAATCTACCTAAACTAGGAAAAATCCATCCGGATTTTTTTAATCAACACATTTATCGTAAATTAGGCAAACCTGATAAATCCATTATCGTGGGCCCGCAAAACGGAGTAGATTTCGGCGTGGTGGGCCTGGGGGAAAAGGTGATGGTTTTATCCACGGATCCTTTTTTCATTGCTAAAGAATTAGGCTTCAAAAAAGCTGCCTGGTTTGCGGTGCATATTATTGCCAGTGATGTTGCCGTAAGCGGTATTGCCCCGAAATATCTGGCGATTGATCTGAATCTTCCTCCGGAAATGTCCGAGGCGGAATTGGTTATGATGTGGGAAGCGGTACATCAAGAGTGCCGGAAATTAAAGATTAGCGTAGTTACCGGGCATACCGCCCGCTATGCCGGATGCACCTATCCGATGGTCGGCGGAGCAACGATGTTCGGTTTGGGTAGCAAAAAAGAATTGATTAATCCCAGAGCCAGGGTCGGGGATGCGATTATTATTTCTAAGGGGCCGGCGATTGAAACCACGGGTTTGTTGTCAGCCTATTTTCCGGAATTCTTAGAAGCTAAATTTGGTTTAGGTTTTGTTAAGCGCGCGCAGGATGTTTTTTATCAGATGTCTACGGTCAAGGATGCTGCGATTTGTGCCTCGGTGGGCGGAGTAACCGCAATGCATGATGCTACGGAGTGCGGAGTATGGGGCGGGCTTTTTGAGATTGCCCAGCATAGCCGGGTAGGTATGCGCATTGATATAAATAAGATAATTTTACAGGAGGTGGTCAAGTTAACCTGTGAGTGTTTTAACATTGATCCCTACAAATCAATCAGCGAAGGGACTTTATTAGCTACGGCCAATAAGCAAAAAGCTAAATCGATAGTTTTAGCTTTAGAGAAATCCGGGATTCCCGCTAGTATTGTTGGTGAAGTTACCGCGCAGTCACAAGGCATGCACGTTTTAGATGGAAATAAAAGTTATGAGCTTAAACATCCTAGAGTGGATCCTTTTTGGGGAAAGTTCGAAGAGTGTCTTAAGAAAAAATGAATCCCGTATCTTCAATAATTAAAATATTAGAAGGCTAGGGGTTGAGTGTAAATAAATCAAGAGAGGGTGCGGGGTGAAAGAAAAAATACTCGATTATTTAAATAAAAAACATGACTATCTTTCCGGTGACCAGATTAGTAAGCATCTGGGGATTAGCCGCCAAGGGTTATGGAAACATATTCAGGAATTAAAGGATTTAGGCTATGAGATAGTGGCGGTTCCGCATTTAGGTTATCGGCTGGAAGCTTGTCCGGATCGGCTATTTCCTTTTGAAGTTGCCCGCAACTTGAATACTAAATTCATCGGCACTTCAACTATGCTCAGTGCCGATGGTGAGCATAGTCGCGCCATCGGTAAAAAGATCAATTATTTTGATTATTTATCTTCTACGATGGACCTGGCTATGCAATTGGGTATAAATGCTGCTGCCAATGGCACTCTGGTATTAGCGGAATCGCAGATTAAGGGCCGTGGGAGATTAGGCCGGGATTGGTTTTCCCCTAAATATAAAGGAATCTATCTGTCATTAATTTTAAGGCCCAAGATTTTACCGGCTGCCTGTCCGATATTAACTTTAATGAGCGCAGTCAGCGTTTGTGAGGCAGTGAAAGCAATTATTGATTTGGATGTGCAGATTAAATGGCCCAATGATGTGCTTATTCATGACAAAAAGGTGGCCGGCATCTTGACGGAGATGAATGCTGAAGTAGATAAAGTAAATTTTGTGGTGATTGGCATTGGCTTGAACGTCAACAATGATAAGAAATCATTAATTACCCAGGCTACCTCATTAAAGCAAGAATATGGCCAAGAAATAAGCCGCGTGGTTATATTGCAGGAGCTTCTGCGCAGGCTAGAAAACAATTATTTTCTTCTGGAGGAAAAAGGGGCTCAGGAGATTATTAATAAATGGCGCAATTTTACCCTTACCCTGGGAACCCGGGTTAAGGTTGATTATCAGAACAAACATATTGAAGGCCAGGCTGTGGATATTGATATGGATGGCGCTCTGCTTATCCGTAAGGATTCCGGATTCATTCAAAAAGTTTCTAGCGGCGATGTAACAGCTTGCCGGTAAACCCACCATTAATTATATATTTAGTTTAAGGATATGCTTCAATTGGTGTGTGGATAAATGTAAACCCTTAAAATATTATCGGTTGACAATTAATCGATCCGCTTTATAATTATTTTGTGTTTAAAATAAAACTAAAGTGGTTTTTGATTATTGCGGTATTTGCCTTTTCTAAAGCGTCTTTTGCCTCGCCGGACAGCCCCGAGGAACTCGATCCCCTGGTCATCACTAAGCAAAAACAATTTCTTCTAAATACCTATTCTACAACAGTCCCCCAAAGCCAGGCATTTTATTATCAATCCAACCTTGAGGATTCAAATAGCCTACCGCTGGACTTACAGAGTCGGGCTCTGGCTAGTGGTATTCAGTCGGATTTTTCGCTACGCGGATCTACTTTTTCCCAGGTATTAATTTTACTTAATGGGCAAAGAATAAATGACCCGCAGACCGCACATCATAATTCGGACATCCCTTTTACTAAAGAAGATATTAAGCGGATTGAAGTTATCCCAGGGGCAGGCTCTTCTTTGTTTGGGCCGGATGCTATTGGGGGAGCAGTAGATTTTGTGCTGGGTGCTCCTGAAAAAAGAAAAATAGTTTGGGAGTCTGCTGTAGGCAATCAACGTAACGGCTATGGGCTATTGAGTATCAGCGACAAATTTAAAGACTTGGGCTTTAGGATCTCGGTCGAGGATGCGCAATCCAAAGGTTTCCGATATGACACCGATTTTAGTAAATTTACCGCTTCTTTAGGCACACATTGGCAGTTACCTCTGGGTAGCTGGGAGAGTAATTTTGGCTATCAACAGAAAGAGTTCGGGGCTTATGATTTTTATACTCCGGGCCAGGGCTACCCATCCCGGGAATGGACTAAAACGTATTTACTAAACAGCGGTTTAAGCTTGGATAAAGATGGTTTAGTAATTAAGCCGAATTTTCTCTGGCGCCGGCATTTTGATAAATTTGCCTTGGATCAGAGAACGGCTAATTATAATGATCATTGTACAGACATGTTTGTTCCTAGCCTCTATTTGCAAAAGGAAACCGGATTATTAGGTAGAGTAGGTTTAGGTTTAGAATGGGGCCAGGAGAGAATTACATCAAGTAACTTGGGCAAACATGCCCGCCAACACCAAAGCTTATTTTTTGATGATAGCTTAGCAGTAGGAGAGCGGTGGGATTTAGGTTTTTCTTTACGTTTAGATGATTTTTCCGAATTTGATCAGGCATATACCGGTTCCTCTAGCCTGAAGTTTAAACTTAATCCTCGGATGGCATTTAATTTTGGGATTTCTAGAAGCATGCGTGTTCCCTCATTTACGGAGCTGTATTATAACGACGTAACCACCTTGGGCAACGCCGATCTGTCCGCCGAAAAAGCCTGGAATTATCAGGTAGGTTTCGAATATCAACAGGAAGAATTTTCTTCAGGTTTGGTTTTCTTTCTGCGCCAAGAGAATAAGATGATTGATTGGGTCAGAGCTGATCCCAGCCAGAAGTGGCAGGCCAGGAATTTTACTTCGGATAATGTTTTAGGAGCCGAATATTCGCTGCATAAAAAATTTAACCGTCTGTTTAGTTTGGATGCTAATTATACCTATACGGATAAAGCAATAAATAATCAAGGATATCTTTACAAATATGGCCCCAACTACGCCCAGCATTTGGTGAAAACAGTTTTTAATCTGGATTTGCCTTTTGGCCGCCAAGAGATAGGCTTTAATTTTAAAAAACGCCCGGGACGCCGCGGGTGGTGCTTGTTGGATGCCGGATTAAGTTATAATTTAAATAAAAACTCCACGATTTTTTTAAACTCTACCAATATTTTAAATGTCGAGTATCAGGATATCGCCGGCATTCCCCAGTCGGGCCGCGATGTCCAGGCAGGTTTGAGATTAGCATGGTAGGGTGTGGATTGATTCTAGGCGGTCAATAGTATATAATGCTTTAGTTATATAAATTAAGGAGGTTTATGTTTATACATGTTGTTTTATTCGTAGTTAAGCCTAAAGAGGTCGCTCAGTACCGGAAAGATAGTTTAACGTGGGCGCGGCATACCAAAAAAGCCCCGGGGTTTTTGTCCTATCGGACGATGAAGCGTTATGGCTTTAAAGACCAGTATGCTTCAGTATATCAATGGGCTAAAAAAACTAACCACGATTCATTTATGCGTAAATATCATGATTGGTTAGTAAGTAAATCTAAGGCCAAGGTTAAAGTCGTGGATTATTATAACCTTAAGGGGTTAGATTGCTTAAGATAAATATTTATTGACAATCAGGGGCAGGTTATTATATAATTTCTTCTGTAGTGAGCAAGGGAGTAGAAGTCTTGAACCGTAAGGAGAAAGAATAACACGCCTTACGGTTTTTTCTTTTATCGCCCATTTTTAGTTCACTATAATTTTTCCCGCTTTTTGTGGCGGGAGCAGGAAAGGAGGAAGTAAAGAAAATGGCAAAGGGTAAAGTAAAGTGGTTTTCCAATCAAAAGGGTTATGGTTTTATTACTCCTGAGAACGGTGCGGATGTATTCGTACATCATACTGCAATTCAGGGTGATGGCTATAAGACTTTAGAGGAGGGCCAAGAGGTTGAGTTTGAAATTGAAAAAGGTCCCAAAGGTGAACAAGCTACTAAAGTAGTGAAGTTATAACCTAACAGGAATAAGCAAAAGGCCCGGCATAAACAGCTGGGCCTTTTTGCTTTGAGTTAAAAAAATATTCTAAAATGCAAAACACTAAGAAACGCGTAGTCGTAGCCATGAGTGGCGGAGTTGATTCATCGGTAGCCGCAGCCTTACTCAAAAAGCAAGGTTATGAGGTAATCGGCTTAACTATGTGTTTTTCCGCCGTAGGCGGCCCTGCCTTCGGGGGGAATATTTTGGAGCTGGAAACTAAAAAGCCCAGCTGTTGCGGCCTCACCGGAATTGAAGATGCGCGTTTAGTCTGTCAAAAGCTGGGAATCCGGCATTACGTTTTAAATTTTAATAAAGATTTTCATCAAGAGGTAATTCAAAATTTTTATCAAGAGTACCTGTCCGGCAGGACGCCTAACCCCTGTGTTAGATGTAATCAGTTTATAAAATTCGGTGTCTTACTTAAAAAAGCCCTTAATTTAGGTGCCCAATTTCTGGCTACCGGACATTATGCCAGAATAATAGAATCCCCGCGCGGTTTACTACTCAATAAAGCCAAAGACCGCAAAAAAGATCAATCTTATTTTCTTTATCGTTTAACCCAGGCGCAGCTTAAACGGATTGTTTTCCCATTGGGTAATTTTACCAAGCTTAAAGTAAGGCAGCTGGCCGCTGATTTTGGGCTGAGAGTGGCTCAGAAGCAGGATAGTCAGGAAATCTGTTTTTTGCCTGACGGCAAATATGGTGATTTTATCAAGGCTGGCCGGCAAGACGCTGCAAAACCGGGAAATTTTATCGATAAAAATGGTAATATACTGGGGTTACATCGGGGGATAGCCTTCTATACCATTGGCCAACGTCATGGCTTGGGCGTTGCCGCCGGCTATCCTCTTTATGTAACAGAGATTAATGCTAAAGATAATCAAGTTGTCCTGGGCAGGCGCCAGGAAGTTTATAAAAAAGAATTTATTATAAAAGAAGGGCACTTTTTGGGTAAATCCCCTAAAAAGAAGATTGAGATTAAGGTGCGGATACGTTATAATCATCAAGAAGCGCGTGCCGTTGTTTATCCGGGGAAAGCTCAGCAGAAAATAATTTTTAAATCACCTCAGTTTGCCATTACCCCCGGCCAGTCTGCAGTTTTTTACGATAAAGATACGGTTTTAGGCGGTGGAATAATCCAAAAGGTTATTGATTAAGATGATTAAAGAAGACAAAAAAATAGTTAGTAAAATTAAGGAATTAAAGAAAAAACGCAATGCGATTATCCTGGTGCATAATTATCAGTTGCCTGAGGTGCAGGATATTGCGGATTACCGCGGAGATTCTCTGGAGCTTTCCCGGATTGCCTCTAAAACCGACGCGGAAGTGATTGTTTTTTGCGGAGTTTATTTTATGGCCGAAACCGCTTCGATTCTTTCTCCCGATAAATTAGTAATTATGCCGGATATCTCTGCAGGTTGCCCCATGGCCAACATGATGAATGCCGATGATTTAAGAAAGCTTAAGCAGGAGCACCCCGGTGCTGTGGCGGTAGGCTATGTTAATACATCTGCGGCAGTTAAGGCAGAATTAGATTATTGCTGTACCTCGACTAATGCCGTGGCGGTAGTTAATGCACTTAAAAATGAAAAAGAAATAATTTTTGTCCCGGATAAATATTTGGCCGACTATGTTTCCAAAAAAAGCGGTAGAAAATTGATCGGTTGGCATGGATTTTGTCCTACGCATGTTAAAATATTACCCGAAGATGTAAAACGGGAGAAAAAATTTCATCCGTTGGCTAAAGTGATGGTGCATCCGGAGTGTTTGGCGTCGGTCGTGGCTTTAGCCGACGTTGTACTTTCTACCAGTCAGATGGCCAAATATGCTAAAGAGGACTCGGCAAGAGAGTTTATCGTGGGTACGGAGGCCGGGTTGATTTACCGGCTTAAGCAGGATAATCCGGATAAAGAATTTTATCTGGCTAGTGAACGTGCAGTGTGCCCAAATATGAAACGTACTACACAGGAAAAAGTGCTTTGGGCTTTAGAGGAACTCAAAGAAGAGGTCAGGGTTTCCGATGAGATTAGAAAGAAAGCACGCCTGGCCATTGAGCGCATGTTAAAGATTGTTTAATTAATTCTGTATTCTGTTTTTATTAAGTTAATAAATTATAGAGTTTTAACATTTAAATATCCGGAAGGTGCTGGGTGAATATCCCGATTGTTTTTGAGGATGATTGGTTGTTGGTGGTTGATAAACCTGCCGGATTATTAAGTGTTCCTACTCCTAAAAATGAATCGCGTACCCTGACCAGCATTCTAAATCAGGATGTTCAAGACCGGGGCCTAAATTACCGGTTATATCCTTGCCATCGCCTGGATCGGGAAACTTCCGGGCTTTTGATTTACGCTAAAAGCAGGGGAGTGGAAGCCAAGATGATGGATGCTTTTAGGGATAGGCTGGTGCATAAGAAATATATTGCTTTTTTGCATGGCAAGCTTGCGCAGCCGCAAGGCGTGATTAATTCTGCGATTGAGGGCAAAAGCGCGCTTACTAAATATAAGGTTTTACAGGAAAAAAGTAATTATAGCGTCTTAGAAGTTTCTCCGGTTACCGGCCGGACTAATCAGATCCGCATTCATTTTAAACATATTCAACACCCTTTGGTGGGTGAAGATAAATTTGCTTTTCGTAAAGATTTTGCTTTGCGGGCCAAGCGAGTTTGTTTGCACGGTAAATACTTAGAATTTAAACATCCTCAAACCGCCAAGGCCATGGTGCTTGAGTCTCCTCTGGCGCAAGATATGCAAAAGTTTATTGATGAACATCAATAGGAGCGCATAATGAATATGTTACATGTTTTAATATTCGGTGTTGTTGAAGGGATTACGGAGTTTCTGCCGATTTCTTCGACCGGGCACTTAATGTTAACCGCAAAACTTCTCCAGATCGGCCAATCGGAATTTATCAAAAGTTTTGAAATTGCTATTCAACTGGGGGCAATACTTTCCGTGGTGGTTGTTTACTGGGATAGGCTAATTAGCGGCAGCAAAATATGGAAGCGGTTATTGGTTGCTTTTATTCCCGCCGCTCTGATCGGAGCCCTGTTGTATAAAATGATTAAAAGATACCTAATGGCTAATATTACGGTAGTACTTTGGTCATTGTTTATCGGTGGATTATTTTTGATCATCTTTGAGTTGTTCTATCGCCAGAAGGAAGATGCGGTTGAAGAAATGTCGGCGATTTCTTACCGGCAGGCATTAGTTATTGGTTTGTTTCAATCGGTGGCGATGGTTCCGGGAGTTTCCCGGGCTGCGGCGACAATTATCGGAGGGTTGGTGGCCGGGCTAAAAAGAAAAACGATCGTGGAATTTTCTTTTCTCCTGGCGATTCCTACCATGCTGGCGGCAACTGCTTTAGATCTTTTTAAAAGCGCGTCGGTGTTTAAATGGGAACAGTTTACTTATCTTGGCGCGGGTTTTATCGTTTCGTTTGGCGTGGCGATTATCGCCATTAAATTTTTACTGCATTATATTAAGCGCCACAGTTTTATTTCTTTCGGCGTATACCGTATCATTATCGCTTTGGTATTTTGGTTTATTGTCAAATAGGGGGATAGGGCATGAGTATTATTGTTTTAGGGACAGTGGCATTGGACAGTGTAAAAACTCCTTTTGGCAGGCGTAAAGAACTTCTGGGAGGTTCGGCGGCGCATTTTTCTATGGCGGCCAGGCTTTTTACCGGAGTCAATTTAATTGCGATTGTGGGCAGCGATTTCCCGCAAAAACATATTGCTTTCTTAAAAAGCAAAGGAATTAATCTTAGTTCTTTGATCATCGATAAGGGCAAGACTTTTAGATGGGAAGGCGAATATCGGGGGGATTTAAATTCCGCACTTACTTTAAATACTCAGCTGGGCGTGCTTTCCGTATTTAAACCGCAAGTCTCGGAAGCTCAGCGTAAGATTGAAAATATATTCTTAGCTAATGTTGATCCGGAAATACAAGAGCATCTTTTAGCTAAGATGCATTCTCCCAGATTAGTCGGTGCTGACAGCATGAACTATTGGATTAATACTAAACGTAAAGCATTGATTAAATTACTTAAACAGATTGATATTTATGTGGCTAATGACCAGGAGGCGCGCACATTAAGCGGTGAAAGTAATTTAATTAAAGCCGCTAAGGGTTTGTGTTCTTTGGGGCCCAGGATGGTCTTGATTAAAAAAGGCGAGCACGGAGTTTTGTTTTATAGTAAAAAATTTATACATTCGGCAGCTTTAGACCTGAAAATGAAAGTGCTGCCTCAGTATCAATCCTTAGGCAAGTCTCGGGCTAAAACCAGGAATATTGAAGGATTGATTTTTTCTCTTCCGGCATATCCGGTGGAAAAAGTAATTGATCCCACCGGAGCTGGAGATACCTTTGCTGGAGGCTTTATGGGGTATTTGACTTGCACGGCAAAAATTAATTCTCTATCCATAAAAAAAGCCTTAGCCTATGGGACGGTGGCGGCTTCTTTTAATGTGGAAGATTTTGGTTTGCACAGAACCAGCAAGCTTACCCGCCGCGACTTAGAAAGCCGTTTAGCTAAATTTAAGGGTTGTTTTTATTTCTAACTTTAGAATAAGTAAAAGCCTATCCTAAAGGATGGGTCCAAGAAGGAGAGTGATTATGTTAGTCGAGAATATTTTTAATGATTATAAAGAGGCAATGAAAGCCCGGGATGCTTTAAAAACTTCAGTTTTAAGTTTTTTGCGCGCAGATATGCTTAACCAAGCCACCGCCAAGAAAAAAGATAAGCTGGATGATACAGAAGTGGTGGCGGTCATAAAAAAACAAATCAAACAACGGCAGGATTCTATCGAGCAGTTTACTAACGGTGGAAGGTTAGAGGCTGCTGAAAAAGAAAAAAAGGAATTGGAGATTCTTAAGGCTTATTTGCCCGCAGAATTATCTGTAGATAAAGTTAAAGCCTTAATTGAAGAAGCGGTCGCATCTACCGGAGCCAGTGGTATGAAGGATATGGGCCGCCTGATGAAAGAGTTGACGGTTAAAATTGCCGGTCAGGCTGATGGTAAATTGGTAAGTGATTTGGTGAGGCAGAGGTTAGGTTCCCCTTCCTAAAATATAGTTTTAGCCATGTTTTCTTCATTGAAAGTAAAATATTTCCGCATATATTGGCTGGGCATGTTTGTATCTTTGGTGGGTACTTGGATACAAACCGTAGCGCTAAGCTGGCTGGTCTTCCAACTTACTAACTCGGCTTTTCTCTTAGGGGTGGTGGGTTTTTTAGGTTCTCTTCCGATATTTATACTTTCTTTGTTCGGCGGGGTTCTGGCGGATAGGATAAATAAAAGGAATATACTGATTTTTACCCAAGCCGCTTTTATGGTGCTAGCATTCTTATTAGCGGTGCTTACCCAATTTAGATTTATTACGCCAGCGCAGATTATGCTGATTGCTTTGTCTAACGGGGTGATTATGGCCTTTGATGCTCCAGCCAGACAGTCGATTGTAGTGGAGTTGGTAGGCAAGGAGCATCTTTTTAACGCGATTGCTTTAAATTCAGTGGCTTTTAATTCCTCGCGGATTATTGGCCCGGCGATTGCCGGTGTATTAATTTCAATCATCGGAATGAGCGGATGTTTTTACTTAAATGGAATCAGTTTCTTGGCGGTAATCATTGCCCTTTTTTATATTAAATTCGGTAAAAGCACAGTACGCAACAATAACTCTGCGTTAAAAGATATCAAGGAGGGCTTAGTTTTTGTTAATAGCAATCGCCTTATTTTGGCCTTAATGAGCGTGGTTGCCGCCATGAGCCTTTTTGGTATTTCCTATATTATACTTATGCCGGTGTATGCCGGTCACGTGCTTGGCGTAGGTGTAAAAGGTTTGGGGGTACTTATGTCAAGTACCGGAATTGGGGCGTTAGCCGGAGCTTTGGGCTTAGCCA
>Ga0182027_10013998_pt1 | contig 11133 bp, 7 predicted proteins | sample 712E1DmetaG_FD_121300 | JGI IMG/M metagenome (GOLD analysis project Ga0182027, IMG submission 121300) | Permafrost microbial communities from Stordalen Mire, Sweden - 712E1D metaG (Illumina Assembly) | ecosystem: Environmental > Terrestrial > Soil > Wetlands > Permafrost | place: Sweden...
AAAATCGTAACTTCTCTCTCATGACCGGTTCCCTCCGCTTGTGGCTCTGGACTGACGTTCTTCAAACAAACTCAGCCTAACCCACGACTAGCGCATCGAGCCGGTCACACCATAATGACTACTCCTGAAAGCCGATGTCGGCGAGTGCATCATCTGGCAGTCCACTCATCAATAAATCCGGATGAACACCGGGATTCATTGAGTAGGTCTCAGATAGACCGTTCGCACGCGACAGGTCCACATAGTGGTAAAAACCTCGTAAACTGTTGTTAATAAACAACGTAGATGGTTCCTGGAGAGGGGGTCGGATTGCCGGTCCGTGTTGATTCTAAATAAGTTATTGAAAATACAAGACGCTCAACACGACCAAAACGCGAAAAACGCGGTTTCCACACACGTATTACACACACGAGATTTCAGATGCTTCTGGATTCAGATCGGACGGCTTCACACTGCGCCGTTTTCCCTTCGGCAATTTCGTAAAAAAGGCCCTACAACACAATCTTGGCATACTGGTTAATTTCTGGATTTGCCGACTGTTTCCGGGGACGGGAACACGACTCTCGATGGTGCCCGTGGGAAAAGGCCAAGGACAAACCGCAAGAGCAATGCTTCCGGCTGGCTTAGTTTTTGGGTAATGGGATGATCCGCCGCTTGATTCTCCTGCCGGGGAGGGTGATCGTAAGCGAAAGGAAGGGGGATTTCTCATGCAAATTCGGACGGTTGGGATTGATATCGGAAAGACAGTATTCCACTTTGTCGCGATGGACAAACACGGGAATGTGGTCGCCAAAAAACGATTCTCGCGTTCCCAGCTTGTGGCTTACACCGCTAATCTCCAGAGCTGCCTGGTGGGAATGGAGGCCTGTTGCGGTGCTCACTATCTAGGCCGTGTCCTGGCTGGTCAAGGTCATCAGGTTCGACTGATTCCAGCGCAGTTCGTGAAGCCGTTCTTGAAGGCGAACAAAAACGACTATCTCGATGCGGAAGCAATCGCTGAAGCGGTGCAGCGGCCGAGCATGCGCTTCGTGCCGCTCAAGAGTGAAGACCAGCTCGATCTTCAAGCTCTCCACCGCGTACGAGACCGTCTGGTTTCTCGGCGAACGAGCATCATCAATCAGATCCGTGCCTTTCTACTTGAGCGAGGCATCACGTTTCGCCAGGGACGGCTGCACCTTCGAAAAAACATGCCGGCGATCCTAGAGAATGCCGCATCGACGCTCTCTCCTCGCATGCAGTCCATCATCCATGACCTCTGGCAGGAATGGCATTCGGTGGAGGCTCAAATCGACCATGCCACCGATACGATCGATGCAATCTCGAAACAGGATGAGGCTTGCCAGAGACTACTCGAAGTCCCGGGAGTAGGATCTCTGGTTGCGACTGCCATGGTGGCGGCGATCGGGAATGGATCGGCTTTTGCCCGCGGCCGTGAGTTTTCTGCCTGGCTTGGCCTGGTTCCCAAACAACACTCCACAGGAGGAAAGCCGAAGCTGCTGGGAATCAGCAAACGAGGCAATCAATACCTCAGGCGGCTGTTCATCCACGGCGCCCGCTCCGTGCTCACACATGCCCGACGAGAAAGCCACCCGCTGGGGAAATGGATGAATGATCTCGAAACGCGAGTGCATCGCAACGTAGCTGTGGTCGCTCTTGCCAACAAGCTGGCCAGAATAGCATGGGCGGTGCTGTTTTCCGGCGAGCCCTACCGCTTGGCCACGGCCAAAGCATGATGGCTATGGAAAGACGCCTGGCTGGCGCCAGGCTTGAGGAACGCCTGCGGCGTCCCTCACTTCCCACAGCCATCGACTGCGACTGGCAAAAATGAATTTCATCACCGGTCTGCGCAGAGCAAAACAGTATGGCGGAACAGTCGAACGACGTGCCTTCAGCCTGAACCCAAAACTGGCCCATGAGGCCGATTGTGGTTATGAGGACAGGCGCGTGCGGATATCCATTGTGGCCAGGAGCCCAGCTCCACAAACAGGCCGGATACATTTTCGCAGACTACTCCTCTACCGGCTTTGCTCTTGCAGCAATGCGGCGGATCATACATTTTGGGTCAGTACGTAATAGGTACACGGATTTTCTAGCACTTTTGCAACCATGCTTTAACGCAAAACCGCTCTTAGAAGTAGCTTCTAAGTGGCGATGAGTGTTCGGAATGATTCCGAGAAGGGCGTCTGTGGACCGATCCTGCGAGTTTCCGAGCAGACAGCAGTTTAGCGACAAACTGCCTGCCAGCGAGACATCCAACTGCAAAGTGTCCACGGTTTCCGAGGCCAACACTGTGCGCGACGGTTTCCGTACCTCGTAGCACAAATATTATGGCAAGCTCAGACCGCATTCCGGCTGTACTAGAATCGTCAGAATCCGGCATATAATGAGCTTTCCCGGGGGTCGAGGAAGGGGAACGATGCGAGTTTGTTCCTTTTGCAGCAACCAGAATCCCGACGACAAGAAGTTCTGCTCGTCTTGCGGTAAGCCCCTTGCTTCTCCACCGCCACCGCCGCCTCCACCACCGAAGCCGGCGCCACCACCGCTTGCGTCACCGCCTCCGCCTCCGCCAGCGCCGGCGTCCCCGGTGACAGTTCGCTGTTCTTCCTGTGGAACTTCCGTCCCAGAGGCCATTAAGTTCTGCCACAAGTGTGGACAGCCAATGGCGAGCCCTGGAGCAGACGATGGCTGGCAGCGTGTAGGTCCGCCAACTCAGCAGCCAGCTCCGCCGCCAACCAGGGCGCCGGAGCCTGTAATAGCACCTCAGGTGCCGCCGTCTACTTCGCAGTCCTTCTCGCCTGTTGTGTCCCCCGATTCTGCTGCAGACGACGGCTGGCAGCAAGTGGGTTCGCCGAATCCGAGGCCGGCGCCAACGCTACCCAAAACGCCGGAGCCTGCTAAGACTCCTCAGGCAACACCGGCCTCTTCGCAGTCCTTTTCCCTGGTTGCTACCCCAGGTCCGGTTCCGGTCTCCGCACCCGCAAAGCGTATGTCACTTGCCGCGAAGAGCGTGGCTGCCGTCATTGTGCTCGCGGCAGTAGGTTTCGCCGTTTACCTCAGCTACGCCCTTTGGACTAAGCTGCACACACCGACAACGGCGAGTCAAGCGGCAGCGCCGCCGCCGACGGCAGGTGAAGCATCGCAACCGGCAACGGCGCCCAGCGCTCCCGTGCAGCCGGTACAGACTCCGTCCGCTTCCGCGCCAAACCAACAAGCTGCGCCGTTAAGCAATCCGTCCAGCAGGGCGAGTTCTCCGCCACAAGTCCAGGAACCTCCCTCGCCTCCGCCGCAGCCGAAGAATCCTTCCCACGGAGAAGTGTCGGTCGTGGGCGACTGGCGAGGTCACTGGGAGAATTCACTCGGGCAGCATGGCGACGCTTCATGGGAAGTTTCGTCCGAGTACGGCGGCGACATCCGGGGATTGTGGGATGCCCTCCAGTTTCAAGGGCGCCGCGATGGCAACATCGTCACCTTCCATATCGACGGTGGTCAACGCAGTTGCAACGACTACGAAGTGAGGGTCGAGATCTCTTCGCAAGGCAATGCCGCCAACATCCGGTACGATGCGCGCAACCACTGCGCTGGAAACAGATACAACGGCACAGAGGAGCTTCAGCTTCGCTCGAGGTCGGGCGCCGCTGCGGTTCCCCCGGCGGCCACCAGCCCCACACAGACGATCAGCGTTGGGGGCCAAGTTCAGAGCGCCATGCTGATCCGGAGCGCCCCACCGCAATACCCGCCGACGGCAAAGGCGGCTGGAATTACCGGCGTAGTGCTGCTGCGGGTGACGATTGGAACTGACGGCTCCGTGCAGGACGTGCAGGTGATTTCGGGGAATCCCCTGCTGGCGAAGGCTGCTGTCGACGCAGTGCGTGGGTGGGTCTACAGGCCCACCTTGGTCAACGGCAGACCGACGCAGGTTGAAACCGAGGCGAGGTTCAATTTCACGTTGGACGGGCGATAGCCGGGGCCGCGCAAGGGGCCGCGGCATTTCAGCCCAGGGACGCGCCGCACTCTCCGCAGAATCGCTTGCCTGTTTCCGCCACCGTACCGCAGCGCGGGCACTTTGCCGGAGCCGGTGCGGCGGCCATACCGGCTTCCCGCGCCGAGGTCCATGCGGACATACCCTCGCTCCACACCATCGTTTCCGGAGACATGCCTTCAAGCATCTTCCGCAGTGCAGCCTCGTCGTGGGGACCTTCCGACTTTCCGTCCCGGCTGAGATACCACAAAGCACCAGGAGCCGGCGAAGTCGGAGCGCTCACTTGTCGTGAAGGCTCTCCCTCGACGGAGGCGGTCGGCGCCGGCGGGCGAAGCGCCAGGTAGAGCGCGGCGGTCAGCTCATCCTGGTCAACCGACGCGATGATGCCCGACGGTCCCGCCATGGCGAACATGAACAGATGGAAGGTGCTACGCACCAGCAGGAGAATGTCGCGGCCGTATCGGCCATGCCCCTGATCGTCTGTAACGCCCAGCGCCACCTTGCTGACGTCGTGCAGCAGGCCATCGGTGATCACCTTTCCGGCGTAGCTCAGCTCATAGCGCACCACCTGGCCGTCCGACGCCTTCTCGATCAGGTTCGCCTGGAGAAGTTCTTCCAGCGCGTTGCGCACCTCCTGCTCGCTGAGAGACGGCGCCATGTGCGCCGGAATCAGTTTTTCCACGAAGAGCAGCGGCCAGCGGAAGTCCTCACTAGCTGAATCGCGCAGCCGTTCCATTATCTCGGCCTGTGAGAAATGATCCAGCGGCACGGTATGCGTCAGCATTGAGTGCAACCGTTCAGCGCGCATCTGCTCGACGGCTGCCAGAAACACCACGACTGCCGGCGTTGAGACCTTGCAGCCGATCTCGTCGTTGCGAAGCTCACCTTCCGCGGCAAGAATCTTGCGAATTGCGGCCTCAACGCTGGCTTGCGTCCAGAATGTGACGCGGCGCGGCTCCGATGTGCCGGCCAGCCCTACGATCACATTTGGCGCGCTTGGCGACCAGGCCAGCACTGCGCGAGTCACCGTCTCGTCGGCAATGGTGTGATGCCAGTGGGCGATCTTGGCCGGAGCGCGCAGGATACCCAGCGCGATGGCCAGCCGGTTCTTGGTTCCGGTTACCAGGCCGTGGTACTCGGCGGCCGCTGGCGAATCCGGCCCGGCGGCGCCGGCTGGAATCAAAGAAAGCGTGTTGGACCGCGCGCCGGCGGCATCGGCGACCGCGGCCAGATCGTCCATGGAGATGATGAGATCTTCGTTCTCAATTCTCAACCGGCTCATATTCACGGCTTCAGCTCTCAAGTTTCCCTCCAATCCCAACGTGATACTGCCTGATCTGGTCCCGAACGGCCGCCGCATAGGTGTCATCGTTGTAGCCGGCATCGCTCAGATACTGCGATGCGTTGCTCGGGTTCTTGTTGATTTTTTGAGAAAGCTCCACCAAATTCTTATCCAGTTGCGGCGGATTATCGGGCAGTCCGGCGCTCTCCAACTGCTTCGCGTACGTCGGGTCTCCTGCCCCGTCCGCGACATGATTGAGGCGCGTGGAGAGATCGGACTCGCGACCCATGGCCTTGGCCAGCGACTTTACGTCCGAGTGCTCGGTAACAGCCTTCATCTGCTGCGCGCTGAAGTCCTTGAACTCGCCGGCGTTGAACGTGTCAGGCTTCGGCACATCGGAGGTGACGCCCATGGCGCGCTGATTGAGCCCATGCTGATCGACGACCGCCTGCCCTGAGATGTTATGCGTCGTGATGCTGCCGTCGTTGCCGACCTCGAAGATCTTTCCCCGGCCCTGTACGGCCATCCGGTTGGTTGTGAAGCCGGGAGGATAACAATCGCCCTGTCCCGCTCCACTGCCAATGCCGTTATAGGTCTTGAAGTCCACGTCCTGCGTACCGCGGGAGAAGCCATCGGCGCGCAGGTGTCTGTCGACGTTCTCGGTAATATTCTGCCCAAGCTCCTCCTGCAGCATGTTATTTGCCTGTTCCAGCGTGACCGGTTTTCCAAGAACTTTGCTCTGAGTCTCCGCATAGTTGGCAAGGCCCTCGCTATTCATTTTGGTGGTATGGGTGCAGTCGAAATCCGTCTTGATCTTGGAATTCCCCATGCCGCTCGCACTCGACCCCGAGTCTCCGAGAGTGACGCTTTCCACCTTGACGCCGGTCCTGGACTCAAACTTCGCGATGGCGTCCTGTGTGCCGTTCTCAATGCTCTGATTCACCCGCTTAGCCAGCTGTTGATTCAAAAGCTGCGCTTCGTCCGTCGTCAAACCGCCGGCCTTCTGCAGCTCCGCCAGCTTCTGCATGCCTCCTTCGCTATAGAGCTTTGATAGCTTCGATGGATCGCCCGATGTCAGGACTTCATCGACCGCAGCCCGGGTCGAAAGGAGCGAATCGTCAAGCGGATTGAGAATCCGTGAGACTCGTGTACTGAGATTTTTCGCGCCGCTCTGAACCGCCGCGTCGAGAGACTTGACGGAATTGACGACCGGCTCCATCATCTCCGCGATTCCGTTGGCCACGTTGGGACAATACTTGGGTAGGTAATTCATCACCGCGCCGCCGACCAGCGTGGGGGCCGCTTCAACGAGGCCGGTTGTCAGGCCGGCCGTGTAGACATCCAGAGCAGAAAAGGTCTTCGAGTGCATCGCCGTGTCGTACTCGGCATAGCCCATGTTGGCAGCCACGTAGGCAGCTTCCGACACGCCTCCGGTGGCAACAGCGGCGGTGAACCGCGTGAAACCGGATGCGATGGTGCCGGCCCAGGTGGACTTGCCGTCCGCGTCCTTTCCTGTCGCGATCTCGCGGATCGTGCTGATCGCTGCATCCTCCACGCTGCCCATGTAGCCGGGCTGGTTGCTCAACGACGATTCCGGCATCACGGCTCCCTTGATCGAATCGCCCGTGTATTGACGCGTGGCCTTGATGGCCTGCCAGTCAATCGGCTTGCCGGCATAAATATCATTCAGAATCTGCTCGGTGTGATCGACCGCGTCGCCCGGCCCGCCGGGATTCCAGAGATCGTGCTTCAGCGCCTCTTGCTCGATCTTGGTTACGTAAGCCGCCGCGGTCGCCCGCTGCTTCTGGTCGGCGATCAGCTGATTCATCGCCTTGCTGTCGGCATCCTGGCGGTTCTCGAATTTTTGCGTTTCCGACTGGCCCCAGGCGTCGGCATTGGCGGTCTCCTGCTGCGACTTTTGCCAGGCATCCGGATCGAAGAGGTTGCCGGTCTGTGCGTCGTGCCACTGGCCGGTCGTGGGATCGTAAACAACCTCTTTGTCGTTGCCCCAGTAATCTTTCAGGACCTGCGTGTTCTGTTGCTTCACCGCCGCGGCGGCGATGGCGTCGGCGCCGGCTGAGCTCGAGTCCGCCTTGTTCTTCAGATAGTCCAGGTAGTCCTTGTATTGCTGGTCCAGCGTTTGGTACTGCGGGGCGGTCTTGTCCGCTCCATTCTGGAAGTCGGCATACTGCTGCAGCATGTTGTTATAGTCGCTGGTGGCAGACAGGGAGTCCTTTGCGGCCTGGTCGTAATCAGCTCCGTAGGGAGAGGGGGCTGGCGGAGCCTGCGGGGCCAGCGCGGAAGACGGGTCCGTTGCGCCAGTGGCGGAGTTCGAGTCCACCAGAGAATCCGTCGTGGAATCGGTGAACCCGTCGGAGCCATCGGCTGAGCCATCATCCGGTGCGGAGGAACCATCGTCAACCAGCGGCGGCGGCGTGACCGCCGAATCAAGCAGAGATTTCAGCCCGATGCCGGCAGCCGCCAATAGCCCCGGCAGAAGGAGCCCCGTTCCCGTTTCCTCGGAGTCTGCCGGCCCGGGCACGTGGCCTACGCCCGAGATGCCGGGAGGCTGACTGTTGGGGACCCAGGTGTAATCGTCAGCGTCGTTGCCCGAGCCCGTGTGAACCCATGTGCCGCCGGTGACAGCCTCTGCGCTTTTCGGCGGCGGACCCGATGCTGACCATTTCGCTGTCCAACTGCCCCACTTGTAGTTTGCGCTCCACGTGCCCTGCGCCTGACCTCCTTGAATGCTTCCATGCAGTGTGCCGGAGAAGCTATGGTCCGTGGTGTTCGTGGGGTTAGGGTCCGAAGCGGTCGGTGGCGGATAGACCGCCATGGTGCCGGAGAAAGGTAAGTCGAATTTCCCGGTTTGCGGATCGTAGGCTCCGGAGAAGCTCCCCGAATAGTCTCCATTCACTGGGTAGGAATATGAACCCCACGATCCGCCCAGCGTCCATTTTCCGCGTACGGTGCCTTGAACCGTTGAACCATTGACCGTGAAGCGGATGTTTCCTGCAGTGATGTTGGCGTCGGTGCCAACAATCGTCCCGGTAAACGCACCCCCGGCCGCACCTGCATTCGTCGGCGACGAGGAGCTGCCGCCACTGGAGCCGGTCGCGCCAGCGCCGAACATGCCGCCGCCGCTCCTGGATGCATTGAACTGACACCCAATCATCAGGGTGTCCTTATAGTTGTCGGCGTAGTTACCGGATATCTCCGATCCGCTGATGGCGCCCGATAACTTGTATGTATAGTTTCCGTCGGTTTGGGTCAGAACGAAGCTGTTCGAGGTCCACGACTCTTGTACGGTGGGGTTGCTGGCCGGATCCCACGCCTTCCACGCTACCTTGTCGCTGACGGTTTGGCGTAGCTCGACGCGGTAGCTGCCTGGCGCCGGTCCATCAGTCACCGTCATCACCAAGGGTTGCGACGTGTTGGGGCGTTCACCGGCTCCCTCGTAAGCGTAGGTCCACGTTAACGTGCCTTTGTAGGTGCCGCGGGGATCGCTGGCGGCGTGAAGCAATGACGTCGCGCCCAGCATTGCAAGCAACGCGAGAAATGAAATCCGCTTCGTTCTCATCGCGCTCACCTGGCCAGGTTTCGCAGCAGTGTGCTGGCAATCATCCAAAGCGTCGTGAAGCCCATTCCCCCGATGATCGGCAAAAGCATGTTTGCCACTTTGCCGCCTCCCATCTTCATCAGTTCGGCTCCAGCAGCGGAACCGGCGGTCATGATTCCAGCGGATGCAAAAGTCAGGCTGGCATTCCAGCCGAGGATCAGATCGGCGAGCAGTGCGAGTACGGTATAGGGAATAATCAGGAGGAAATTCCTACTGACAGCACCGCGAACGCCCTGCCATCCTTGCGTCTTTCGAACCGCTCCGTTGAAGAAGCAGAGCAGAAGGCCGAGAAGCCAGAGACACAGCCCGGCAGCAAAGAATCCTCCAACCGCTCCCAGTGCAACGGATTTGAAGGTGGGATTGGCGCGATGGGCCGCCAGTGCAGCGAGCACGGCGAAGCAGAGAAGGGATGGAATCGAATCGCGGCGCATGTCGGTTTCCCTTGACGTTTCCTAGATTCCTAGAGGTCCCGTCGCCAAAAGGCCCCAACCCAGGAGCACCAGAGCCCCGCAAAGGGTTGCCAGTACCACGCTGCTCAGGATCTTGCCTTTGGACAATTGACGGAAGACGGTCATCATGGGGCCCAGAGCCCAGAGGACGCCGGTGACCCCGAAAGACAAGGAGGTATTCCACCGGAAGCAAAGATTGAAGATCAGACCCACGACGCCGTAAACCAGCGCCGAACTATAGCTCAACGCAATCGCGCGAATGACCCAATCGGGTGGTTCCTGACCGCCGATGAGAAGGGACAGCGACCATGCGACGGCTCCGATGGCAGCAATCCCTGCAGTCCCGAAAACCGCGCCAAGCAGCGCCAGCAGCGCGCAGTGGATCGGGCTTGCAGAGCTGACATGCAGACGGTCCAGGCCAGTTTGAAAGAAGAAGATTGCGAACGCCGATCCTGAGACCCCGAGAGCAAAGGGCCAGGAGATATGGCTTAAGCCCTGAGCCAGAAGCTGACCCGGGCTGACCATCATTATGAGAATCGACCACCAGCGTTTTGCTGGTGCGTTCCGGCCCGGCGGGGGTCCCGCATCCCGGGGCCGAGTGGCAGGGGGCCCGTGTAGCGGACTTGCTTGCTCAGGAGTCATCCCGGATTCCTCAGTCCGAAAACCGCCCGTGAGACGCGGATTGCCTCACAACGCCGTTCGCCGACACGCTGCTGCTGCATCCTGACACAACCCTATTTGGCATCGAAGACATTTCGTCTCCGGCGGCCATTTCGACGATGCAGCGGATGATTGTGACAATATTCGCCACGTAAGCGGCTCCTGTCAAGCACGGCACATTCCGAGCAATTGTCGTGGCCCTCCTCACTCGGTGGAAGTAAGATGATCCCACAAAACCTGCCCCGGGAAAGGCCGCACCTCACTGGACCAGCCAGGCGGTGTTTCGGATGCAAAATGCTTGCAATGCACGAGGAGTGATCTATGCAAATGCGGATTCAGGGCACGACCATGCCCGTTTTGGAGATTCAACTGGATCCCAACGACAGCGTGTACTCAGAGAGCGGAGAGCTCTCCTGGATGACAAGCTCAATTCAAATGAAGACCCACACTCAGCTCGGCGGCGGTGGCGGAGTGTTTGGAGCCCTCAAGCGGATGGCTGGCGGTGGCAGCCTGTTCATGACGGAGTACACCGCCATCCAACACTCGGGCCAAGTGGCGTTTGCCACCAAGGTACCGGGGCACATTGTCCCTGTCGACCTGGTCCCCGGAGCGGAGTACATGGTTCATCGTCACGGCTTTCTCTGTGCCACTCCGCAAGTCACTATAGGAATCGGCTTTCAACAGTCGCTTGGTTCCGGCATCTTCGGCGGCACAGGCTATTTGCTGCAGAGATTGGGCGGCAGTGGAAACGCATGGCTTGAGTTGTCCGGGGAGCTGATCAAGAAGAATCTGGCTCCGGGCGAGACAATTCGCGTCCACCCGGGTCACGTCGGCGCGTTCCAGGCTTCGGTTGGCTTTAGCATGACCACGGTTCCCGGAATAAGAAACAAGATGTTCGGCGGGGACGGAATCTTTCTGGCGGTGCTCACGGGACCAGGAGAGGTATGGCTCCAGACTCTGCCAATCTCGCGGCTGGCGCACCAGATCTATGAATACCTCCCAAAGCCGAAGGGATAGTCAACCAATGATTCGAGCGAGCACGGTCTGCTGCACAAGATTCGTCGAGCAGACCCTCGTGGGATGAAGTTTGATTAATGCTGAATCGCCAACTTGCGCGTCGAAGCCGGATTGGTAATGGGAAGTC
>Ga0182027_10013999_pt1 | contig 11133 bp, 8 predicted proteins | sample 712E1DmetaG_FD_121300 | JGI IMG/M metagenome (GOLD analysis project Ga0182027, IMG submission 121300) | Permafrost microbial communities from Stordalen Mire, Sweden - 712E1D metaG (Illumina Assembly) | ecosystem: Environmental > Terrestrial > Soil > Wetlands > Permafrost | place: Sweden...
AATTCATTTTTATTAAAAATATTATTGAGCAAAACAACTTTCTTTTCTAATCCTAAAGCAATGTGTAATGTCATCGTTACCTGTGTTACAATAAGGTCACAGTGGCTTACAAGTGCGATGTATTCCTGGAAAGGAAGAACGCCGAAATATTTTCCACCCATATTCTTTTAGAGTTCCGAATTTCTTTCATGTTCCTCAGGACATTCTATCCAAGTATAATTCAATCCTGCCTTATTGGTTGTTTCAGCGAGCTACTGCCAATATTCCATTGGCCAAAGCCTAGATGGCCAACGAGATCCGCATCCAGTATTAAAACCAATTACTTGACGTGATTGATCAAGGCGGAAATCACGTGTTGAAGTATTTTTAATAATATATTTTTCACCTTCAAACCTATATCCGTATATTTCGAATATTTCCTGTGGATAGCTTTTTGTATTCTGCTTGCTTATGTCATTAAATATGCCCGTAAGAAGCTTCTGTTCTGCCATCGGATTCAAAGCGCACGCCCTACCATATTCATCCATTCCAAATCCATACTTATGTTCACACATTAGTCTTTCAATAATCGCAATTGCTTCGTGATCTTTATCCAAATTGAGACAAATGTCAAATGTCCGTGTGGCTATCCAACTGACTGTACGATCTGAGAATTTAATCTTTTCGTCCACCTGCACTGGTAAAAGTTCTGGATAATCAGAAATCCAGGTTATGTACGAAAAGGGATATTCTTTTTTTAGTCGATGCAGTATAGGGGGTTGTACGGATAACATCACCCGCAGCACTTAGTTTGATTATAAGTATCCTCTCATTTATGGCCTGGAAATACTCACATTCATCACAATGCACACCGTGTTGTTTGTGTGGTTGGCAGGGACGATCTCCCAAGAATAATCTGAATTATTCTTTATCATTTTGTTTCCTCGAGAAATGAATCATAAATAATGATATTATTCGTGATTAATAAAAAGTGTAAAATGGATTTATTAGTGTTCGAATAATGTCTCTTCAAGAGCATTGAGATACCCATGACCAAAAACTGTATCCGGTTCTACATAATTCCCCTCTGCCCATTCGTTCCATGATTTTAAAAAGAGTATTTTATGTTCATAGGGTTTATCGTTAATAATCTCAATAGCTTGTTGCACATGCTTTTTGAATTTACTTGGTGTGCTGTTTATATATATGATGGATCGTCTCCCAGAGCGGGGAGAATTATCCCATTGAGGTAAAATTGTCGGATAAACGTTATCAAGTGAATCACTTTGGGAAAATATATTTTTAACAATATCCTCATATCGATATTTATTGAGAATAATTCCACCAATTCTTTCCATAAGATTATTTTTTATTTTATGTTTTAAATTACCATCTATAACATCTTCCGCCTCATATGTTCCGACGGTATTAACTGCGTCGAAACCCAAAGCAAGGATCTCGCTTGTTTGTTTCCGAGGAACTGTTGCTATTCCTACCAAATGAATTCCATCAAGTCCGTTTTTTACGGCTAAATCATTCCAGAGATCGATGAAATTTCTTGCATCAGGAATTTGCAATGGTTTATATATAACAAATAAGGGTTTTCCATCAACTTTTATATACCGAGGGTCGTGAAGAGCTCCAAGAATAGCATAGAAATGCTTTTTATAATCTTCTTTGCCCGGATAAGTTTGTTCCATCAATATCTTACCCGGACTCCCAATCCAAACACCGCTCCAGGTCTCATTTGCCCAGGATAAACAGAACGGAAAATCCGGTTTTCCCGTTTTCAATACCTCATTAAATGGCCTTTCGATAAGTCGTTTCCCGGCCCACCAATAATGCCAATAGGCAAATCCTTCTACTCCAGCTTTTCTTGCCATCTGGGCCTGCGCGTCTCGTACTTCAGTAAGTCTCAAATCATAATATCCTAAATCCGTAGGTACCCTTGGTTGATAGTGTCCCTTGAATAAGGGTTTTGCCATACCAACATTAGTCCACTCTGTAAACCCTTTTCCCCACCATTCATCGTTTTCCGGTATAGGATGAAATTGCGGTAAATAAAATGCTATAACCCTGGCTTTTGGTTTCATTTTCACATCTTCAACCATTTCGATAATATCTTTTTTGTTTGTAAAGCAGCAATAATCTTTTATATGTTAGGTTATGACAGTGATGAAATCATCTATTGAATATTATTTCCGACTGGTAAATGAATCAAACCTCTACCCATTCTAGATTTTTAATTTTATCAAGAAATTGTTGTCGTGCAAATTGAACAAATGGTTTTTCAATACATTGAATTGCCTCAATCTCTGGAAATTCTGTCTCAGCAATTCCATTCCGAATAAAAAAGGCATTGTAACCGTTGTGTTCACAACCGACTAACCTGTACCCTTTTCGCCTTAAGAGTTTTACAAACGCAGGTAATGAGGCACCTGAATATACTCCGTATTGCCCTATAAATCCCGCCTTGAATTTTGAATCATACGGGACCGTTACTGATCTGTCAATTCCCCATATACATTGATATTCAAGTACTATTACTCGAGGCTTCACACATTCAAGTGACTCTAAGATCCAGTAATCTACCCCGTCTATATCAAGAGATAATAGATCTATTTCACCTTCGAGGCCTTCAGAATAAATTAACTCATTTACATTTTCTTTAGTAATCCAAGTATGAGAAAAACGTGGCGGATAATTAGCCGTATCTGGATGCCCACTAAAAAATAATTTACCATTATTTACATTATTTATATCTCCATCAAACAGCCATCCATTCCAACCATGATTTATTATTAAATTTGTTGTATTACATTGTGTACCATCCCCAGCACATATCTCAAGACATTTTTTATTTGTAAAACCAATTATAGAAAACATATAAAGAAGAATACCATCTTCTCCATTTTGGGAATAATTTCGGAATTCCACATCTTCAAACAAGGGTAAGGATAACTCGTTATGTAAAATCTTCTTGTAGTTCTCAACCAAGAGAATTTGTATTCCCTTGTTAACCTCATTTCTTTTTTTAATTATGTTAGCAATCTGAGGGAAGAAGGATTTTATAACTTTCTTAATTAGTCTTTTCATATTTCTATATAAATTAGTAGTATAAAATAATTTGTTTTTATTAATTACAAATATGTCTAATCATGATAGTAGATATGAGTATAATAAATATAATGGTTTGATATGTGCCTATTATCAAGATAAATTCAATATAAGAATAAATGGATGCATGAAGCTTAATAATTGAAAATGATCTACTCTACTTGTGATAAGAGTGTTTTTTTATAATTCTGATAACTTTCTTCAAGATTAAAATTCTGTTGAATAAATAATTTAGCATTTTTACCCAAAGTATCGCGCAATTCTTGAGAATTAATGCATTCAATTACTTTCTCCTTGAATTCATTTTCACTTTCTGCATGTAGATAATCCCTGTCTTTAATCGCATTGATTCCCTCAATGCCAATAGTATTGGTAATGAGGGGCATACCTGCCAACATCGCTTCCAGGCATTTAATTTTTATACCTGCACCTTTGTGTAATGGAACAATCATCGCATATGCTTTTGAAAAATGCTCTGAAGGATCATCAACAAAACCCGTAATGATAGTATTCGGATATTTATCAACAAGAGATTTAAATCTGGACGTACACCCGCCACCAATGATATAAAATTTCAATTTTCCGTGATAATATTGATCTAAATTAATCCATACATTCTTTAGGAACCAAATCACTGCTTCCTGATTTTCATGCCTTCCCATAGCCCCCCAAAAAGAAATCCCATCCTTGAGAGAATGGCTATTATATTTAATTTGAGATATAAACGGATTAATTGAGATAATATTTTTATTTAAATTATGCATTAAGCTTTTCGCAAGAATTTTATCCTTCGAATTATGCACGACAATAAGATTATATTCTGCTAATCGTCTTCGTTCTATCTCGATAAATTTAGCGATATACCATTTACTCATTATTCTTTTTATTTTGAACCGCTCTACAGATTGTGATGTAATATCATGACAGGATGCCACAATATAGCTATCCGGAAAAAATATTTTTATTGTTTCAACCTGAAAAATAAGATGGGCCATTTCTACAATGATAACATCAGGTTTGTAGCCGCTTGATTTAATCTTTTTAAGGCAGATTCGCAGTCTCTCCTTTAGAAATCCATCTGTTATATAATAGGTCGGAAATATTTTTTTAAACAATGGGTACATCCAATGAAAACGCGAATAATCATAAATACGTTGTTCTATGGATTTATCCTTAAAAGCAGTAAAAATATTCATACGTGGATACTGCTCTAACATTTTGTAATAATTATTATATATATCACCCGTAAATACAAGTGCAGGGTCAAAATCAGGGTCGGAAGAGAAACGGCTAAAATAATAATTTATCGTCTTTTCTCCGGCCAATCCTGATTTATCGTGGAAACATACAGGTGATATTATCAACACATTTTTCATAAAAACATCCCCAAATAATTCCCTTTTCCATAAGTTTTAAACACTGCTGTCCAAAATACAGATGTAAACGTGAAAGAATTATCTTTAATCGATCAAATTGGACAAGTTTTGAATGAAGAGCTGAAGGAGCCCCTCTTATGCTGTCCAAATTAAAAAAAGCCGATTAAAGAAAGAATAATTTGTCATTCCCGCAGATTTTAAGCGGGAATCCAGGATTAGGCTCTGACCTGGATCCCCGACAAGATCACTCGGGGATGACAGTCTTGGACAAGTGTGAGTTTTAAAAAATGATCTAATTATTCTAATCATCTATCTTTTAATGCTTTTGATACCGCATCTAAACGAATAGTCCCTTCCTTTAATGTTGGTACTATGTATCCCCCTTCTTCAATTTCATTCCATGCATAGATCAATGCTAATTGTGCTTGGGCAGATGTTTTATTTAATTCCAACCAATTAAGCGCTGATTTTACATGATTGCAAAGTTCTAGAGCTGTAGGTGCTTCATAATAATAGTCTATCCCAACGCCGGGTTTTTGCCATGTTTCCCATTTAATTGGATTTTCAATTCTAGGCCTTCTATCCCAACCGGACATAATGATCGGAACAACTTGAGCTTTGGTTTCTTTGCACTTTTCCCAGAACGTTTCTGTACAATTCGCAAGATTTACATACGAGCCTTTTTCCTCATTACAATTAATTGCATAGCTGCTTAATGCCTGACAATCCAATAAATCCATCCATCTTTTTCCATTAGAAGGATTTGTATCCATAATAATAATATATGGATCATTCAGACCAGAATATTTTACCTTTGCTCTAAAATCTGACAGGATTTTTCCTAATTCACGTATATCACTAAAATGTTTATCTATGATCTGTTGCGTAATAAAACTAAGAAATATTATAGGGCGGTTATTTAAAACAACTTGGTATCCCGATTGTTTTATAAGATTAACTAACCAATTTACATAATTAGTATCATCCCACCGCTGACATTCAGTCACGAGACAATATTTTATTTGACTTCTAAGTGAGCTTGAAAGATAACATTTAAGAGAGAGACTCATATATTCTGATGGGGCGTACGTAACGAAAGCCCAATAATCCAATCCGGCATTTTTTGCGTACGTAATTTCCTGATCAATAACTGCTTGTGTTGCACCATTCATTTGGATGCTATCTTTTCCTATCTCTTTCGCAAAAAACGGCAATCTGTCATGCCACTTTTGAGGCGACAATCTTTTATTTATCGATTGTCCTACATCATCTTGGCTGCCATAGTAGGCATCCCACCTTATTGCACCCACAATTGGTTTAGGCCTATCAATACTTTCTTGTGCGTATGATACTATAAATACAAAACAAACGAATAAAATATTACCAGTTATTCTTTTCATGACTTTATCCTCCAATTATTTTTTAAAAGATTGTTTTGGTTGTTTGATATGAAACGTATCATAGATGAAATATTTCATGGAATAATTTTCAATGTGCGTATCAACCTTTTGGCTTTGTATAATCCTTGTATTATATTATTTTTAATATTGATATCAAAGGCTAAACAAAATAAATGCCCTAAAGAATAATCTACATAGACGAAAAGCATTTGATTGTTTATGAACTTTAAAGCGATATAACGGAATATCCTAATTCATATGATCAAATGAGTTATTGTTTTTTGGGGTTGCTAATTTCACGTTCCAACCGACTTTTCTCACTAAAAAAAACAGATATTAAAACAAAAACAAAAGTATAATAGTGCATGGTCGCCCATCCTATAAATGCATAGACAATATATGCTATCAGAATGAGGACAGCAAAGTTTTGCGATACAGCATACATACTTTCATGTGAAGTTGGATATTTTATTTTATTTCTATTTAATTCGATAATTGAGACAATATTTATTTTTATCAAGGAGTAAAATCCCCATATCCACAATATTCCTCCTAATAAACCAAGTTCACAAAGAATGATCAGATGAGAATTATGTATTGGATTAGTTGCATAAAAATCATTTTCACTTAATTTTAACCCTAACAATCGAATTATTTTATTATCAGAAATAAAGCTAAGGTGTGCGTTTAGTCCAGTGCCTAATATCGGATTTTTGATAAAGGCATTCCATCCAATATACCAATGAACAAATCTCGCCATAAGCATTTTATTGAACTCATAAGAGAGGAATAGATTTTTTCCAACATCCGTATGGAAAATAAATATATATGAAATAAAAAGAATACCTAGTATTCCAATAAATGAATAACGAATTATATTTTTTAACTTCGTCACATTACGCAATATGTAAATAATTATAACCGATAAAATGGAAATAATATAACTAGCCCTCGATTGACTTAAAGCCACTACAATTGCGGAAACAATTGCAAAGGACAATGATTCTTTTTTCCTAATTCCATGTGCATAGTTCGTTGCAAAATAAATAAAAATGAAACTTAATATGAGTCCTAAAGGACCTGGATGGTCAAACGTCCCCACAGCACTTGATCGAAATCCTCGTTCAGCATGTTCTCCCGTGATTGCACCATAAAACATAGTTGTAACTTCATGCATATCCAATACAGGATATGCAATTGCTAAAATAAATTCGATAAGAACGATTATTTTAAAACCATTCCACATCGCCTCAAATATTTCAGTACTATTGTAGGAGCGATAAATCACAAAACTAGAAATCAGGAGTGAGCAAACATAATAGATGCCAATAAGTGTAGCAGGTGGATTACAATTGTTAGGATTAAAGTAAGATGCCACCGCTATTGCTACTATCGCACCCAGCCATTTAAGTGAATTTCCTGATTTTATTAATGTTTTCTTTGAGGGAAATAGAAGCATTGCAACGATTAATAGATGGCATAATCCCAGGAAGATTGTTTCACCAAAGGATGCAGCTTGCTTGCTAAGATGAAACTCAACAATAGCATACTGTAAAGGAATAACCACTGATATGATATATATCGAGAGCACATTGGTTTTCAGAGCATCAATCAAGGAATATCCATATTTTACATTTGTCTTGATCGTGTAATACAAAAATATTACTAATAGAATGATAACCGTTAATAATTTAAAATATCCTGTCATATTCTTATTAATACCATATTAGCAAAGAAGAAAACACCCAAGGAGAAATTTATAAATATCAACAAAAATTATTTTTTGAAAGAAGAACCATATTGTTTATTGTTTTATTTACGGCTTCAGTATATCGATTAAGATTTTTAATAAATTCGTTTATCACATTATCGGAATTTTGTGGGTTAAAATAGTCAATAGAACACTTTTTAACATCCAATCCCATCATTTTAAGTAATCCAGAGAATTTATCTTGATACTCGATACCAAACATTGGTTTCCCATAAGCAAGTCCTGCGATTCCAAAATGCATTCTACCGGAGATTGTAAAATCAACATTTTTAAGATACGATTTCAATTCACAACCATTCCGAATATTTGAAGAAAAATAGCAATTAAAATGATTGCTATACTTATTATACAATATTTCACTGATATCTTTATCGTTTTTGCCTTTACAATGCGTTCTAAGATCATGATATAATAGTAAGTACGCAACCGATGTTCCGGTGGATTCAATAGCTTGAATAAGCGTATCAAATAATTCCAATTGATTGTCCAAACCATTCTTTTCTGCTAAGTATGCATTGGGACACAATGCAGCTATTTTCATTCCTTTATTTTTACATTCATCTGCCCAAGTATTATACTTTTTGTAATCGTCAGTTTTACTGTAATCTTGATCAACATTTGTCAGAAAAGCGATATCAGCAGCCTGATGAATATTGTTTTCATTGCCAAGTATATTTTTGAGCCTATTATAGGAATCGATATCTCGAACATACATATCACATCGTGATGATATCTTATTAAACATTTTTTTAATTTTTGGCAGTACAGATTTATTAATACTAAATCCGATAATTTTGCTCACAGAATTAAATTTTGATGCCAAATAAATCAATCTCAGTCTATCTATTGAATTATGGAAGGATTGGAATCCATCAAGTACATCAGCACCTAGAACAACAACCGTTCTATAATTTTTAACAAGACCAAGTAAATAGAAATAATTACCGGGATTTAAACCATCCAAATATGCTACATTCTTATATTTTCCTAAATAATCATCTCGCCTAATTATTCTATCGGTAAGAATATCAATATTATCGTTCGATTTGATCTGTGAGACAAATGCACTTATCATCACATCATCCCCGAATCCGCCATCTAAGTTTGCTGCGGGAACTACCAATATTTCTCTCGTTGGATTTGAAACATCATTCTTTGCAAAGCTATTAATATAAATAAGTATCAAGAACCACTTAATTTCATAAAAATAATAATCTATCCATTTTCTATAAGTTTCATAAAGCGAATAAATATTATGGCTTATTGTTTTTATAGTTGTGGATGGTATTATATTTCTCGATGGTTGCATAATACTTACGGATGATATTCTAATACATCTTCTATGGATTTTCTTTTTGATATCGCCACATAAGTTACATCCTTTAAATTACCTACTGAAATCATCATAATTGGCACCTCAAATTCTTTTAGTTTAGCCACTTCTCGAACTTCCTTATGTTCTTTGACACTAAAACAATTATTGAGACAACAAGTGGCAATTCCTAATGAATGTAGACTATATATCAGTGACATAGCGAACATACCACCATCAATAAATACTTGATGGCCTTCTTTTTGGAAGAATGTATTGAGTGTCCCCGTAACAAGAATAAGTGTTTTTATTTTATTTCTAAATCCATCATTACCGTTTTGTAGTTCCAAAATTCGATCTATTTGTATCTTATTTGTATAAACGTGTGCCTTCCATCCTTGTCGATTACAAACAGATGGTGTTTTAAGACTGATTGATACAGCATTGAATATTTCATTAATGTCAACCGGGTCATCCGTGTAATCTCTAATACTATATCGTGAATTTACAAATTCACGAAAATCGATTATTTGTGAATTTAATATTTCTTTCTTCGCTATGATTCTTATCCCTCCATAATCGTTGTACTTAGTTGTTTGGACAAGTTTCACCAAATCTTCAATCCGTTTTGAAATCACCTCATATTTAGGATTGTCACTACTATCAATATTAAAATTTTTATTGTATTCTACGTATTTACTACATGTCACAATTGCTGCAATGATATAATCATTCAATTCATAATTTTTCAAGTAGAATTGAATTTCAATGATCAATTTTTCTATTCTTTCTTGTCCGAAAAAGGGTCTCGGATTAGGCAATGAAAGACCTTTCTCTATCGCATGGTACTCACGCACGATAAATGCTAACGATTTAACTCTATCGTTTCTATTCAATAATGCTGAATATTTTAAATATTTATATAAATAATACAGAGAATTGTTAATCTCTGGTAGCATTAAAAGACCATTTCGTTTATATCTTTTCAAAAAGGGGGGGATCATATTTTTTAAAATCATTGTGGGATTTTCTTAATTAACTTTTAAGTTATAATAAAATAATTGCTTTTTGCTAATTTATCATTAGTCATATTTATTATTGATTCACGGATGCACATATAAAATATTTTTCTTCACAATTTGTATAACATATTGTTGTTCATTCCTAGAAAGGCCTAACATATATATAGCAACAAAAGAAGTTATCAATCCTGTTATTCCCACAATAATAAATCGCAAGAGAGATTCTTGAAAATGAAAAACAAAATAACAGGGGAAGATATATGCCGAACAAAATACGAGTATAACTCTTTTAAGTACCTTTTTTGTATAGTCTCTAATAGATAAATCTATCATTTCCCTCAACATCCAAAGTCGCAGGAATAAACAGATAAATGAAATAACAATCGCGACATACAAAGTTACCTGGGGTGGATATCTTAATTTAAGAAAAACGTATGATACAGGTAAATTCAATAGTAACATTCCTCCTACTATAGATTGATACTTTTTTATTTCTCCTGTTGCTTGTGCAGCAGTCATCAAAGGATATGAAAGTGAATCGATTAATGCTCCTATAATAATTAATACGGTAAATATTACAACGTATTCCGGTATTTGTTTTAACCAAAGAGTAAGAATAAAATGCGTCTCCAATAAAACAGGCATTGAGAGTATGAACAGAAGGAAAAATGATATCTTTGAGCTTCGAAACACGAGCGACATCATTTTCCCTTTTTCCTCTGACGCGTAATATTTTGTAATTTGGGGATCGACGGCAATAGTAAAATTACGGACAAATTGATTTACATATACTCCTACTTGATATGCAATTGCTCTAGCTGCATTCACTATCGGACCAAAAAATATATTTAACAAAATATTAATTCCCTGGTTATTGAGAACACCAGACATTGCACCAAATAGATTCCAGCCCGAAAAACTTGCCAGTGTATTGAATAACTCTCTATCCCAATAAAAACGAAACCGGCATTCTTCGTATTTTCGTTTACATATTATCCTGTAGATTGATGTCACTATACAGGTTATTACCAATATTAAGAACGCGTATAATTTTAATTTATCAAAGGAAAATATAACCAGAATATACACGATTACTAACTTTAACACTACCTCTATTATGCTCACATAGGCAAAGACCTTCATGTTTTCATGGGCA
>Ga0182027_10014000_pt1 | contig 11133 bp, 11 predicted proteins | sample 712E1DmetaG_FD_121300 | JGI IMG/M metagenome (GOLD analysis project Ga0182027, IMG submission 121300) | Permafrost microbial communities from Stordalen Mire, Sweden - 712E1D metaG (Illumina Assembly) | ecosystem: Environmental > Terrestrial > Soil > Wetlands > Permafrost | place: Sweden...
AACATCAGCGGATCGGCCTTCAGGTCGACCATGAGCCCGGCGGTAAAATCGGGCGTGCGGGCGCGGCGGGCGACGTCGGTTTGCGCCACGGTCATTTCGACCATGGCGCGCATCCCAGCGAGCTGCGGGTTGGCCGCAAGCGTCTGCCGCCAGAGTGTCTCGTCGTCGGGCAAGGGCGCGGACGGGAACGGTTGCGCGGGCCAGGCCGGATCGGCGTCTTCGCGCCGCAGGCCGAGCGCGGACTTGAAGCGGGCCCGGGCGGCGGTGCGCCGCTCGGCGAGCACGGCGAGTTCGTTCTTCAACCGGCCGGTTTCATTCAGAAATTTTGTCTGCTCCTCGAAAGTGCCCATGCCGCGGCCGGTGGCATAGTCGGCCTGCGCAGCGGCGAGCGATTGATCGAGCAAGGCCGCAGACTGGCGCCGGAGTAAGAGGGCTTCTTCGAGGTAGGCCAGCTCCACCCACGCCTTGCGCACCTCGGCGGCCGTGCCGATCACGGCGGTGGCATAGGCGCGGTAGGCGACCAAGCTGGACGCCGTGGCCTCGCGGCCCATCGCAGCGCGTTTGCCCGGCGCCATGATGTCGAACATCAGACCCGGCATGAGCGACATCAACGTGTCGGTGATGTCGGCTTGAAACGTGAGCTGCGGATCCGGCAGCGCCCGGGCCGGCGCAATGGCCTCGACCGCAGCGAGCCAGTCATAATATGCCGCCTCGACCTGCGGGTGGTTGAGCAACGCGAAGCGCAGGTAGTCGGTCGGCGGCGAATCCGAGCTCAGCACGGGCAGTGCCGGTTTCCGTCCCTCGGGTCGATAGGCCCGCCCCACGTCAGCGGCCTGCTGGCGGGCCTCCTTTTCCGTCGACAGCGGCCGGCTCGCACAACCGGCGAGCAGCGCGACAGCCAGGGCTGGAATCAAGATTGATCCGGCGGGTAGCCACGAGCGTGAGCGAGTGGAATTCTGCGTCGTGTCCACTCGCTTACGCTCGTGGCTACAGGACGCCGTCACGGGGAATTTGCTCGAGGGAGACATAAAGGAAACCCACCTGCCTCCGGCGCGAATGTCATCTAATAGATGACATTCCCCGATGGCGGGGAGAGGCGTGTGTGCATGAAATTCGCCTTTGGGGAGGACACGGTTGACCGCAATGCCTGGCGTCAGTGTGGCCGCGCGGTCACATCGGCGTTGGTTTTCGCCGCCGCCGCATCGTCAATCATCTTCAAGTATTTCGCCGGATCTTTTTGGAAATCCTTCACGCAATTTTTGCAGCAGAAGCGTACGAGGCGGTCGGGCTTGCCGTCCTCCTTGTAGATATGGTCGACCGGGGCACCCATGTCACCGTCGAGTTTGTCGCCGGAGACGACGCAGGTCGTCAGCGGGTAATCGGCCTGGGCCTTGGCCAGCCAGACAGCGGCGGACGCGGCGGGCGACCGGTCGGGGGCCATATTCATCGAAGCGTGGTCGTGGGTTTGCGCCAGGACGGTCGCAGGAGCGGCGGCGACAATCGCCACGGCGAGGATGACAATGAGTTTTTTCATAAGTTGGCGGTGGAACTGCGGAGGATGTTTTCGAAGGAGTATCCAGCCGGCGCTTGGCGGATTCGGCTGGATCAGGAGGCGTCAGGTTCGCGGAGATGCGTTGATAGTCTATTTCTTGGCCATCGCCGCGCAAACGCAATTACCGCAATTGGCATAATTTTGCGCTTGTTCGCTGGCTTTGACGGCCGGCGTTGTCGGGGCTTTCTTTCGGGCGCCGATCTGCTGCCAGTATTGCGGGCCGGGACCGGCCAACGCTAGAGAGGCGGTGGCGGCGAGAAGGAGCGAGGCGAGGAGGAGTTTGGATGTTTTCATGGTGGGAAACTGTCGGGAGGTTTTGAACCGCACGTGCTGTGCGGTGTTCATCAGTCATACACCGCTCTGCGCAGAATCCCTCAGATTTGTTTTTCGCAGTGTTTTTTGAGGGATTTCCGGCCGGGAGGTGTAATATGTTGTAACAATCCCATGAACACCTCCCCCGATCCTCTCCCCGGGTTTCTGCAACGCTGGCGCATCGCGCCGCCGGACGACCCGCAGTTCCGCACCGCCGTCTGGGCCCGCTTGCAGGCGGCCCGCGACACCCGCTGGGCCGCCTACGTACGGCAACACGCCGCCGCGAGCTGCGCCGCCCTCGCCCTGGCCGTCGTCGCCGGCGGCTGGTTCGGACAGTGGCAGGCCCGCCGACAGGCCACCCAAGACCGCGAAGTTCTGACCACGACCTATCTCGGGGAAATCGACGCCCGGGTGATCGCCGATACTCGCGCCGAAACGCACGTCCACCACTGAACGGGCTCTTTCTCCCGCCCCCGCTCGCGGCCACTGGCGCCCGATGAAAAATCTTCTGCTGACTTTCCTGCTCGTGCTCGCGGCCGGCGCCCTCGCCGCCGGTGCGTTTTTCCGGTGGCACTACGACGACGCCCTGCACGCCGCCGCCCAGCAACGCGACGCGATGAAATGGCTGCGCACCGAGTTCCATCTGAGCGACGCGCAGTTCGCCGCCGTCGCCAGGCTGCATGAAGATTACAGTGTGGAATGCGCCGACCACTGCGCCGCGATCGGCGGCGCCCGCGCCGCACTTGCCGCTGCCGAGAAATCCGGCCAGTCCGCCGCCACGCTCGCGACCCTCCGCCGCAATGTCACCGAGCGCGAGCTCGCCTGCCGCATGGCCATCGGCCTGCACCTGCGCAAAGTCGCCGCGTTGATGCCGCCGGGCGAAGGCGAGCGTTACCTGCAGCTGCTCCTGCCGCGCGTCGAAAACTACAGCCATCAGGGCGCTCCCACCGTGAGGCTCGACGGGTGAGCACCGCCGCCGACAACGACGCGTCCGACGAGGCGCTGATGACGCGCCTCCGCCGTGGCGACGACGCCGCCCTCGCGCCGCTGATGGCGCGCTGGGAAGTGCCGATGAAGCGCTACCTCGCCCGCATCGTGCAGAATGCCCACGAGGCCGAGGAACTGGCCCAGGAAACCTTCGTGCGACTTTACCAGCACCGCGACCGCTTTCGCGACGGCGCGCGCTTCTCGCCGTGGCTCTACGCCATCGCCGCCAACCTCGCACGCAACCGGCTGCGCTGGTGGCGACGCCGGCCGGCGGTGTCGCTCGAAGCGTGGACCGAATTTGGGCACGACACCGCAGACGAGAGCAGCGCCGGGCGCGCCGCGTCGGGGGCGCTGGAGCAACGCGAATGTGCCGCAGCCGTGCGCGAGGCCGTCGCCGCATTGCCCGTGGAGTTGCGCGAAGCCCTCGTCTTGTGCGAGTACGAAGGCCTGGCCCAGGCTGAGGCGGCCGAGGCGCTCGGCGTCACGCCAAAGGCGGTGGAAACGCGCCTCTACCGCGCTCGCGCCAGACTGCGGAACCGGTTGCAACGCTGGTTGGCTTGAACCGCGGGCGGCGCCGGCCGGGACGCCGTGCCGATTTTTGCTCCAGCACCGCCTTTGGCCTTGAGCAAAATTGCTTCCGGCCACAGAAAAACAACGCGTCGCCAGCACGTGATATACCCATGAGCAATCTGCCTTCCGACACGCCCCGACTTCCCAAGTGGCCATTCTTTGTCAGCGACGCCGTTCTGTTTGCGATCGTCGCTCTCATTGCCGCCTACGGACCCCGCCCTGTTCAGGGGTGGCCTCTTCTTGCCGCTGTTGCCAGCGGGGTGTTGGGCGCCGTCCTATTTCTTGTTCCGTTCCTCTCCGACTACGCGCGCAAGCAGGACGAGGCGCTTGACGAGCGCCAGCGCGCGCTCGAAACGCTCTCGCGCACCGTCGCCACTTCCGCCGAGCAAATCAGCATCGCGGCCAACGGACTGCACGAGCTGCTCGAGCTCTCCCACCGCAACCTGAAACACGCGGAACAACTGCCGCACAAGCTGCAGGAGAAGATCGCCGAGTTTCAGCAACTGCTCACCACTGCGAACGACGAAGAGAAGGAGGAGCTTGAGCACGAACTCGCCACGTTGCGCAGTTCCGACAGCGAGCGGCTTGAAGCCACCGCCGACAAGGTCCACAAGGCCGCCGCCGATTGGACCAAGCTCGAGGCCGCGGCGGCCAAGCATCTCGCGGCCGCGAACGAAGCACTGGCCAAGCTCGCCGGCACCGCGGAAACTGGCGCCGGCAATCTCACCCATGCCGCCGAGACCGCGGCCGTCAAAGCGTCGGCCGAGATCGCCAAAGCTCTTACTGCCGCCCAGACGGGTGGCGCCTCAGTCATCAATGACAAACTGGCCGCGGCGCTCGCGGAAATCGACACCCAGCTCGCCCAAGGCGCCGGGCGGTTGACCGTGCGCGCTACCGACGCCGCGGGCCTGTTCGACGCGAAGCTGGCCGCCCTCGAAGCCGCGATCGCCAAACTTGAAACCGCCGTCACGAAGGCGGTCACAGGGGCGATTACGCCCACCGCACAATCTTCGATTTTGGAGCAATCCTCCTCCGACCCGGGCGGGACGCCCATGCCACGCTTGCCCGCCGTGGCGGGTGGCCCGGGCGTCCCGCCCGTGGTTCCGGCCGAGCCCGCCACCGCGAGCGAGCCGGCCACCGCGACACCCGTCGAGGCTCTTCTGCCCAAACGGCCGCGCAAACCACGTCGCGAAGAACCGGTCGCCCAAGTCGCCGCCGCGGAAGTCGTCGCCTCCGATGCCAGCAAGCCGGACACAGCCGCGGAAGCCACGCCCATCGCACCGCCGGTGACTGAAGCCGTGCCCTCGCCGGAGCCTACTGCCGTTCCTGCGCCGCTCGCGAGTGCTGCAGCCACTCCCCCGCCAGTTTCCGAAATTCCGCCATCCGCCATCGCCAATCCGCCAGCCGAAGAGCCCAAGCCGGCTCGCAAACGCGCCGCGAAAAAAACCACCGAGCCGGAGCCGCCCTCGCCGGAGATCGCCGCCGAGGAACCCGCCGCTCCGCCGGCCAGCAGCGAGTTTTCCCAGGAGCCGCCCGAAGAAGCGCGCGCCACTTCCGCCGTCTCGGCCGACGGGGCCACGCGACTGCTGGTCACCGCCTACGTCGGCATCGGCAACCGTCTTTTCCTGCGCGGCGTGGGCCCCGGCCTGAGCCAGGACAAAGGCGTGCCGCTCCAGTTCGTCTCCATCGGCAAATGGCGTTGGGAAACCGCCGATGCCACTGCGCCGATCCGCGTAAAACTCTACAAGAACGATCAAGCCGAGTGCTCCGCCCTCGGCGAGATCGTGCTCGAGCCCGGTCACCAGGCCGAGGTCACGGCCAATTTCTGACCGGTTTTGTCGCGCCAATGTAGGGCGGGATCGCCGAATCCCGCCGGAATTCTCTGCGAGCTGCCTGCGGAAGGAAGTGCGCGTCGTGCTGCAAAAAAGAGGCGGCCTTTGGCGCTCCCACCCTACATCGGCCCATCAAGGCCACCGGCCTTTCGATTCGTAACGTATTGCGTGACAAAATGCTATCCCGGCGAGCTAAAGAGTTTGTCACGTATTACGTGACAAACTCTTGCTAGTTGCTTTCAGCACGTGTGGTTGCGTCACCACGATTCTCGAGAGGAAACGGACGCGGGGGCGTGGTGTCCAGCCAGGCGACGGCCAGCACGCACTCCAGGCCAAAGGGCAGATAGCCGGTGTAGCCGAGCAGCGGCATTGCGAAGATCGGCCAACGCTGCACGAACGGCACCGTGTAAACCCATTTCGCGAGACTGCGGTAATTCCACAGTTCCCAGAAAAAACCGCACGCCAGCGCCCACGAGCCGGCATCGCGCCAGTCGCCGGTCGCGATCTGTTGCCACCAACCCACGCGCCGTCGCCGCGATCCATGAAAACGCCGGGCAAGTCGGAAACTCCCGCGGGGGCGGGAAACGGCTGGCGCGAGACTTGGAAAACGACTGAGCCCAGAGTTGGAAACGGGCTCACCTGTAGCGGCGGTCTATGACCGCCGAGGCACGCCGCAGGCCCCGTTCGGCGGTCATAGACCGCCGCTACAGAATATCGTCTGTGGGCTCAGCGTGATTCCCATGGGCTCAGGAGGTCTGAGTCTGCATTGATTGCGGTAACCGCCCCGGGCTCCGCCGCGTAACCGCGGCGGCTACGATCGGAAGCTACGCAAGGCGGCGTCTACACCGCCACGTTATCGTTTGATCTCGAAAACTTCGACGATCGCCACGCCGGGTTGGGCGAGTTGCGCCGGCGCCGTGGACGTTGCGATCAACCGCTCGAACGGTTTCACCACGACCGAATACGCTCCGGGAAGCAGATCGACGAGCACCGCGGGTTCACGGCGGTTCTTCGGCGCCAGGCCGGTCGCCGCAATCGCCTGCTCGCTGTAGGAGGCCACGACCGGCGTGAAATCGTCGCCCTTGCCGTTCACCAAGGCCGTGTCGCCCTCGCTCCAATCGTCGTTGGCGATCAGAATGGTGCCGTCAGCGGCGTGCAACTCCAGGCAGGGGTCGGGCATCGCACCGGTCACGCCATACTGCCCGAGGTTGGGCCCCTGCACGCGGACGAGGATGCGCTTGGTCTCCCCCGGATTGCCCTGCACGGCGAAGCCCGCGATCATTTCCCGACCGATGTCGGCATAGCCGCGGGTCGAGAGACTCACGATTTTCGTGTCCCCGGGAGTATCCACTTCGTAGGCCTCGATCAGGGCAATGCCCGTGGCGCCGCCCACGCCCTCCACGATCGCCGAATAGTTGCCGGGCGGAAGCGTGACGACCAACGCCGAGTCGAGGGGATAGTTCACCAACGAGAAGGCTCTGACCCCGGCGTCGGCGGCGGTCACCGCGGCGGGGTTGAGCTGGTTGGTCCAATTGTCGTTCGCCAGGATCAGTCCGGCCGGTACGCTCGTGCCAGGCATCGGGACGATGGTGAGCTTGGGGTCCGCCAGCGCTCCCGACACTCCGTATTGCGCCAGGCTGGCGCCCGCCGCACGTACGAGCAATTGTCTGGACTGAGAGCCGGCGACGCTGAAACCGCCGATAAGCTGTTGTTCGCCGGTGCCGACATAGGCGCGCGTCGAAACGCTGACGAGCGTGCCGACGCCAGCGTCCGTTTGCTGCTGGAGCCGGAAGCCGGCCACCTCGAAGGCGTCCTTCTCCATGGTCAGTGCGTTGCAGGCTTCGCCCGGCTGGCCGACCGGCACGCCCACCAACACTCCGACGCCGGGCTCGGTGGCGGTGACATTCGGATTGGAGAAATAGCCCAGGCGGATGCCGGGCGCGTAGGCCATGATCGTGCGGTACTGCACGCCGTTTTGGCCGTAGAAGCGGTAGCCATAGCTGTACGAATACGCTCCCACTGCGCCCCCGGCGTTTTCCCGATCGTGCTGGCAGCCGAAATTGTGGCCGAGCTCGTGCGACACGACGCTGTTGGAGGTGATGAGGCCGTAATTGACCACCGTAAACCCGTAAAGGTCGTTGCCGATTGTGTCACTCGCGACCTGCGTGGGATGCTGGAGTACGTAACCGATGCCGCTGCAACCGCTGTCGGGACGATTGATCGCCAGGCAAACGAGGTCGGCGCCCACCTGATCGCGCAGCGGATGGATTTCGTCCATGACTCCATCGTTGGTCTGACGGAGTGCGGTCAGTGCCGTGGATTGCCAACCACTCATCGACGCCGTGCTTTCGTCGCCGGGCAAATTGACCTCGGCAATCTTCACCAACCGCACGCGCGCCGTGATCAGGCTGCGCGCAAAGTCGCTGTTGACCAGTGCTACGGTGTTGTCGAACTGCGTCTGCACCGCGGCCGCCCGCGCAACGACGGTTGCGCCCGGCAGCGCGGCGTCCACCCCCTGCGTGTAGAGCATCATCAAATCCACGGTGACATGCGGCGCGCCGTCGGCGGCGACCACCGGCGCCGCGGCGGTGCCATCACTCTGCGGTGCATCGGCGGCTTTACGCCGGGCGAGCGCTGCGAGCGCGTCGCCATCCAGCACCGGCGCGACCCCACCCCCGCACGGCGGGATCAGCGATTCGTCGACTTCGTAGAATTGTGCCTCCGCGGCACCGGTGGCCCGCACGGCGAAATTATGCAACGTCGTATCTCCCAGACGCGCCGTCGAGGGCAGCGAGGCCGCCTGGATCGAAGCCGTCAGCTGCCCGCTGCGATGATAGGAGACGATCACGCGGCTCGCCGGCTGCCCGTCGAGATGACCTTCGCTCGTGAACCGATCCGCATCGAGCATTTCGCTCCGGTCGACTACGATCGTGAGCGCCCCGCCTTCGGGCAGCGGCACCGTGAAACGGCCCTCGCCCGAACGCTGCCAGAAGGGCGATTGCTTGCCCTCGATCAGTTCTCGATTGAGCCGCACGTAAGCGACTCGTCGGGCCGGCGTCAGCATTTTCGCCTCCAACTTGTCGGCAAAATCGGGGCGCGACACGATGGACAGCAATGCGCCGCGCTGAAAATGCACCGGCGGCACCAGTGCTTCAGCGGGCTCTGACACCGCTGCAATCGTGTCCTGCGTCTGGGTGACTGCCGCCGGGGGATTCGCCGCCCCAGGCTGCGGGCTTCCATGGCTCCGCATCTGGGTCGCCTGTCGCGCGAGGAAGGAGACCAGCGAAAGCACCAACAATCCAAGCATCAGCCCGAGGACGCGGGCCCGCCGAGAGGGCGAAAGCATGGATACGTTTTAGCCGGGCTCAACTTCCCGTGGCAATGCCCGACCGGCGTCGTCTTGTTAGCTCTACGGCTGCATCGGTCTGCGATGAAGATCCGTATTGCAGGAGCGAGCTCTTGTCCCGCCGAAGCCCGGCGAAGGCGGAAGCCTTGGCGGCGGCGGATGCTCGCGATCCATCGCCTGCCCCTCGGCGGGCTCGGGGCCTTGAGCCTGTCGAAACGGCAAGCAGGCTCCTGCAGCAACAACCCCGCCGGGTACAGGTCGGCCAGTCCGGGCCACAGCTGCCCTACCCTTCCAGGCCGAACACAGCCTTCGCGTAGCTCTCGATCGAAAACGGCTGCAGGTCCTCCGGCTCCTCGCCGAGGCCGAGGAAATAGATCGGCAGTTTCAACTCGCGCCAGATGCCCACGATCGCCCCGCCGCGACTCGTGCCGTCGAGCTTCGTCACCACGAGGCCGGTCAGACCGAACATCCGGTGAAACACCTTCGCCTGCTCGATGGAGTTGGTGCCGAGCGAACCGTCGACGACCAGCCAGCGGTGATGCGGCGCCGCGGGATCGTGCTTCTGCAACACGCGGCGGATTTTCGCCAGCTCCTCCATGAGGTTGTGCTTCGTGTGCAGGCGACCGGCGGTGTCGACGATCAGGTAGTCGCGTCCGCGCGCCTTGGCGGCCTGCCACGCATCGAACGCCACCGCGGCGGAATCGGCGCCCGTGTGCGAAGCCACGATCTCGAGGTCGAGCCGCGTGGCCCAGGATTGCAACTGCTCGACGGCGGCGGCCCGAAACGTGTCGCACGCGGCGAGCATCACGCTCTGGCCGTCCTGCTTGAGCTCCCAGCCGAGCTTCGCGGCGGTGGTCGTCTTGCCGGAACCGTTGACGCCGATCAGGCAGATGACGGTCGGTGCGGCGGGAGCCGGCGTGAGCACGCCGGCGCTGCCGGCCAGCGCCCGCGCGAGCACGGCGGCACCGATCTCGGCGGCCTGGCGGCCCTGCAAATTCTGGTCCTTGCGGTAGGCTTCCTTGATCTCGGCGAGAATCTCCTCGGTCGTCTGCACGCCGAAATCGGCGCCGTAAAGCGCCTCCTCCAGCGCCGCGAGCGACGAGGTGTCGATCTGGCGTCCGCCGAACAGACCGCGCGTCTTCGCGGTGATCACCTCGACCGTCTTGGCGAGGCCGGCTTTGAATTTCTTGAAAAGTCCGAACATGGAGGAAGAAGTGAAAGTGAAAGTGAAAGTGGTGGAGAGAGTGAAAGGGAAAGTGAGAGTGAAAGTGGTGACAGAAACGGACGCGAACAGGAACAGGACGGACAAAAGGCGGAAGAGGCCAGCCTCGGCATCAACCTCGAATCACCCGCCGGCTGTCCCTTTCACTTTCACCCTCACTTTCACTTCCGCTCTCACTTTCCCTTTCACTTCCTCACTCCGCCTCGGCCTTCCGGGCATCGCGGCCGAGTTCGTCCTTCAACCGGTCGAGGATGCCGTTGATGAAACGCTTCGCATCGGCGTTGGAAAACTGTTTCGAGAGGTCGATCGCCTCGTTGATCGAGACCACCGGGGGAATATCCTTGCGGAACAGCATCTCGAAAACCGCCACGCGCAGGATCGCGAGGTCAATGCGCGCGATGCGGTCGAACTCCCAGTTGTGCGCCAGCGTGCGGATGTGCCCGTCGATTTCCTCGAGGTGCTGGAGGACGCCCTGGATCAGTTCTTCGCCGAACGCGTAGTGGTCGCGGGGCTGCTCCTGGTGCTCGAAAAACAGCCGCAAATCGTCCGCCGGGTCGGCCGGACGGTTGAGGCTCCAGGAGTAGAGATATTGCATGGCGACCACCCGGCCGTCGCGACGTTGGACAAACATTCCTTTGCTCATTGCGGTTTCCTTAGGCGGCGTTTGAGGTCGGCCATGGCCAGCGCCGCCCGGGCAAATTCGGCGCCGCGGTCGATCCGGCCGCCGCAACGCGCCGCGGCCTGCGCTGTCGTCTCGACCGCGATGATGCCGTTGATCACGGGCGTACGGGTGTCGAGCGCCACGCGTTGGAGGGCGTGCGCGGCGGCATCGGCGATCAGCTCGTAGTGGATCGTATCGCCGCGGATGAGGACGCCGAGCGCCACGAATACGTCGAAGCGGGCGCGGGGCGCCAGCAGTTGCAGGGCGGAGGGCAGCTCGTTGGCGCCGGGCACCCGGATGATCGTGAGGCGCTTTTCCCGCACCCCGGCGGCGCGCAGGCCGGCGCAGACCTGGCGCAGCAGGGCGTCGACCAGCCGCTCGTTGTAGCGCGCGGCCGCAATGCCGACCGTGAAGGCGGCACCGGAGATCGGGGAGGCTTGGGGCGCGGCGAGACTCATGCTATTTTCGATTTTCGATGGCGGATTTTTGATTGGGAAGCACCCGCGGCAGGATGCAATCGGAAATCGAAAATCCAAACTCGAAAATGGTCAGAGGGGCACCTGCTCCACGATTTCGAGGCCGTAGCCGTCGAGGCCCACGACCTTGCGCTGGCTGTTGGATAGCAGACGGATCTTGCTCAGGCCGAGCGCG
>Ga0182027_10014001_pt1 | contig 11133 bp, 11 predicted proteins | sample 712E1DmetaG_FD_121300 | JGI IMG/M metagenome (GOLD analysis project Ga0182027, IMG submission 121300) | Permafrost microbial communities from Stordalen Mire, Sweden - 712E1D metaG (Illumina Assembly) | ecosystem: Environmental > Terrestrial > Soil > Wetlands > Permafrost | place: Sweden...
AGCGAACGGGGCCGGGAAGAGCACCCTCATCAAGCTGCTGTGCCGTTTCTACGATCCCGAGGAGGGCGGCATTGAGATCGACGGCGCCGATTTGCGGACCGTGGATCTGGATTCGCTGCGCGCCTCCATTACGGTGCTCTTCCAGCAGCCGATGCACTACAACGCCACGGTTGCCGGGAACATCGCACTGGGCGACATCGCGTCGGCGCCGGACCGCGCGGCCATCCGGACGGCCGCCGAGGCCGCCGGCGCGGAGGAGATCGTCCGCAAGCTTCCTTCCGGCTACGACCACTTGCTGGGGCGCTGGTTCGAGAACGGAACAGAGCTGAGCGCGGGAGAGTGGCAGCGCATCGCGCTGGCGCGCGCCTTCCTGCGGCAGGCTCCCATCCTGGTGCTCGACGAGCCTACGAGCGCGATGGACCCGTGGGCGGAATCCGACTGGCTCCGCCGTTTCCGCCAACTGGCCGCCGGCCGGACGACGATGGTGATCACCCACCGCTTCTCGACCGCCAGAATCGCGGACATGATCCATGTGATGTCCGACGGCCAGGTGATCGAACGCGGATCGCACGATGAATTGATATCGGCTGGCGGCCGCTACGCGGAAGGCTGGAGCGCCCAAGCCCACGCTTAGCAGCCTGCCGGTGGGGAAGGCCTTCAACCAGCCAAGCCATCGGCTTCCGGCCGGCCATCGCGGGGTGTGGCGTCCGTGGCTATCCCGTCGACGGCAAGAGTCCGAGATCGTAATTGGACCGAGGTCCCCCAACCGAAATAGACGATAATTGATTGACAGAATGCTTCGACAGCAAAACAAACTCACACCAGGATTCGGTCTCTCACCGGAGGCCGGGCACACCATCATCCTGGCACTCTGGGCCGTGTTGATCTGCTGCGTGGTGGTTGGCTCCCTGTTGCCCGCCGCATCTCCCGTCATGATTGCCATCGGCCGCCTCCACATCTGGGACAAACTGCAACACTTCGGTGCTTACCTGGCGCTGTCAATTCTGCCGGTGATCGGATTCCGGGATAAACGGCGAGGGCTGATGGCAGGACTCTCGATGTTTCTTCTGGGAGTCCTCATGGAGGCCGGCCAGCATTTCTCGCCTGGCCGCGCGATGGAACTGGGGGACGTGGTCGCAAACGGCGTGGGCGTCGGTTGCGGGACATTGCTGGGCCTGCCCATCCGCTCGCTGATCGCCATTCTCTGAGCCGCGCGTAAGTCCCTCCTGCGCGGCGTCTCACTGATAATCTGAACCGATGTTGTGACCTACTGGGCTGGAAGTGTGTCCGGACTACAAGCACTCACGCGGTCCTGGGCAGCACGTCACGCCGTACCGCATCGGAACAGGGTTCTCAAGCCAGCGGCGAAAAAGGCCGGCATATCCAAGGACACGCAAGTACAAATGCGCCACGCCGATTCGGTGACCACCTTAACGTACTATCAGCAGAGCATCCCGGAATCGATGAAAAGGGCGGCCGTGGCGCTCGAAGCTGAAATGCCCAAGAAGGCCAAGCGACCAGCCAAGGCAAAGACGCCGGCAAAGGCAATCCGGTAACGGGATCCAGCGGACAATCCCAGTGCTCCACGCTCCTCATCGGGCGCCGATTCGGGACTGGGTACGATGCGAAAGGGGTCCGCCAACGCGGCGTACCGCACACTGAACGCTCATGCTCCGCAGCATGTTGTGTACCTGTTGTGTACTCGCTGTTTTGGCGTGGAGCGCTAAGCCCTTTGGAATGTGGTACGCCCGGGCGGATTCGAACCGCCGACCTTTTGCTCCGGAGGCAAACGCTCTATCCAGCTGAGCTACGGGCGCACATCACTGCACTTCAATTGTAGTCCGCGCATTCTAAGGCGTCAAACCGCATCTCCTTGTGGTACGATGCGGTTACGGACCATTGCATCTCGCGGAGAGGTGGCTGAGTGGTCGAAAGCAGCGGTTTGCTAAACCGTCGTAGGGTCATAAGCTCTACCGGGGGTTCGAATCCCCCCCTCTCCGCCAGTACGTTCTAAAGCGCTTAGCTATTTTCCAAAAATCGATCGGGCAACAAGACTAGGAAGTTCTCGCGGTCTTCTCCCCTGCCAAAATGATTCTCAGCCATGAGCCGCAATTCCTGGATCTGCACTAGGGATACGGACAAAGGCGCCTTCCTCAACGTATTCGGGATGGAATTCCCGTTCTCGCGAAGGATTTTTCGCAGTCGGCTGTGGACGGCCCCCGCATATTGCCTTCCATATAGGCCAGGCCCGGACAACGAGTACACGAGCCGACGTGGCCGCACTCCGAGCAACCGTCCAGATCGCGGGCGGTAATCGACCGCACTTCCCGCAGTTGCGTCGAGTCCCGCCAGATGTCCAGAAACTTCTGCCTCCGTACATTGCCGCTCGGCAGCGGGAACGCCACGCAGGGGAAAACCTCCCCGTACGGAGAGATGTAGGCCAACGTATGCGCCGCACTGCACGGAACATCGTCGAGGACATCGTCATCCACCTGGACCGGCGGCGCGCAGAACTCCTCCAGGTTGCCCACCAGGCCCGGCGTGTGAAAAACCTCTTTCAGATCCTCGCTCGCCACATTCAATTGCAGAATGCTTCGGTCGCCTTCGATATGCGGCGTAATGGTGGGGTCCATCGTGAAGTGCGCGCCCAGTTCGGCAGCCAGCGCCTGCACCCCCGGAAAATCGTCGACGTTAGGCCGCATGAGCACATCGGCAATCGTCACCTTCAATCCGCGAAACCGCAGAAAGCGAATGGCCGCGATGGAGCGTTCGAGCGACCCCTTCACCTTCGTGATGGCGTCGTGTACCTCGGGACGGCGCGAATAGATGCTGATCTGGATGCTGTCGATGTTGAGCCGGAAAAGACGCTCCGCCTCGCTTTCCCGAATCAGGATGGCGTTCGTCTTCAGCTTCACATTGAAGGTCCGGGCGCGCGCATGAGCCAGGATCTCGAAAAGATCTGGGCGCAGCAGCGGCTCGCCTCCGCTTATGGTGAGAAAGAAAACCCCCGCATCCGCCAGTTGATCGAGCAGGCCCACAATCTCCGCCGTATTCATCTCGCCGCGGTCGTCGTGCGGCAGGTAGCAGTGCAAACAGCTTTCGTTACATCGGTAAGTCACATCCAGGTGGGCGCTCAGCGGCACCCCCAGCGCCATGGCCCGTGAATTAAGCTCCGCCATCAACCTGCTCATGGAGCAGTTTCCCGCCCAACAGCCGGCTGGCCGGACAGAATCAGGATACCGTGTCCGGCCAGGTCCCGGACCAGATCTTCCGCATCCTGATACGCCACCGCCGGATCCACCTCGAACACCCCACAGATCTCGCGCTCCACGATCTCGCGCAAAGGCGTGACGCCGTCCGCGGCATTCCAGATGATAGTCGCCTGCCGGTTGAGCGTGAACAGGGTGGAATCCGCCGACATGATCATCATCTCGCCCCCCAGCATTCGCGCCGCCACGGCCCAGCTTCTGGCAATATATTTTTCCGTCATACGATCGAGTCCCAAACACGGGCGTCCGGCACGAACGTGAGCCGGTACACCGGCACTTTCGAGACGACATCGCAAGCCGCATGGAATACCAGCTTCACCAGGTCCGCATCCTCGGCGAAGAAAAGAATGTTCCGCAGCAGGGTCCGCCCGGCTTCCGCCGGCGCGATGGTCTCGATCCGGTTCTCCGGACCATGGGCCAGAAAATAAAGGGCGGCGACCGGCGCCGAAATATTCTCGCCGGCCCGCGCCAGTTCGCCCGCGAAGGGCGTGCCAAAGGCGCGATAGGCATCGCCGTCCCGGCGCACATACGAGATTTCGTCGGTGAGCAGCGTGACACTTTGAGGCGCCAGCCGCGAGATTGTGGTCTTGCCGGCGCCCGAGACCCCGCTGAACAGAAACGCGCGGCCGTTCCGCACCGCGCTGGCGGCGTGAATCAGCAGCCCGCTCTCCCGGGCCAGCAGCAGCGAGTGCAGGATGCGAAAGGCGGCATCGATGGCATAGGGATTGGCCGACTGTCGGATCCACCCCCGGCCCGCCGCCGGCTCCCATTCCGCATGAAAGTCGCCGCGCTCGATGATCCAGCGGCCCGAGTCGAACCGCACGCTCAGGTCTTCCTCATCCGTGATCCTGCCCGGCGGCACGATCTCTACATCGAATTCAAAAACCGGCCGCGCCGTGGCGTTGGCAAAACCGCGGTAGCGCTCGCCGATCAGGCGAAAGAATGCGCGGCTTTCGGTGCGCACCAGGATCGGCATCCCACCGATCTCGATGCACGTGGTGAGGCAGCCTGTCATCCTGCGCGGCGGTTGCCAGCCGCTGCCCTCGCTATGCGTCGCGTCACTCAAGCCGCCCTTCCCTTTACCGGACGCCGCAGCCCTCAATGCACGCGCAGCAGCACGATTCGGAACAACTCCGATCGGCGCACGAGCCACGCTCCCACGCGGCACCAAAGCGACTGTTCCGGGTCCATGCGATGCCCGTCGCGGAGAATGGCGGCCACGCGCCCCACGATTTCCGATCCGTGGACCGGCGGATCGTCATCGCCGTGCGTATCCCCGCGCGTGATCAGCGAGCCGCCGCGGTGCCCGACGATGCGGTGGGCCACTAACCCTTTGCCACGCCTGCAAAGGACCAACTGCCCTGGGCTCAGTTCGTCGATGCCTTGCCGCGCCACCACAATCGTGTCGCCCGGCCAGATCGAGGGCAGCATACTCGTGCCGGTCACCTTGACGTGGACTTCACCGAATCGGTGCGCCACATCTGCCACCAACTCGCAGTTCAGCGCGTGCCGCAACTCTGCGCCATTGTCCATCAAAGTGACTCTGGGCTTTAAGAAGTTTTCCGATTGTACTGGCACTGGAAGTTCGTGGCGCCCACCTTGCCGCAGGAAAGCGCCATGGTCTCAAAGACGGCCTCGCGGCGGAATGCCGGTTTCTGATAGGGTTCCTTGGAAACCGTCTTCGGCGCCAGTTCACCCTCATCTGGACTGGAGTGGTTGTCTGGTCCCATATATTCTCCTCACTGCGTCATCTTCGCGGCACGTGTGCCAGGTTGTTGCAGTTCAGTATTTCTCCAAACGCCAGTGCGCGCCAGCCTGCGTCAAGTCGACCGCGCAAGTACCCACGTTTCCCACTTCCGACGTACCGCAACTCCGGCTCCCGGTGAGATTCGTAAAGTACATACACGCTCGAATGGTGCACGTAGCCGCGCATATTATCCACGCTAATACCACCCGTCCGGGGATTTTCACCGATCCACGGCGCTGGCTGTTCGTTACCCACCAAGACCCAGCGGAACCTCAGCATCCGCCCTGTTGTTTGGATGAGTTCATGTTTCGCTTCCTCGCTGAATCGTCAAAAGTCGCGGCAAGCTGTCTTATCGGCTCATGCAACAGGCAGTCGCCACCCAGCCGGCCACCTGCGCTGCGATGGTGATGACGTCCAAAGTGTCGCCGGAAGGACCACAACCGGTTGGGGCTACTGGAGTCAAATGGGCAGCCCCCATCTCGTTTATCTATTTCAACAGGGCTTGCGACGCCTGGATCGCGCACCCCCCGGTGCCTCCCGTACATCCCTGGTTTCCCAGCGTCGAGTAGTAGATCTGGGAGGTCCCCGTAATCGTGGATACCGCATTATCGACCACGATCCCGCTCACGCCGCCGGTCGCGGGAAGAGTGGCGCTGCTTGCGCCCATCGCCCCTTGGTAGGTCCACGTCACGGCGCCGTCCGTGGTCGTCCCGGTGGTCCTCCAGGTAGGCTGGCTGCCTCCTGACGTTCCGGCGGTAGTGACCTTCTGGATGTTGAGGTTGCTGTCCAGAACGGCCTGGCCGCTCGTATAGGTTGTGTTCGCCTGCCAGGACGTCACGATAAAGTTCATGACACAACCGCCGTGGACGCAGGCGCTGGGGCTGCCGCTCGCCTGCACACCAAGGAAGATCCAGTCGAACGGCCCCCCGGAAGCGCTGGCGTTATAAATCTCGCTGACGGACGAGCAGGTCGTCGTGGCGCTGGTGAGTACCGGGCCGGCCTTGGAGCTACCAATAGTTCCGTTCGTGACGGGGACCTGGTATAGCGTTGCATTTCCGCCGGTGTTCCCGCAGACGTAAATGTGTCCAGTGGGAGTGCTGCTGTTCGCCGAAGAAAAGTATTGGTTATCGAAAGCTCCGATATAGAGAGGTAGCGGCGTCGTCGAGCTGACGCCTACGGTTACTTCGGTCCCGCAGGTGTGACTGGCAAAGTTGGTCGCGAACTCGTAAACCGCGCTGTTGCCGGTGGTCCTGTGGCCGTTGTTGGTTCCAGGACCGTCGTTCCCGATGAAGACGTACACCTTTTGCGCACTGGAATCCACGATTGGGGCGTCCAAATTGAAAGCGCTGGTGACCGTACCGTTGGCCGAACAGGAGCTGGCGGCGGTGCCCGTCGGACCCAACTGGAGCGACGAGGTGACCGCGTTGGTGGATGCATTCATGGCCTGAAGCCTGCCTCCATTGCTGCCCCCATCGTAAGCGGTGGTCGCAAAAACCGTATTGGAAACCGAATCGTAAACCGGGCTGCTGAGTTTCGTTACCGCCAGTTGGACAGGCGTTCCCTCCAAGGGCGTACCGCTGAAGACACCGGTGAATTTGTGGAGATAGCCAGTGTCATCGCCGACGTACATGGTATCGGCGCCGCCATAGACGTAATAGGGAGACGAAAGCGTGTCGTTGGGGCTCGCGGCTGGGGAGCCAACTTGCGCAAATGGCATTACAGCCATGCAGGGCGCGGTGCAACCGCGATACGCACTGGCCGCAACGGACGTCGGTGCCTTCGGGGCAGTCACGGTACCGTTAGTCACGGTACCGTTGGACGGATTCGCATGCCATTTCAAGAGCACCAGACTCGCACCGCTGGGGTTGGTGTGCACAAATGCCACCTGGGTGCCGTCTAACGAGAGCGCTACCGAGGTCGAGATCGTTCCACTGGTGTTGTACGCCCAATACACCGAAGGCGAGCCAGTGCATGAGGAATAGAGATTATTGTAAGCAACGACGCTCGCCTGACCGGACGTGCCGGCCAGGCTCGTGTTGAAGACCACGAAATCGTTGGTGCAGCTCGCGGACGCGATGTTAAACCCGAACTTCGCCGGATACACGCCCGCACCTACCTTCGCCCCGCTGCCCAGATCCTCGCCCCAGTCCCGATGAATCCCCTCCTGACTGTTCAAGACAGGCCCGCCCCACTGCAGCAAAGGCACATATTTCGAGTACCACTGATGCCAAAAGCGTGGGTCACTCTGCACCCGGGCAGCCAGGGCCGTGGCGGGTTGGGAGAAGATCATGTGATGATGACTCCAGTCGTGCGGCACCGGGTTCGAGCCCGGTCCCTGACCGAGCAGGAGCACAGCCGCCGTGGTCGTACCGAGCAAAAGCGCGACACAGCGGACGAGCTTCAGATCTTGCCTCAGTTTTTGTCTCACTTCACCTCCACAGATGCTTTCCATTGCCGGCTCAGCATAACCCACTGACAATGGTGTTCAAAATCGTCGCGACCGTTTACCGGGTCTGATCGGCGGTTACGGACCAGCCGAAGCTGCCGCTCCCGGCCAGTATCCAGAGTCCCAGAGCGACTGGCCAAGGCCGACACGGCCACCGGACTGATGATTACCGGGTGCATCAGTATGAAGTATCCCACTGTCGCGAGATAAGCGTCAAGATCACCAAAGGTTACTAACTGGACTTTGACGTCACATGCCGTACGCCTTAGCGAGATTTAGTACTGGTACGGTTATGATCCAGGATTTCCATTTTGCCATCCTGGGCTCGGTGTCGATTATGCATCGAACCGCCTTTTACGAAGCATCCCACTGTCGCGAGATAAGCGTCAAGTTCACCAAAAGGTACTAACTGGACATTGACGTTACATACCGTACGCCTTAGCGAGATTTAGTACTGGTACGGTTCTGATCCAGGATTTCCATTTTGCCATCCTGGGCTCGGTGTCGATTATGCATCGAACCGCCTTTTTTGAGATCTTTCTCTCATTTTCCCCGTCCCGAACGAGTGCGGCGGCGCAGGAGGGGCCAACTCTGGCTCCTCCTGGTACAGAAGAGCCCGGAAGTGCCTCATTTCAAGCAGCTTCTCAAACACCGATCCGTCCACTCCCTTCCTGCGCCCGGTTTGCTTCCCTGCCGCAGCCTATCCGGTGAGCACCGGCAAGGCGGTGATCCTTCCTACCATCGGCCCGAAGAGTCGCCTGGTCAGATGGCCCTCGGCCAGCAGCAGCCAGTACCGCGCGTGCTCGATCAGCCTGCCGCCCGTCCTCACCAACCGTTGCTGCAAACCGTGGGCGAAAGACGGCCTTTCGGAAACTGCCCCCAGAAACTTGGGGCGTGCCCAAGTGGTCGCCGGATTCCAAACGGTTGCTTCTAGTCATGCAGGATCGCGACCCCAACGACCCCTCCGATGATGCGCCGCCCAACCCCGCTACGCCGCCGAAGCCCCCCAAGCCCATCGTGATCGAGCGCTACAAATTCAAGCAGGACATCGTGGGCTACCTGACGCAGCCGCTTGCCCGGCTCTACCTTCTCGACCTCGCGTCGAAAAAGACGGACTCTCTAACGGCCGAAAGCCTGGAAGCGGCATCGCCCAACTGGTCGCCCGACGGCCAGTCGATCGCTTTTTTGGGCAAAGAGGGGAAGGACGCCGACCGCTACGACACGTGGAACGTTTACGTGATGGAAGCGCGCGCCGGAGCCACGCCCCGCCAGGTGACGCACTACGACGGCGTGCGGGCTTCGGCCTCGCTCGCGCGCCCCGCGTGGAGCCCCGATGGCACGCGTCTGGTTTACCTGCAAAGCTCCGGCGCCAAAGATAACGCCTATAACATGACGCGCCTGGCGATTGTGCCCGTCGCGGGCGGCGACCTGAGAATACTGGCCGGCACGCTGGATCGCGGGGTCTCGGCGCCGCGATTCACCGCCGATGGCTCCTCCATTTTGTTTCTGGTGGTGGATGACCGCTCGGAGTATCTGGCGCGTGTTCCGGCCAGCGGCGGGGAAGTCGAGAGGCTGGTCAAAGGGCCGGGCGCCGTTTCGGCCGTGGCGCAGGGCGTGGACGGACGCCCCGTGGTGCTGGCCGCCTCCGACGCGGCCCCGGTCGAGGTCCATGCGCTCGAGAACGGCGTCCTGCGCCCGCTCACTCACCATAATGACGCCTTGCTCGGCGAGCTGAAGCTGGGCTCGACCGAGGAGTTCAATTGCAAAGCAAAGGACGGCAACGAAGTGCACGGGTTGCTGGTGAAGCCGCCCGACTTCGAGCCGGGCCGGAAGTACCCACGCTGCTGCGCATCCACGGCGGACCCAACGGGCAGGACGCGCACGCCTTCAGTTTTGAGCGGCAGATCTTCGGCGCCAACGGCTACGTTGTGGTGAACGTGAACTACCGCGGCAGCTCGGGCCGCGGCGAAAAGTACCAGACCGCGATCGCGGCCGACTGGGGCAACAAGGAAGTCCTCGACCTGCTGGCGGCCATGGATTACGCGGTTGCAATCGGGCTGGCCGATCCCAACCTTCTGGGTGTGGGCGGCTGGAGCTACAGCGGCATCCTCACCGACGCCGTCATCGCCAAGGACCATCGCTTCAAGGCCGCCACCAGCGGCGCCGGCACGGCCTTCCCCATCGCGCTCTACGGAGTGGACCAGTATACTATGCAGTACGACGAAGAGATCGGCGCGCCCTGGAAGGTCGGCCTGGAGCCGTGGATCAGGATCTCCTATCCGTTCCTGCACGCCGACCAGATTTCGACGCCCACGCTGTTCCTCGGCGGAGAGCGCGACTTCCATGTGCCCCTGGTGGGCGGTGAGCAGATGTACGAGGCGCTGCGCAGCCTGGGCGTGCCCATCCAACTGGTGATCTATCCCGGCCAGAACCACGGCATCGCGCGGCCGAGTTACCAGAAGGACCGCATGGAGCGTTACCTGGCCTGGTACGCGAAATATCTGAAGCCGGAGACGCCTGCGGCGGCAAAGTAGCGCCGGGGCCAGAGGGCGCCCCCTGGTCGCCGGGGGGGGGTGTCCGGACTGGGAAGAACACCGGCGACAAGATCGCCGGCGCTACTGTGCAAAAATAGGACTTCGTGATCGTCATCGACGGCATCTACTACGCGGCCGCTCTGGCTGGCGCTGGCTTCCTCGTCCGCTGGCTGGCCGGGCCCTGGTTCGCTGCGCCGCTGTGGCTGCTGGCGGCCTACTGCCTGTATTTTTTCCGCGACCCCAACCGTGCCATTCCCGCCGGCCCCGTGGCCGTCGCCCCGGCCGATGGCAAAGTGGTCGCCGTGAAACCCGAAGGCCCCGCCATCAACCGCGTCAGCATCTTCCTGAACATTTTCGACGTTCACGTCAACCGCGCTCCGATCGGTGGCGCCATCGCGGCCGTCGAGTACCACGCGGGGCGGTTTCACGTGGCCAGCCGCGAAGCGTGTTCCACCGAAAACGAGCAGAACATCGTCACCGTCGAGGGCGGCGGCTCGCGCGTGGTTTTCAAGCAGATCGCCGGCTTGATCGCGCGCCGCATCGTCTTCAACAAGAAGCCCGGCGACCGCGTTTCCACGGGTGAACGAGTGGGCCTCATCAAGTTCGGTTCGCGCGTCGACGTGCTCTTCGGCCCCGAATGGGAAATCGTGGTGCGGCCCGGCATGCGCGTGGCCGCCGGCTCGAGCGTCATCGCGCGCCGCCGCGAGGGAGGGCAAGCGCATGGGACTTAGAGACCGTCTGATCGACCCGCGGTCCCCCGAACACCGGCCGCGGAGGGTGGCTTACGCGCTCCCCACGCTGTTCACGGCGGGCAATATCTTCCTCGGCTATCTCTCCATCCTGCGTTCCTTCAATGGCGCCATGCTGGCTGGATCCGGCGCCGCCGGCGCGTCGGAGCATTTCACCATTGCCGCCGAGGCCATTGGCGCCGCCGTGTTCCTGGATGGCCTCGACGGCCGCATCGCCCGCTTGACCAATACCACCAGCGATTTCGGCCGCGAGATGGATTCGCTGGCCGACGTCGTCAGCTTCGGCATTGCGCCCGCCGTCCTGGCCTTCGCCTGGGGCGTACAGTTTGTCGACACCTCCATCGCGGAGGGCATCCGCAGCCATCTCTTCAGGGCCGGCTATTTCATC
>Ga0182027_10014002_pt1 | contig 11132 bp, 8 predicted proteins | sample 712E1DmetaG_FD_121300 | JGI IMG/M metagenome (GOLD analysis project Ga0182027, IMG submission 121300) | Permafrost microbial communities from Stordalen Mire, Sweden - 712E1D metaG (Illumina Assembly) | ecosystem: Environmental > Terrestrial > Soil > Wetlands > Permafrost | place: Sweden...
CATGCTACCAGCAAAATATCTGAAATAGAAGACCTTGAATCGCTGCACACATTAGGCTTTAGAGGTGAAGCGTTAAGTTCGATTGCTTCTGTAAGTCAGCTTGAGATAAAAACAGAAATGCTTGAAGAAGAGATCGGCACGTTTTTAAGATATGATGATTATGGAAACCTTGTTAGGGAAAAAGGCTCATTTACAAAAGGGACGTCTGTTTCGGTTAAAAACCTTTTTTATAATATTCCCGCAAGAAGAAATTTCCTCAAATCAGACGCAACAGAATTAAAGCATATAATTGATACTTTTAACAGGGAAGCACTCGGAAATCCCGGCATCCATTTTACCCTGTTCAATGACAATGATATAATTTTTAATTACCCGTCGGGAACAGTTGCAGATAGAATATCTCAGGTATTTGCCGATAATATGATTGATGCTTTGATACCCGTAGAAGAGAAAACCGATTTTATATCAATTACCGGCTTTGTCGGTAAACCAGCCATGTTGAAAAAAAGTAAAGGGGAGCAGTATCTTTACCTTAATTCGAGGTATGTAATAAGCAAACAGTTAAACCATGCTGTGTTTGCTGCTTATGAAAACATTCTCGAAAAAGGGGATTATCCTTTCTTTATTGTTTACCTTGAGATTGATCCTTCCCATATTGATGTGAATGTGCATCCTTCAAAACTAGAAGTGAGATTTGAAGATGAGAAAAGCATTTACAACTTTGTTCTTGCAGTGATCCGTAAAAGTCTTGGTACTCATGACCTTGTCCCCTCAATGTCATTTACCGGGAATGATTCCGAAGGAGAGAAAATCCATTTTAATCATTTCAATAAAGTTGAAAAAAATGATTTCTCTGATAGACCGGTATTTTCAAATGACCAGCAGTATTCAAAAACAAATTTCAGCAACAAAGATATTGATCTTATATTTAATGCATTACCGGATGAACTGTCCGAAATAAAAACCAGCAGGGATGTGCCGGCTCCTTTCGATAATGAAGAAAAGAAAGAACTGATGCATACGCCATCGTTTCTTAATCAGTTCCCCAACAGGGGAGAGGAAACAACATTTATAGTGCAGCTTCATGATAAATATATCCTGTCCCAGATAAAGAGTGGACTCATGATAATTGACCAGCATGTGGCGCATGAAAGAATATTATATGAAAAAGCTCTTGAGCGGCTTGAGGTAAACCTTCCTTTTTCACAGCAGCTTCTTTTTCCAAGGACTGTTGAGTTTGATCCGGGCAGATTTGCACTTTTAAAAGAAATAAATCCTTTCCTGATAAAGCTTGGCTTTACGCTAAAGTTTTTTAGCAAGCACACCGTAATAATTGAAGGGGTTCCTGATGATGTGAAGAATGGTTCCGAAGAAAAAATATTAAAGGAAATCCTTGAAGAATACGCTACTAATCAGAGAGAAAAAAAGCTTGATTTGAGAGATAATATTGCAAAATCCTATTCTTGTAAAACTGCTATTAAAGCCGGGGACCGGCTCTCCGACAAGGAGATGAGACTCCTTATTGACCAGCTTTTCGGAACAACTATGCCCTATGTCTGTCCGCACGGAAGACCGATTATAATTAAAATATCTTTGGATGAATTTGACAGGAGATTTGGAAGAACGTCGTGAGGATGGATTATTGGAGTGATGGAAGGAGGAAAGGAAAAAGGAGAAAGGTAAAAGTTGAAAGGAGAAAAATGGAATAATGGAATTTTGGATTGATGGATGGAGGAGGAAAGGGAAAAGTAAGGAATAGGAAGTAAGGAGTAATGGATCAAAAATATAAAAAGAAAAAAGAAGAGTTTACTGATAAAGCAAACAAATCATCCAATACCGGGATGAAGTTTACCTCTGTAAGCGGCGAACCGGTTGATCTGCTTTACGGACCCGATGATATTGAGAATATTAATTATTTAAGCGAGATCGGTTTCCCAGGCGAATATCCTTATGCAAGAGGCATTCACTCTAATGGCTACAGAGGAAAGTTATGGACTATGAGACAGTTCGCAGGATTTGGTTCACCTGAAGATACCAACGAGCGTTTCCATTATCTTCTGAACCATGGGCAGACAGGTTTATCCGTTGCTTTCGACCTTCCGACTTTAATGGGGTGGGATGCTGATGCACCTTTGAGTCAGGGTGAAGTTGGAATTTGCGGTGTTTCCATCTCTTCTTTGAAAGATATGGAAATTCTCTTTGATAAAATTCCTCTTGATAAAGTTTCTACATCAATGACTATAAATTCTCCTGCAGCAATGATATTTGCATTTTACCTTGCGGTTGCCGAGAACCAGGGTGTGCCATTCAGTAAATTACGCGGCACACTTCAGAATGACATTCTGAAAGAATACATTGCCCAAAAAGAATATATTTATCCGCCTAATCCCTCAATGCGGATTATAGTTGATATGATTGAATATTGCACTAAAGAAGTAACTCAATGGAACCCGGTTTCCGTCAGCGGATATCATATCAGAGAAGCCGGCTCCACAGCAGTTCAGGAACTCGCATACACTTTAGCCGACGGATTTTCCTATATTGAACACTGCATCGCCAGGGGAATGGATGTAGATGAATTTGCACCTAGGATATCATTCTTCTTTAACTCCCATCTTGATTTCTTCGAAGAGATAGCCAAATACAGGGCTGCCAGAAAGATCTATGCAAAAAGGATGAAAGAGGTATACGGTGCTAAAAATCCCCGCTCTTGGTGGCTAAGATTCCATACTCAAACAGCCGGATGCACATTAACAGCTCAACAGCCAGAGAATAATATAGTGCGGACTGCATTCCAGGCTCTTGCCGCGGTATTGGGGGGAACCCAGTCTCTCCATACAAATTCAATGGATGAAACTCTAGCGCTCCCGAGTGAAAAGGCAGTTAAAATTGCTTTAAGGACGCAGCAGCTTATTGCATATGAAACAGGCGTTATAAATACTGTTGATCCGCTTGGCGGCAGCTACTTTGTGGAAGCCCTGACGGACAAGATGGAAAAGGAAGCTAACAATATATTTGAACAGATTGATGCATTAGGCGGTGTTATCCCTGCAATTGAGGCGGGGTACTTTCAGAAAGAAATTGCTGATGCCGCATACAGGTACCAGAAAGAAGTTGAAAGAAAAGAAAAGTTTATCGTGGGAGTAAATGAGTTTATTGAAAAAGATGAAAAGGTCACTATACCGATTCTTACCGTTTCTCCTGAAGTTGAGAAGAAACAGCGGGAGAGACTTGCTGAATTAAAAAACAACAGAAGTGCCGTAGATGTGGAATTAAGCTTAAAAGAGATTAAATTTGCAGCAGAAAATAATTATAATATTATGCCACCGCTCATTAAAGCAGCTCATAATTATGTCACTTTGGGGGAGATAATCAGCGAGCTTAAACAAGTGATGGGTATATATGAAGAAACAACAGTATTTTAATGCTTAATTACTTAAAACTCGTAAGGGTACCGCAGTGGATAAAAAACTTTTTTGTCTTTGTCCCTCTGCTATTTTCCCGCCATATATTTGATAAGGATTTTTTCCTCCATTCATTCATTGCATTCATTATGTTCTGCCTTGTTTCAAGTATTGTCTACATATTCAATGATATTGTGGATATTGAAGCCGACAGGGCTCACCCTGTAAAGAAGAATCGCCCACTCCCTTCAGGCAAAATATCTTTACGGAATGCAATTATCGCGTTGATTGGTTTCTTTGCATTGGTCGGATTCTTTCTGCCTGCAATGAATAATCATTTCAGGATATTCCTGATCTCATATTTCCTTTTGAATGTATTTTACACTTTTATTTTTAAGCATATGGTGCTTCTTGATATATTCAGTATTGCACTTGGCTTTATGCTCAGGGTACTTGCCGGTGCTTCTGTAATTAACGTGGAAGTATCAAGCTGGTTAATTCTGACTACTATGTTTATTTCACTGTTTCTCGGCATCATGAAAAGAAGATCGGAATTGGTTCTTGTGAACGATGTCCCGGTTAAAAGTACAAGGAAAGTGCTCTCCTCATATTCCTTAAACTATATTGATCAGATGTCTACGATTGCAGCAGCCGGCGTTATTATCTGTTACGCCCTTTATACGGTCTCCGAAAGAACAGTGAAAATATTTCAATCGGAATATATGATCTATACTACTCCATTTGTTGTCTTCGGTATATTCCGGTATATGTATTTGGTTTACATGAGCAATAAAGGGGAAAACACTGTTGAGATTATGATGACCGATGTCCCAATGATTACAAATGTAATTCTTTATATTATAGCCACAATATTAATTATATATAAGTTATTTCTATGAAACATTTAATAGTGATATTTTTTTTGCTGGCTCTGGCATTTGCCGGGTGCAGCGGATCTCAGTCTGGGGGAAATGAACTTTCATTGAGCGTTGAAGACAGTCAGGCTAATGCATGGATCAATTTTATGCCGGGAAGAATGCAGACATTTTTTGTCACAGGATCAATAAGTATAAAAAATTATGGTGATTCCACTGTCAATTCAATTAAGATAATGAAATGTTTGGTTTATCAGGGGAAAGAATTAATATATGATTTAATCCCTGATCTCAAAGATTCTCTCGGTTCATTATTGTCTGTTGAGCCCGGTCATTTGATAAAAGGTTCTTTTTCCAGTAAGGGTGTTGAATTAAAAAATGGGTTCAACACTGATAAACCTGTTGACCTGATGATATATCTGGTCTCTTCAAATGGGACTAAAAAGATATTGATTCCGGGGGTTAATATAACAAAAGTTAATTGATGTTAAATGATATTCTTCTGCTTCTTGTTTTACTTCTAATATGCGGATTCTTCTCCGCTACAGAGATTGCTTTCGTAACAGGAAACAAATTAAAGATTGAAATCCGTGCGCGCAAAAAGAATCTTGCTGCGAAGAGTGCTCTTTATTTTTCAAACGATCCACGTACATTCTTCTCAACTATTCTGCTTGGCAGCACTATTCTAAACATTACATTTGCCTCTCTCTCTGCTTTATTCCTTTCCAGCATGTTCGGCTTTAGTGAGATAAGCATTTTAATAATATCAACTTTAATAATGCTCATATTCGGTGAACTCCTCCCAAAATATTTATCAAGGGAAATTGCCGACAGAGTTGTATTCATTGCTGCCATTCCTTTGCGGATATTTTCCTTTCTTTTAACTCCATTGGTAAAGGTTACTTCTTCTGTTTCATCATTATTCATAAAATCATCTTCAGCAGGGAATGAAAGACTTTCTTATTTGTTTGATAAGGAAGATATTGAAACACTAGTGCTGGAAAGCCATGAAGCCGGAGTGGTAAATAAAAAAGAAAGCGATATCATAAGCAGGGTTCTTGAAGTCGGTGATCAGCGTGTATATGAAGCAATGCGGCCGAGAACCGATGTTGTGGGGATTGATATCGGATGCACAATTGAAGAAGTACTTGATATTTTTATTGAATCAGGTTACTCCAAACTCCCTGTGTTTGAAGATAGTCTTGATAATATTAAAGGTGTAATATTTGCATATGACCTTTTCAAATCCCCGTCCAACCTACAGAGTATTATCAGGGAAATTATATACATACCTGAAACAAAAAGAAGTTTTGAGATGCTGAACGAATTTCTCAGTAAGCGGGTTTCTATTGCTGTTGTAATCGATGAATTTGGTGGTACCGCGGGAATAGTTACTGTAGAAGATATTATTGAGGAACTGTTCGGCGAAATTAAAGATGAATATGATGTGGAAGAAGATATCCTGAGAAAGATTTCACCAAATACATTCCTTATAAGCGGCCGGGTTGAAGTAGATACTTTAAATGAAAAATATGAACTGAATATCCCGGATGGTGATTATGAAACCATCGGTGGATATGTAACATCGAGGTTAGGCAGGATACCAGTTCAGGGGGAAAGCGTTCACATCGATAACTTTGAGATTTTAATTGCGAGGGGAAATAATACTAAAATAGAAGTTATTAAACTTATAACTCCCGAACAGGAAGTAGAAAATTAAAGTGCTGATTGGTTTTATATCTACAGTTTAATTGTAGTTTCAAGATATGCGTTTATTTTATTTTGTAAATAACATTACGGGATTTCAATGAAAAAAATGTTGCTTATTATGTCGATCTTTTGTGCAGGTATTTTATTTGCACAGCAAGGGGATAAAATAGAGTCGAAAGTTGTTTCTGCTACGGTCTTTAAAAACAGGGCCCTTGTTACACGTGAAGCGGAGGTCTCCGTAAAGAAGGGGAAAATTAAAATTGTATTTTCAAATCTGCCGGTTGACATGCTAGATGAAACAGTTCGTGTCGTTGCTGAAGGAATAAAAATCCTTGATGTTAAGGTTGAACAAAGATTTACCGCTGAAACCCAGCAGAAGAATATTCAAATTTTGGAGCTTCGGATAGATTCACTTCAGCAGTTAATAAAAACTTCTGATGACCGTATTGCTGTTTATATAAGTAAAAAGGAATTTGTTGAATCCCTGAAAGCAAAGTCAGCTCTCAATATCAGCGAAAAAATGTTAACCACCAGCTACAATCCTAAAGAATGGAGTGATATGCTTTCGTACATCGATAATAGCTTAACTGAAATTTATAAAGGAACCAGGGAGCAGAACTATAAAAAGGGATTGTATAATCAGGAGATTGCGGCTATCAGGAATGAGATTAATAAATCCCGGGGATTGCAGAGTAAGAATTACAAGGAAATAATACTAAATATTGAATCTGAAGCAAAGAGGGAAGTCAAAATATTTCCATCATATATAGTGCAGAATGCAAACTGGTATCCTATTTATGATGCACGGGTTCTTTCTCAGCAGAAGGAAATTGAATTATCTTATTATGGCCTGCTTCAGCAGTCAACAGGAGAGGACTGGAATGATATTCAACTGACTCTTTCAACCGCTGAACCTCTTACATCAAGATCAATTCCTGATTTTGAAAGATGGTTCATTGATACAAAACCTTTAAATGCAAATTTGAATCAAAATTATCCTAATCCATATAATGCTACTTCCAAAGTCATGGGGGGAAGAAACCAATTAATGGAGCTAAGTGAAAAGAAGGAGGATATTTACTCTATTGTAAATGCTAAAGAATTGTCAACTACTTTTGAAATACCAACATCTAACTCTATTCCCAGTGACAATTCACAGCATAAAGTTACAATTGCAATTACCAGGATGCCCGTTGAATTCAGATATACTACTATGCCCCAAATGGTCAAAGGCGTTTTTCTAAAAGGGAAAATAACCAATCAGAAAGATTATCCGCTTCTTGCCGGAGTTGTTAATGTTTTTATGGATAATGATTTTATTAACAAAACAAATCTTGCCACTACGGTACCCACCGATACTTTTGAACTTGCTCTTGGTACGGATGATAAAATCCAATCAAAGAAGGTATTGATTAAGAAATTCCAGGAGAGTAAAGGTTTCCTTGGCGGGAAAAAACAAATCACTTATGAATATGAAATTCAATTGCAGAACAACAGGGTAACTGAAGAAACTATTTCTGTTTACGATCAACTACCTATTCCTATGAATGAAGATATTAAGGTGGAATTATTGGAGCCAAAGAAAGAAAAATCTGAACTTGGTAATGATCAGAAGCTGGAATGGAAGGTTACACTGAAACCCGGTGAAAAGAAAACACTTCCATTCAAATTCCAGGTTACCTGCCCGGATAATGTAATAGTTTATGGGCTGGATTAAGTAATTGGGAGATCGGGTTATTTTAGTTAAATTTGGAACCTGAATTTGAATTGATTGAGTAATATCATTAGGTAAATTTGTTAGAAATCACTATTAAAGGAAAAGCGAAGGATTCTAAGGCAAGAGCTGGATTTTTTGAAACAGATCACGGAATAGTTGAAACACCGATTTTTATGCCTGTGGGAACACAGGGGACAGTTAAAGCTGTAAACCAGAGTTATCTTGAAAAAGATATTAAGGCACAGATTGTTCTTTCTAATACTTATCATCTTTATTTAAGACCGGGTACTGAAGTTCTTGAAAAAGCCGGCGGTCTGCATAAATTCATGAACTGGAAGAAACCTATCCTAACCGACAGCGGAGGGTACCAGGTATTCAGTTTAACTGAATTAAGAAAATTGAAGAAAGATGGTGTGGAATTCCGCTCCCATTTGGATGGTTCCAAACACTTCTTCACTCCTGAAAAAGTCATAGGAATAGAACGCAGCATCGGATCAGATATTATGATGGTTCTTGATGAATGCACTCCCTATCCCTGCGACTATGATTATGCTGTAAAATCAACTAAACTGACATCAGATTGGGCTGCACTGAATAAAGAAGCATTCTGCAACAGCAATCCATTGTACGGACACAAACAGTTTCTGTTTGGAATTATACAGGGAAGCGTTTATAAGGACCTAAGAGAGAAATCAGCTCTTGAATTAAATAAACTTGATTTCGACGGTTATGCCATCGGCGGTCTGGCTGTGGGCGAACCCACTGAAACGATGTATGATTTAATCGATTTTACAACAGACTTTATGATGGAAGACAGACCGAGATATTTAATGGGGGTCGGTCGTCCCGAAAATATTCTTAAGGCAATTGAACGCGGCGTTGATATGTTTGATTGTGTAATGCCTACAAGGAATGCCAGGAATTCATATCTTTTTACTTCCAAAGGCATTCTTGCCATGAGGAACGCACAGTATAAAGATGATTTTTCTGAAATTGATGAACGCTGCTCATGTTATACATGCAGAACATATTCCCGCGCTTATCTCAGGCATTTATTTATTGCCGGCGAGATTCTGGCTTTGGAACTTGCAAGTATACATAACCTTCATTTTTATCTTGAACTTGTTAAGGAAGCAAGGAAGATGATTATTGAAGGGAACTTTAGTGAATGGAAGAATGAAAAAATTAAACAAATATCTTTGAAACAAAATAATAAACCGGAGGAATAATTGAATCTTTTAATAGCAATGGCACCACAGGGACAAAGCGGCGCAGGCGGCGGCGGCAACATGATAAGCACCTTTGTAATGTTTGGTGCTATATTTTTAATATTTTATTTTATGATTATCCGCCCTCAGCAGAAGAGAGCAAAAGAAAGAGAAAAACTCTTGTCTTCTATCCAGAAGGGAGATAAAGTAATAACAAGCGGCGGTATGCACGGTGTTGTAGCAGGTGTTGAAGAAAAAACTGTTCTTCTGCAGGTTACAGAAACTGTTAAAGTTAAAATGGAACGCTCTGCCATAGGTACTATTTTAAATAGAGATGGGAAAGATACAAAAGAGACTAAAGAACTTAAGTAATCAATTTGGAATGATAGGTGAATAAGATGTTCAGCCCGGTTGAAGTAGCCATTGAGGAAATTAAAAACGGCAAGGTAATTATTATTGTTGACGATGAGGACAGGGAAAACGAAGGTGACTTTGTCTGTGCAGCAGAATATATTACTCCTGAGATAGTAAATTTTATGGTTACTCATGGCAGAGGAATGCTTTGTGTGGCTGTAAACGGATCCAGACTCGATGAACTTGGTCTTCCTCTGATGGTTGATGCTAACTCAGCTCTTCACGGCACGCAGTTTACCATAACCGTTGATGCAATAGAAGGAACAACTACAGGAATCTCTGCTGCTGACCGGGCTCTGACTATTAAAAAACTTATTGATGATAAATCCAAATCCTCAGACTTCGCTCGCCCGGGACATATATTCCCATTACGTGCATTGGATGAAGGCGTTTTACGCAGGGCAGGGCACACTGAAGCTGCAGTAGATCTCTGCAAACTTACTTCTCTTAAACCGGCTGGTGTCCTTTGCGAAATTCTCAAAGCCAACGGGGAGATGGCTCGTGTTCCCGATCTTGTTAAAATAGCTAAAAAGTTTAATCTTAAAATTACAACTACTCAGGATATCATTAGATACCGGTTGAACAATGAGAAACTGATAGAAAAGATTACAGATATTAATTTTCCCACAAAACATGGTTTATTCCATCTGCATCTTTACAGAAGTCTGGTTGATGGGAAAAAACAAATTGCGCTGGTAAAAGGTGAGATAAATTCTGACAGTCCTGTTCTTGTAAGGATGCATTCGGAATGTCTGACCGGGGATGTATTTCATTCTCTCAGATGCGATTGCAATGACCAGCTCAATCATGCGCTTGATAAAATAGAAGCTAACGGTTCCGGAGTGCTGGTTTATATGCGTCAGGAAGGGCGCGGGATAGGGCTTGAAAATAAAATTCTTGCCTATAAACTTCAGGATGAAGGGAAAGATACTGTTGAAGCTAATGAAGCTCTTGGGTTCAAAGCCGATCTTCGTGATTATGGTATCGGTGCTCAGATACTCCTTGACCTCGGCATAAAAAAGATAAACCTGCTCACGAATAATCCTAAAAAAATTGTCGGCTTAAAGGGTTACGGACTTGAAATTGTTAACCGCGTTCCAATTGAGATAGTACCCAATGTAAATAATGAGAAATACCTCAAAACAAAACGCGATAAAATGGGGCACATGATTCTTCAGTAATTTCCTTTTGTCATATCCAAAATAAAATTGTCATGAGACTTTCTCAAAAGCTATAAAACTGTCATTCTGAAGGAGTGAAACTCCGCCGCGGCGGATGAAGAATCTCATAAATTGTTTATAAAATGCAGATTCTTCGCTACGCTCAGAATGACACACGGGCCTTTTGAGACAGCCTCATCCCCTTATTAGCCATATCGGTTTTCAATTCTCACCGCATTTAATTATTTTATATCTGAATTTTATAGAAGGTTTACTGTGAATAAGTTATTATTTGCCACGGTCTTTCTCTTATTTACTATTAGTATTTTTTCCCAGAAAAAAATATATCTTGCCGAAATAACCGATGAAATCGATCCCCGGATGGCGCCATATATAAGCAGAGTAGTTTCAGAAGCAGAAAAAAACGGAGCTGATGCAATTGTTTTCAGAATAAATACTTTCGGAGGAAGAGTTGATGCTGCAACGCAGATTAAAGATGCTATTCTGGGGAGCAATCTTTTAACTATCGCTTTTATAAATGACAGGGCTATTTCTGCAGGTGCACTTATTGCATTATCATGCAGAAAAATTTGTATGGTTCCCGGCAGTTCCATCGGAGCCGCTACTGTGGTTGACCAGACGGG
>Ga0182027_10014003_pt1 | contig 11131 bp, 9 predicted proteins | sample 712E1DmetaG_FD_121300 | JGI IMG/M metagenome (GOLD analysis project Ga0182027, IMG submission 121300) | Permafrost microbial communities from Stordalen Mire, Sweden - 712E1D metaG (Illumina Assembly) | ecosystem: Environmental > Terrestrial > Soil > Wetlands > Permafrost | place: Sweden...
TGAAATCTTATCCTCTTTCTCATTTCCATCTTATATTTTTCAAAAAATTGTTTAGCTACTATACTATTTTTCAATTCCTCCATGAATTTTAATGTCATAAACCAATATGGCCCGCGAAGATATGGATTTTCCATCACCTACCATCCCATATGCCAGAAAAGGAGGAAGAATAAATATAGCTTCTCCGCCAGGCTTAAGAAGACGAAGGCCTTCATTAAGTCCGGCTTCAATCTCACTCTTTCCTAAGATAAACTCCTTTGGTCCAAGCTTATCTGAATTATAACATTCTGTACCGTCAAGCAAAGAACATACATAATCGAATGAAATTTTATCATTATCGGTAAAGTTTTTTCCTGTTCCTACCTTTTTAATGCAGTACCACAGGCCGTTTGCAGACTCCTTCATAGAGAGATTTTTTCTTTCTATATAATTCTGAATCCTTTCCCGGTCTTTTTGAACAAAATACCTGTTTAAATCAGCAAGCTCATTTTTACCGGGTTTTTTAATTATAACACTTTTTTCAGAAGAATTATTGCATGTAACTGAAAATAAAATTACAGGGAGCCAGATTAAATGATAAACTTTCATAAATCTAAATTGGTGGAATGGTTGCCGGAGCATCTGATTTTAAAACTTTCAGAAAGTATTCAATGGTATTCTCAAGTGTATCATAATGCTCTCCTCCGGCAGCATTAAGATGACCGCCCCCATTGAAATACACTCGTGCAAAATCATTCACAGAAAAATTTCCTTTTGATCTGAAAGAGAGTTTAATAAATCCATCCTTTTCCACGAATAATGCCGTGAAATCAATGCCGTTAATAGATAAAGGCATATTTACAAATCCCTCAGTATCACCTTTTTTATAGTTGTTTTCAATAAGGTCTGTTTTCGTCAGAAATATATAAGCTGTCTTGAATTCCGGCAAAACCACCATTCGTCTGTCGAGAGCAAGACCCTGCAATCTCAGTCGATCGGCTGAGAAATTATTATAAACAAGATTAAAAATCCTGTCCTTTTCTATCCCGGAGTCAAGAATATCTGCAATTATCCTGAAAGTGCTACCAGAATAGGCTCCATGTTCAAAGTTACCAGTGTCGGTAATTATTCCCACATAAATTGCCTCAGCATATGGCCTGTTCATGAATTTTTCCTTGTTAATGCTTTGGACAATTTCATGAAGAAGTTCTGACGTTGAACATTTTTTGGTATCGGAAATTATCAAATCCACAAAGTCTTCCGCGTTAAGATGATGATCGATAATAACTTTTTTTGCTTTTGATTTCAATACATGTTTTTCTGCTTCTCCCAGCCTGTCCGAATGGTTAAAATCAAACATTACAATCAGATCAGCGTTCTCAATCAGTTTTTTGCATTTTTCTCTTTCACGGATATAAATATTGATTTTTTCCGCCCCATCCATCCATTTTAGAAACTCCTAAAGCCAATTTGGCGATATCATTTCAGCATAAATACCTTTTGATGCAAGATAATGATATAATGCAAGTTGCGATCCTATTGCATCCCCGTCAGGGTTTATATGACAGACAAATAAGATATTCCCGGAGTGAAATAAAAGATTCGATAATTCTTTTGTATATTTGGCTTCTTCTAACACATTTCCAGCTTTTAAAAGTGGATAAAGATAAAAAATATTCCTGAGGAGAAAGTCCGATTTAGATAACATATAATGTTTTAATATGAACAATGATTTTACTTTCGCCATAATAAAACCCGATGCGGTCAGGACAGGGAAAACAGGCCCTATACTTGCGATGATTAATGAGGGTGGCTTTGAAATTATAGCAATGAGGATGGTCCATTTTACAAAATCCCAAGCCGAATCTTTCTATAGCGTTCATAAAGGGAAACCTTTTTTTGAAGGGTTGATTGATTTCATGACTTCAGGTCCGGTTGTGGTAATGATATTGAGGCATGAGAACGCTGTTGCAGATTTCAGAAAACTGATTGGAGCTACCGATCCGGGGAAAGCAGAATCCGGAACTATCAGAAAAACATTTGCAGTTTCAGTTCAGATGAATGCCATTCATGGGTCCGATAGCGTGGAAAACGCACAGATTGAAGCAAATTTCTTTTTCTCCGGTGTCGATAGATTCAGGACTTAATGTTAAGCAGAAACTGTCGTATCACAATTATGGATATTTAGGATTTCGGATTTTTTCACTTATTATTCTATTCAAAATAATTAAAAAAAACTTTTCTGATAGTTGAGTGTTACTAGCTTTGTAGCTATTATTCTAATATATGACTTCAATTTACGGTACAGATTTTTCTGACAAAAAAAACCTCGAAAAATTTTCTTCTGCATTTACACTTTCAGATATGGAGATCTTTATCTTCCCTGAATTGTTTTATCCACTTGTTCTTGCAAATATAATGTCGCCCATAATATGGGGATGGAGAGATGATCCATGGTTCAAGGATGTTGAGAAAAAAAGTTTTAGTTACAAGTCGAATAGGATAAAACAGTACATTATTCAGAATTATGTTTTTAACCTCGATTTATCGACATGGGGGTTAACGACAAAAGGCAAAGAGATAGAGAGGTTCAAGGATTTTTTCGATATGGATCTTTTAAGCCAGTCTAACGCTCTCTTTGGTTACGAGGGTGATAAGTACTATTTTGATATTGATATCCGGAAACATTTTGGCCTGGATAAATATAACTCTGAAGTAATTCCATATTGGAAGACTGAAACCATTGAAGCAATGACTGCCTTCCGGTTCAAAGAAAATTTTTCTACCGGAGCCGGCGAATGTGTATCATTATCATCGCTTTATGCAGCAGCAATGTTTGTAATCGGAAGAATTCCACTCGAAAAGATATTCCTGATTGCGACTCCCCTTCATTCTCAGGATTTCATTATTGAAAAAGAAGGTTTAATTACAAACAACAGGAGAATTGTTACAAAAAACATGTGGTTCAACGGTACCTCTCTCTCTGCCAAGGCAAGACGGGCAATGGAGAATGAAAAGGTTACAGTGGTCACACATATTTCGGGATATATTCACACTTTGTACAATGAGGCAACAATTGACAAGGAGGCTTATAAGTGGTTCTCACAGAGACTAACTGAGTTTCTGAGAACAGATCTGACAAGCGCTATCTTTATTAACTTCCTCCGCTTTAAATCAAGATACAAATCTCTTTTCCAATACCGATGTGAATGTACCGGGGTCAACAGGTTCATCCTTCTTGAAAAGATGTTTGAGTATGAGCATAACAGCAAATTCAACGTTTCAATTGACACCAGGGACCAGCTTGTCAAAGAAATTGAAGGCGATGAATTTCACCTGAGTCCTCTTCAGGGAAAAATAATGTTGAATGATGTAGAGGCCATGCTTAATGAGATCAGTAATAAAAATCTTGAAGAGATTGAATATGAATTCATGCAAAGAATCTCCTTTGAACCTTCAGTCCTAATTCATGACATGTTCAACGAAATAAGGGAGTTTATTTATACTGATCCAAAAATTCCGGATGCTTCAAAAGAATATCATGAGACAAAAGTTCCTGCAATTACAACGGAAAACAACAGAGAAGAGATAATTGATTCTATCAATGAATTAGCCGGAGAGTCAGAGCTTTGTACACTTACTCTCTATGCCTACAGACAAATGGATAAGATTGACTGGCTGCCATTTATTAAAGCCTCATTTGAAAGAAATCCGGTTTGTTTCCTTGATTTGAATGGCAAATCAGTTTCTGAAGTCTTTAGCATTATTGAAAACCTAGATAATCACTCAATATATGACGGAAACAGACTTGCCTTGCCTGATGAAGTCTGGAACTACCAACGCGGAGATGGAATTGAAAAAGCGATTCTTATGGCAGATTTTATAATGAAGAAAGAAGGTTCTTTTCCGGTAATAATTAAAATTAACCATGAGGATGTGACAGTAGAACACCATAATAAAAAATACAATTTTAAATCAGTGAAAAGTCTGAAGAAAAAGATAGAAGTGTTCCAGAATAATTATAAAATCGAATAACCCCTACTTTAAGACAATCTCTTTTACTACCTCCTCTCCTGCCTGATTATTAAGTTTTTCTCTTAGAGCTTCACGTAACATCATCAGCTCATTTCTCACGATAGATGATTTAAGATGGACGAATAATATCTTGTCCTTAATATAAACTTTTGAGGTTCTTGAAGATATGGCTTTGCCAACCATTGTTTCCCAGGAATTAATCAGACTGATTTCCTTCAGCTTCGGGCCAAGGTTCATCTCCCTGATATAATCCTCCATCGCTTCAGCAAGGGAGATTGTTTTGCTGCGTCTCATTTTTTTGATAAGTTGCTTCCGGTTTCGTCCTCAATTCCATTATCTCCGATTTTGAAAAGCTTATAGTCCGAATCGACTGTCGTCAGAATGTCCTGTAACCTTCTTTTATGAGTATCGGTGATAAAAATCTGCCCAAACCTGTGATTCCCTACGAGCCTTATAATCTGCTCCACACGAGTTGCATCGAATTTGTCAAAAACATCATCCAGAAGAAGGATGGGGGAAAAACCGGCTTTTCTTTTTATATAATCGAATTTGGCAAGCTTGAGCGCAACAAGGTAGGATTTTTGCTGGCCCTGTGAACCGAGGGACTTGACGGGAAAATCATTCATTCCAAGTATCAGATCGTCCTTGTGGATACCCACAGTTGTATATTCAAGAATACGGTCTTTATCTACAGAATTCTCCAGCATTTCGGCGAAATCACCTTCCCCGAGATGCGAACGATAACTAAGTGTAACTATCTCTTTTTCTTTGGAGATAAAAGAATAATACTCGTTGAAGACGGGAATAAGCTCATTAACAAGGATAGTTCTTTCCCGGAAGATATAATTGCCATATTTTATTAACTGCGAATTCCAGATGGAAAGCATGTCGTCATCAAATCTGCCGGCAGACTTAAAATCTTTCAATAACCTGTTTCGCTGCTGAAGAGCTTTGTTGTATTTAAGGACGGAATCAAGATAACCGGCATCATACTGACTGATAATCTTGTTCATGAATTTCCGCCTTACCTCACTTCCCTCGGTTATCAGAGAATTATCTTCCGGCGAGATCATCACAACAGGATATCTTCCCACATGATCGCTTAGTTTTTGGTACTCCTTCCCGTTACGTTTAAGATTTTTTTGCTTTTGTTTATGGAATGAGCAAAAAATAGTGCTCTCCTCATTATCACGGACGAAACCGCCCTGAATTATAAAATAGTCCTCATCATGTTTGATATTGACACTATCTATATTATTAAAAAAGCTTTTTGTAAGTGACAGATAATGAATAGCATCAAGAATATTTGTTTTGCCAACACCATTATTGCCCACGAAACAGTTTATTTTGGGAGAAAACTCCAGATCTGCCTGCTCATAATTTTTAAAAAAAGTGAGCGATAACTTTTTAAGATACATGGAAGATGAAGTAAAAAGTTTAAAGTTTGAAGTATAAAGTTTAATAGTTTGAAATGCAAAGTTAGGAAAGATATAGCTGATAAGCATATATTCTGTTAAAGTAATTACATTTCCCCTGTGTTAAGTATCCAACATACCTCCTGATATTCAAGTAGATAATAATTATTTCAATCATTATCTTATATTCAGCAAATTAATTATTTTATAATTACCTGAAAAAAATTACTTTTGCGGAGTTAATTTCTGAAGCTTACGTAGTTTAAAAGAATATGGCAAAAAAGAATAAGGAAGAGAATCCGCAAGGATTCAAGAATGTTGAAGAGACACTTACCAAAACAGAACAATATCTTGAGGAAAATTATAAACAATTGTTAATTATTCTTGGAGTTGTTGTGGTGCTGGTTGGTATTTTCTGGCTGGGAAGGCTCTGGCTGAATAAAAAAAATGATGAAGCTCAATCGCAGATGTATCAGGCAGAGAGGTGGCTTGAAATGGATTCGCTGAAACTGGCGCTTAACGGGGACGGAAACTACTTGGGATTTCTCGATATTGCCAAAAATTATAAAATGACCAGGGCTGGAAATCTTGCAAAATACAGTGCAGGAATCTGTTATCTCCATCTTGGTGATTACCAGAATGCAATAGCGTCTCTCAATTCCTATTCTAAAAAAGATAAATTGATCGGTTCTGTTGCAATTGGTGCTACCGGAGATGCATATGTTGAGACAGGTGATCTGGACAAAGGCGTTGCCAAGTATATTGAAGCAGCTGATCTGGCCAGGAATTCGTTTAATACTCCGCTTTTTCTGATGAAAGCCGGACAAATCTATGAATTGCAGAAGAAATATACTGATGCATTGAAAATGTACGAAAGAATACAGAGCGAATATCCCGAAAGCAATGAGGGAACATCAATTGAAAAGTACATTGCACGGGTAAAGCTCCTGATTAAATAATGTCGACAGTTAATTTATCAGATTATGATCCCGAAAGGGTGCCTTCAGCCAGTGAAATGAGGTTTGGAATAGTTGTCTCTGACTGGAATAGTGAAATTACGACTAAATTGCTTGCAGGCGCTGTAACCACGCTTAAAAAATTCGATACAGCAGATAACAATATAATTGTCAAACATGTTCCCGGAAGTTTCGAGTTGGCGCTTGGTGCTCAGTTCATTGCAGAGTACGATGATGTGGATGCAGTTATCTGTCTCGGATGTGTCATCCAGGGCGAAACTCCGCACTTTACATATATATGCCAGGGTGTTACTCAGGGAATCAGCCAATTAAATCTGGATTATAACATACCTTTTGTTTTTGGAGTACTCACCACTGTCAACAAGCAACAAGCGTTGGAAAGGGCGGGAGGAAAACACGGCAATAAAGGTGATGAAGCCGCAATAACGGCAATAAAAATGGCAGCTTTACAGCGTCAGATGGAGAAATAGGTTTATCTGAGTACTTTCCGTACAAAAGCTACAGTAAAATAAGACATCATAAATACGCCCATAAAACCCTCAAGTCCCGATACCACTCTGCTAAATCCCTGAGGATATACATCGCCATAACCTATTGTAAAAAAGGTCACAGCGCTATGATAAAAAGACTGACTTAATGTTGACAGTTTATCCAGATTACCAACGCTTGACGCAGTCCTGCCTAATCCCGACAAATCGACCAGGAAATAGGTAAATCCAAAAAATAACCAGAATATAACCACGCTGAATAATACTCTTCCCGGTGATGTGGCATAAAGTCCGATCTTATCAAAAACAAGCCATTTAAAACCAAAAGCAGGCCACGCCCAAAACCTGGCCCATTTATTGGAGGCTATTTCCTCCTGCATATCGGCTCTGGCTTCAAGTCGTTTAAACATCACATAAGCTTCATCTTCGTCTTCATATTTTCCTGTACCGCTAAAATTCTGTTTCAGAATTCTGAATTGTTCAGCTTTCTGTCTTATAGAAGTCTCAGGCTGGTTTAAGATAATATCTTTACAATTATTAAGATGCCAGTCAATATACAGTTTCCCGATCATCCTCATTCCCGACATATCGAGAACATCTACATTTATCTTGAAATCATAAGGTTCAAAGTCGACAATATCTCTCACAATTGTATCGGAAATATCAAGGAGCTCAGCTCTTGCAAGACGCAAGTCTACATAATGGTCAAGATGACAAGATTTAAGGCTCAGAAATTTGAAATGCGAATTATTGAAGGTAACATCTCCAACTCCGAATTCTGTTCTTTCAAAATTGATCTCAGCATTAACCATTTCCATCAGGTTGAAGTTTTTCAGACCAGAGCCCATTTCTGCTTTTTTGAATTGTATCTTCCCTGATCTGCAGGAGGCACCTTCGAAATTAACCTCCCCATTTCCAAAAACAGACCGGTTAAAGTTAATCCTGCCTGAGCCGAAATCCACTGTTCTGAAATCAACACGGCTGTTTCCGAATTCAGCACGTTCAAAAGTAACTTCGCAATCACCGAAGACAGAATAGTGAAAATCGACCTTACCTCCTGTGATTCTTGTTACTTTAAAACTGAATTTACCATCTCCGAACTGCGTATTGATGAACAAAAGTTCGCCACTATTGAATTCTGTGTTGGCAAAACTGATCTCACCATCACCATACTTAATATCCTGAAAATCCTTGATCCCGTCCCTGACGATGGCATTTTTAAAAAGAAAATTACCATCACCAAAAACCGAACCGGCAAATTCAATATTACCATCGCGAAAAAGAGTATTTGAGAAAATAGTATCGCCTTTTCCAAAGTTTGAACCCGTAAATACAACCTTTCCCTTTGCAAAATGAGCTCCATCGAAACTAACCTCGTCATCAGAAAAAGAGGAATGGCTAAAGTCGGTGCAACTCTTCGCCTCAAAAAATGCATTTCTTGCTGAAAATTTATTTAATGGAACAAAATCTTTTTTATCGAGCCCATTATATCTCCTGTAGGTTGATAAAGAAAACTCATTTAAATAAAAGTTATCGAAATTCAGATCCTTCCCCTCCTTAATTAATTTAAAGACTTCTGAAATCTCAATAGCTCCAAAGAGTTCAGTTCCTATCTCCTCCCCTTCATGTCCAATCAAAGTAATAATTGCAGTACGGGGACATGTTCTTCCATCGTCTGCAATAAATTTTACATTTTTTATTTCTACGCGATAATTTGAATAACCCGTAACCATTTTTATCAGCTTTTGTTAATCTGAGCCAAATTATAAAAAAAAAATCAAAGTACAATCCCGGACTTTATCTCTGGCATAGCTTTATAAAAGGACAATAATCACATTTTTTCAGATTAACTGTCATTGAGAAAGATTCATTATGATTAAAGATTTTTTCAATTGTTTGCTGCAGCCAAAACTCGTAAGATAACTTTACTTTCTTAAAATCATCAACCAGGACAGGCTGTCCATCTGAATCTTTAACTTTCAGAGAATCATCAAAATCTGAGCTAAACATGCTTCTAACAGGATAAATAGCCGGCTGCACAGAAATATTTAAGTTTTCCTTCAGAAACACGCTACAGTACATAAGAATCTGAAACCAGGAATCATTACGATCTTTTTTCCTTTCATCAAACAGAGATTCAATTGTTGGAATAACCATATCGGTTTTGCCTGTTTTATAATCTGTAATTCTGAAAGTTCCTTCCGTTCTGTCAAGCCTGTCCAGAACTCCTCCAATCTTTACCATTACTTTCCTGTCCAGATAACTAATTTCCAGTTCAGATGAAACCGGGTATTCCATCTCAACAATCTCCAGAGGGATCAATGTAGAATCCTTCTTAATGATCCATTGAATGTATGATTTTAGTATGTTGCATATTATCAGATCATTGCCTGACAATTTGCTCTTCTTTCCAGCATAAAATTTCTCATTAACTGATTCTGCTAAAGTTTTGTCAATGGAATTATGATTTTTTATTAAAGATTCAAAAATCTCTTTATCAAGAATTCTCTTCTTGAAAGGAGAATAGATCTTTTCAAGGGCAAAATGAAGTAGCTCTCCGAACATCGCCGGATCTATTTCACGGGATACTTTTTCAGGTTCCTTTAACCCGCACACATACCTATAATAAAATTTCATCCTGCATGTGAGCCAGGTATTTACGGCACTTGGTGAAAGGGTCTTTTTTTCTTCAAGGATATACTTCTGTTCAAGTTTTTCAATATGAAGATTGTTTCTTTTTATTTCAGATTGAACCCTTTTTGATGCTTTTATCTCAAATCTCTGACTTTCAAACCGGGGCGGGTTTTCACTATATTTCAACTGAAGAAGAAACCGGCTCATTTCACCTGTTTTTAGTCCATCGGCGCTTGAATTGTAAATTAATGTGACAGTTTCAGCCCTCTGAAGCAGTCTGTAAAAATAGTAAGCATAGATAGAATCCTGATGCCTGATTGTCGGCAGTCCATATGCCTCCCTTATGTTATATGGTATAAACGAATTAGAAGCTGAATTCCGGGGTAAAATGCCTTCATTAACCGACAGCATGATAAGGTTTCTGAAATCAAGAGACCTTGTTTCCAGGATCCCCATTATCTGTATCCCATTAAGAGGTTCACCTGAGAAAGGTATTGAAAGTCCTCTTAAAATCCGGTCCAACAATCTGTTGTAAGTGGGTGCCGCTACTGCTAAATCCGCATCAAAAACAACGTCATCCAACCTGTTAATTGCAAGTATAACCCTGTAAATAAATTCATTACGTATACTTATACCAATAGCAACAGAATCTTTATCCAAAGATTCATCAGTCAGAATATATAATTTTTCGAGGACATTCTTAAGATATTTTGAAAGTTCTCTTGCAGTCTGGATTTTACGGAAAATGTCATCAAACGGTGGCTTCCCATGAAAGAATGATTCCGAAATCCAAAGCTCCTTGTTGCGATTAAGATCGTCTGACAGTGCACCAGAGAGGTTGTCCGGGTTATCTTTGAAAAAGCTGTTTGTAAGAATATTCATTACGTCTCTGAAATCAAAAATAACATCCCCATTCTCATCAGTTCTCAGGTTTTTCTGGAGATCAAGCAGATCCCTGATAAGGTTATAGACTGGACTGAATTTAATAGGATATCCCATCGTAATGTTTATGCTTTCCACATTATCAGGAAGGCTTGTGAGCGTTGGCAATAAAAGGTTCTCATCAGCCAGTACAATTGCAGTGTGGTGAGCCTCACTACCAGTAACCGAAGGAGCATCGCCCACCAGTTTTGCTGCAAGCTTTACCTGTGCGATATCTGATGAACTATCTATGATTCTGACCACAGCAGAATGTGCCTTGTCTGAAAAACCTGAATTGAAACTCCAGTCGGAGGGCATATCATTTCCAAACAATTTCAAATTCTCCCTGATAAAGAAACCTGCAGAATGGCTGGGATTTGCATGTATAAAAGTGTCATCATAGTCCCAGTAGAATCTGGCCTGCCTAGCCTTTTTCAACCAGCCCATAACCTCTTTTTCGCAATTATTCAAAGCATTGAACCCTATAAAATGCAAACAATCCCATTCCAGTGGTACAGGATTTTCTGCAATGCATTTTTCTGCAAGTTCTCTGTAAATCATTCCTTCATAGGCTATTCCTTTATTGGCAAGGGATTGTCTGAATCCTGAATAAAGTGAGAAAAGAATTGACCATATCTCCTTAAAATCCGATTTCTGATCAGTAGCGGCTGCGGGATTAAAA
>Ga0182027_10014005_pt1 | contig 11130 bp, 11 predicted proteins | sample 712E1DmetaG_FD_121300 | JGI IMG/M metagenome (GOLD analysis project Ga0182027, IMG submission 121300) | Permafrost microbial communities from Stordalen Mire, Sweden - 712E1D metaG (Illumina Assembly) | ecosystem: Environmental > Terrestrial > Soil > Wetlands > Permafrost | place: Sweden...
GCAAGCTGAACCGGAAATTGAGGGCGATATGCTGACGGCGTTTTTTACGCCGTGTTCGCAGGTGGTGCAATAGCAATCACGGGTGAACTGCGGGTGAGTCTATTTCTCTAATTTGTAGCTAACATCTTTAGAATGTGGTGGCCAGAGACGGGATTGAACCGCCGACGCCGGCCTTTTCAGGGCCGCGCTCTACCACTGAGCTATCTGGCCTCAGTGCAAACTTCACGTTGCAACTTCCTGCGCGGATTCCGGCCTTGCCGGTAGATGTAGGCGCGTCCACGAACAGTCGTCTGCAACAACTGCACCAGTATACCAACTCCCCACTTCCCACGCCAAACCCGGCCACAAACTTCCGGGCAATCGCATTCGCTTTTTGCCATTGCCCGGCTAGAAACCTTCCCCGCGCCGGACCTTCCTGCTCTACACTGGAAGGCATTATGCGCCTCACTGCTTGCCTTGCCGCCTGTTTCGCTCTTGCCGCCGCGACTGCCACCCTTTACGCCCAGACGTCCATTACGGAAGCCCGCGCCGCCCACGCCTATCAGGCCGCCGTCCAGGCCGGACCGACGGCCCTGCGCGCTTTCCTGGACCAGTTCCCCAAGGGCGCCGACCTGCACATCCACCTCTCCGGCGCGGTCTATGCTGAAACCTTCATCCGCGACGCCGGCGAGGATGGCCTGTGCGCGGACCCGGCAGCCCTGGGCTTTGCCAAGCCCCCCTGCACGCCGCCGCTGACGCCGGCCGCGCAGCTTCCGGCCAATCAGGAGCTATACGACCGCCTGATCGACGCCTTCTCGATGCGCGGCTTTGTGCCCACCCCCGGCTTCAGCGGCCACGACAAGTTCTTCTCGACCTTTGGCCGCTTTGGCGGGCTGAACAAGCGGCACATCGGCGAGTGGGTGGACGAGGTAGCCAGCCGCGCCGCCGCGCAAAATCAGCAATATGTCGAGCTGATGGAGACGCCTGTCTTCTCGCACGCTGCCGCCATCGCCCACGAAAACCCCCTGAATCAGGATTTTGCCCAGTACCGCCAGACGCTGCTCGCTCTCGGCCTGCGCGACGAGATCTTTATCGACCGCGAGGATGTGCGCGCCGCCGAGGCGCTGCGCCGCGAGATCGAGCACTGCGGAACCCCCCAGGCCGCGCCCGCCTGCCGGGAGGAGGTCCGCTACATTTACCAGGTGCTGCGCGGCAATGCGCCCGAGCAGGTCTTCGCGCAGACGCTGCTGGGCTTTGAAACCATCCAGCAAAGCATGGACGCGCATGAACCCAGTTGGGTCGGCATCAACTTCGTCATGCCCGAGGACGGCTTCATCTCCATGCGCGACTATACCTTGCAGATGAAGATGCTCGATTACCTGCACTCCGTCTATCCGCGGGTGCACATCAGCCTGCACGCCGGCGAGCTGGCTGCGGTGCAGGTGCCGCCCGAGGGGCTGCGCTTCCACATCCGCCAGGCCGTCGAGCTGGGCCACGCCGAGCGCATCGGCCACGGCGTCGATGTGGCCTATGAGGACGACGCCTCCGGCCTGCTCAAGGAGATGGCGCAAAAGCACGTGATGGTGGAGATCAACCTCAGCTCGAACGATGGCATCCTGGGAGTCAAAGGCGCCGATCACCCCTTTCCGCTCTATCGCGCCGCGCACGTGCCGGTGGCGCTCTCCACCGACGATGAAGGCGTAAGCCGCATCGATATTACCCGCGAATACGTCCGCGCCGCCCTCGACTACCGCCTCAGCTACATGGATCTGAAGCAGTTGGCCCGCACCGGCATGGAGCACAGCTTCCTGCCCGGCGCGAGTCTCTGGGCCGCGCCGGATGCCTTCACCATGCCCGCCGCGGCGTGCAAGGCCCAGCCGCTCGGCGCGGACAATCCCTCCGCCGACTGCAAGTCCTTCCTCGACGCCAGCGAAAAGGCCGCCGCGCAGTGGGAGCTTGAGCGGCGCTTCCGGGCGTTTGAGGCGAAGTTCTGACCCTTGAACAATACGTTTTCAGAACATCTGTTGGATCGTCTTCATAGGTAAGAAAAGACGATATTTCGCGTCGAGGATCGGTATAAAGCCATATTTGCCATAGAAAGCCGCTGCCTTTTCATCCTTGGCGTCCACAACTACACCTGCTGAAGCGATATGCACGCTTTGAGCTAAGGATCGCCGTAAAGCATCAAAAAGTAACTCCTCGCCCAATCTACGGCCCTTTAATGCTCCGGAAATGGCAAGCCGGCCAAGCAATGTCGTGGAAACTACAGGATAGCGAGTGAGCGTCTTTGCCACGATTTCTCGAAGTTGTGAAAGGTTGATGCTGAACTGAGAGAGTGTGTAATAACCTGCAATTGAGGGAGGTTCAATGACTGCAACGTAAACCACGGCGGCACGCTTTTCTACATCCTGCGCCGCTTGCCGCTGCAGGTACACATTGAGAGCCGGAACACCACAATCAAAACCCGCTCTGTCATGCCGATTCCTGTCGAGCAGTTCAATCCGGACTGGCGAGATTTTGCCAAGTGCGGGCATTATTCGCTCACAATCTCTTTACCCAGCCGCTCCATGTATCGTTTGGCGGCAGCCTTCGCCCTTTCACTAGGCGGGGAAGGGTCCAGCAGCATTTCCGCAAAGGCGATGCTCGCTCGCTCGCTGAGCACCAGCACCTCATTCTCCCGAATCGTGCGCGTGGCCGCTTCCTGGGCGCTTTGAACAACAAACTCAGTGAGAGTAGACCCCCGCAGCGAAGCCGCGTATTCAAGACGCCGCTTCAAGTCAGGCGTAATGCGAGCTTCCAGCCGTGCGGCTCGTGCTGTTTGAAGTTGGGGCATGGTGCTTCCTCAAAGGGTTACACTCTTATTGTACGGCAGATTGCCGCACTTTGTCCAGATTCTTCAATTCCTCTTTCGTCTTCCCGTTGTGCTGTTTCCGCCTTACACTCTTTTCATGGACAACGAGCGCATCCGCCAAATCTGCCTCGCGCTGCCGCACGGCGTCGAGACCCTCAACTGGAGCCAGGTTCTGGTCTACTGGGTCGGTGATCGCGAGATCGGCGGCAAGTCTTTCGCCATGACCAACGTCGACGGTATCGGAGATGTCGTTCTCTCCTTCCGCTGTGGGCCTGAGCGCTTCCATGAGCTTGTGGAGATCGATGGGATTCGCCCCGCGCCCTACTCTGCCAACTCCTACTGGGTCGCCATGGAGCGGTGGGATGCGCTGCGTCCGCGCGAGATTGAGGAGGAATTGGCCCGCGCTCATGCGCTCATCTATGAGAAGCTGCCCAAGCGTACCAAGGCGGTCCTGGCGCTTTCTGAAAAGGAGCGCGCCCAAGTCATCCGCGAACGCAAGAAACTGCTGGCCGCGCAGAAAACCCGGGGCTAGCGGCGGGAACTCTTCCGGCCCGCTTTCGTATCATTGAATGGAACGCGCCGGAGGAGGCTCCGCGCGCAGAGAGGCCTGAAACCATGATCAAATTTCTGCTGTGGTGCATTCTGCTGGTGCTCTGCTGGCCGCTGGCGCTGGTGGTACTGATACTGTTTCCGCTGGTGTGGCTGCTGCTGCTGCCCTTTCGCCTCGTCGGAATCGCGGTGGGTGGCGTGCTCGATTTGGTTGGCGCGATTCTGCGCCTTCCCGCACGGCTCGTCCGGGCCATTTAATGCTCCCCTCAGCGTGGAATTGATCCGCCGCGACGGGCTCAACGCGAGCAGAATGGCCCGTGCCCGGGCAAGGGCGCTCGGTGCAACCCATGAGTCCAAGCCGGCGGTTGGGGTCAGGCTGGCAACCCCTGTCAAGCCAACTCCTCCGCCGAAGCGGGAGGAATCCCTTGCGCCTTCCCGGCTGGCTGCGGTAGCGTGAGCCCAAGGGGCGTCGCATTCGCCTCTGGAATTCGTCCAATCTGAGGAGGGATTGATGCGCAAGTTGTTACCGGTGGCGCTGGCCCTGATGCTGCTTGCCGCGGCCCACGCCACGTGGACACAGGCCACCGCCGACGCCGGCCAAAAGAACGCGCAGCAGGCGCGCGCGGCCCTGGACGCCATGGTGCAGGCCCTGGGCGGCCCGGCCTGGCTCAACATGAAGAACCAGATGCGGCAGGGATACGTGGCGGCCTTTGACCACGGCAAGCCCGAACCCGGCACTACCAAGTACTGGGAGTTCCACGCGTGGCCGGACCACGACCGCATTGAGTACACCAAGCACCGCGACGTGGTGCAGTTTTACCTTGGGCGCGCGGGCTGGGAGGTGACCTATAAAGGCAAAGCGCCGCTCCCCCAGGAGCAGGTGGACGACACCCTGCGCCGCCGCGACCACTCCATCGAGACCGCCGTCAAGGTCTGGCTCAACGATCCCCGCACCATCCTCATCTACGAGGGCCAGCGCCTGGCCGCGCGCCACATGGCCGACCAGGTGACCCTCATCTCCGCCGGCAACGAGGCCGTCACGATTCTGATGGACGTGCAGACCCACCTGCCGCTGCGCCGCACCTACCAGTGGCGCGACCCGGTCTACAAGGACAAGAACCTGGACGCCGAGGAGTACGACGACTACCACATCGTCGACGGCTTCCCCACGCCCTTCACCATCACCCGCTTCAAGAACGACGAGATGACCCGGGAATACTTTCTGGTCCACGCGAGCTACAACCAGGAGTTGCCGGCGGATTTCTGGAGCGTGGAGGCAGCCGAGCGGCGCATCAAGAAGTAGCGGCGGGGCTTTCGATATAATCCAGAGGAGCGCAAGAGCAGCCACGTCACCGCGCTCACTGGAGCCATGAATGACCTTCGACATCCAGGAGATCCTGGGCTTGCTACCCCACCGCTACCCGTTTCTGTTGATTGACAGAGTCGTCGAGTTCGAGCGCCGCAAGCGCCTGGTAGCCATCAAGAATGTAACCTTCAACGAGCCGTTTTTTCAGGGCCACTTTCCCGGCTATCCCATCATGCCCGGCGTGCTGGTGGTGGAGGCGATGGCTCAGGCCGGCGCCATCATCATGATGAGCGAGATTCCCGACCGCGAAAAGAAGCTGGCGGTCTTTACCGGCATCGACAAGGCCAAGTTCCGCCGCGCGGTCACGCCAGGCGACCAGTTGCGCATCGAGGTCAACGTGCTGGCCTTCAAGCCCCGCGTGGGGCGCATGGAGGCCAAGGCCTTTGTCGACGGCAAGCTGGCCTGCCAGGCGACGCTGACCTGCTCGATCGTCTCCAAGGCCCGCGAAGCCGCGCCGGCCAGTGAGGCCGCGCCGGAAGCAGAAGAGGCTCCGCAAGAGGCTGCGCAGTGAGCATCCATCCCAGCGCCATCGTGGCTGCCGGAGCGGTTGTGCCGGAGTCCTGCGCGGTCGGGCCGTATTGCACGATCGGCCCGGAGGTGGTGCTGGGAGAGGATTGCACACTGATCTCGCACGTGGTGCTCGACGGGCGGACGCGCATCGGCGCGCGCAACGTCTTCCATCCCTTTTGCGCGGTGGGCATCTCGCCGCAGGATTTGAAGTATGGCGGCGAACCGACCGAGCTGGAGATCGGCGACGGCAACACGATTCGCGAGAATGTCACCGTCAGCCGCGGCACGGTGGGCGGCGGCGGCGTGACGCGCATCGGCAGCGACTGTTTATTGATGGCCGGCGCGCATATCGGCCACGACAGCCAGGTGGGCAGCCACTGCATTCTGGCCAACTGCGCCACGCTGGCCGGGCACGTTCTCATCGAGGATTACGTCACAGTGGGGGCTTTCTGTCCGGTGCATCAGCACTGCATCGTCGGCACGTACGCGTTCATTGGCGGCGGAACGATTGTGACGCAGGACGTGCTGCCGTTTTCGAAGACCTCGTCGCGGCGGGAGAACAAGGCCTTCGGCGCGAACAGCATGGGCCTGGAGCGCCGCGGCTTCAGCCCGGAGCGGATCAGGCTGATCCAGAAGGCCTTCCGGCTGCTGCTTGTCTCCAAGCTCAACACGACGCAGGCTCTGGAAAAGATGCGCGAACTGGAAGGCGAGGACGTAGCCCTGCTGGTTGGCTTCATCGAACGCAGCGAGCGCGGGGTGATCAAGTAGCAATGAAGCTAGGTCTCATTGCCGGCAACGGGCGCTTTCCCTTTCTGCTGCTGGATGCGGCGCGGGCGCAAGGCCTTGCCGTCGTCGTCGCGGCGATCCGCGAGGAGACCGACGCGGAGATCGACCTGCGCGCCGCCGCTGACGATCACATCACCGTGCATTGGCTCTCGCTGGGTGAGCTTTCGCGGCTAATTGAGCTCTTCCACAAGGAAGGCGTCTCGAAGGCCGTGATGGCCGGGCAGGTGAAGCACAAGCAGATCTTTTCCGCCATTCGCCCCGATTGGCGGTTGGCCAAGCTGCTGCTGAATCTGCGCGCGCGCAATACCGATATGCTGCTGGGCGCGGTGGCCAAAGTGCTGGGCGATGAGGGCATTGAACTGATCAGTTCGACCGCTTTCCTGGAGCCGCTGCTGGCCGCCGAAGGCGTGCTGACCGAGCGCGCGCCGGATGAGGACGAGCGCAAGAACATCGACTACGGCCTCTCGGTCGCCCGCGCCGTGGCCGGCTTTGACATTGGCCAGACGGTGGTGGTGGCGGCACAGGCCTGTGTCGCGGTTGAGGCGATGGAAGGCACCGATGCGGCCATCGAGCGCGCGGGAATGCTCATGCGCTCGTTGGACGACGATGCTTCCACGCTTGATCGCCGCCTGACCGTCGTGAAGGTGGCCAAGCCCAATCAGGACATGCGATTCGACGTTCCTGTCATCGGCATCGCGACGGTCGAGGCTATGATCCGCGCCGGGGCCAGTTGCCTCTCGGTAGAAGCCGGGCGCACGCTGCTCTTCGACCGCGAGGCGCTGCTCCAGAGAGCCGCCGAGGCCGGGATTGCGATTGTGGCCACGGTGCGCTGATCCTGGCTGCAAAACTCTATGCGTCCAGCCTCACCCATTCCCCATCCAATCCTGTGGAGGTTCCCCGTGAGAATACGCCTTCTCTTCATCCTTGCCGTGGCCGTTGTGGCCGCGGCTGCGATTGCCACCGTCCACGCCGCGGATCAGACCATGCCCTCCGTCGGACAGGTTGCGCCCACCTTCACCCTTCCCTCGCAGGACGGCTCCCAAATCTCGCTCACGAGCTTTCGCGGCAAGTGGGTGGTGCTGTATTTCTATCCCAAGGACATGACCCCAGGCTGCACGATTGAGGCGCACAACTTCCAGCGCGATCAGGCGAAATTTGACGCGGACAACGCGGTGATTCTAGGCGTGAGCCTGGACACGCCCGACAGCCACAAGCAGTTCTGCACCAAGGAAGGACTGACCTTCCGCCTGCTCGCCGACCCGGAACACAAGGTCGTCGATGCGTATGGCTCGCTGGGCAGCTTTGCCACCTTCAAGATCGCCAACCGCAACACCTTCCTCATTGATCCACAGGGCAAGATCGTGAAGGAGTGGATCAAGGTGGATCCCTCGCACCACTCCGAAGAAGTGCTGGCGGCAATTGCCGAGTTGAAGAAATAGAACGCGACAACCGGTTGCATCAGGCGCCGGCAAAGGCTTCGCTGTTTTATGATGGGAAGAAATTCTCGCCTGCCAGGCAGCGGAGGAACGGATGCCAACAGAGCTAGCCCAACATTTTCGTGAGGAGCTCGACACAATTTATGCAGCGCTCGCTGCTCTGCCAGCAGAAATGGCCGATACGCCTTGGCGCGTGGGCGGATGGACACGCAAGCAGATCGTCGGACACCTGCTCGACTCAGCGGCCAACAACCGCCAGCGCTTTGTGCGCGCCGCCATCCACGGATTGTTTACCGGGCCGGACTACGCGCAGGACGGATGGGTCGCCGCGCATGGTTATGCCGATCAGCCCTGGACGACTCTGCTGCATTGGTGGAATGTGGAGCACGAGATTCTTGCGGCCGTGGTGGATCGCATCCCCGAAGAACGGCTCGAATCCATCTGCAAAATCGGCGACAACGCGCCGGTGACGCTGCGCTTTGTCGTCGAAGACTACTTCCGGCATCAACGCTGGCATCTCGCGCAGCTCACCGCTCCGGTTGCTTGAAGACAGGCATCGATCGATCCGGCCATCAAAAACGTCAATGGTCTCCCACCCATTCCGCAAGGAACGCGGAATGGATGGGGCACGGAGTGTCAGCAAATACGGGCCGGATCAATCGTCTGATTCCAGACGCAAAAAAGCCCGGCGTAAGCCGGGCTCTTTTGCTTGCCTTGTACTGCAGGTTACCGCTGCTACTTGGTTGCCTTTTTCGCAGGGGTCTTCTTGGCGGCTGCCTTCTTCGCAGGGGTCTTCTTCGCAACTGCCTTCTTGGCAACTGCCTTCTTCGCCGGAGCCTTCTTGGCAACTGCTTTCTTCACTGCTGCCTTCTTGGCGGGCGCCTTCTTTGCTGCCTTCTTGACGGCCAACTTTTTACCTCGTTTGGTGAGTTTGCTGGCGCTCTTGCCGGCTGCGGCCTTCTTGGCTGCAACCTTTCCGCCCTTCACGCCAGATCTGCCCTTCTTTGCGGCGGATTTCTTCGCGGCCTTTTTGGCCACAATCTTTTTCGCAACGGCCTTCTTCTTAGCAACAACCTTCTTGGCCGGAGCCTTCTTGGCCACTGCCTTCTTCGCTGGAGCCTTCCTGGCAGGAGCTTTCCTGGCTACAGCTTTCTTCGCTGGAACCTTCTTGGCAACTGCTTTCTTGGCGGGAGCTTTCTTGGCTACAGCTTTCTTTACGGCGGCCTTCTTGGCGGGCGCCTTAACTTCCGGAACCTTCGCCACGGGGACCGTCACGGCCGGCGCTGTTACAACCGGGGCCGTCACCACTGGGGCCGTCTCGACAGCCTTCACTGCGGGAGCCACTTTCTTCGCGGCCTTCTTTCTGGCCGGCTTCGCTGCGGGTTTCTTCGCGACCACGATCACCGATTCTTCAGCCACTCCCTCGTCGTCGTCCGATGAGGTAAGCACACTGGAGGTTTCAACCTCTTCATCCTCGTCAAAGCTGTCGTGATCGGAATCATTCAATGCCGGCTTGGCATTCGCTTCGCCGTCGCTCATCGCGTACATCCTGAACACTTCTTCCATCCCATTGCCTCCAGCGGCTTGCCGCTGCACGTTTGCGTTTCTCTTTTCACGCGGCGAAGTTCCACGCTCCGCACACGCAATCATTGTAGTAATAGCTTGCACGCAAAGACCAGCACATGACAAGTATGTAATGAGGTTCCCAGCATATTTATTTCGCCGCGGGAGTCTTGGAGCTCGCGGCACGCCTGTGGGCGCGAGTTTTTTTTGCGCCTGTTGCACCGCTCTTCTTCGTGCCGGCAGCGGTTGCGGAGCGCTGCGCGGGCGCTTTCTTCGCGGCCGATGTTGCGCTCTTGATGGGCGCATGCGCAGACGCGGGCTTGACCGCCGCGCCCTTTGCCGGCGCGGCTTGCGCATCATGCGCGCCTGCTGGCGAGCCGCCGCTGCGATGAGTGTGTGCCGCTGTGCGCTGCACACTCACGGGCTCGGCCACATGCAGCCGCTGGCCTGGCTGCACCTTGATGCCGGGTATCTTGTTCCAGCGGCGCAACTCATTCAGCGAAACGCCAAAGCGGTCGGCGATGGTCACCAGCGTATCGCCTTTGCGCACCGTGTAGAGTCTCGTATGCGCAGGCTCGGCGGCTGGCGGCGTGGGCACAAGCAGCGCCTCGAGGCCTTCGATGCTATCGCGCGCGTGCAGTTGATTGGCCGCGGCCAGCTCCGCGTCGGTCACGTGATAAGCGCGCGCCACCGACGCCAGCGTATCTTCGGCTGCAACGCGATGATAGCGCCAGGCATTGCGCTTGCCTTCGGGAATTGCGGCAATGCGCTGTTCAAAGACCGCCGCCATGCCGCCCGGCAAATGCAGATCGAAGGACGCATCGGGCGGCGTGACCGTGCGCAGCAGGCTGGGATTCAACGCCGTCAGTTCATCCACCGGCGCGCCCACAATATCCGAGACCAGCCTGAGGTTCACCGGATAGTTGATCGTCACCGTGTCGGTGAGCACCGGCGGATCCAGCGTCACATCGTCGAAGCCATATTGCGTGGGATGATTCGCGATGATGATTGCCGCCAGAATTTCCGGCACATAATTTTTGGTTTCCTTGGGCAGGTTGTTGCGCTTGTACAACTCCCAGAAGTCGGCGTAGCCGGTCTTCTCCACGGCGCGCTGCACATTGCCCGCGCCCCAGTCGTAGCCGGCCATCGACAAATACCAGTCGCCCAACTGGTCGTAGATGAACTTCATGTAGCGGGCGTAGGCGCGCGTGGATTTTTCCGGATCGAAGCGCTCATCCACATACGAATTGCGGACCAGCCCGTAGTTGCCGCGGGGCATGAACTGCCACATGCCGCCAGCCCTGCCGCCGGACCTGGTTTTGGGACCTATGGCCCTGGGATTGAAGCCCGATTCGGCGACAGCGAGGTAGATCAGATCCTGCGGCACGCCTTCTTCGGCCATCACGCGCTGAATCATCGCCTTGTAACGGCCGGCCCGCTGGAAGGAGTGGAGCAGCGTGTTGTGGCCTTTTTTTGTATTGGCAAAGAAGTTGATTACGCCAGCCACAGTGTCGTTGACCACCAGAGGCAGATCGGATTTTGTCGTGGCCAGATCGGCCGTAGCCCTGGCGACAATCCTGGGGTCCACCTCGAAGGTCACGTCCTGGGCTACCTGGGCCGGCGTCTCCTCCTCGCTGGGGACAAAGCCATTGCCCAGCTTCAAGGCCTCCATCTCCAGCGCGTTGACCTCATCGACAATGTGGTCGAACTCCTCCTGCAACTCGGCATCGCTTTTGATGTCGATGCCGCTCGCCAGCATCAGGTCCACGGCGCGATCAAACTCCTGCTTGGCCTCGGGCAACCTCCCCTTGTGATAGTCGGCCTCGCCGCGGGCGTAGGTGTCCTCGACCTGCCTGATCAGCAAGCGCACCCGCTGCTGCTCAACGGAGGTCGCAGGTGGCGCGGGAGCAGCCGGCAGCGGGGCCGGCACGGGTGCTGCTGAGTTCGCGCCCAACGTCAGTGCTGGCGCGGTGGCTTGAGGCCGCGCGCCCGCGGAAGCGCCCTTGGGCGCAGTGGGTGCGCAGCCCGCCAGCGAAAGAGCCAGAGCGGCGCAGCCGAAGAGCCGAAAGGGAATCCTGCCCATGCGCATA
>Ga0182027_10014006_pt1 | contig 11130 bp, 11 predicted proteins | sample 712E1DmetaG_FD_121300 | JGI IMG/M metagenome (GOLD analysis project Ga0182027, IMG submission 121300) | Permafrost microbial communities from Stordalen Mire, Sweden - 712E1D metaG (Illumina Assembly) | ecosystem: Environmental > Terrestrial > Soil > Wetlands > Permafrost | place: Sweden...
CCGTGCTGGCTGCCGCCCCAGATCCCAATCAAAAACCCGTGCTCCTCTTCACCAATCGCCACCAGTGAACATTCCTGCTTTGCTAACTACAAAAAATTCCTGCTTTGAAAACTACGCGACAATGGTGAAAAATTAGGTTGCGCGCCGGGTGAAATTGGGTTTTAATTGGGTTGGCCTGCTACCACTGAAAGTCGTCTTCATGGCGTCGCGGGGTATCCCGCTCAGGTGGATGGTGGGTCAATTTTATTTTGGGCGGTCAAGGGGTTGTGTTGGTTATAATAGTTCCGGTTTCCGGCGTATTTTTCGGCATCGTAAAGGTCAACCACAAGGCGGATTTTCCCCCGAAGATAGTCATAAAAGCGGGTCTGGCCCTTTTCAAAGACGCGCTGCACGGCCCAGCCAAAATAATCCGGCACGGTGAGCAAGGGTTCGCGCGAGGGGGTCTGAACGTTGAAAACTACTTCACCCTTACAAAACCGCCCCGGCGACGAAGTGAGCCAGTCGTGCCAGCCGGCGCGAAGGCTAACGAAGTTATTTCTCGACGGGCTGGCCGGCCTTGGCCCAGGCTTTGAAGCCGCCGGGAAGATTGTAGAGATTGGGAAAATCAAGGCGGCTCAGCTTCTCACACGCCCGGACACTTCGCCCGCCGACAGCGCAATGCACGAGATACGTCCTGCTCTTGTCGAGTGTGGCGGCTTTGGCCTGAAAGTCCGGAGCGTTATAGTCGAGGTTCACGGCCCCGGGAATATGGCCGGCGGAAAATTCCCCCGGCGTGCGCACGTCCAGAATTACATTTTGTTTGTCCGCCGCCATGCGCGCAAATTCATCAACGCTCAAATCCTTGTAGGCGGCGGTGGGTGCGCTGGTTTCGGTGTGGCGTTGCAGCTTGGGCAGGACTTCCGCCGGGCCGCCGCCGGCATAGCCGGTTTCCTGAAAGACCGTTTCACCGGCGTCATTCAGCAGGACGATGGTGGGAAAACCTTCGTCCGGCACCGGGCTGAGATTGAACCTGGCCTTCAGCGCAATGTTTGCCCGTCTCAACGCCTCGTCCTGTTTGTGTTTGTCGGGGAAGTCCACGTCCACGAGCACGAGTGTCTGGCAGGCGTATTGGGCAAAAGCGGGCGAGTCAAACACTTGGCGCTGCATCTCTACGCACGCCGGGCACCAGTCGGAACCATGAAAAAAGAGCAGGACGGATTTCTTTTCAGCCCTGGCCCGGGCTTGCGCCGATGGCAGGTCGGTAAGCCAGATCAGTCCGGTTGCGGGAGACCGCGTGGTGGTGGGTATTTGTGGATCGGCGGCAGCCGCGGCCATGCCGGCCAGCAAAGCTGTGAAGATTAAAGCGGCGATTGGATTGGGTTTCATATTGATTCGGTTTAACGGCACAGGTTGATTTACGATTGCCCACTGCTACCGCACACCGGATGGAAAGACAACCGATTTTAGGTGATGGAATTTCCCGGTTCCTGTCATTCAACCGGAATTTTTGGCGTGAGCGTCCGGTCGCGCAAGGGAATCCAGGCGCGTTTTCAATTCGTCAACCGCCGGCAACCCCACGATTTGATCCACAACCTTGCCGTTCTTGAAAAACAACAGCGTGGGAATGCCCTGAATGGCGAAGCGTTGAGACAGGGCGGTCGCTTCATCCACGTTGACTTTGACGAATTTGATTTTGCCCGCCAGCGGTCCGGCCAGTTCATCCAACATGGGCGACAGCCTTTTGCATGGCCCACACCAAGTCGCGTAAAAGTCCACTACCACTGGCAGGGGCGATTGAGCTACTTCCGCTTCGAACTGGCCTTCAGTGATGAGTTTGACGTTCGCCGTGGATTTGTTCATGGAGGCGGGAGTGCTTCCGCCGGAAACAAAATAAAAAAATCCGCCCAACACCGCCCCGTAAATGGCCCCGCGCCACCAAGTCGAAGTCAGCGGACAGGTCCCGGACGAACATTTGCCGTAATGGCCAAGCGCCGCGCCGATGCCGCCGCCAGCCAGCAGCCAGGGAATCAACGGCCACATGATGCACGTTCCTTCCCGGCTTCCGGACCCCCCGAAACAATTTTCAATTTCATGTTTCAATATCCTTTGTTTTGGCCGGGCCGCAAGTTGCCCGACTCGTCGCACCAGAGCGAGCGACGGCGGAAACCGCTGATGATCGCAGATGAACTCAGATTCACAGGGCTTTCCGCCTTCATCAGTTTTCGGCGCGACAAGTCAGCCCTGCCTGATTCGACTTTCAGGGGCAAACTACCGAAACAACCGCTGAAATTTTTTGATCTCCGCTTGAACATCCTCCCGGCGCACAATCGCTGAAATCGCGCACAGGCTGTCTGCTCCCGCCCGAATCACCTCTGGCGCATTGGCCAGATTGATTCCGCCGATGGCAACGAGCGGAATCTTTACCGCGCTCCTGATCTGCTGGATCAACTGAATGCCGGCCGGCGGGCCGGCATCCATTTTGGTTTGCGTGGTGAATATCGGGGAGATTCCCAGATAGTCCGCTCCGGCCGCTTCCGCCTGGCGGGCCTCGGCGAGAGAGTGGACGGTCAAACCGATGATCTTTCCCTGGCCCAGCAGTTTTCGGGCAGCCGCAAGCGGCAGGTCGTCCTGGCCCAGATGAACGCCATCGGCCTGAACCGCCAGCGCGATGTCCACCCGGTCATTGACCAGAAAAAGCGTCCGGGGACAGAGTTTTCTCAAAACCGCAGCCTCGGCAAACAATTCCGCAGTGGAGGCGTCCTTGCGGCGGTATTGAACCGCTGCCACACCGGCGGCGACGGCGTTTTGCACATCGTTGACATTGCCGGCCCGGCTCAATTTCGAGTCCGTGACGAAGTAATAGCCTTTCATGCTTCGATGCGTTGCATTTTTTCAACGGTCGGCCGGTCCAGATTGTAAAGGCAGTCAAACAGCGCGGCTTTGAATGACGCGGGGCCACGCGATTTTTTCGCCGCCAATTCCGCCGCAATTCCGTAGCAGGCCAGTGCGCCAGCCGCTGCCTGACGGTAATCCGGCTCAACGGCGGCGAAGGCACCGATGACGGAAGCCGCCATGCAACCAGTGCCTACGACGCTCGTCATCAGGGCATCCCCGTTTTGGACGCGATAAATTCCCTGGGCATTGGCCACGATGTCCACCTTGCCCGTGATCACCACCGTGGCCTGGCGGCGAACGGCGAGTGTTTGCGCCAGCGCTTCCAGATCCGCCCCGACTTCGGTGGCATCCACGCCTTTGGTCCGGATGTTGGCTCCGCTGACGCGGGCGATTTCAGAGGTGTTTCCCTTGATGACATTGATTTTGACCTGATCCAGCAGCTCGAACACTTTGCGGTCGCGCAATTCCGTGGCACCCGCGCCGCACACGTCCAGAATCACCGGGATGCCTTTTCGGTTCGCGCAGGCTGTCGCCAGCTTCATTGCCTCCACGAAATCCACGGTCAGGGTGCCAATGTTTAGCACCAGAGCAGAGGCAATCTGCGTCATGTCGGCCACTTCCTCCGGCGCATGGGCCATGACGGGTGACGCGCCGAGGGTTTTGACAATTTGGGCGCAATCGTAAATCGTCACCCAGTTCGTCAAGTGATGGACCACCGGGCCTTCCCGGCGCACTTTTTGCAATAAATCATAAGCCTTTAATTTCGTTTTCATAACCTGTCTCAAATGGAGTGCCGGCTGTTCCGCCGGCAACCGCCTTACAGAGGATACCTCGCTGAGTTTCATAATGGGAGGTTTTAGCGTCCGGGATTTTGGCGCCAGCTCCACCTCGTTTGCGCTGCGGACTTTGGCAGTGGCATGGTTTGTCTGAACGGAGCGCCGAGCACCGCCTCGGCAAGTTTGAATTGAAAGTCACCTTCGAGCCGAGCCAGTGCTCGGCGCTCCAAATTACCTGAACTTTCCCAAGGTTGTTTCTCTGGCATCCGGGCGGTAAAATCATCCCCGGACATGGTGGAACTTATCGCCAAAAAAATTGATGACGCGCTGCTCGTGCTGAACGACATTGCCATCCGCTGGAACGGGCGGATCGCTTTTCCGCGCACCCGCTGGACGTGGCGGCGCGGCGAACAATGGGCCATGCTCGGCCCCAATGGTTCGGGCAAATCACTGCTCGCGCTCGCGCTGTGCGACCAGGCGCCGTTGCAACGCGGGGAAATTCACTGGCATTTCGACGGCCTCGAGGCCGATGTAATTCCCGAACAATCCATTGCCCTGCTCTCGCCGCAGACCCAGCGCGATCTGGTCGTCACCGAAAGCTCGTTCTACCAATCACGCTGGCACAGCGGCATCAGTGAAGGCTGCCGCACCGTCGCCCAGTTCCTTTCCCAGGCCAGTGTTGAGGACCGCAACCCTTTTGAAGTCGGCGGATACCGGGGCGATCCCCGCCGGTTCCGTGAAAACCGCCGGCGCTTCAGCCGCCGGCTCGGTATCGAGGACTTGTTTCGCCGGCAGCTGGCCGTGCTGTCCAACGGCGAACAGCGCAAGGTGATTCTGGTTCACACCCTGTTGCGCTCGCCGCGGCTGCTGATCCTCGACGACCCGTTCGGCGGCTTCGACCACGCCACCCGCGCCTGTTTGCAAAGGGTCATTCAACGGTTGATGCGCGCCGGATTGCCCATGCTGCTCATCACCAACCGTCCCGACGAACTGCCGCCCGGCACCACCCATCTGTTGCTCGTCCGCAATCAACGGATCATCGCGCAAGGCACCCGGCGCGCCGTATTGAAACATCCACTGGCCCGCAAACTCGGATTGCCATCGGCTTCATCCTCCTCGTCCTCGTTCTCGTTCTCGAAAAATCACGCCGGGATCGGTCGCGCCACATCGTTGATCGAATTGAACCACGTCACCGTCCGGCTCGGAAGCAAACGCATCCTCGATGACGTCACCTGGACGATGCGCCGCGGCGAGAACTGGGCGTTGCTCGGACCGAACGGTTCCGGCAAAACGACCTTGTTGAGTTTGATTCAGGGCGACAATCCGCAGGCTTATGTACTGGACCTCCGGCTTTTTGGCGTGCGGCCCGAAACCACGGCGACGCTCTGGCGGCTGCGCCGGAAAATGAGCTGGCTTTCGCCGGAATTGCACCTGCATTACCCGGCGGGCTGGTCCTGTCTGGAGGTTGTTTGCTCCGGCTTTTTCAACCAGATCGGACTTTATGAACCTTGCACGTTTCGTCAACGCGCGACGGCCCGTGGCTGGTTACACCGGCTGGGCCTGGCCCACCGGGCGAAGCAATCGTTCGGGGAATTGTCGCTCGGCGACCAGCGCCTGGTCCTGCTGGCCCGGGCCGTGGTCAAAAAACCGAAGCTGCTGGTCTTGGACGAACCCTGCCAGGGACTGGATGTCGCGCATCGGCGTTCACTGCTCGCCACCGTGGACCGGCTCATCGGGCAAACCCGCGCCAGCCTCATCTTTGTCACGCACCACGCACGGGAGATGCCCGCGTGCATCAGCCAGGTTCTGGAATTGAAATCAGGACGCATTCATCGCAGCCGTCAGAAATGGGTGAAAGGTCTGCTTCCTCGTCTTGGAAACGCCCAACCATCGCGGCATCGGCGTCTTCTGGTGGGAACCGGCGGTGGGCAACCGGCGCCTTCGCAACCGCGGCTTCTTCGACGACGACGGAAACGCGTTGCCGGTGATGACCGTATTTGACTGCTGGACGAGAAGGTAATCATTCGCGTTTGGCCTTGCCAGAAAGGGCGAACGGGAGTTTGCTGATGGCCACGATGGCAGCCAGAACGAAAACCGGCAACCAGGACGACGCCACCGGCTTCATCCGGCTCAACGCGCTACGCCTGATAGTCGTGGCCCCAGTGCGGAAATTAAAACAAAACTCACAACACCCATGAAAAAACTAGTCGTGTGTGCCACCTCGCTGTTCACCCTCTGCCTGATGTTCACTCCGCGCCCGAGCCAGGCGGCGCCCGGGGGAACCAATATTCTTGAAGCGTATCTGGAAACCGGACGAATCGCGGAGGGACGGCAGGCCGTTGAGGATGCTCTTAAAACAAATCCGCAAGACGATGGCCTGCGATTTCAACTCGCCGTCGCACAACTGTTAACCGGTGTCGAGCGGCTTTCTCAGGATTGGTATCGTTATGGAATGCACAACTCACCCCTGGGACAGATGGTGCCATTTCTGCGTTTGCCGGTTCCATTGAATCCGCATCCGGAGCGGATCACCGACAAAAAGGCGCGCAAGGTCTTGGAGGATTTCGTGGTGCAACTGGGCGAAGTGTCGGCGACACTTTCCGCCATCAAGGATGATTCAACCATGAAAGTGCCGTTGAAAATTGGGTTGGTGCGGCTCGATCTTGATGGCGACGGCAAGACAACCGACGAGGAAACGCTGTGGAGAATTTATGCACGGCTCAATCCGGTGAGGCAGGTGACACCGGAGCAGGCCAAGGCATTCGTGATCGCCTTCGACGTGGGTGATGCACGATGGCTGGAAGGTTACTGCCATTTGCTCTCGGCGTTGGGCGAGATGGTGCTGGCCTACGACACCAGCCAGCTCTTTTCTCACACGGCACAGATGTTCTTCACCGATCCTGATACGCCTTACGATTTCCTGCGGGCGCCACCCGGCGAACCGCGCGGCCGTTTTGAGTTTGGTGATATTGCGGACGCGGTTGCCTTCGTCCATCTGCTTAACTTTCCACTGAAAGAACCGCATCGCATGCAGGCAGCGCTCTCCCATTTGCAGCAGGTGACCACGCTAAACCGCCGCTCCTGGAAGGACATCATGGCGGAGAAAGATGATGATAACGAATGGATTCCAAGCCCAACACAGACCGGCGTGCTGCCCGGATCCAAAGTGACACAAGAAATGGTGGACGGCTGGTTGAAATTTCTCGACGAGAGCGATTCCATGCTTGCCGGCAAAACGCTGGCACCGTTCTGGCGTGAAACCCCGGGGCGGGGCGTTAACCTGCGCCGCGTCTTCACGGAGCCGGCGCCGTTCGACCTGGTGCTTTGGGTGCAAGGAACGGGCGCCGCGCCGTACCTTGAAAAAGGGACCGTAACCGACCCGGAGTTTTGGCGAATGATTAATCGCGTGTTTCGTGGAGAATTTCTCCATTTTGCAATTTGGTTCAATTGATTTTGATTGGAGATTCAGTAACACCCGGCTTTCAGGTATGGCCCAAAGCCCCGAGAAAAAAACGGGCGGATTCAACAGGTGGCGGGCTTTATCCAGCTCAACGCCCTGCGCCCCGCAGGCGGGATCGCGGCGGAGGTGTGGAAAAAGAAATAGCGCCAGCGAGGCGTTGTGATATTTTTCAAACATGAGCGCCGTAGAAAAAATCAAAGCCGCAGCCGTTGAACTTGACCCGGACGAACAATACGAACTGTTCCGTTGGTGGGTTGAATCGGATTCATTCAAGCAGCGTCAACTGGCCGCGCTGAAACATGACATCACCAGCGGCCTTGATGCTTTGGAGAGCGGTCGTTATCAGACTTACACCGATGCGAATGTCATGCAGTTGGCCGAAGACGTTGGCCGGATTGGTAGAGAACGATTGACCAAGGCCCGTAAAAACCCGAAGGCATGAATCTATATCGGGTTTCAGACGAGGCAAGGGCGGATCTGGATGAAATCTGGTTTTACATTGCACAGGACAACCCGGACGCGGCGGACAAATTCATCCGCGCCATGGTCTCGCGATTTCCCAAGCTTGCGGCCATGCCGCATCTGGGGCGGCAGCGCGAAGAACTGTCGCCGCGCCTGCGAAGTTTTCCTGTCGGTCGCTGCGTCATCTTTTATCGCCCAACGGAAAAAGGCGTTGAAATCGCACGCGGGTTGGATGGCGCGCGGGATCTCCCGCCGCTGTTTGAATAACGCCACGATGAAAGCGAGAACCAAAGCCTGCAACCGGGACGACACTACAATCGCGCAAACCGAAACCAACCCATGCCAAAGTGGAATTCCATTTTCAAACTGGCCGCCAGCCTTCTGCTTTTGTCCGCCGGCCTTTCCCGCGCCCAAGGCGCGAACGCGCCGGCCATTGACGTTTACGACGGGTTTGAAACGGCAAACTTGAGCAAAGTCTGGGACACCAGCCGGTTTGTTCCCGGCGCGGTGGAGATGCAGACGAACATTTTTCGTGCGGGCCACGGCGCGGCAAAAATTACGCTTCGCGCCCGTGACACCTTTGAAGCGGGCATCAATGGCAGCAAGGACACCGAACGGGACGAATTAATGGAGGCCAAAAAGCTGACCTCGAAGGAAAACGAAGCTTACGAGTTTTCCTTCAGCCTGTTCCTTCCGACGAATTTTCCCATCGTGCCAACGCGGCTGGTCATTGCGCAGTGGAAACAGGCGTGTCCCGCAGGCGGCAATTGCCAGGACGACAGTCCGGTGGCGGCCGTCCGCTACGTTTCCGGCGTGCTCAAAATCACCCACCAGACCGGCCCGCATCAAACGACGCTTTTTGAAACCAGGGAGGAACTGCGCGGCCAATGGCTCGATTTCAGGTTTCAAATGCGCTTTTCGACGAACACGAACGGACGCATCAAGGCTTGGCTGAATGACAAGCCGGTGGTTGATTACACGGGCGTCAATGCCTACCCCGAAAACGCCACCACCAGCTATCCGAGTCCCAGCCGGTTTTATTTCAAGATGGGACTGTATCGCGATTTGATGGCCGAGCCGATGACCCTCTACATTGACGAGTATCGCAAAAGGCGGTTGCCGGAAAATGAACTCACGACGAGCACGTTTCCGGCAGTGAATGATTTGCCCGTCCGCAAGGAAATGCCGGAGGTAATGACGATGAATGACGGGACCAAAGTCACGACGGTCGAACAATGGCGTCAGCGGCGCGAGGAGATGAAGCAAATCCTCGAGTATTACGAACTCGGCCATGCGCCGCCACCGCCGGGCAATGTGACCGGGCAGGACATTCAATCACGCATCGTGCTCGATGGTGCGGCCAAGTTCCGGTTGGTCCATTTGAAGTTCGGACCGGACGAGAAGCTGGGATTTGATGTGGCGATTTTCACGCCGACGAATGGCGGGCCGTTCCCGACCATCATCAATCCGTCTTTTTTCAGCACACCTGAAGTGAATTTCACGAACAGTTCCGTCGCCCTCACCAACAAGCCTGGCGAGACAAATGAACCCGCGGTGACGAATTCGGCGCAGGCCAGGCTCCTCGCAAAAATGCCGGTGGATCCGGAGAAGGCGGCGCGCGGTTTCAAAAATCCGCTGCAACGCGGCTACGCCATTGTAACGTATCGCTACACACAATGCGGCGAGGACAATTCAAATTACTGCAATTCCGCATTTTATCCCGCTTATCCGGGCTACGACTGGGGCCTGCTGCTCGGCTGGGCATGGGGACTGTCGCGCGTGGTGGATTATCTCGAAACGCAACCGTTCGTGGACACAAACAAGCTCATCGCGCTGGGCCATTCACGGCTCGGGAAGCTGACGATGGTGGCGACGGCCTTTGATGAGCGCATTTCGCTCGGCGCACCCGCCGGGTCGAGCGGCGCTGGGACCGGCGCCTACCGGTTCTGCGGCCCCGGCCGTAGCGGCAAGGAAGGCATCGAAGACATGACGCGGAAATACCCGTATTACTTTGTGCCCCGGCTCAAGGAGTTCACCGGCCAGATGGACAAGCTGCCGTTCGACGCGCATTGGTTCATCGCGCTGACGGCGCCGCGTCCGTGGATTTCAATTGAAGGAACGGACGACCAGAATTGTGTTCCCAACGCGGTCAAACAATCCGTGCTGGCCGCCAGACCGGTGTACGCGTTTTTGGGCGCGAGCGTGGAGCGGGTGGGCGTCAACTACGAGCCGCACCGGCACGCCTTGACGGCGGACGATTGGACGGCCGCGCTGGATTTTGCCGACCAGCAATTGCGCGGGATAAACGTCGAGCGGCGTTTCGACCGGTTCCCGTCCGAACCCGCTCTCACAACTCCGGAACAATCCTCCGCAAAAACCAACGCCGTAATCATCCAATGAATCTACGCATGCTCTGCGTAATTCTTTCCCTCCTGCTCGGGCAGGCCGGATGCACCAGCATGTCCCGCAACGCGCTCAACGTCCGCACGTTCGGCGCTGTCGGGGATGGCATGATCAAGGACACCGCCGCGTTCCAGAAGGCGCTGGATGCCTGTGCCGCGGCGAATGGCGGGGAAGTGGTGGTGCCGGCTGGAAATTATCTCATCGGTAGCATCGAATTGAAGTCCGACACTGTTTTGCGGCTGGAAAAGGACGCCCATCTGATTGGCAGTCCCGACTTGGACGATTATCCGGTGATCAAGATCCGCTGGGAAGGTCATTGGATTGACGGTCATCGGGCGTTAATTTTTGCCCGGAATGCCGGCCATTTCGGCATTGTCGGATCGGGGAAATATCCGCCAATCCCGCGCTGAGCGGACGAGAAATGCCCCGACGACCCGTCCTCATCGAGCCGATAAATTGCATTGATGTCCGGCTGGAAGGCTTTGCCACCGAGCACAAGAGAATGTGGTCCATCCATCCCATTTACTGCGTCAATGTCACGGCCAAAAACCTCGTCATCCGCAGCACCGGCGGCAATGGCGACGGCATTGACGTGGACTCCTGCACCCACGTCCGCATCGAGGACTGCGACATCGCCACCGGCGACGACTGCATCGCCATCAAGTCCGGTCGGGGCATGGAAGGCTATCGTCTGGCGCGGCCAACCGAGGACGTCCTGATTTCCCGCTGCACGCTCAACGACAGCAATTTTGCGTGCATCGGCATCGGGAGTGAAACTTCCGGCGGCATCCGCAACGTGCGGATCGAACATTGCAAATTCACCCATGCCAAATCCTTCGCCATTTACATCAAGAGCAACTCTGGACGCGGCGCGTTCATTGAGGACATCTCCGCGCGGGATATGGACGTAGCCACAGCTCCCGGCGGTTTCCTCCGCATCAATCTAAACGACAGCGGCATCAAGGACGCCGAGCCAGTGACCGGTGACGAAGGCATTCCTTCTGCAAAAAACTTCAGTTTCAAGGACGTCAATTGAGTTTCTTGAGCAAGGGTTGGATCCAAGCCCGCGCCGCCGCTTCAGCCTGCGGGTGCAGCGCGTGGGCCACGGCCCACAGGTGCTGGCTGGCGTGATAGTAGTCCAGCCGCTGGTGGGCC
>Ga0182027_10014007_pt1 | contig 11129 bp, 9 predicted proteins | sample 712E1DmetaG_FD_121300 | JGI IMG/M metagenome (GOLD analysis project Ga0182027, IMG submission 121300) | Permafrost microbial communities from Stordalen Mire, Sweden - 712E1D metaG (Illumina Assembly) | ecosystem: Environmental > Terrestrial > Soil > Wetlands > Permafrost | place: Sweden...
CAGCAGGGAAAGGCCAAGTAACGCATCGGAAAATGGCGGCAGATGGAATGGTTTATTATCGAGATTTAAAAAGGTAAATAAAAATAAAAGTATAGCTAATTATGATTCTTTTCCTTCCGGTCATACGGCAACTGCTTTCGCAGCAGCTTCTACTTTAAGTTATTTTTATCCTAATGGCGCAGTTCCGTATATTTCTTATTCATTGGCTACTGCTGTCGCAATATCAAGAGTAATGGAAGAAACGCATTGGGTAAGCGATTGTGTGCTCGGAGCAGGAATCGGATATCTTTCTACAATGCTGATTGTTAAATGGAATGATTTTTCGTCGAATATGTCCGTAGGCATTGTGCCTGTTAATAACGGACTGGCACTAAATATAGGATATAAATTTTAGAAGTTTCTAAAATATAATTTAGCCGATGACAAGAAATGTAGTTCAAATCTAATCATACCTGCTTAAGGCAAAGCTCAATTATCAATCCGAGAACTAACATTAATTCAGAAACATTAACAATCGAAAGAGTTAGAAGGAGATTGAATACGTTTGTAGGGATGGGTCTGTGACCCATTCGTAAAACTATTGTGGGGACCACAAAGCTTGTAAGTCCCTAAATATAAATAAATTACATTAGCTTTAATTTCATGAAAGATAAATTTGGATATGATATTGAGAGTAATGAATCTGTTTATAATGAAAAATCAAGATCGGCGGAATGGTCACAGACCATTCCCTACGAACAAAATTAATAATATTCGAACAAACTTATGATCCCCGCCAACTTAACAAGTGGTCAGGTGTGACCAGCAATAATTTCAATCGTGAATCATTTCTTAATTTCTCTTCCTCCAAGCTGCTCAATTATTGCTTTAGCCAAAGAACTTTCATTCGCCGAATTGTTATTTACTGCGCTTTTATCCGAACCGGCATCACTTTTAGAATTATTATTTGATAGATCATGATTTGCGGAATTCTTATTTATGTAATTATAGTTTTTAAGATTACCATACTGACCTTTTTCTTTCTCCTCTTTGACCGGTATACTCTGTGCTATATTTGTCTTTTTCTTTGAGCCTTTTTTGCTTTGTGTAACATCAAGTTCTATTTTTTTACCGAACACTTCTTTTGTCTTTTTATCCAGATAAGGTTTTTGTTCGCTTATTATATCGCCGTCTTCGAGATGTTCTACTTCGAGTTGTATTTTATTGTTGTTGAAATCAACCGGGTTGGAATTCAAAAGTACAGAAGCGAAGGAAAATTTATCTGTTTTTACCTGTTCAATAAAATTATTCCACTTTGAAATTACTTCGCTAAAATCGGCAGTTGGGCTTAAAGTAGGGGTCACAAATGATTTTATGTCCGGAACAACTATCTCACCTTTGTTAATTGCCCTTACATTTGAAATAGGAGCGTTAATTTGTTTTGATGAATTGAATCCCGGTGAACTGTCAAAATCCGTTTTTGATTTAGGGGTTGAATAAGAATTTCCCAATTTGTCCAGAACTTCTGAAATTGTAGCTGATTTTTCCAATCCAATTAAATGGCAAAGTGAAATTTCTATTTTCAATTTTGGATTTGAAGAATATTTTAATTCATTTTGCAGTTTATTCAAATACGCAAGTAATCTCAGCATGTCGCCTTCAGAGAACTTGTCCTTATACGCTAGGTATTTTTGCTTATAAAATTCAGCTTCCTCAATAAGGTCACAGTTTTTACAAATAATAACTGTCATTATATTTCTGAAATGTTCATTCAGACCATTTACAAAATCTGTAAAATTCCATCCGTTCTCATAAAGCTTTTTAGAGACTTCAAAAGCCGCGCTGAAGTTTTTGTCCAGTATTGCCTGTGAAACAGCAAAATAAATTTCTTCATCAATAAGATTGAGCATTTTTGCAATTTCATCAGCATTAACGTTACCTCCGGTAAAAGAAATTACCTGATCGAAAAGACTTTGTGCATCACGGAGTGCGCCGTCTGCTTTCTTTGCGATAAACGTGAGCGACAAATCGTCAATTTGAATTCCTTCCGCATCGGCGATTTCTTTAAGAAGCTTTTTAATTACGCTCATTTCAATTCTTCTGAAATCGAATCTCTGACAGCGTGAAATAATTGTTGATGGGACTTTATGAATGTCGGTAGTAGCAAATATAAAAACTACATGTTCCGGAGGTTCTTCCAAAGTTTTAAGAAGCGCATTAAATGATTCTGTTGTGAGCATGTGCACTTCATCAATAATATAGATTTTATATTTTCCGCTTGTGGGAGCGTATTTAACCGATTCGCGCAGCGTTCTAATTTCATCAATTCTTCTATTGGAAGCTCCGTCAATTTCAATTATATCAAGAGATTGAGCGCTGGCCGATGAAAGGCACTTTTCACATTTATTGCATGGTTCTCCATTAACCGAATTTGTGCAATTCAATACTTTAGCGAGAATGCGCGCAGTAGTTGTTTTTCCGCAGCCGCGCGGTCCCGCGAATAAAAATGCATGGGCAATCCGATTATTAATTATGGCATTTTGAAGAGTTGTAGTTATATGTTCCTGTCCAACAACATCTTTGAATGTCTGAGGGCGCCATTTGCGTGCTGTAACTAAATAATTCATCTGTGCCTTCGAAAATTTTATAAGTCAATAGACTAATTTAAGAACTGAAAACCATTGTTATTTCAAAATAATTGTCACAAAATCAAAATTCAACTTAGTAGTAAGTGCGTTGCATAATTTCTCAAGATAAATTTGATCTGTATTATCAAATGCCGCTAATTCGTAGCTATCCAAATCAAGTACTCCGAATATAATATTATCCTTTATTAGCGGTACAACAATTTCAGATCTTGACCCGCCATCACAAGCAATATGATCCGGGAAAGTATCTACATCTTCTACAATGATTGTTTTTTTCTGAAGCGCAGCGTTTCCGCATACTCCTTTTCCCATACCAATAACTGTGCAAGCGGTTTTACCTTGAAAAGGACCGAGGAAAAGATTTTCATCTTTCAGAAGATAAAATCCAACCCAACTGATTTTATTAAATGCTTCTTTTAATGCGGCTGAAACATTCGAAAGGTTTGAAATCAATGGATCCGCCGGATTTAACAACGAATCGATCTGCGGGAGTAACTCCTGATAAAGATCTTTTCCAGAAAGATTTTTATTAATAGTTATTGTTTCAAACATCTATTTTTTCTTTCGTTTAACCGGTTTCGATGTTTTGCCAATAGTTTTGTCAAACGCATATGGTACAGCTTCCAATATTGTCGAAATAGGGATGATTTTTAATCCCTCCGTCACTTCCGGTTTTATTTCATTAAGATCTTTTTCATTATCCTTTGGAATCAGAACTATTTTCATCCCGCTTCTTCTGGCAGCAAGGAGTTTTTCATTCAGACCGCCGATTGCCAGTATCTTCCCGCGTAATGTAATTTCACCTGTCATAGCAACATCGTTACGCGCGGGTTTACCGCTAAGAGCTGAATACATCGCTAATGCAAGTGTGATTCCGGCGCTTGGCCCGTCTTTTGGAATTGCTCCTTCCGGTAGATGTATATGAATTTCTTTTCCTTTCGCAAACTGCGGATCAAGACCGAATGATTTAGCATTTGATCTCAAATAACTCAATGCTGCCTGTGCCGATTCTTTCATTACATTTCCGATTTGTCCCGTAATAGTAAGTTTTTCCGCGCCGATCATTACAGTAGAGTCAACCTGAAGAATTTCACCGCCTACGCTCGTCCATGCTAAACCTGTAACGCTTCCGATTCGTAATTCCTTATCGGCTTTTTGCTGTCTGAATTTCGGTACGCCAAGAAATTCTTCTACAAGTTCATTATTAATTTCAAATGTCTTTTTGGTTTTTGTTTTTCCGTTTTGCGAATTCGAGCTGACTATTTCACGGGCAGTCTTTCTTAATACGGAGGCAATTTCTCTTTCGAGATTTCTAACGCCTGCCTCGCGTGTATATTCCATTATGATTTTTGTTATTGCCTCGTCCTTAAAATCAACTTTGAATTTATCGAGGCCGTGTGCTGTAATCTGTTTTGGAATAATATGCCGTTTTGCAATCTGAAGCTTTTCATGTTCAAGGTATCCCGGCAGTTCAATAATTTCCATTCTATCCTGAAGAGGTAGGGGAATATTATAACGCACATTTGCAGTTGTGATAAACATTACATGCGATAAATCATAATCAATATCCAGGTAATGGTCGTTGAATGTATGGTTTTGTTCGGGATCAAGAACTTCAAGCATTGCAGATGAAGGGTCGCCTCTGAAATCCATACTCATCTTATCAATTTCATCCAGCAGCATAACAGGGTTGACAGTTTTAGCTCGTTTCATCGACTGTACAATTTTCCCGGGCATTGAACCAATGTAAGTTCTTCTATGACCGCGAATCTCAGCTTCATCGCGTACACCTCCTAAAGAAATTCGAACGAAATTTCTTCCTACTGCCCTTGCAATTGATTTACCAAGTGATGTTTTACCGACTCCGGGAGGTCCTACAAAACATAATATCTGACCTTTCATATTTTTAACAAGATTTAGTACGGCAATATTTTCAACAATTCTTTCTTTTGGTTTATCTAGTCCGAAATGATCTTCATCCAGAATCTTGCGTACGTTTTTAATATCCAGATTGTCTTTGGTTTTTTTATGCCACGGAACGTCACAAAGCCAGTCAAGATAATTTCGAATAACAGTTGATTCGGGAGAACTTGGAGGTGTTTTTTTGAGTTTGTTATATTCTTCAACAGCTTTTTCATAAATCGATTTAGGCATTTTAGATTTATCAATGCGTTCTTTCAATTTAACAAATTCAGGAGTTATATCATCATCTTCGCCTAGTTCATCCTGTAGTATTCTTATCTGTTCCTGTATGATAAATTTGCGCTGTGTCTTTGCGATATTTTCCTGTACTTTACCCTCAATTTCTTTCTCTATTTTAAGTATTTCTATTTCGGAATTCAGAAGACGAATGACTTCATACAATTGTTCTCTTAAAGAATATTTCTGCAGGACTTTCTGCTTAACTTCTATAAGCTGGTTAATATTTGCGGCTACATAGAACAATTTCCTGTCGGCTTCGGCAATATTTTCAAATGCGGTTAATGCTTCGGGGGGGATTGATTTATTAATTCTTACATATTCCTTGAATAAACTGGCCATTTGTCTTAACAGGGCATTCATCTCGCGCTTATCTTCATCCTTAGGAGTAATGATTTCTATTTCTGCCTCATAAAAAGTAGCACGGTTGGTATATGAAATTATTCTGCCCTGGATAACGCCGTCAACAAGAATTTTGAGCAGACCATTAGGAAGTTTAAGGATTTGGATAATTTTGGCGATTGTTCCGTCTGTATAAATATCTTCTTTAGTTGGTTCTTCAACATTAGATCTTTTCTGCGCTGCAAGAAAAATAAATTTCGATCCGTCAAGGGCGAAATTTGCAGCGCGAATTGATTGTTCTCGTCCAACCAGCACCGGGAAAATCATATATGGGAATATTACATTATCTCTTAAAGGTAACACGGGAAGAATACCCGGTATATTTTCTATTAAAGTATAATCACTGCTCGATTTCTTATTTATTTCACCCATTAGAAAATATGACTCCATATTAATTTAATTATATACAAAATATACCAATTTATTGACCATGATTCACCTGATTTAAGGATTTACTTGATTTTTCTATTTTTAGTAGTATCATGTTTCGTTTGCCAGCCTAGCTTAACAGCTGAATCAAGGTGAGCTATTAGTCTGTGTTTAATCATGTCTCAAACACAGGCTAAAAGCCCAATTCTGTCAGGTTTAGACAACAATTAATTTTGATGATATTGTAAAATATTAATTCTTGTTCTAACAATAAAACAAGAATTCTCCCCTTTTTTTCAAAGGGGAGAATTTTATTTTAATTAATAGCTGATAATAGTTAAGATCACTAAAATGATGAATAAAGGTAATGGCCTTTATTGGTTCCTTAACCTGACAGTATTGGACTAATATCCAGTGCTAATGCAATCCTATTCACTGTATACTTTATTTCTCATATTACAATCTTATTTTTATTTTAGTTCTAATACAGACTTATAATTCTTTACCAACAACGCAATGACAGAAACTAATTTTCAGCGGATCTATTCTATTAGTCACATTTTTTTTATAGGACTATTTCTTATTTTAAATAATCAAAACGGAGGTTAATGCTTATGGATCCTGTTTTATTAGCCCGTTTTCAATTTGCAATGACTATCGGGTTTCACTTCCTTTTTCCGCCGCTTACAATCGGCCTTTCATGGATGCTTGTTATAATTGAATTGCTTGGCTGGAAAAAGAAAAGCGGAATTTATGTTGCTATCGGGAAGTTTTTTGGAAAGATACTTGGTTTGATATTTGCAATAGGTGTTGCTACAGGAATTGTAATGGAATTTCAATTCGGAACAAACTGGGCAGAATATTCAAAATTTGTAGGTGATATTTTCGGAGCGCCGCTTGCCGCCGAAGGTATATTCGCGTTTTTCCTTGAATCCACATTTCTCGGTCTCTATTTATTCGGGAGGGAAAGAGTATCTAAAAATGTTCACTGGTTTTCAATATTCATGGTCGCAACAGGCGCAACAATTTCCGCATTCTGGATCATAGTAGCAAATTCATGGCAGCAAACTCCGGCAGGATTTATAATCCGCTCAGGTAGAGCAGAACTTACCGATTTCTGGACTGCTGTTTTCAATCCCTCAACTATTATCAGATTCTTGCACACAACCGACGCTTCATTGATTTCAGGTGCTTTTTTTATGGCAGGTATTGCCGCTTATCTTGTTCTTAAAGGGAAAGAACTTGAGATATCAAAGAAAGCATTAACCTTCGCGGTTATATTTGGTCTTGTTGTTTCTCTTCTCGAAGTTTTTCCAATTGGTCATGAACATGGAAGACAGGTAGCTCAGACTCAGCCTGAAAAGTTCGCAGCAATTATGGGGCTCTATACTTCTCAAAATGAAGCTCCTCTTGCATTATTTGCAGTCCCCTTTGATCACCCGCCTGAATTGAAAGCACATGTTATGATTCCCGGACTACTAAGCTGGCTGGCATTCGGTGATATACACGCTCGAATAAAAGGATTAAATGAATTTCCAAAAGAGGAAATTCCGCCACTGTTTTTAACATTTGTATCTTATCATAATATGGTAATTCTCGGGGTGTATTTTATTTTTATAACAGCTTTTGCCTCATATAAAATTTATAAGAAGACAATTTGGGAAAACATGAAATTACTGAAAATAATTTTATGGTCTATCCCGCTTCCATTAATAGCATGCCAGCTTGGCTGGATAGCCGCGGAAGTCGGCCGGCAGCCATGGATAGTTTATCATTTAATGAAAACCAAAGACGCCGTTTCATTTACAGTTGGATGGGGTGATATTTTCTTTTCAATTATTTTATTTGGAATAATATATTTACTTCTTGGTTGGGTTTTTATCAGACTTCTGGTTAATAAAGTCATTCACGGACCGGAGCCGGTTTCAATTAAGGAGGTGCAGTTATGATTAATCTAAATATTGTATGGTTTCTACTCATTGGAGTACTGATTATCGGATATGCGATTCTTGACGGATTTGATCTTGGAGTCGGCATTATCCATTTATTCACACAAGATGAAAATGAAAAACGTGTAAATATTAATTCTATAGGACCGATTTGGGATGGAAATGAAGTATGGCTTCTTACCGGAGGCGGGGCTTTATTTGCCGCATTCCCGATTGTTTACGCTACCGTGTTCAGTGGATTTTATCTTGCATTTATGCTGTTGTTAACAGCACTGATTTTCCGTGCAGTTTCATTTGAATTCAGAAAATATTCCGAAACAGTTAAAGAAAAGAAAAGGTGGGATCTGGCATTCGGACTTGGAAGTTTTGTGCCGGCTTTATTATTCGGAGTGGCGATAGGGAATATACTTCGCGGACTTCCGGTAGAACTCAAAGATGAAAAAGTAGTTTCTTCAATTTCATTCTTAGGACTGCTAAATCCTTATGCATTGCTGATAGGAGTTTTGAGTGTTCTACTTTTTACAATGCACGGCGCGATTTATTTGTCAATGAAAAGTTCCGGTAGACAACGCGACAGAATGATTTCATTGATTAATAATACCTGGATTGCCTTTGTTGTGCTATACTGCATAGCAACAATTGCTACTTTTTTTGTAGGACCATATTTATTCAAGAATATGCTCGACAATTTGCTTTTTTGGTTTATGTTCATTTTGTTATTTATCACTATAATATTCATCCCGGTAGCTGCCAGGATGAAGAAATTCGGATTAGCATTTATTTCATCTTCAGTAATGATTGCTATGATGATCGGATTAGCAGCATTAAGCTTATTCCCCCGGCTTGTTCCTTCAAGTATTAATTTGCAAAACAGTTTAACAATTTACAATGCATCATCATCACCAAGAACATTAATAACAATGTTATACATTGCATTAATTGGAATGCCTATTGTTATCGGGTATACAATTTTTATTTACAGAGTATTTAGGGGGAATGTTTTGATAACAAATGACAGCTACTGATAGTGACTAGTGAAGAGTAACTAGTGACGAGTAACGAGTAACAAGTGAAAAGTAACGAGTAATAAGGCAGTAGCTGACAAGATTATGAAGTTTATTGAAATGCGGGAGCCTTGTTATGTAGATTAGTTTCTTAGAAGTAATATAATATTTCCATTAAAAACGGAGAATTTATGAAATCAACTAGAGATGTATTAATTCAAACTAATAAAATGGATTTCGCCGTAAATTTCTATGAGAATATACTTGGCTTCAAAGTCTTTGAGCGGAGTGAAAAATTGATTGGTCTGGAAACAGGTTCATTCCGTCTTTTCCTTGAAAAAGGGAAACCATTAGGACCGGTGTTTGAAATAATTGTACCGGATCTTAAAGAAGTCAAACAGAAACTAATTAACGAGGGTTGTCGTGTTGAATTAGAAGATCCAAAGGTACCATGTTGTTTTATATGTGACCCGTTTGGACTTATATTTAATTTGGCGGAAGAACATCATTAATAATATAAATAAATTTCTAAATTGCTTTTGAATAAACCTATGGAGAACAAATATGGATTTCCCCCAATTCATTTCATTTACAATTACGAATTCATGTAATCTTAGATGCAAAATGTGCGGTCAGTGGAGTGAAGAAGGATATATTAAAAATAATGTAATAAATTCAAGTTCACATATGGAATTAACCGATTGGAAAAGACTCGTTGATGAAGCTGCTCAAAACAATATCAGGGTTATTATCATAAGAGGAGGCGAACCGTTTCTTTTTCCGGGGATTATTGAACTTCTGGAACATATTAAAAGCAAAGGAATTTTTATTTCAATTGATACAAACGGAACATTACTTAATAAGTTTGCCGCTGATTTGGTGCGAATCGGAAATATGCATATAACATTTTCTGTTGACGGAACCGAAGAAATTCATGATAATGTGAGAGGAGTAAAAGGCAGTTTTAATAAAACAAAAGAGAACATCGCTTTATTAAACAGTATAGAAAAAGCGACGAACAGAAAAATAAGTAAAAGCATTTGTTTCACGATAAGCAAAGATTCATATAAAGCATTGGGAGAAATGGCTGAAGTTGTCAGGGATATGGGAATAACTTCATTAAATATTGTGCCTTATTATTTTGTTTCAAGTGAGGCTGGTAAAATATATGAAGATGAACTTGAGCAGAATTTCAATAGCAATGCTTTTTCATGGAAAGGATTCCATCATGATACTTCCGGAATTGATTTCGATATATTTAAGGAAGAACATACAAAATATCTAGCTGCTCTAAATGGTATCGTGGATTACCCATATATGCCTATATCTGACGATGAATACCAATTATGGTTTAACGATTCATTTACACCGGTTGGATCTTTGAAATGTGAGAACATTGAAAACCTGATAGATATTCAACCTAACGGCGATGCTGATTTTTGTGTCGACTTTCCTGATTATTCATTTGGCAATGTAAAAAATTCAACAATAAAAGAAATCTGGGATAGTTCGGGAGCAGCCAAATTTAGAAATTACAGAAGAGAAAAACCTTTAGCTGTATGTTATCGCTGTGGGGCTAAATACATGTCGGAAATTAGAGAATAAATATACACGCAGAACAAAACTGTTATGCACTGGTATAATTTTTTACCAATCAAAGTTGTTAGGTGAAACAAAAATAAATCATATCACATTTAATAAGGAATAAGATATGCGTAACATTATTTCTATTCTTATGTTTGCCGCACTTATAGTGCTGCCCGTTATATCTGCTTCGGCCCAGGAGAAAAAACCAGTTGATCCTCCCAATCCGGCGCCAAGTCCCTCTCAGGAATTATTGTGGGCGTGGGGAAGTGTCGGAGGAAAGCTGATTGCAATGGCTGAGGATTTTCCGGAAGATAAATACAATTTCAAGGCCCAAAAGGATGAGCGGACGTTCGGGGAGAATCTTCTGCATGTCGCGTCAGGTTACTATCGCATGATCAATGCCATCAAAGGATCACCGCAAGTATATACAGAAAATGATGATTCCTTACGTAAGATGTTTCCGGCGAAATCAGACATAGTGAAATTCCTGAAGCAGTCGGTTTCCGATGGAACGGATCTGATAAAAGCACAAGGGGACAGCGGGATTGACGCGTGAGTTTAAATACCCATGGGGTAATTTAATGGTTCATGGCTGGTTCGGCTGGACTGGCATTCTTGAGCATGCCGGCGAACACTACGGACAATTGGTAGTGTATTACCGTGTAAACGGAATGATTCCGCCCGAATCACGACCGAAAAAGTAACTGAAAAAGGAAAATCTTTCGCGAAGCTGCAACTCCGTTGGTCGGTTTTTTTCATAAGGAGAAACATGTCAATCTATGTAATGCAATGAATAGATATGTATGCCTATAATCGTTATCGACATTATTTGACATACTTATTTATTATCGATATATTAAGGCGTAAAACATTTTGGAGAAATATATGACAACGGTAAAAATATCACCCAAATATCAAGTTGTAATACCAAAGGAAATTCGTAATAAATTAAAATTAAAACCCGGTCAAATAATGCAAATATTCCAATTTGG
>Ga0182027_10014009_pt1 | contig 11129 bp, 8 predicted proteins | sample 712E1DmetaG_FD_121300 | JGI IMG/M metagenome (GOLD analysis project Ga0182027, IMG submission 121300) | Permafrost microbial communities from Stordalen Mire, Sweden - 712E1D metaG (Illumina Assembly) | ecosystem: Environmental > Terrestrial > Soil > Wetlands > Permafrost | place: Sweden...
TATAAAAAGCAACAACTATAGCAAAAATAAAATATATGAAATAAAGCCAAAAAGAAATGCTTAAAGGACTCATATTTAATCTGTAAACCGATACTTAATCAAATACCACAATGCTTTTGTTCCATCCCTAACAGTATTTAGCTTCTTGCCCTCATCATATCCTCGAGGCGTTGCTACAATAGGAACCTCTTTTATTTTATAACCCAACTTTAATAACTTAGAGGTTATTTCCGGCTCGAACTCAAAACCTCTGGCTTTTATTTTCATTTTTTCTACCGCAACTTTAGGGAATAATTTATAGCAAGTCTCCATGTCCGTAAGCCATTGACCATAAAGAATACTCGTCACCAAACTTAAAAACCGATTCCCAAAGTAATGAAGAATAAATAAATGTTTTTTTTCTTCTTTGTCCAAATGAGGCATTCTATTTAATCTAGTTCCATAAATAACAGAGTTCTTGCTGGAGATTTGAGCCGTTAAATTTTTAATTGACCGAGGGTCATATTCCAAATCGGCATCCTGAATAATTATATAGTCACCTTTTGCTTCCTTAATTCCTGTTTTAACCGCTGCACCTTTCCCTTTATTCTGTTTATGAAAAATAATTTTAATTTTTTTTACTGTCTTTAGCTTTGCTCTTGTGGAATCAGTGGAACCGTCGTCAACAACAATAACCTCTTTTATTACTTTCGGAATCGATATTTCTTCAAGTCTTTTAAGAATTTCCAGAATTGTTTTTTCTTCGTTATATACAGGAACTATGATTGATAATTTCATTCGGCGTAGTCTTTAAAAACTTCTTCGTCTTTTTTAACAAAGAGTTTCTTATAACTAAGACTAGATTTTATTATTTTTGGCAGAAGAATTAAAGCCTCAAAAAAACCTAAGTAAAAAGCAAGATCATAATCAACTAAGGCTTTGCTAAAATGATAAGGCAGCCAGGCAATATGAGTTATCCGAAAGGATGCGCCGGTGATATTTTCCCAGACAAAAATAAACTGATTTCGGTAGGCAATTGTCTTTATTTTAAATTTAGAATATTTACTTTTAATGATTCCCTTTTCATGTTCATGCACAACCACACTTTTTGGCTCAAACAAAACTTTGTAATCTGATTTTAAAGCTCTATAAGATAAATCGATATCTTCCCAGTAGAATGGCGCATAAAGCTCATTTAGTCCTCCCAGCTTATCCCAGATAGATTTTCGAAATGCGCTGCTGCCACCGCTTGCCCACAAAGTATTGGTCTTATCGACTTCGCCTCTTCTGTGCATTAGCAATCCTCTTTTCCATTTACCTAAACCGCGTCCCCGCAAAACTATTCCGTTGTCTTCAATGCTTCTATCTAAGCATCCAACGGCAAAGACTTTTTCATCTGTAAAATGTTTAAGTAAAGGCTCTAAAAAGTCGTCCTCCGGATAAACATCCGTATTTAAAAGAATTATTATTTCTCCGGTTGCGCCTTGAACCCCTTTATTAACCGTTGGCGCAAATCCTAAGTTTTTTTTGTTAACCAGAAACTTAACGTTTTGATGCGTTTTAGAAAATTCATCCAAAAAATTTAGGCTACCATCTTTTGAGCCGTCATCCACGACGATTATTTCCACCCTGCCTAATTTATAGTTACTGACTTGTTTATAAACTTTTGGCAAGTTTTCCTTAAGTAAATTTTCTCCGTTATAATTTGGAATGACAATGCTTATGTCCATATTTAGAATAGTTTATCGTAAAACACGATTGTATGTTTACCTTCAGGGGTTATTATCCCTCTAAAATTGTAATCAGTCAGATAAATCGGCGTTTCTTTTCCGTCGATGGTAGCATGCCAAGTCGGATAGAAGCTATCGGTTAGAACCAAAAAGCCAACGCCTGGATTATTAGTATTAATCACGACTTTATTATCTTCGTAACTTACAATCTTTGCATCTCCCAGATCCCAATTCGCTTTAAATAAATTCTTCTTTTGCACATTTTCTACCACGGCTCTTTTGTCTAAGGGATAATTTAAATCAAACATGGCATCAATTGCTTGCTGTTTTGAATCTACCAGCAAAGTTGTGTTAATAAAAAATGCTCTGGGCATTGCCATTGAATTTTCGTAGACTTTAACTTGCCCGTCATTAAAGACTTCAGTCAATTTTGAATTTTTAATCTCCTCTAAACTTAACACATACTTTACGCCCAACAAATCGGTCGTTCGAGAGAGCGAATCTTGCGGCGTGATAATGCGGTTAAAACCAAAAGGTGTAGTAATATCCGGTTTATTTCTTCCGGAAGCTGCCATTAGCTCACCAAATCTTTGTAAATATAACGGATCGTATCCATCCAATGTTTGCAGTTTATACATAATAGAAAAGTTAGGTGGTAAAATTTTGGAATCGGTTTCCATTATCCGAAAAGTCCCGGGTTGATTTTGCAAAAAGGCGGTTATGGAAGTTGACGGAAAAAGATAGTTCTGATTAGTAAACGGTTCAAATTTCCAACCGAAACGGAAAAGGTCAACAACTGTAATTAAAATTAATGCTCCAATTAATGCAATTGTCAGTTGCTTGCGTGTATTCAAAATTATCATTAATAATATAATCGAGGCTACGATAAATAGTATTGTTGGGAAAATTAAATTTTGTTTAGCAACCGCTAAATCACTCCCTAATAAAATGTTTTCATGCAAGAAAAGCACAAAAGCCCAAAGTCCGGCAAACATAACTCCAATAGAACCCACGATTATGCTCATCCACTTTTTGTTTTTACTGTTAACTAAATAATCTAGGCCAAAAGCTGCCAAAACACTTAAAGAAAAATCAATTATAAATAATAATCGCGTTGGTTGGGCAGTTGATAAAAATGGAATATCTAACTTAAAGGGAATTTTGGCAAAAATTGTCGGCAAAGCAAAAATTAAAGACAAAAATAAAGCTGAACCAAAAAACAAAACATTCTTATCTCTTCTGAAGAATAAAGCATAAAGCGCCATTAGAAGTGGCACAATACCAATGTAACCAATAAATTCTCCGTAATTCCAGATACCATAATAATTAAGCGTCGCCGGATTGCCAAAAAAATCAGGAACTATGAATTGCACTAAATTCTGCCAAGGAATAAACCAACCTGGTTGTTGCCAACCGACCAAGTCAACATTTCTGGCTGAAAGACTAATAAATTGAAGTGTCGGCAAAAGTTGAGGCAAGGTTAAAATTAAAAATAATACAAAACAAACTAAAAATGTTATTAATGTTTTTAATTTTTTTGCATTTCGCAACCAACTGACGAAAAAATAAAAAGCAACAATTATTGTCAAATAGAAAAACGTTTGTAAGTGCCCCGCAAAAAATGCAGAAACAAAAGAAACTAACAAAACTAAGAACCAACCAATGATTTTACGATTGATGATTAGTGATTGATAATTAGTAATTTCAAATAGTTTATCTATTGCCAATAAAATTAATGGCAGCCAAAGTGCGGTGCTCAATATTGTTCCCCATTCCATCCAGGCAACCGAAAAGCCGCAAAAAGCAAACGAAATCGCGCCCAAAAGACCGGCAAATTTATTTAGCTTTAGGTTTTTAAGATATAAAAATAAAAATAGTCCTGCCAAAAGAGGCTGGGAAAAAATAAGTAGACTCCAAGCAACAGAAAATGGCAAAACAAAAAACAACAAATTTAGAGGATAAAATACACCTGATTGAAAATTAGCTAACAGTGGAGCTCCGGCAAAATTATAAGGATTCCAAAGTGGCAATTGTAATTTCTTTTCTGCAGAAACAACTAAACTTTTCCAGGGAATTTGTTGCCTAACCGGATCTGTAACTAGAAAATTTTTATAAGGCACGCCATTAGGATTAGTTTTAAAATATGCGTCCCTAAACGGATAATAAAGTCCTGTTATGGTATCTGCAGGAATCGGCAGTTGTCCTTGTAGCAGAAAGGCTTTAAAAAAAATAAGAACGATTAAAACAAAGGCAGCGATAAAAAGTATTTTAAATTTATTCATTATCTAAAAATCTCATCCAGCTTTTCACAAAATCTATCGGTTGAAAATTGGTTGGCTTTTAACTGTGCTTGCTTTGCAATTTTTATTATTAACGCTTCATCTTTAATTAAACTTGTCGTTTTATTTATTAATTCCTCCTCATTATTGAACAAAAATCCATCTTGAAAGTCTCGAATAATCTCTTTTTGTCCCCCCGCATTCATTACCACCGGAACAAGCCCATTAAGCATCGCTTCAACTGTTGTTATCCCAAAATGTTCTGCTCTTTCCGGGTGAGTTTTTAAATCTTCACCAAGTCCGGAAGCATGCCAGTAAACTTTTGCCTGACTGTAAAATTTATTTAATTCATCAAGAGAAACATTTTCAAAAATTTTAATTGGATAGCCTACGGCTTGTTTTTTTAGTTTCTCAACCAATTCTTTATCTCTATCTAAAAAGCTAACGACCAATACCATTTCCCAATCTTTTGTGCCACTATCAATAATTTGCTTAAAAGCATTTATTAATAAATCCTGTTTTTTAAATAAACCACCATCCGGCAAACTAGAAAGCCTGCCGACATTAAGAATTTGATTCTGCTTATTTTTAAATTCAACTTTCGGAAAATTATTTTTAAAATAGGTCGGCGGATACAATATTTCGCTGTCAACATTAAACTTAGTATCAATAAACGCTTTCGTAAAATACGAATTGCAGATAATTTTTTTTATTCTTCTCTTTTTAAATTGATTAAAAAAACTTTTGCCATTAACCCACTCCACCGGAAATTGAAAATGCACATACAATTTTGAACCACTTAACGGCAGACTTCCATCGCTTAAGAAAAATATAATGTCATACTTTTTACTGCTTAAATATTTTTTATAGAGAGGCACTTTGGCGGAAAAAATATTATTAACTATTTTTGTTTTCGATAAATCAAGATTGAATCTTTTGGCGGCATCTTGAACAACATCTTGCTGATCCCAAAAAATAGAGACATCATGCTTCTTAGATAAATACGAAGCTGCGGTAAGCATGTATTTTTCTCCTCCTCCTAAAGCATCTAAATAAGGATCGAAGATACCGATTCTCATACTCTTATTCTAGCAAGTTTTAGTCCCTGTTGCATTCACTGGCTGATAAAAGCTATAATTTAAGCAATGAATTTAACTAATGTCATCGGACAAAATCAAATTTGGATATTTTTTGTATTATATCTTTGGTCACTACTTTGGAAAGGATTGGCTCTTTGGAGAGCCGCTAATCTTAAACAAAGAAATTGGTTTGTGGGAATTTTGGTTTTAAATACCGCCGGAATCTTGGAAATCGTTTATCTCTTCTTCTTTGCAACCAAAAAACTAAAAATTGATGAAATTAAATCTTGGTTTTCAAGATTCTACTCCCCGAAGAAAATAAAATAGCGAATAATCCCAATACTGCCGCTAGAACACCCAGATTAAAACTTATTGGATTATAAACAAACTCTATTTGGTGTTTTCCTTGAGGGATATCTATAGCTCGAAAAGTGAAATCAGCCCGATAAATTGGCGTCTTTTGACCATCTACATAAGCTTCCCATCCGGGATAAAAAGTATCGGAAAGGAATAACAAATTATTACCGCTGGAATTAGTTTCGATTGTAATTCTATTTGCAGAATAGCTATTAATATCAACTTTGCCTTGCCCACTTAAACTAATCTTTGGATCTTGTTCCAAAACTATTGTTTTCTTCAAATCAAAACTTGGACTAAACATTGTATCTAAGATTTTTTGAGGATTATTTACTACAACATATTTACTAACCATAAACGCTCTTGGATATGCATTTGTATTTTGAAAAATTTGATAAACACCATCATTATAAATAGTTGGAAATGTTCCAATAGGATATGTCCAAAAAGGAAAATTCCAAACAGAGTGTCCATCAGCAACTTTATTGATGACATATTTTACTCCCAATAAATTAATTGCTTGCTTGGTATCTAAACCGTTTTTAGGAAGTGCAACAACAGACCTAGCAGGCTGCGTAAGCTCTCCTGTGCTTAACGACGCAACAAACTCTCCATACCTTTGTATATAAACAGCGTCATAACCTTCAAGCGATGGTAATTGATAATAAATTGTTCCTTCTCCACCAATACCACTAATCACTCTATCAGCTGAAGAAATTTTATTTAACTCTTGAGCAATTGGAATTGTCGGATACATTAAACTTCTTGCATCAAACGGCATCCACTTAGTGGAAAATCTTAATAAATCAAAAGCGACAATCAAAATTACAAGGATTGGAACGATTTTGATTAGAACTTCTTTTTTCAAATGAACTGCCAATAGTGAGAATGAAACCAAGACCCAAACTGCAAAAAATATTACAGTAGGAAGAACTAAGTTTTGTTTAGCAATTATAATTTTATCCAAAGGTAATCCTAGTTTTAAAATCACTACTGTCCAAAGAATTACAAAGATTGCAACAAATAAAGAAAGCCATAAGTAAATCGATTTAACATTTTTTTTCTTTAAATCTTCAATCAATTTTTCCATACCAAATCCTGCTAAAACGCAAATAGAAAAACTGAACAAAACAATTATTCTGCTCGCTGCGCTGGTTGATAGAACCGGGATTTTAAGAGCGATCAGTAAATCCAAAAATGGTGTTTGAAAAGATAAGAGAATTGCTGATATGGCAATTAGTCCAAAGAAAATAATCTCTTTTTTCCGGGTTTTAAAAATTGCGTAAAATCCTAGCATTAAAGGAATTAATCCAATGTAAGCATTCCATTCGGCATAATGGCCAAACCAATCATTTCTGGTTACTGGATTGCCTAAAAAATCAGGAGCAACGAAAGTCGACAAATAACCCCAAGGTATAACTTCTGCTTTTTCAAAAATTCCACTTCTTAAAGATTGCATATAGGCTTCAACCGAAGGCAACAGTTGAGGAAGAGATAGTAAGATACCAAAACCTGTATAAAGTATTAAGTATAAAGTATTACGTATATTTTTCGTCTGGAAAAATTTAAAGAATATATACGCCAAAACGAATAAGAAAAAATAAATGCTAATTTGGAAATGCCCACTGAAAAAAGACAGTGGCAAAGTAAAAGATAACAGCGTTAGATAACGAACCTTCTGTGTTTGGTAAAATTTTTCGATTGCCAGTAGCGCTAATGGTAAAAATAAAATTGCATAACCAAGCGTTGCATATGCCATCCAAGTGGTAATAAAACCACAGAACATAAAAGCAATTGCGCCAAGGACACTACCTTCATCGCCAATTTTTAAGGTTTTTAAATAAAGATACATAAAAATTCCGGCCAATAAAGGTTGCAATAATACCAATAAGCTCCAAGCGTCTATGAATGGCAGAATAAAAAATAGCAGATTGAAGGGTGAAAGAACGGCTGACTGGTAATTAGCCAGTTGTGGAGTTCCGGAAAAACTATAAGGATTCCATAACGGAATTTGTAAATTCTTAAAGGTATTTATAGTTAAAGTTTTCCATGGATAAATTTGGGTAATAACATCGGGCATAGCGTTATTTTTAACCGGCGAGGAAAATCCGGGATATGCATTCCAAGGCGAAAAGAAGTTAACTAGATATGTTGAAGAAAATGGAACCTTGTGTTGAATAAAATAAGGAGAAGAAAAAATAAACCAAATAACAAAAATTAGAATAATCGGCCAAAATCGTTTTAATAATTTCATGCTTTTTTATTTTTGACTTTATTCTGCAATTCCCACAATTTCGCGTAAGTTACAAACATGCTAAAAGATTGATACATACTTTCTACAATTCCCGTTGCTCCCGCTTTAAAACCACCCTGTTTAATGTATGAATCAAAGAAAGCCGTTAACATCACTCTTGGAAATCTCCACCAAGTCATTTGCGGATGCCCGCTGTTATAACGAAGCAGTGCCTCTTGCGTTGACCATTCGATGGTTTTATTCAGCATGCTCGCTAAATCACGGTGTGTAAAATGTAAAATAAAGCCTTCTTTAATCTCTGTTATTTCTCCCTCCACAATTGGACTTTCATGTAATTCTCCCTGCCATCCTTGCAATTTGATTTTTTGAAATAATCTTGGCATTTTCTCAATTTTCGGCCATTCGTGTTTTCCAAAATAGAAATTTTTTCGTCTGACAAGATATGCTGAAATTTTTGAACCGTTTTCAATATTTTTTTTGATTGCGGCTGTAAGATTTTCATCAACTCTTTCGTCCGCGTCTAAATACAAAGCCCAATTATTTTCCGCTTTGCTCAAACCAAAATTACGCAGCTGGGAAAAATCATTAGACTTTATTTCATAAACTTTTGCTCCAAGCTTTTCGGCAATGTCTTTAGTTCTATCTGAAGAACTATTATCAATAACAATAATTTCATCGCAAAAAGCAATACTTTTTAAAGCCTCCCCAATCATTGCTTCTTCATTTCGAGCGATAATAATTCCTGATAATTTATTCATGATAACTTCCTTTCCCAAATTTTCTCAAATAGAAATCTACAGCGCCTTTTTTTTGCCAGGGTCTGCCGGATAAAATATTTTTGCAGCTTTCTTTTGTGAGCGCAATTTTTGCTCGAAGAGAACAATAACTAAATCCGAATAATAATCTGTTTCTGGTAATGTAATAATCTTGAAGCGCCGAACCGGAGCCTCCGGCTGAACCGGCATTTAAGTGCCACATCAAAGCTTTCGGTTGATAGAAAATTTTGAAATTGTGAGCTTTTGCTCTTTGGCTTAAATCATTATCTTCATAGTAGAGAAAATACCGATCGTCAAAAAATCCGGCTTTTTCAAACACCTCTTTTTTAATCATTTCACAACAACCGCTGGCAAAATCTATTTCTTTAACGTTTTGATACTGACCCTTATCGACCTCATCAACACCAATGTGGGAAGCAATGACATTTTGCCAATCCATTTTTCCGCCGGCATACCAGATAACTTTACCTAGATCTTCAGACTGATATCTATCTTTATGAAACTCATGACCTTTAGCAAAATAAATTTTGGGCGAAATAATTCCACAATCTTTTTCATCAAATGTTTTAAGAAGCTCTACAATTAAATTTTTGTCCAAAAGGACATCATTGTTTAGAATGACAATATAATCTGCGCCATTTTCCAAACTATATTTAATTCCCAAATTCTGTCCGCCGGAAAATCCTAAATTTATTTCGCTTCTGATTATTTTTAAACTGAAGTTTTTATATTTTTCATCATCCGTGAACTTTTCCCTCGAAGCGTTATCAACCACAACTACATTTATCTCAGACTCTTGCTTTTCTACTTCTTCCAAACTTTGCAGACAGGCGTGAGTATCTTTATTACCGTTGTAATTTAAGATTGATACGAATATTTTCGTCATATAAACTCAGAGTTTTAACTCTAAATCTATTATATCATCATCGTGGCATTTCGGGTTTAAAAATAAAAACAGATGAAATATCGTTTATTTGAGATTAATCTTCCACGAAACCGGAGAAAGCTGGTTTTGGCTGAGGATCTTTATATCCTGGTTTTGGATAAAGTAATGGTAGTGCAACGACAGGAGCTCTATAATCCATTAGCTCATCTTTTGTAAGAGGGTCATTATTCAAATAAACATCTTGAACACTAAATCCATATGGCTCATTTGTTGTTGCAATTGTATAATATCTACCCCGTCTGCTACGAGTGCTTGTTAATATCCTAGGACTCTCGCCATTATCGTCATAAAACATTACTCTTCCTGTAAATTCTTGGTACGCTGCTAAAAATTCCATCATATCCTGTAAACCTGCCATATGGGTAACCGCCCCGGGGATATTTTTTGACATTACCCTACCATGCTGCCTTACAACCTCCTGTATTTTTTTAGGAGGTTGATTAAAAGTTTCGGGAAGAACTGGCTTCTCCAAATAAAATGCAACCTGTGTCACTGCCGCCGGTTTTGTATATTCGGGATCTCCCGGATACAAACCGGGTGCTAATTTTTCTACTCCTGCAAAACTGGAAAAATATTCAATAGTTCTACCTCTTAAGGGGAGTACTAATTGACCTGATGCCTCCAACACGCTTTGCGTATCTGGACTAAATCCTTTAGTTTCGCCATCCAGTTCTATTCTTCTTTCCGATGCAAGATATGCTGGGGCTCCCATGGCTTGTAGAACTCGGCCTTGTTCGGATAACGCCCTACCATAAGCTTCTAAGCCCGCATCGTGGGTATTTCTTCCGTATCTTTCAAGCTTTCTACCGAAACTAGGTAATTCCGATGACATAATTTATTGAGGCAGTTGATGGAAATTATAGGGTTGTTAGATTATGATGTCAAGAGTTAATTTTGTTAAATTCCACGGAGCTTATTGGAAACTTTTTGTAGATTTCGCTGAATTGGACTTTTAATACTTTCCAATTTTTCTTTTGATACCCAATATAGAATTTCTCTTCCTGCTCTTTTGAATTCCGTTTCGGTATCTTTAAGAAAATCCTCCTTATCATATTCTTTAAACCCTTGCTTCTCCCAAAGAAAAGCAAAAATTAAAAAATGATAAAAAGCCTGCATTAAAGCCAACACTAATCCATAAAAACCATCTTTATAACCTTTCCTGGCAAAAAACCAAGCCAGGAAATCATTTAGAGGAAAACGGATTACATCGAAATAAGAAAATTTATAGTCATTTCGCAAATATTCTTCGGCTTCATTTGGCGCATAAATAAGAATCTTTTTAACATATTGCTCTATCGAATCATAGTTATGATGAATAATATGTTCTTTAAGTTTTTCCGTCTCCCCTTCTATAAATAAGTCTTTATGGACAGCTTTGCTCTCATATCTTCCTTGCCCTCTCCTAAATAGTCTTAATTGATAATCCGGATACCAACCGGTATTCTCTTTTATCCATTTGCCAAACATCAAATTTTTTCTGGGAATCCAAAAGCCGTTTATGTTTGAGAGCATCGATGGCTTCGCATCTAAAATTTTCTTTGTTTCTCCCGCTAGTTCTTCTGAAACTTCTTCGTCGGCATCGATACTTAAAATCCAATCGCCGGTGGCTTTAGTAAACCCAAAGTTTTTCTGCAAATCAATCGCCGCCGGGTTATTTTTTTGCGTAAAAATTTTAGTTGTATATTTTTTGGCGATTTCTGCAGTTTTGTCGGTCGAGCCATTGTCCACA
>Ga0182027_10014010_pt1 | contig 11129 bp, 8 predicted proteins | sample 712E1DmetaG_FD_121300 | JGI IMG/M metagenome (GOLD analysis project Ga0182027, IMG submission 121300) | Permafrost microbial communities from Stordalen Mire, Sweden - 712E1D metaG (Illumina Assembly) | ecosystem: Environmental > Terrestrial > Soil > Wetlands > Permafrost | place: Sweden...
GCCGCCGCTATCCTGGGCCGAGCCAATCATGCCGTTCGATTTTGGAGTGAAGATTCTCGCAGTGGCACTGTCCGTGGCATGGGGCGCGTCCGAGCAGGCGTTCGCCCGACGAAATCGGCGTGCGGTTGGACCCACTAGCCACGAAGGTGACAAGGGGAGCTTTCACTGGATAAGCGCCTCAGTCGTTGTCGGGATGTCCATGGCCGGAGCATTTGGATTCTCCGGCGTGGGCGGGGTCATCAACGTCCACGTGTGGGAGTTGTTGGGCGCGGTCGTGCTAATCGCCGGAACAGCGATCCGTCTGCACGCCATCGCCGCGCTGGCGAAACACTTCACGTCACGGGTGACCATCCTCGCCGAGCACAAGCTCGTTCGCGGCGGTCTCTACCGATACGTGCGACATCCTTCGTATCTCGGACAGATATTGATTCTCGTCGGGATCGGGGCTCTCATGGCAAATGTCGTAGCACTGCTGGCGGCGCCGCTCATGACCACCGTCGCGCTGCTGTGGCGAATCCGGGTCGAGGAGCGTGCGATGGCCGAGCACTTCGGCGCTGCCTACGAGGAATACCGCAAAACTACTTGGCGACTGCTGCCGCTCGTTTGGTGAACGCCCTGGCCACAGCCTCCACGCCAGATCCATCGGCGGTACTTGGCTGCCGACGCCACAGATACCCAATCGCGCGAGGAGGCGCGCTGGACATCGCGTCGGTGTCGGGCTGGCTGTCGTGGAAGCGCTTCACCGGCAGTCCGTGGATGCGTGTCGTCTACGGCTTCGCGCTGGTGCTGATCACGCTGAGCATTCCGATCCACGTGCGCTCGGTAGTCATCTGGAGCACCGGCTGGGTCGGCTCGTTCCCGAAATACTACAGCCACGTCGAGGTGCCGATGTTTCTCGCGCTGATGGTGCTCGTGAGCCGCCTGCGTTTTCATGGTCCCCCGCATGGCGACGATTGACAGCGGCGCGCCGCTATTGTGCCAGCGCCGCCGCCGCGACCAGGAACCAGGCGGCGTGCGGGATCCACTGCTCGACCGAGCGCCAGTCGTCGCCGCAGGTGCTATAGGGCGCGAGCCCATTCCACTGGATACCGCTGCCGTCGTCGTTGGCGCCGGTGATGCCGTTGGAAATCCCGCCGACCAGCGTTCCGGCCTGCGGCTTGGAAGCACAGTAGGGCGGCGGGTTGTTTTTGCCTGAACCGTTCAAGAAGCAAATGTCGTAGGGGTTGTTGCCAAGAATCCAGTCGATCTGGTTGCCGGCGAAGCGCAGCAGGTCGAGGTATTGCGTTCCCGTCGCCCCCAGAACTTTCGCGCCCAGTAGCGCCGCTGCGGCCAGCGAGGCGAGGCGCGCGTTCTCGCCCTGCCACCAATAGCCGGTTTCATTGATGTGCGGAATGAAGAAGCCGGCGGTGCCCGCGGCGATGTGTTGCCTGGCGTAGCCGAAGGGATTGGCGACGGCGCCGGTGACGCTGACAAGGTAGTTGAGATGGGTCTCGATGGCCTGCTTGGCGAGGCTGCTCTTGCTCGCGTCGGTTTCGACCTGCACGTAGCGGGCGAGCGCCACGACGGGCAACCCAGCGTCGGACGCGTGCCAGAACGGGCGAGACGCACCGTCGGCGATGAAGTAGCCGTCCGGGCCCAAGCGTCCAATCAGCGAGGTGGCACGGGCGCGCGCCGCCTGAAGGTACGTTGCGTCCTGCGTGGTGGCGTAAAGCTCGCTGGCGGCGAGCAACCCGGTGTAGTCGTCGATGACGTTTTCCTTGCCGTCGTCGCAGTACTTGACGCCATTGGTGTTGAGGTAATCAAAGGCGCTCTTGGCGCCGGCCAGGTACTGCGCGCGGGTGAAGCTGCCGTCGACCTTCCAGCGGGCCGCGCGCGCCAGGGCAGCGATGCTCATGCCGCCGCCTTCGCGTAGCGCCGACTGGTAGTCCGCGGTCTCGGAGCCGTATTGGCCCACGAAAGCACAGATCGTGCGCGCGCCGACGTTCCCCGACCAGCCGTCGAAGACGTTGATGTAGAAGTAGCCTGCTGGATCGAGCACGCGCAGCAAGTAGTCCGCGCCCCACAGCGCCTCGGCCTGCAGCGCCGCCGCCGAGCCACTCGTCGCGAGCGCCGTGCCGCCTTGGTCGTAGACCCAGGCCAGCGCCCACGCGACAAGCGGGATCTGCTGCGGGTTCATGAAGTTGGCGTAGCTCAGGTGGCTGAGGTATTTCGAGATGTCGCCCGAGGCGTCGTACCAGCCGCCCTGCACGTTCGCGCGCGCGCTGCTGCCGAAGAACGGCACGCTGGCGTCGGCGGCCCACACGTCGGGGTCGTCGGCACGCGAGGAATTGAAGTAGCCGAGGACGCTGGCGAAGGTCGAAGCAAAGAGATGGCTGTCGCTGATTTCGAATTGATCCGAGAGCGCGTTGCCAATTTGCAGGCGATAGCTTCCCGCGCGGGTCAGCTCGGTGAAGTCGACGGCATAGAATGAATTGCTGCTGCCCCAGGCGCTGAAGGCGATGTTGGTGAGCGATCCGCACCAGACAGCCGTGTGATCGGGCGCCACGACGTAGAAACGGTCGAGCCCCGCGGCGCCTTCGACGACGACGTGCTTGGCGCCCATGGTGTCGAAGCCCAGGTGGTTCATGTGAAACAGCGGTGCGGTGGTGGTCGCGCCCGATGATGAGGACGCGGAGAGCTCGATCCAATCCAAGTTGAGGATCCCGGCCGTGGAGCCGGCCGCGACGAGGTAGAGCGTGTGCGTGCCCGTCGCCGCGCTGAGCGCGACCGTTCCGTTTTGCCAGGTGGTCCACGACCCGGTGGAAGCCGGGGTGAACGTCCCCAGCAACTGGCCGGTGGTGCTGTCCAATCGGACCTCGATGGTGCCGCCGTCCACGCCCTTGGCATAGTGAAGCGTCAGCGTGTTGATGCCGTCCATCACGACGCCCGCATACCAGAGCGAGTCGCCGCCTTCGATGAACCCGACGTCGGTACCGCTGTTCTCGGTCTGCGTTCCCTGCTGCCCGCCCGTCGTGCCCTTGCATTGTCCCGTGGTCGGGCCAAAAGCGCATTCGGCTTCGATGTGCTGGGTCGGCACCGCCAGCGGCGGGGTGTCGCAGGTCATGACGTTGTTGATGGCAAGCGGACTTGGACCCCCAGCGTCTGGGGCGGTGCCGGCCTCAGCGCCGCCGCCGGCTTTGCCCCCACTGCCGCTACTACCGGTGTTGCCGCCATTGCCACTGCTGGTTCCGCCGGCCTCCGTCGACCCGCCGCCGCTCGGGACCGAGCCGCCGTTTCCGCTAGCCGTTTTTCCAGCGCCTGCTCCTGCGCCGCCCGGCGAATTGTCGACCGGCCGGCAGCCGAGCAGCAGGCCGACAGCAAGCGTGAGCGTGATACGGGGGCAGTTCGGGCAGTGTGGCATCGTTAACCTTCTCGATGGAACGCACTTGGCGAAGACGGTGTATGCTGACGTGATTGCTTCGTCCCACGCAACTCTTATGTGACACCGGGAAGCGAAGATTCGGGAAAAGTGCGTTGCCCTTCTTTCTTCTGAAGTGGGGCTCGCGGGTCCTGTCCTGCGCGGGTTCCTTCCCACGAAGTTTTCCAGCGGGGCCTGTGGTCATCCGAACATGAGGGAGCCTGGAGATGCATCCGATCCGCGCGTGGCACGCGGGAGGGAAAGAGCATGCGATGAGCTCTCGCTGTAGTTCTGCTTGTTCGTCGGCCGGTCGCAACGGTCCATCATCATTGGATCCTTCGAGTGCCTGTTTTCTTGCAGCTTCGAGAACCATGCAGCGATCGATCGTCATTACTAATCGACGAAAATCCACATGGCGGTAGCCCGCCAGCGCCGAGCGTCCTCTCGCCCGAATGCCGTCCCAGACAACTCTCGGCGGCTATCCCTTTTCCACTGCGCGCCGGTGCAGGGCCATGTGGCCGCGCTGGATGCCTTCGCCGGCCAAGGCTTTGAGCGCGGCGAGGTTTTGCGCGAGGCCCACGCTGGCGACGATTTCGGCGAGCTCGCGCGAGCTGGTGGCGCCGAGGATGCGCAGGGCGAGGCGGGCGAGGGGATGGACCTGCAAGGTGCCACCGACGGTGCCGAGAGCGAGGGGCATTTCCAGGCGGCCGGCGAGAGCGTCGCCATCCACGCGCCAGGTGGCGAGCGGGCGATAGCGGCCGTCGCTGGCGGCGTAGGCGTGGGCGCCGGCTTCGATGCCGCGCCAGTCGTTGCCGGTCGCGATGACGACCGGATCCACGCCGTTCATGATGCCTTTGTTGTGGGTGGCCGCGCGGTACACATCGTCCTCGGCGAAGCGCGAGGCGGCTTCGATGTCGCGCGCCAGGGTTTCGCCGGCTTCGCCATTTTCGGCGAGCGCGGCGAAGGGCACGCGGCAGGACACGCGCACCATGCGCCGGTCGGAAAGATTGGTGAGGATGCGCAGGCCGACGCGAGCCGAGGCGATGTCGGCGAGGCGCGCGGCCACGGCTTCGGCCACGGTGTTGACCATGTTGGCGCCCATGGCGTCGCGACAGTCGATGTGCAAGTGAACGACCAAGCGCCGGTCGGGCAGGGTGCGCACGTCCAGGTCGCGACAGCCGCCGCCACGTTCGCGCAGGCGGGGCAGGGCGGCGTCGGCCATGGCCATGATATCGGCTCGACAGGCATTGATGAGCCCGGTCGCGCGCGCGCAGTCGGCCACCTCGCGCAGTTCCACCTGTGCGGTCATGATCGATTCGTCCGCGACGGCGAGAAAGCCGCCACCCTGGCGCACCATGCGCGCAGCATTGGAGGCCGCCGCGATCACCGACGGTTCTTCGACGGCCATGGGGATCAGGCGATCCACGCCGTTGACGACGAAGTTAAGTCCGAGGCCGAGTGGCAGGGCGTAGATGCCGATGACGTTCTCGACGATTCGGTCGGCGCCTGCGGCGGCGATTCCGCCGGACTCGAGCAGCGCGAGATCGTCGGGCGAAAGACGCGCTTGCACAGCTAGCTCGGCTTGCCGCTTAGCGAGAGGCAGGCGGTAGAAACCCGGCAGGCGCGAGTTCGGCGGCGAATCAGGCATGGAAGAGTCCGGCGTTTTCGAGATTTTCCTCGTCGGGCAAGCGGCGACGCACGCCCAGGCGGTCCAGGTCGACGTCGAGCGGGGCGAGCGGCTTGGGCAGTGCGCGGGCGAACAGGCGCGCCGATTCGGGTGTGGCGAACATGGCGACGCCGATATCGCCGCCGCCTGCACCCGATGGCTTGGCGATGCCGCCGAGCTCCTTGGCGAGATCGGAGGCGCGCGTGAAGGCGCTGGTAACGATGGGAACCCGTGCGGCGGTGCCGAGCACGGCCAATTGCCGGCCGTAGCGCCCGGCGGCAGCGACCGCCCCAGTGGCGCTGCCGCCGCGCAGCTCGCCGACGAAGCGGTCGGCAATGTCGCGCAGGGTGGCGATGACCCGCCGATAGGAAGCGGCGTCTTTGCGCGCGAACTGCTCGACGCCTTCGATCATGGTCTTGGTGGCGACGGGCTGGCCGGTCCAGAACACCACCAGGTGCAGACCCGCTGGCGGCGCGAGCGAATCCACGACAGGCGGCGAGCCTTTTTGTCGTTCGACCTTGATGAGCCCGCCGTAGGTCGCGGCGGCGATGTCGGCTCCCGAGCCCGCGCCGCCTTGGGATGCCCGATGCGCGGCGTCCGCGATGGCGAGAATCTGCGATCGCCGCGAGGCGATGGGCACGCCCGCCGATTCGAACAAGGCGCCCACCGAAGCCACCGCAGTGGCAGCGCTGGAGCCGAAGCCGAGCTTCTGATCGCCCTGGTGGAAGTCATCCGTGTTCACCAGCACCGAACCCGGCGGCAAAGCGGACGAGGCGTCTCCGAGCTCGGCCCGGGCGCGTTTGACTGACTCCGCCACCACCTGCGACATGGCATCCATGCCGGGAATGTACTGGGCAACCGCGTGGCGCGTGACGGCTGCCAGAACGGCGACGCCTTCTTCGAGCACGGCGTACTCGCCAACCAAGAAGATTTTTCCGGGCGCGATGACGACCGGGGTTCCAACCAGGGTGCTGCGTTCGCCGCTCATGTGAAATTTCGCCGAGGTTCTTCGTTAACGATGTGCGCGCCTGGGCCAGGCGCAAGCGATAAAACTCTCATGACGCCGGGGGTGGTGCCTAGTGCCCGTTCTACGAGATGAGCATCGGCAGAAGCGCACAAGACTTTGACGTGGGGACCGGCGTCGATGGTGAAATAGGCCGGCGTTCCCGAGGCGCGCAGTTGTTTGACCGTGGCGATGGCGGCGAGTGTGGCCGGGTTCCAATAGAGGATGTGTGGATCGGCTGCCATCGCGCAGGCGTGCATGCGCAAGGCGCTGCGCTCGGCCACCGCGCCGAGACCGGCGAGATCGCGCGCTTCGACCGCTGCGCGCGCCTCCGCGAGATCCGCCGGCACCGCGGCTAGCCAGCCCTGGTAATAGGGCGATGTTTGCGCTGTGCGCTCCATGGCGGCGGTGGAGCCGATGGCTTTTGCACCCTCGGCGGTGATGGCCACGCACAGGCGAACAGCCCAGACGTTTTCGCCGAGCAAATCGTGGGCAACGGCGTCGCTGCCGTCGGCGCGTGAACCGGCCGACATTTCGGCGAAACCGCCGAAGATCGATCGCGCCGCCGAGCCGGAACCGCGGCGCGCAAGCTCGGATAGCTCGGCTGGCGACAGGCGCAAGCCGGCCGCGCGGGAAGCGGCGAGCGCCAGCGCCGCGAAGCCAGCCGCCGACGATGCCAGACCAGCCGCAGTGGGCACGGTATTCGTCGTGCCGACCTCGGCGGGCACAGCGATGCCAGCGCGGGCTCGCACCAAATCGAGAAAGCGGCGCACGCGTTCGGCGAACTTGCTGTCGGCTGCGCTGCCGCCGAAGAGGACGCGATCGCGCCCGTCGCTTTCGCCCGCGTCGGCGGCGAAGCGCACGCTGGTCTCGCTGCCGAGATCGGCCAGGGTCAGCGACAAGCTGCCGGCGGCGGGCAGGTTGAGCGCCTTGTCGCGCTTGCCCCAGTATTTGACGAGAGCGATGTTGGTGCCCGCGCGGGCGGTAACGGATTTTGGCAGCGAAGAATCAGTCATGGCCAAGGGTGGTGACAAAGCCGTAGTAACCCTTGGCCCGCCAGCGGCGCAAGACCTCGTCGCTATGTTCGACGGCAAGGGCGATAACGGCGCCGCCGCCGCCCGCGCCGGTCAGCTTGGCGCCGGCGGAGCCGGCCGCGCGTGCGGTGTGGACCATGTCGTCGATTTCGGGCGACGAGACGCCCACGCCGGCAAGCAGACCGTGTGCGAGGTTGAGCAGGCGCGCCAGGGCGGCGAGGTCTCCGCTTGCTAGCGCTTCCATGCCGGCGCGGGAGACGTCGCCCATGGTGTCGATTGCTTTTCGCGCGACGGGGGTCGTGTCGCACAGCTGCTTCACGGCGTTCACCAGAGCGCCGGTGTCGTGACCCTTGCCGGTGATCCCGATGCACAAATCGAAGGATTTCTTGAGCGGCAGATCGCGCCAGCCGTTGTGCTTGTCGAAACTACCCAGGCAACCGCGGCTGGCGGCGGCAGCGTCGATGCCGGAGGGCGTGCGGTGAAAGATCGATTCCGAAGCTGCTGCGGCGGCAAGCACGTCGGTCTCGCTTGCTCCCGTACGGGCGGCCACGGCGCGAGCCACGGCCACGGCCATGGCGGCCGAGCTTCCTAGCCCGGCGCGCGCAGGCACGTCGGATTCCAGCCAGAAATCCAGGCTGCTGGCGTCGGTGTTCAGCTTTTCCAGCAGTCGGGCAACCGCCTGGCCGGGAAGCGAGTCATCGCCGATTTGCACGTCGAGGCTCCAGGCCGGCGCGGAGAGTGTGCCGTGGCCAGGGCTGGCGTGGGCGCGCACGCCGCTACGGATGCCGGCGGCCACCGCGGGTTGGCCGTGCACGACGGCGTGCTCGCCGAACAGGATGACCTTGCCGTGACCAAAACCGGTGGTGCTGTCGGACGAATCAGCCATCACGGTCTCTGCGCCAGCCAGTGGCGCAGCTCGCCGGTGATCACCCGCGGCGCCTTGGCCAGATCCACGGCGCGCGCGACGCCGGCAAGCATGCAGGCGGTGCGAAGCCCATCCATGACCGAGGCGAGATAGTCGGTCGCGCCCTTTGCGCCGTCTTTGCTCGCGGCGGCCAACACGGGTTGGGCAAGGCCAACGACGCGAGCGCCGAGGGCCATGGCGCGCGCGACGTCGAGGCCGGTGCGGATACCGCCCGATGCGATGACCTGGGCGCGCAGATCGAGGTCGCCCAGCCAACCCACGCAGGCCGCGGTGGGAATGCCCCACTCATGGAAAAGCTGCCCGCGCGCGGCTTGCGGGCCCGTGGCGCGCAGGGCTTCGATGGCGATCCACGACGTCCCGCCGGCGCCGGAAACGTCGATGGCGGCAACACCGATGTTGTCGAGTGCCCGCGCGGTGGTGGGCGCGATGCCACACCCGGTTTCCTTCACCAGGACGGGTCGGCCGAGCTCGTCGACAACGCGCTGGATGGTGGCGAGGCCCTGGCGAAAGTCGTTGTCGCCACCGGGCTGGGCTAGCTCTTGGCCGACGTTGAGATGAATGGCCAGCGCATCCGCGCCCACGCGATCCATCGCGGCGACAACGGCATCGGTCTTCATCCCGGCAAGCTGGACGACGCCGAAGTTGGAAAGCAGGAGGACATCCGGGGCGACGTCGCGCACTTGGTAGGTCGAGGCGAGCTCGGGCGTGATCAGCATGGGGCGCTGGCTGCCGAGGCCAAAGGCGATGCCGAGCGCTTGCGCCGCGCTGGCCAGGGCGCGGTTGAGCGCGCGGCCTTCGGGTGTGCCGCCGGTCATGCCCGTGATGAGCAGGGGCGCCGCGAGCTTGTGGCCGAGCAGCGTGGTGCCAAGATCGATGTCGTCAAAGGCGAGCTCGGGCAGCGCCGAATGCACCAGGTGTACGTTTTCAAGCAAGGTCGGGCGCGCGTATGCGCCCGCGCCCGAACGCGCGATATGAATGTGATCGGCTTTGCGCTTGGCGATATCGGTGGCTGGGGTGCGTGGCATGCGAGAGGTGAAACATTTGAGCACGCACGCGCCGCTCCGTCGAGGGCTACGGCCCGTAGCGAGGCGAATCGAGGGGCGTCAGTACAAGGTGATCGCCGACAGACAGATTCCAAACGCGACTGGAGTTTCCTGGGACGTGACCTGCAAGGCGAATTGATCGACGGTTGCAAAATCGTGCAGGGAGGAACCGCCTTTCGATCGACAACTGAATGAAAAGTCCGACGGCTTCACGGTCCGTCCCGACCGGTAGTCTTGCACGCAGTACCAGCGCTCGTCGGGATCGCCGTGGCGATGGGCCACCAGCTGATAGGTTCCCGACTTGCCGTGGAATTCGATGGCAATCTTCGAGGCTGCGCGGCTGCCCCACGCTTTGCGGTCGGGACGCGGGAACCACTCCATGTGGACGCCCCAGTTGGTGTCCCAGTCGCACTTGCGCGGCTGGTCTTCGGTGTCCACGCACGTGATCTCGGCAATTCGCCCGTGCGTGCATAGCAATCCGCCATCGCTGACCCAGTGGCCGGGCGCTTTGCTCGCGGGGGCCGAAAACTTCGTTCCCGAGCCGCCAATGGCGCGGACGAAACCTGGGTTGTCTCCGGTTGGATAGCTATTGTCGCCGATGGTGGTTTGACCCGAACCAGTCGCGGCATCGTCGTCCGCCGCGGCGGAGGCGCGCCAATCCCGGAATACCGCCTCGGGCATGATCGACGCCGTATCGGCTTGCACCTCCGGCGCTACCCCGAGTGGCATGGTTCGAATCGCTACTCGTCCGGTCGACGAGCTTCGCTTGCGCTGCGTGCGGTGGCCGGTAGAGCTTTCCGTCGTGGCCTGGTCGACCGCCACAGCCGACGCGAGCTGCGCCGGAGCGGTCTTGCCGGGCACGATCGGTGTCGCTTCGACGTTGTCCAGGATCAGGCAGGCGGTGGTGCCGTTGGCCTCGAGCCGCTGTCCAGAACGCACAGGCATGCGATCGCTCTGCGAGCAGCCGCTCACTTCCACCTCGCCCTGGAGCACGCGCAGCTTGAACCGGTTGTCGCCGGGCGCCCAATCCACTGCGAAACGTGTGCCGGTCACGTGAACGGCGAAGGGTCCGGCGTTCACCTCCCACCGGCCAATCCAGCGATGAACGACGGAAAGCTCGGCGTGGCCGCTATCGATCATGAGCTCGGCACCACGCCGGAACCCTATCGCGCGCAGGTTGCCGCGTGTGGCTTGCGCCAGCGTGATGCGCGTGCCGTCGTCGAACACCACGGTCCCCGCACGAGCATCCGCAACCGACAGGTTGCCATTCCTAGCCAGAAAGCAGTCGCGCTCCTGGTGGCCGAGGGTCGAACGAGCGCCGATGCCGAAGGCCAGTCCCAGCGCGGCCAGTGCAGGAACAACTAGGACCCATCGCTGTCGTCGGCGAAAGCCTCGCACGCCCGAGAGCGCTCTATCGATCTCGACCCATTGCTCGACCCATTGCCGGAGGTCGGGCCGCCGCTCCTGATCTTCCGCGGCACGCGCCGCCAGGTCACCCAGCAAGTGGCAGCGAGCCTCGCTCGCGCCCGCCAGATCTTGTTCGCTCGTCAAGTCGATCCTCCCTGGCCAAGCAGGCCCACGTAGTCCGCGAGAGCCGGCTCGGATTTCATGCGTGCGTCGACCCGCAGGGCGAGCCGAGCGATGCGTCGCTTGATGGTGGACAAGCTCACCCCGTGTGCGGCGGCCACGTCGACGACTTCCATTTTTTCGATATAGCGGGCAACGAACAGCGAACGATCCTCGGCGCCCAGACCGTCAAGCAGGCGGTAAAGCGCGCGCACCGCTTCGCGCGCCTCGTCCCGCTGGCCGGGAACGACGGAGCCTGGCAATTCCTCGCTCGAGGTCAATCCGACGATGGCGCGGATGCGACGGCGCCTCGCCTCGTTGCGGGCGACGCCGAGGGTGACGCCGATGATGAAGCCCGACAGGGCGCCCGGCTCGCGCAGCTCGTCGAGACGCCTGAAAATACGCAGGAACGCCTCCTGGCAAACGTCCGAAAGATCCGGACCCGGCCCGAAAAATCGCCTGACCAGTCGTTGTACAAGCGACGCGTATTTCTCC
>Ga0182027_10014011_pt1 | contig 11129 bp, 7 predicted proteins | sample 712E1DmetaG_FD_121300 | JGI IMG/M metagenome (GOLD analysis project Ga0182027, IMG submission 121300) | Permafrost microbial communities from Stordalen Mire, Sweden - 712E1D metaG (Illumina Assembly) | ecosystem: Environmental > Terrestrial > Soil > Wetlands > Permafrost | place: Sweden...
CAAAGCTCTGTGCCAGAAGTTCCGAGCCAATCACCTGGCCGTCTTTCAGGATCAGGCTGCCCGCGGCCTGGTGTGGAAATACCACACCGGCGATCCCGGTCACCAGAAGCGGATAACCGAGGCCCACCAGAACCGTGGCGATCAGCGTGAAGCGGACCGATGTGCCCCAGATAGAATGCGTGGTTGCTACGGCTTGCACCTTTGAAACAGAGGCCAATGTAGTTGTGGCGTGCACGGTGGATCTCCTTTTCTATGACAAGTGCAGGGCTACGAGACACATGTCGATGGCCTTGATGCCTATGAACGGCACCAGGACTCCGCCCACACCGTAGATCAGCAAGTTTTGGCGCAGCAGGGCCTCGGCCGCTTTGGGCTCGTACTTGACGCCCTTTAGCGCCAGCGGAATCAGCGCCACGATGATCAGCGCATTGAAAATGACCGCGGAGAGGATGGCCGACTCGGGCGTAGCAAGGTGCATGACGTTGAGAGCATTGAGCACCGGGAAGGCGACAGAGAACATGGCCGGAATGATGGCGAAGTACTTGGCCACGTCGTTGGCAATCGAGAACGTGGTCAGCGCGCCGCGCGTCATCAGCAACTGTTTGCCGATCTCCACGATCTCAATCAGCTTGGTGGGGTTGGAATCCAGATCCACCATGTTGCCGGCTTCCTTGGCCGCCTGCGTGCCGGAGTTCATGGCCACGCCCACGTCTGCCTGGGCCAGCGCGGGGGCGTCGTTGGTGCCATCGCCGGTCATGGCCACCAGCTTGCCTTTACCCTGCTCCCGCTTGATCAGGTCCATCTTGTCCTTGGGCTTGGCCTCGGCAAGGAAGTCGTCTACCCCCGCCTCGCGCGCGATTACGGCTGCGGTTAGCGGGTTGTCGCCGGTGATCATGATGGTGCGAATACCCATGGCGCGCAATCTGGCGAGACGGTCTTTCAACCCGCCCTTCACAATGTCCTTGAGATAAATCACGCCCAGCGCCGAGGAGTTCTCCGCAACGACCAGCGGCGTACCGCCATCGCGCGCAATGTCTTCCACATGGTCGCGCACCCGCTTGGGCAGGGACGATCCCTGGTCCTCAAGGAAGCGCGCAATGGCATCCACCGACCCCTTGCGGATGCGCGTGCCGGGCAGGTTTACGCCGCTCATGCGGGTTTGTGCCGTAAAGGGAACGAACTCCGCGTGAATGCCGCCGAGGTCCCGCCCTCGCAGGTTGTACTTCTCCTTGGCCAGCACCACGATCGACCGGCCTTCAGGTGTTTCATCGGAGAGCGAAGCGAGTTGTGCCGCATCGGCCAGCCGCTCCGGGCTTACATCGGGCGCGGGGCGAAACTCCGTGGCCTGGCGGTTGCCCAGGGTGATGGTGCCGGTCTTGTCCAGCAGCAGGGTATTCACATCGCCCGCGGCCTCCACAGCGCGCCCGCTCATGGCCAACACGTTGTATTGCACCAGCCGGTCCATGCCCGCAATGCCAATGGCTGAAAGGAGCCCGCCGATGGTGGTTGGAATCAGGCATACGAGCAGCGAAACCAGCACGAACACCGTCTGCGGCGCCTTGGAGTACATGGCGAAGGGTTGCAGCGTAACCACCGCCAGCAGAAACACGATGGTGAGTCCCGACAACAAAATGCTCAGGGCGATCTCGTTGGGTGTCTTTTGCCGCGTTGCCCCTTCCACCAGCGCAATCATGCGGTCAAGAAACGTTTCGCCGGGATTCGAAGTGATGCGGACCTTGATCCAGTCCGACAGCACCTTCGTCCCTCCGGTCACGGCAGAACGGTCGCCGCCCGCCTCGCGGATCACCGGCGCCGACTCGCCTGTGATTGCAGACTCGTCCACCGAAGCCACGCCTTCGATCACTTCTCCGTCGCCTGCGATATAAGCGCCGGCGACCACGTAGATGATGTCGTCGGCACGCAGCAGACCGCTGGCTATATCCTCCAAGCCGCCGTCGGCCATATATCGCCTGGCGATGGTCTCACCCTTGGCCTTGCGCAGCGTGTCGGCCTGTGCTTTGCCGCGCCCCTCGGCCATGGCCTCGGCAAAGTTGGCAAACAGCACTGTGAACCACAGCCACAGCGTGATCTGCAGATTGAAGCCGAATCCGGCGCGGTGGTGCACGGTGTTGTCGACCAGCAGCGCCGTGGTCAGCACGCTGCCCACCTCGACGACAAACATCACCGGATTCTTGACCATCCAGCGCGGGTCCAGCTTGCGGAACGCGTCAAGCAGCGCCTGGCCTATGATCTGCGTGTTCCAAAGACTCTTCTTTTCAACCATGACAGTTTGTCTTTTCCTTCTGCGATTGGGTTAGAAAAGCTGGCCAGCTTTTAACACAAGGTGTTCCAGGATTGGTCCCAGGCTCAGCACTGGGAAAAAGGTAAGCGCGCCCATAATCAACACCACGCCTATCAGCAATGTCGTGAACAGGGGCGTGTTCACTGGAAACGTTCCCGGCGACGGGGGAATGCTTTTCTTCTGCGCCAGGTTTCCGGCCAGGGCCAGGACGGGAAGCATCATGAAGAAGCGCCCGATCAGCATGTCCCAACCCAGCACCACGTTGTACCACCAGGTGTTTGCGTTCAACCCTGCGAAGGCCGAGCCGTTGTTGCCCGCCCCTGACGTGAACGCGTAAAGAATCTCGCTGAGCCCATGCGGCCCCGAATTGTTGAGACTCGTCAGCCCGATATTCGGGGACAACACGAAGATGGCCGTGAGAGAGAGAATGATGAGCGGGAAGATGAGCACGTAAAGCATGGACATCTTCACGTCGTAAGCCTCGATCTTCTTGCCCAGGTACTCCGGCGTGCGACCCACCATCAGCCCGGCGATGAACACCGCGAGGACCACGAAGATCAGCATCCCGTAGAGTCCCGATCCAACTCCGCCGAAGATCACCTCGCCCAGCATGATGTTGGTGAGCGGGACCAAGCCGCCGAGAGGCGTAAAGCTGTCGTGCATTCCATTGACCGCGCCGCAACTGGCGTCAGTGGTGATGACGCCGAAGAGTGCGCTCTCTGCGATGCCGTTGCGCACCTCTTTGCCTTCCATGTTGCCCGCCGGAGCAGTCAGGCTGCCGGTCTGCGCCACACCGTGCAGCAGCGGATGCGGCTGCGACTCCGCCCAATAGAGAGCGGTGAATCCAGCGGCAAACAGCACAAACATCGCCGCCAGCACCGCCCAACCGTGCCCCGGGGAGCCGGTGATGCGTCCCAGTGTGTACGTGAGCCCTGCCGGGATGATGAAGATGGAGAGGATTTGCAGGAAGTTTGAAAAGGGTGTGGGGTTTTCGTAGGGGTGGGCGCTGTTGGCGTTAAAGAATCCGCCCCCGTTGGTGCCCAGCATCTTGATCGCTTCCTGTGAAGCCACTGGGCCTTGACCAATGGTTTGCGTCTGATTCTCCAGGGTGTGCGCCACAGTGTAGGCGTGCAGATTCTGCGGGACACCCTGTGCGACGAGAAGAAGCGCATAGATCAGCGATGCGGGGAGCAGGATGTAGAGCAGGGTACGGGTTGTATCCACCCAGAAGTTGCCGATGGTGGCGGAACTTGTTCGCTTGATGCCGCGGACCAGCGCTACGGCCACCACGATGCCCACTGCCGCCGAGAAGAAGTTATGTGTGGCCAGAGCCGCCATCTCCGTGAGGTAGCTCATCGTCGATTCGGGCGTATAGGACTGCCAGTTGGTGTTGGTGGTAAAGCTGGCAGCGGTGTTCCAGGCCAGATCGGGGCCGACCGCGGCCAAGCCCTGTGGATTCCACACCGGCAGCAGCGCCTGCAAGCGCTCAATGGCGTACGTCAGTACCATGCTTGCGGCCGAAAAACCCAGCATGGCAAAGGCATACTCGCGCCAGTTCATCTCCTGGTCTGCGCGTACGCCGCAGAGTTTGTAAATGAGTCGCTCACATGGCCGCAGCAACGGATCGAGCCAGGTGCGTCCTCCTTCAAGCACGCGGGCCAGATACAGGCCCACCGGGCGGACAGTCAAAAGAAGCACCAGGGAATAAATTACAAACTGCAACCAGCCATTGGCAGTCATGTCAGAATTTCTCCGGGAAGAGCAGGGAAATGGTCAGGTAACCCAGCAGCAGAATCGACAGAATAAGCGCAACTACCGTGATCAGATCCATGGCCTACCTCAACTTCTGGCATGCCTTGACGTAGAGAAACGCCAGGCCGAAGAAAACCGCCGTGAAAAACAGCATCGTTACATCCTGCATGCAGATCCCTCAGTTCCGAGGCACGCTATCGCCCGATCAGGACGCAGGCGCGGTACCCCTTGCTCCAGAATGATTCTGGCCTGCCACGCGTTTTGTTACCGGAAGGGATTTCTAAAGAAAAGATAAAGATTGGAGGGGGCGCGGCGGTGTCTGTCGGACGCAATTTATACGGCTGGAGATTTTTTGCGAGGTGAACTTCTCGGACAATTCGTTATTCTTCGCTGCCGCTCCAGCCCTCGGGGATGAAGCGATAGCCCACCCACGGCTCGGTTTGAATGTACTGCCTGCCGGTTTCGCTTTCCAGTTTCTTGCGCAATTGGCCCACAAAGACGCGCAGGTACTCCGGCTGATGGGCAGATTGCGCTCCCCACACCGCGGTCAGCAGGGCACGGTGGGTCATCACTTTTCCCGCGTGGCGGGCCAGGTGAGCTAGCAGGTCGAACTCTTTGGGCGTAAGGTGGATCGGTTTTCCTTGCACAGTGATGGTGTGGGCAGTCACATCCACCACAAAGTCTCCGGCTTCCAAGGCCGAGGCGGTCCGCTCCGGTGCGCGGCGCAGGTGGGCGCGTACGCGGGCCAGTAGCTCCTGAATGCTGAAGGGTTTGGTCACATAGTCGTCCGCCCCGGCATCCAGCGCCTCCACTTTTGACCGCTCGTGATCGCGCACTGAAAGCACCAGCACGGGCGTTGAAGAGGTGGAGCGAATGGCCCGGCACACTTCCACGCCGCTGATCCCGGGCATCATCAGGTCGGTCACCACCAGGTCTGGAAGCCACTCGCGAAACAGCCGCAGCCCCTCTTCGGGATCGTTCGCTGTTCGCACATCAAAGCTTTGTGCGGTCAGTGCGGCGCGCAGCACGCGCGTAATCTGCGGTTCGTCGTCGATAACCAGAATTCTCCCCGACATCTTGCCCCTCTTCCACCGGAAGATTACATCATCCGGGCGGACCGGTATGATTCCGGAGGGCGAGAAAAATGAAGGTGCTCTCCGATTCACGGCGGCTTTTTCATTGGTTCATGGCGACGGGCAGCGCGGTGGGTACCACGATTTTGCTGGTGTGGTCGGGAGCCAACGCAACCACGGCGGGGATGGTGTTTCTGGTCCTGGTGGTGTGGTCTGCGGCGCAGGCGGGAATATGGCACTCGCTGTATGTCGCGATTCTGTGCGCGGTTTCATTCGACTACTTCTTTCTGGTTCCCCTTCACACCTTCAGGATTGCGGGGATTCAGCAGTGGGTGGCAATGATCCTGTTTGTGGCCAGTTGCGTGGTGGCGGGCCGGCTGGCAGAGCGCGCACGGCGCCAGGCCCTTAGTGCGGAGCGCCGCCGGGAAGATGTGGAACGCCTCTACACGCTGAGCCAGGAAATGATGGCCTACGAAGACGCGGCGGGCCTGGTGCGCGAGTTGCCCCGGATGATCCACCGCATCTTTGCGCTGGAGGGCGTGGTGCTCTATGTTCGCGACCAGGAGGAGTTCTACTCCTCCACCTCCGATCTGCCGATGAGCATTCAAGCCAGTCTGAGCGCCATGACCGAGGCGCAGAACCCCACGATCACGGTGCCTGGCGAAATCACTGCCATGACCCTGATGCTGGGACTGAGGCCGGTTGGAGCATTGGGTTGGCGACCCGCTATTCTCTCCCACAAGGTAGCGACCGCCGTGAGCGCCCAGGTGGCCATCGCGCTGACCCGCGCCCTGGCCATTGAGGCGACGGCCCGCCTCGAGGCTTCCCGCGAAGGCGAGCGCCTGCGAAGCGCGCTCATCGACTCGCTGACCCATGAGTTGCGCACTCCGCTTACCTCGATCCGCGCTGCCGCCACCACGCTGATGCAAGGCGAAGGACTGGACGATGCAGTCCGGCTGGACCTGGCCTCAATTGTGGATGAAGAAGCCTCGCGGCTTGACGCCCTGATTGGCGAGGCAGTCGAGATGGCTGAGATTGACGCGAACGTTGTACAGGTGCGCGCGGAGCCACACCATATCCGCACACTTCTGGACCAAGCGGTGGAGAATTCGCAGGCTGCACTGGCCAATCATCGCGTTGTCATTGCCATCGAGGAGCCGGACGATCCAGCCTGGTTCGATCCTCACCTGCTGGGCCGCGTCTTCCGTCATCTGCTGGAGAATGCAGCCCGCTATTCTTCGCCGGGCAGCCGCATCGCGCTCCGCAGCCGGCGGGTTGGAGACCGGTTGGAGTTCAGCGTGGAAGACGACGGCTCCGGTATCGACGCCGTCGATCTGCCCTTGATTTTTGAGAAGTTCTATCGCGGCAAAAAGGGAACTGCCAGCCGCAAGGGAACCGGCATGGGCCTGGCCATTGCCCGCGCAATTCTCCACGCCCACGGAGGCGGAATCGAAGTCTCCAGCACCCTGGGGTACGGAACCACGTTTCGCTTCTGGGTACCGCGAGTGGAAAAGGAACCTACAGGCGCGAAGTAAGGGACGATCAGCTTGGCTCGCTGCCCCAGTCACACTCAATATCGCGGTGCTGTGCGGCGCTCTCCACGGCCCACTCCAGCAGCCGCGCCGTGCGCCAAGCCGCCACTGTTTCCACCGGCGCAGGAGCGGCGCCCAGCACGGCGTCCCGAACACCCGCATAGTAGAGCCGGTAGTCGCCGGGGATCGGCGTAACAGGCTGAGAGACCATCCCTCCGTTCACGTCGACGCACAGGGTGCCCCACTTGGCGGGCGGCTCTTCGCCCCAATGCGGGTCGTCAATGCGGGTGATCTTGCCCAGCGCTTCCTCCTGCGAGTCCAGTCCCCACTTCCAGTAGTTTCCTCTTGTCCCGCGCAAGTGGCAGCGGGGCCGCGCCAGGGACGACAGGCAATTGGCACCCAGTGTGACCGTTAAGCCCGTGAAGTAGTGCATGCGCACTGTGAAGGAATCGTTGGCGCTGTCGACACCGCGTTCCCGCAGTACCTCAGCTCCTACTGACTCGGGCGGGCCGAACAAGGCCAGCGCTTCATCAACCAGGTGAGTGCCCAGATCGAGCAATATGCCGCCCTGTTCCGGTTCATCCTTCCAGGGGCGCGTGGAAACTCCGGGGCGCCAGCGGTCAAAGTAGGATTCGAAGTGGACAAGCTGGCCCAGCGAATGCTCATCTATTAGTTTATGAATTGTTCTGAAATCACTGTCCCAGCGGCGGTTATGAAATGGGACGCACTGCAGGCCTAGTCCCCCGGCCAGCTCCATCATCTCGGCAATTTCAGCCGAGGTCAAGGCCACCGGCTTGTCGACCACCACGTTCTTGGCTGCCTCCAAGGCCTTCATTGCCACCTCATAATGAGTGGCGTTCGGGGTGGCTACGACCACCAGCTTGATGGACGAATCCGCCAGCAGTTCCTCAACGGAACGATAGGTGGTGATGCCGGGATAGCGCTCCGCAGCCTTGTTGGTGGTGCGCTCCACGACCGCAGCCAGTTCAAGCCCTTCGACGGAGGAAATCAACGGGGCATGAAAGACCCGTCCCGCCAACCCAAAACCCACCAAGCCCACTCGAATCATCGAATGCCTCCGAAAGCCAACACATATGACCAGTTAGCCCCGAGTGTATACCGGGTTTCGGCCCGCTGGAAGAGTCTTTACGACACAAATCGGGCCATGGGTACCGCCATCAGCAAAATAAGGTGGATGGCCAGCGAGAAGGCCGGGATTCGCCGCCTGGGGCCGTATCGACATTTAGCTTGTTAATTGGCGAGCAAGAGGTTGGATTCTAGCAAGGATTTGAGGTACCCCAGGCAAACCGCAGGTCCCCTTCGACTCCGCTCAGGGCAGGCTTTCGACTGCGTTACGAGCAAAGAACGCTCCCGACTTTGCTCAGGATGACATATCAAGAGTTTATTTATCAAGAACTTGGAGAAGAGCCATGTATTGATACGGCCTAGGGCGACTAGGCCGTATCAACGCTGACTTGCTGTGTCGGCACTCATTTCACTTCAATCAGGCAAAGAGACCGGGGCTGCATGTCGATATCGATCACGCAGGGGAGTTGCACGCTCCGCTGGCTTTGCTTGCCATCGATGTCGAGAGCGAGCGTCCTGGTTCCTTTTCCTCTCAGCTCCACCTGCGGAGACTCGCCCTGGTCGGCGCAGTTGGCCAGCACAATACCGATGCGCCCGTCGGCTGCTTGCCAGGTTGCGGACTGCACCAGCGGCTCCTTTCCCAGGCCGAAGTCGCGTGTGGCCACATTGCTCACCTTCCATGGGCGCTGCATGCGTCCATAGACCAGAAAGTCCTTTGCGATTCCAGCACGAAAACTGTTTGATCTCTTTGCCCAGTCGATGATTGCGCCCTGATCCGGGACGGCCCTTGTCCATGCCTCATCCCAGTCGTACTCGATCAATCCCTTATCGCGCAGAGTGAAATTCAGCATGTATCCGAAGACGATGGCACGGCCCACGGAAAGCCGCAGAGCCTCATCATTGACCCGGTTTCCAAAGAACCCATAATGGCCGTTGCAATACTCGTGGTACAGAAATGAGTACAGGGGACAGGTCCTGACCCGGCCGTCCCAGATCTGAAAGTCCTGAAGATAGATCTCCGGCGGAGCTCCCTCGCAGGACATTGCAACGCCGGGATTCACCGAGCGCGCAGTCTCCGCATCCGCTTTCAGGAGGCTCTTGAAGCCCTCAGCCATCCATGGCCCAGGTACGGGAGGATGGCCATGATTGGTGGCATAGCAGGCTATCGGCCCTGGACCCTGGTCAAACTGCTGCACCACACTGGGACCAAGTTCGGCCATCTTCCGCGTCATCTCCAGAATCATCTGGCGTCCTTTTTCGGTTCCTACGCACACCCAATAATTCTTTCTCCAAGGCCAGACATCTTCAACAAGTGTTCCGTCCCACCTGTGAGCCACAGCGGACTCGCCCCCGTGGGCTCGGAAGTAAGGCATCCCGTCGTAGCCCGTATTCCCTTGCCAGGTGACCCAGCAAAGACTGTCTCCATAAAGGAACGGAGACCAACCTTTCTCTTTTGACCTGGTCATGAACTCGCGCATAGCTGCTTCTCCACCAAGCGGCGGGAAGGCATCGGGCTGCACCCAGGGACCGGGACGTTCCCAGTTGTAGACGAACGGCATCAGCGGACTTTCGAGCGCAGCAGCGAGTTTTTCCAAAATCGGCAGCGCATTGGTCGGGGGGGTATATTCAGGGTTCACCACGGAAGGGCCGTCCCAGTCTCCCTGACCACGCATGGGAAACGCGAACCCCACAGCCGAATCGGTAATCCACTTTGGGCAGTCCGCCCGATCCGCCAGCTTGCGGCCGCAGAATGCTTGCTTCGTTGCCCAGTCGCGGTAGATCTCTGCCGCGCGATACCAATCGCCGTGGAAAGTGCCAAGCACTACGTTGTATGGGAGCCTGGTCACGCCCGGTCCACAGGTGCCGGGATAGTGGGCCAGCCCCAGCGTGACACCGTCCTCTTCCATCACCTGATCGATAAACTTGGGCAACCCCGTGGCGTCGTCACAGGCCAGGTAGAGGCCGCCGACGGAGTTGTAATAGGCCATCAACTGTGTCGTCACCATCTGGCCGGGATAGTTGGGGCTGCGCCAGATCTCGGGAACGTTGTGCTGTCTTCCCGACCAAACGTCTTCCAGCCACAAATCGGGAGTGGCTGCCCCGTTATCTCCCCATCCGAGCTCCATCGAAGTGTGGCGCGTCCAGGCGGGCCGCGCGTAGGCGGCAGGCTGAACGGGCCCCGCCAACGATCCATCCAAAGAGGACGAGAGGATAAAGCTATGGTCGCCGTCCGCGGGGTCGTCGAACGGCACTTCGATCACGGGGAACCGCACGTGCCCAATCCAGGACTTGGTTCCGTTCTTCAACTCCAGGTTCCAGTAGGTTAGCGTTTCGTTCGCCGGACACTTGATGGTCACCAGCGCATCGATGGGCAGCTCGCCAATGTCTTTGTATTCGATCTTGACGGTTTGCCCATTGTCGTTCTCGTCTTTGGATACGGTTACCTTCTTCGCATCGGAAGAGGTGATCTGCTTGAACTCGGCGTGATCATTCATGAGTTCAAGGATGAAGAGCGGCAGGCGCACGTGGTCACGAATCAGCAGTTCGCGGTCGATGCCATAGGTGGACTGAAACGACGCGATGGTCCCCTTTGCTGCATCAATCAGCAATCGATATCCGGAGTTGAGGATGATTACGGGCGCGGCGAAGAGGGATTCCTGGGATATCTTGACGTGGGTGTTCTGGGCAGCCAGCGCGGATCGCGGGTCAGTGGCGAGAAGCGCTGCTCCTCCCAGAGGCAAGCAAGAGGTGGCTGCGGTGGTAGCGACACCGGAAAGGAACTTCCGACGTGAGAGTGCTTTAGGGCGGGATGGGGTACGTCTCTTTCGTGTAAACATGACCGCCCATCCTAAGGGCCGATGCACCACTGTGTCAAAAACAGAGCGAGAGTGGAGCAGAGGATGGCTGGAGTCGTGATTAGCCTTCGAGTTTGTAGCGCGTCTCCGCCAGCCGGTAAAGCCGCCGCCACACCAGGCGGTTCATGGTGACAACCATGAGCGAGATGAAGATGGTGGCCAGTAGGAGGATGGGGAATCGTCCGCTATCGGTGGCCGCGTCGATCTGTGCGCCCAGGCCGATGGTCTCCAGGGTTCGGTCGGCGACGTGGGAATACTCCGCAAACACCGACGCGTTCCATGCGCCGCCGCTGGCCGTGACCATGCCGGTAATCAGATAAGGGAAGATTCCAGGGAGAATGAGCCGGGTCCAACGCTGCCAGCGTGTGAAGTGGTAAAGCGAGGAAACCTCGCGCAGGTCAGAGGGGATGGACATGGCCCCGGCGATGACATTGAAAAGGATGTACCACTGGGTGCCGAGAAGCATCAGGGCGATGGAGCCGATGCCCAGTCCTCCGCCGATCCGCACCAGGCCGATGAGCAGGATGGG
>Ga0182027_10014012_pt1 | contig 11128 bp, 12 predicted proteins | sample 712E1DmetaG_FD_121300 | JGI IMG/M metagenome (GOLD analysis project Ga0182027, IMG submission 121300) | Permafrost microbial communities from Stordalen Mire, Sweden - 712E1D metaG (Illumina Assembly) | ecosystem: Environmental > Terrestrial > Soil > Wetlands > Permafrost | place: Sweden...
AAATTTAACGATTTTTTTCATGAAAGTATTATACCAATATTTTCTTTCCCCGCGGAATTGTTGTAAGAAAAAAATTTGATATGGTTTGGATTATTGACCTACCCCAGAACTAGTGGGTATGATGGAACTCAGCCACTAGTGATAGTGTCTTATAATTTTTTATTAAAAAATGCTTTGTCCATATTGTCAAAATAGTGAATCAAATGTTTTGGAAAGCCGTGAAGCGGAAGATGCTAAAGTGACCAGAAGAAGACGAGAATGTGTGGGGTGCGGAAAGAGATTTACCACTTATGAGAGAGTTGAAAATATTGACTTAAAAGTGGTAAAGAGGTCGGGAAAGGTAGAGGATTATTGTCGGGAAAAACTAGAAAGGTGTTTTGAAAAAGCATGTTGGAAAATGACTCGCGATGAACGGGATGTGTTGGTAGATGAGATTGAAATGAAACTTTTGAATTCGAAAAGCGTGGAGATACCGTCTAAGGAAATTGGTAAAATGGTGATGGAAAAATTGAGAAAGACTGACCCTGTGGCCTACATTCGTTTTGCGACAGTGTTTTTGGAAATTGATTCCGTGGATGATTTTAAAAAATTATTAGTTGCTTTTAAAAAATGATAAATTTGATCGAACCACAATTATCAGAGAATGCAAAATATATAGCAGAAACTAGATATTCGCGAAAAAATGAGGATGGTAAACCATTTGAAAAAGTAGCTGATATTTTTTGGAGAGTAGCAATTAGTATAGCTAGAGGAGATAAGAATTTTAATGGGAGTGATGAAAATATCGATAATTTGGCACGTGAATTTTATAATTTGATGGCGGAACAGAAATTTTTGCCTAATACACCTTGTATGGTGAATGCGGGTAAAGAACATCAGCAGCTATCAGCTTGTTTTGTGCTACCAATTGAAGATTCGATGGAATCGATTTTGGAGACAATGTCAAATATGGCCATGATTCACAAAAGCGGTGGCGGGACGGGCTTTTCTTTTTCAAGATTGAGACCGTATGGTGATTATATTAAATCGAGCGGGGGGACTACCGTAGGGCCAGTGAGTTTTATGCAAGCCTACAATGATGTGACGGCTCAAATTAAACAGGGAGGGGTGCGACGAGGAGCCAATATGGGGATGCTTAGTATTGATCACCCGGATGTGTTGAGATTTGCAGTGGTGAAGTTGGATGAATGGAGTTTGACCAATTTCAATATCTCTTTGGCAGTAACTGATGATTTTATGAAAAAAGTGGAATCGGACAAAAAGTTTGTGGAAAATGATGCTGTTCCAGAAGAAGTTATTGAAGAAATCAGACTGGCTGAAGCAAATCGAAATGTAGAGGAAAGATTGAGACAGATTGAAGATGGAACCAAGAAACTTTATGGATGGGCTGAGGCAAAACAGGTTGATGAGGGTTATGGACTGATAAACCCAAAAGATGGGAAAGTGAGAATGAAATTGAATGCTTATAAAGTTTTTAATCTAGTAACGAGATTGGCGTGGCAATTTGGTGATCCGGGGCTGGTATTTATAGATCGAATGAATGCACCGAGTTCGAATCCGATTCCATCAGTGGGGAAAATAGAATCGACAAACCCCTGCGGAGAACAGCCACTTTTGCCTTATGATGCTTGTAATTTGGGAAGTCTAAATTTGAGTAAATTTGTGAAGGGTAAAGATTTGGATTGGCAAGGAATTAAAGAAACTCTTAGTAAAGGAGTTCATTTTTTGGATAATGTGGTGGAAATAAATGAATTTCCGGTGCAAAAAATTAGAGAGATGGTAACTAATACTCGAAGAATTGGATTGGGAGTGATGGGTTTTGCGGATGCACTTTTTAAATTGGGAGTGAAATATGATTCAGAAGAGGGAATTGCTTGGGCTAAAAAAATTATGAAATTTGTGACTGAGTCGGCCAAAGAGGCTAGTTTGGAATTGGCCAAAACAAGAGGAGTATTTCCTTTTTGGGAAAAAAGCGTTTATGCTGGAACTGATTATCGACCGAGAAATATGGCGTTGACGACAATTGCACCCACGGGAACTATTAGTATGTTGGCTGATGCATCTTCGGGAATTGAGCCTGTGTTTTCGCTTGGATATCAAAAAAATACAGTGGAAGGGAAGACACTTTATAGTGTGAATCAAATTTTGATAGAAGAACTAAAAAAGAGAAATATTTATAGTGAAGAATTAATAGAGAAAATTGTAAAAAATGGAGGGACATTGAAGGGGATTGATGAAGTGCCAGAAGATTTGAAAAAAGTTTTTATTACGGCATTGGAAATCGATCCAGAATGGCATATTAAAATTCAAGCAGCATTTCAGGAATTTACTGATAATGCAGTTTCAAAAACAATTAATTTACCTCAAACAGCGACAGTTGACGATGTTAAGAATGCGTATCTTTTGGCATATTCATTAGGAACTAAAGGAATAACAATCTATAGAAGCGGGTCAAGATCTTTTGAGCCGCTTCAAAAAGTTAAATCCACCGACAGCTCCGCAGTCTTGGCGGACAGGGATTTGGTAACTCCGAAAAAAAAACCGACACCAATTGTAGCTAGAGGAATTCGAATTAAGAAAAAGTGTGATGTAGGGAGTGTATATACTTCAATATTTTATGAAGCTGGCGATGGTCCAGTTGAGGTATTTGTTAATTTGGGTAAATCAGGTGGTTATTTGGCGGCAGCGGCTGAGGTGACGGGAAGATTGTCGTCTTTGGCACTTAAATATGGTGCAAATTTGGATGAAGTGTCAAAAGATTTGATTGGAATTTCTTGTGGCCAAAAAGTAGGAATAGGTAATGGGTCGGTTTTAAGTATGTTTGATGCGGTGGGAAAATCACTTTTGGAAATTTCTCGAGGAGAACAATTGAGTATGTTTGAAAATGAAAAAGCGGTGGTTAATACTGAAGTATTAACAGACATAAGAGATGAACAAGACCAGGTTGAGAGTAAATTTGGAGCTTGTCCGGATTGCGGATCGCCCCTTAGGGCCGAGGAAGGCTGTTTTAAATGTACTAATGAATTTTGTGGTTACAGCAAGTGTTCATAAGATGATTACAACTAAAACAGGTGATCTAGGGAAAACGACTTGTGGAAATAAGCGGTTGGATAAAGATGACCTGTTGGTTGAGGTAGTGGGAAATATTGATGAATTACAAGCGATTTTGGAAATAGTTGGAGAAGAAAAAGTAGTAGATGATTTGAGTCAGATAATGGGAGAAATAGGAAGTGAAATAAGATTTAAGAAATATGATTTAAGAATAAAGCAGATGGAAAAAGAAATAGATTCTGCAAAGCAGAATGTAAATGGATTTTTGAAATTCAAAAAAAGAGAGGCATTGGAGTTAAATTGGGCAAGAACGGTGTGTCGAAGGGTGGAAAGGCGAATAGTGGCTTTAAATAAAATTCAAAAAGTTGATCTAGAAATTTTGAAATATTTTAATAGATTGTCTGATTATTTGTTTTTGAGGGCGAGAGAAAAAGATTTATAATTGATTAGTTGAATTGGGTGGAATTCCCAGACTGTGCCGCAACGGTAAAAGTCCGAGCCTTAAAGCTTTCGAGCAAAAAGTAAAAACATGAACCAAGAAAATAAAAGATATTTTTACGATATTGAGCAAAATAGTATTGATGATATTTTGAGGGTTTTTATAGAAGAGGGAACAAGTAAGGATTTGACTGCGAGAGTAAATGATTCATTGCCGTATACGGAAAGTATGGTTATAACCAGTAGGTGGGAATATAATCGACATGCAGAGGCGGAAAAGGAAGCAACAATAAATACATTTAAATTAGGGAAAGAAGGTTGTAATTTGGTAATTTGGATTAGTCCAGATGATGATGGAGATATTTATAAAGAAGGGAGATTGAATATAGAATTTCCAGTTCTAGGAGAGGAAGAATGGTCGCTTTATGGAAAACATATGCCATTGTTTTGGAATAAAGAAGAATCAATGGAATTGGCAAAGAGATTGTTGGAAAATGGTGGTGTTTCGTTGAAAGAGATAAATGATTCCGAAGATTTAAGATGTCAACCGATTGGATTTATAGTTAATAATATAGACGATTGGGTTGAAAAATGTAGGGAATTGGTTCCTGAATTTGAAGAAGTATGGAAGTTTATTGAAAACGGAGAAGATTTAAAAAATCAGGAGAGAGTTAAAAAGGCTGTAATCAAGGCGATGATAGAGGCAGATGGTGATAACTATTATTTTGAAAGTTTAATGTTGAAAGATGGTTTTGAAATTAATGCTGATGGGGGGCATGGAAGTTCTTATGGGGCAACAATGAGCGAGATGGGGATAATTGTGTCAGTAGGGGTAAATGGAGAATTACACTATTCGCCTGGTTCGACCGAAGGTCTTGCTTGGTGTAACCATTGCAATGTGTATTTTAATGGAAATACTTGTCCTTTGTGTGGAAAAGTTGTGTCTTCTGAAAAAAGGGCTGCTTAATATATTTTGATGTTTTTATTGATGTCTTTTGTTGTATTTATGGGAATTTATAGAGAAAAAGATTTCCATTGGTTAGTGTTGGTTTTTGATGGGGGAATTGGTAGCGGTTGGTAATAACAGTTAGAGGATGTTTGGTCTTCTGAAATATTTTTTCTAGTTTGTTAATGTATTTTGGAAATTGATAAATGCAGACGATGTCGGTGTGATCGAAGTCGGCTTTCCAAAAGTTTTTGAATTCAATTTTGGCTAAGGCAGATAAGTTTAGTTTTTCAATCTTTTGACGAGAGCGATGGACAAGAGCTGGGTCGAGTTCATAGCCAATACTTCTGATTCCCATTTTGGCAGCAGCAATAATAACCCGGCCATCACCAGAGCCAAGGTCGATGAGAATATCTGTTTTTTTGGGTTTGGCTAGTTTGATTATATTCTCAACTTCTTTGTCAGTGGAAGGATAATAAAAGGCGCCGGGCATAAATTGGAGATAGAGAATATAGCCGGTATAACAAATAATAGCTAGAGTAAAAGTGATAGAAACAAAATAGAATAAAAAAATGCTCATAGCTAAGATTACTAGAAAGAAACAAAAAATGTTAGAATTTAGTTATGAAAAAGAAAGAAATGAGTGTAATGGGAATAATTGTTTTGATCGTTTTGGCTTTAATATTTGTTCCTTGGAGAAATATTAATTGGGGTAAAGTGCGATGGTTGCAGGCGGAAACAGTGACGGTGATTGGGGAGGCAAAATCAATTCAAAAAAATCAAATTGCGGATTTTAGTGCGGGAGTGGATGCGGTTGGTGTCAATAAAGATGCGGCAGTGAAAGAAGTAAACACTAAAGTAGAAGCCTTAATTAAGGCAGTGAAAGATTTTGGGATAAAAGAGGAAGATATAAAAACACAGAATATGAGTGTTTACCAACAGGAAGAATCTTATTTGGATAATGGAGTACAGAAGTCTCGTAAGGGTCAGTGGAGGGTGAGTAATTCGGTGGAAATAATTTTGAGAAACGTAGATAAAGCTTCCGAATTGGCAACTTTATTGACTAGCAGTGGTGCTACTAATGTTTATGGTCCAAATTTTAGAATGGATGATACTAATAGTATTGAAAAGACTTTATATGATGGGGCGATCCAGGATGCTAAGGATAAAGCGATTTTGATTGCGAAAGCTGCAGGTCGAAAATTGGGGAAGGTGGTGATGGTTAATGATAGTGGAACTACTAGTAATATTTATCCAATGTATACACTAAACAGTAAGGCTGATGGAATTGGTGGAGGAGTGCCGACAGAAATTGGATCACAGACAGTGAGTAAATCATTGACGGTGAGTTTTGAGTTTGAATAGGAGAGTTTCATGATCACAAAATTGGGAAAAGAAAAGTTAGAACAGCAATTGGATGAACTTCAAAAAGAATTAGCTCGAACTTTTGAGGAGAGGAGAAAAGCGGCTGAAGAAGGAGATCTTAAAGAAAATTCTGCTTACATTTTTTATGGAGAAAGAGCTCAAGTTTTAGATACACAGATTAGCCAGTTAAGGGATGATTTGAAAATGGCTAAAGTTAAAATGGCTCCAACACAAACGGAGATAATTGAGTTTGGACATGCAGTGACCGTTTGTTTTGAAGATGATCAACGACAAATGACAATTACTTTGGTTGGTAAAAACGATGCTAGTCTAAAAATTGGATGGGTGTCTTTAGAGAGTCCTTTGGGTTTGGCTTTGACAGGAAAAAAGAAAGGAGAAAAGGTGATGGTAAATGATCAGATGGTACAGATTTTGGAAGTCAAAGTAGGAGAAGTTTAATTTTGACATAGTTTTATCAGTTGATTTTAGACTGGTTTAAGTTTAAAGTTGGTCAGAAATTAAAAAACTGATTTTTTTGAAAAATGACAAAAGAAGATAAATTAAAAGTTGAATTATTGAGTCATACCGTTGATCCAGAGGGAGTTGTGGTGGCGGCAATTAGACAATGTTATTCGTCAGTTGGTGCAAAAGAATTGAAAAAAAAGACAGAAAAAGAAGTTAGAGAAAGACTGATTAGACAGGTTATTGGTTCGGGTCATACATCAACTTTAGAGCATGCAAGTTTTACGTTTGCGCTAGATGGAGTCAGTCGAGTGACAGAAATTCATTTGATTAGACATAGAATCGCTTCTTATTCGATTCAATCGGGGAGATATGTAAAAAGAGGCGATGCGGCTTATCGAGTTCCACCAAAAATACGCGGATTGAAAGATAAAAAGCTTTTGGAAAAATATTTGAAGCATTTGGATAATTCACAAGAACTTTATAATGAATTGATTGGCGCGGAAATACCTGCGGAAGATGCAAGATATTGTCAGCCACAATCAGTGCAAGTAAAGATAGTCATGAGTATGAATGCGAGAGAGTTGTTACATTTTTTTAGTTTAAGAACTTGTACCAGAGCTCAATGGGAAGTTCAGGAAGTGGCTAGACAAATGTTGGAGGCGGTTAAGAAAGTGGCTCCTATTATTTTTAAAAATGCCGGTCCACCATGTGTATCAGAAAAACTTTGTAATCAAGGAAAATTATCTTGTGGTATTTGGAAAAATATTAAAGGAGCAAGATTAAAGGAATGAAAGGGAAATTTATTGTACTTGAGGGAATTGATGGCTCAGGAAAAGGAACGCAGACTGAACTTTTAGTAGAAAGATTAAAAAAAGAAAACAAAGAAGTAGTAGTAAATGATTATCCTCGTTATGAAACAAGTTTTTGGGGTGGTCATGTAGGGAGAATGCTGTCAAAAGAATTTGGAAACCCAATGGAAATTAGTCCTTATTTGACTGTTTTGCCTTATATGTTGGATGAATCTGATGGAAGTAAAAAGATAATTGAACCGGCTTTGGAAGATGGAAAAATAGTAGTTTCAAATAGATATTTTACTTCCAATGTTCATCAGATTGCTAAAAAACCAGTAGAGGAAAGAGAGATTTATGCAAATTGGTTGTGGGATACAGGTTATAATCAAATGGAAATTACTAGACCTGATTTGGTGTTGGTTTTATTGGTTGATCCGGAAATTTGTCGAGAAAATGTGTTGAAAAAGGCAGAGAGAAACTATACTAAGGGTCAGAAGTTAGATGCACCAGAAGAAGATTTTAATCATCAGATGGAAGCGGCAAAAGAATATAGAAAAATGGCTCAAAAAGAACCGAATACGTGGGTGTTGATTGACTGTTGTCGAGAAGGGAAATTGATGTCCAAAGAGGAAATAAGAGAAATCATTTGGAATGAAATAAAAAAGAGGGGGATTATATGAATGAACTTAGACTAATAGCAGGAAGTTCACATCCAGAATTGGCTAAAAAAATAGCTAAAAAGATGAAGATACCATTGACTTCGGTATTGATTAAAAAATTTCCCAATAGTGAAATATATGTAAGAATTTTGTCAAAAGTAAGAGGAGATGATGTGTTTATTCTCCAGACAATGGCAGATAATGTAAATGACAGTTTGGTGGAGTTGTTGATTATGATAGATGCTTTGAGACGGTCGTCGGCCAGGAGAATTAACGTATTGTGTCCTAATTTAGGATATTCAAGACAGGATAGAAGGGCCCAATCACATGAACCGATTAGTGCAAAACTGGTAGCTAATTTGATTACTGAAGCAGGGGCGAATAGATTGATAACGGTGGATTTGCATGCTTCACAAATTCAGGGTTTTTATGATATTCCGGTGGATCATTTGGTGGGTTATCCGATGATTGCTAGGTATATTAAAAATAAAAAATACACTAATTTGGTGGTGGTGGCTCCGGATATTGGAGCAGCCAAAAAAACTCACAAAATGGCTGATTTACTGGGAGTGCCGATTGCGATTGTAGATAAAGTTAGAAAACAGCATAGCCAGTGTGAGGTGTCGCATGTGGTGGGTGATGTGAAAGGTAAAACAGCTTTGCTTTTGGATGATATTGTTGATGGAGGAGGATCAATTGCCGGGGCGGCGGAGGCAGTTAAGAAATATGGGGCAAAAAAAATTATTGTAGCTGCGACTCATGCACTTTTGAATGGTGAGGCAGTGCAGAGACTAAAAGATAGTGCAGCTGATCAAATAATATTTTTAGACACAGTGCCGATTCCAAAAGAAAAAAGATTTAGTAAAATGACAGTTATTTCGTTGGCGCCGTTGTTGGCAAAAATTATTAAACGAGTACATGTGGAAAGGTCGTTGGGGGATTTGTTTAAATGGGAAGAGCAAAGTAAATTGTTGTAAAATCATTTTATGATATAGAGTTTTTGAAATCGATTTTGAGTTATTAATTTTTGAAATTTTTATGATTGATAAAAAAATAAGGGATTTGATAAAAAAAGAAGAAGAAAGACAAAATAGTGTTATTTCTTTAATCCCAAGTGAAAATTTTGCGTCAGATGAAGTTTTGATGGCCTTGGGAAGTTGTTTGACTAATAAATATGCAGAAGGTTATCCGGGAAGAAGATATTATCAAGGAAACCAGTTTATTGATGAAATTGAAAACTTGGCAATTGAGCGGGGTAAAAAAGTTTTAGGAGTGAAACATTTGAATGTACAACCGTACTCAGGAAGTCCGGCTAATAGTGCGATTCAGATGGCATTGTTGGAAAGAGGAGATAAAATTTGTGGGCTTAAACTGTCGGCGGGGGGACATTTGACTCATGGCCACCCAAAAATTACTTTTTCGGGTAAATATTTTGAAAGTCTTCAATATGATGTGGAGGAGGATGGACGAATTGATTATGAAAAGTTAGAAAAGTTAGTGATGGAAGAAAAACCAAAAATGATTATGGCAGGGACAACAGCGTATCCGTGGATTTTGGATTTTGAAAAATTTGGAAAGATTGCTGATAAAGTGGGAGCATGGTTAGTGGCGGATGTGTCACATATTATTGGATTAATTGTTGGGGGGGTTCATCCTGACCCAGTGGATTATGTGCATATTATTATGAGTACGACTCATAAAAGCTTACGAGGTCCAAGAGGAGCTTTTATTGGAATAACAAAGAAAGGATTAGAAAAAGATCCTGATTTGGCTTCTAAAATTGATAAGGCAGTATTTCCAGGATTGCAAGGCGGGCCGCATGAAAATAATATTGCGGCCATGGCCGTGGCTTTTGCCGAGGCGGATACCCAGGATTTTAAAGATTATTCTCTTCAAGTTATAAAAAATGCTAAGGTGTTGGCAGAGACATTGAGAAAAAATGGTCTGAAAGTTTTTGGAACAGAAAATCATTTGATGGTGGTGGATGTGGGCAAAGGAAAAGGAAAGGAAGTGGCAGTAAAGTTGGAAGAAAATGGGATAGTTTGCAATGCCAATACGGTTCCACACGATAAAGCCGGACCATTTAGACCGTCGGGAATCAGAATTGGGACACCGGCAATGACAACTAAGGGATGGAAGGAAAAAGAATTTGAGGAATTGGGGAATAAAATGGCAAAGATAATAAGTGGATAAATCTTTTGGCTCGATAATAATTTTTGCAGTGCTCGCATCCTTCGTAAAATCCACTCAGAGGCTTGCGCGCTGAAAAATATTATCTTCGCCAAGATTTATTATTTTTTCTTGGAAAATTTTTTCTCGAAAAACTTGAGAAGGCGGCCGTTGTCGAGATCCCATTTATTGAAGAAAAAGACATAGAGGATTTCAAAAATGCCGACGGTATTGACAATCAACAAAAGAACAAACCAAATGAGCTGTTTTTTGTTGGCGGATTTCCAGAGAGCGAAACCTTTCCAAAAAAGAGTCCAAATTAAAATGGGGATATAGAGGGCTGGTTGATTTAAAAGATTCATAGTTGATTTTAACACTATTTTTTTCTGAAAGACCAAAAAATGACAAAAACGGTTAGGCCGAGGCCAAGGAATTCGAAAATTTGGGGCCAAAATAAGACATAAATTTTTTGTTGGTTGAAATCAGCAGGGATGGACCAAGCATTGGCCCAATTGTTGGCTAAAATATGATTTTGAAGAAAAACTGGTTTGAGACCGTTGAAATAAAAAGCGAGCCAATAGGGACTATATGATTGGTAAAATAAAAAATAATTTTGATTGATTTGGGGATCGTTAACAGATTTTATTTGATTAAGAAGATTGAAGGGGATAGGAATTATGGAAACTTGATCAAGAATTGATTCAGATGGTTGGTTGCCATAGGAAATATTACTGATGTTTAAGTGATAACCTAGATCGTCACCAGTAGAAGGAACTAAAAAATAATCCCAGGAAGAAGTTTTGTTTTTGGAGACTTCGTCTTCGATAGAACAGACAAAAGAATAGTCATTTTGGAAGCAAACTCGCAGGGGGATGCCGGAAACAAATTGACTTTTGAGAGCGATGATATAACCAAATGAGTGGGGGATGTTGGCTAGTGGAATAGAATAACCTTTGGTATCGTTGATAGTTTTGAAATGTTGTCCAGGGAAATTAAAACTGTAAGAATTTAGAGTTAAATCTGAGGCGGTTAAATTTTGATTTTGATTAAAATTAAAATTTAGAATTTGATCGTTAAGAAAATTATTAGTGTTGAGATAGATATTGATGTTGCCCAAATAAATTTTATCGGAGTTGGAAAAAACAGTTTGGCTGATATTAAAAACACTGTCGTTAATTTTGACTTGGGAAGAATTAGATGGAAGAGGAAAAATGGTTTTGATCGATTCTAGAATGGTTGAGGGT
>Ga0182027_10014013_pt1 | contig 11128 bp, 8 predicted proteins | sample 712E1DmetaG_FD_121300 | JGI IMG/M metagenome (GOLD analysis project Ga0182027, IMG submission 121300) | Permafrost microbial communities from Stordalen Mire, Sweden - 712E1D metaG (Illumina Assembly) | ecosystem: Environmental > Terrestrial > Soil > Wetlands > Permafrost | place: Sweden...
GCAGGATTTCGACGCATTCTTGAGCCAGCAGTCTTTTCTCAGTCTGGCTGATCGCTTGATCCCTCTTCGGAGGGGCGGTTTTGAATCTAGCCCGCATATTCTGCGACCACCGCCAGCAGTTGTAACGCGTGCAGATAAGTGATCGTAGCGGTGGTGAAAACTGTGAAATATGCGGGCTAGCAGCATGGAGGGCTCAAAGCCCGACAGGCTGCTGGGGCCAAAGGAATTTGCGTGCTTGATATTCTGGCCAGACCGGCCAGATTCGTGGCGTGAACAAAACCTGGCAGCTTCAAGAGGCGAAGGACCAGTTCAGCACCGTTGTCGAGCAGGCGCTGACGGACGGATTTCAATTGGTCACCCGCCATGGAAAACCGGCGGTGGTGGTCGTCTCTGTTGAGGAGTTCCGCAGGCTTCGTCCGCCCCGCCAGCCGATCAGCCGCTTTCTGGCCAGATCCCCGCTGCGCAACCTCGGTGGCGCACCCGGGCGCCAGCGCGACCTGCCACGCAAGGTGCTGCTGTGAGCTGGCTGCCCGACACCTGCGTCATCTGTGAACCAGGGCAAAAGCGGCCTTCGGCCCGCGTGCTGGCGTGGCTTGATGAACAACCCGAGGAAATGCTGTATCTCAGCGTTTTGACACTCGGAGAAATCCGTAAAGGTACCGCACGACTTCCTGCTGGGACGAAACGCCGCCGCCTTGCGCAATGGTTGGAGCACGATCTTCGTGAGCGCTTCGCCGGCCGCATTCTTCCAGTGGACGAAGAAGTTGCCGACCTCTGGGGGCGTCTCCAAGCCGCCGCCGAAGCCCGCGGTCGGCCGCTCTCCACCCTCGACTGCCAGATTGCGGCCACAGCGATGGTTCATGGATTGACGCTCGTTACGCGCAATACAAACGACTTTGACATAGAGGGACTGGAACTGTTCGACCTCTGGAAGTGATTCCGTTTTCTCCCGAAGGTGTTCAACATTGGCGGCAAGCCGGCGCATCGCCCGAAGTTGCGCCATCTCAACTCCTGGCAATAGTCATCTTTGCCATGGCTGTCCCGACCGACGCTCCTGCTCCCCTCTCGCCCGGGTCAACCCGCCCGGCGCCGGTCGGCCCGGTCACGCTTGATTGGGGCCGCACCCGTTACTCCATCGCCTGGCGCCAACAGGAAGCATTGGTGGCGCAGCGGCTCGCCGGCGAGATCGGCGATACCCTCGTTTTCACCGAGCACGAGCCGGTGTACACGCTTGGCGTCCGGCCGGGCGCCGAGCGCCATCTCGTGTGGGCCCCCGCCGAACTCGCCCGCCGCGGTATCGAACTGTTCGAGACGAACCGCGGCGGCGACATCACCTATCATGGTCCGGGACAGATCGTCGGTTATCCGATCATCGATCTGAAACCTCGCCAGGATCTCCACGCCTATCTGCGCTTTCTCGAACAAGTGCTCATCCATTCGCTGGGCAGTCTGGGCCTCGCCGCCGCCCGGCGGACGGGAAAGACAGGCATCTGGCTCGGAACCCGGAAGATCGCAGCGATCGGCGTCGGGATGAGACGCTGGGTGACCTTCCATGGCTTCGCGCTCAACGTGAACAACGATCTGGGGCCGTTCGCCGGCATCGTGCCATGCGGCATCACCGATGGCACGGTCACCTCGCTCCAGCACGAATTGGGTCGTGCATTTGACCCGGCCGAAGTCAAACAGGTGCTCGCCGCGGAATTCTGGGCGCAGCTCAAGGTCTTTCTGACCGCGGGTGAGGAGCCGGGATGTTTGCCGGGGCGCCCGATCTAGACTCCTTGAAGTTCGAAAGATGATGTGATCAGGTCAACTTTCCAGGCATTGCCCTATTCTTAAGTTATGATCCCATTCCCAAGATTGCGGCGTACGCGCAGCGGACGCCAAAGCGAGGCGCTCAATATCGCCAACTCCTTGTTGACAGAAGATCCAGCCCCTTTGCGCGCAATGGTCTGAGCTGCGCCTCGCTTGCTGGCATGTCCACAGCCGAACAGTTCCAACACTTCAGGGCCGCCCATCCGGTCACACATCGCAAAATCTCGGGCCACGACTGGAACATCATTGCCACCGGTAGTGGAAATCAGACCGTTGTGATCTTGCCGGGTGGCGGTGGAGATGCAGAAAGCATGTTTCCTGTCGTTTCAGGCTTGGAACAAGAATATCGGGTGATCGCGATTGGCTACCCCGCCGCCGCTACAAATACGGAGGAAGCCACTGAGGGGATCAAGGCGATCCTCGACGAATACCGCGTCCGCCACGCTTGCCTGTTGGGGCACTCTTTTGGCGGAATGCTGGCGCGCGCATTTTCACTGGAATATCCGGAGCGGGTGGATTCGTTGATCATCGCGAATTCCGCTGCCTATTCACCGGGCCGCAGGTTGTTCTTCAAAGCCGTGCTTCCAGTCATGGCCCGTCTGCCCCACGCCATCCTGGTGGGGGCAATCCGGTCCGGTTTTAGCCGCTTGCTGAAAAACCATTCCGATCGGGAATTCTGGCTTGGTTATGTGGGCCAATCTGAAATGGCGCGTCCCGATTCTCCGGGCATCCGCAACCAGCTGTTATGCATGGCTGATCTCTTGCGAAACAGGAGCATCGCACGAGCAAACCCCGGAGGATGGAACGGCCGTATTCTGATCTTGGAATCTGCCAAGGAAACAGGATTTACGGCACGGGAACGGCACGATTTCAGACTGCTTTATCCCGGCGCAAGTGTGCACGTGTTCGCGCATGCGGGGCATTTGAGTTTCATTACGCACACCCAGGAATTCATCTCGGTCGCAGCGGACTTCATCGCCGCGCGAAAAACGCCCCCTTCGCCAAAGCCCGATTGAGGCCGCGAAACCGGCATGAGCCCGGGCGAGCGCCAGCGCCCGCATGGGTTTGTTGGTGCCCTTTTCTCGCTGCCACCTACTCCGTCTGGGCGATGCCGCGCTGGAGCGCCTCTTCGAACAGGGCCATCGCCGTGTCGATTTCGGCTTCCGTGATGTAGAGGGAGGGCGCGATCGTGAAGACGTTCTTGTAGTAGCCACCGACATCGAGGATCAGGCCCTTGCTCCTGCCACCGGCGGTGAGCGTGCCGCCCAAGCCGATGTTCATGATCGCATCGGTGAGCTCGCGATTCGGCGTATACCCGTCGCGCTGGCACATTTCGATGCGCAAGGCCAGCCCCAGTCCGTCCACGTCTCCAATTTGTGGGTACTTCTTCGCCAGCGTCTTCAGCTGGGCGAGGAAATAGGCGCCCCGCTGCATCACCCGGGTCTCGAAGTCCTCCTCCTCCATGAGCTTGACCGTCTCCAAAGCCACGGCTGTGCCCAGGGGATTCGAGGAGAAGGTGGAATGAGTGGAACCGGGCGGGAACACCGCCGGCGAGATCAGCTCCTCCCGCGCCCAGATCGCGGAGATCGGATTCATCCCGTTCGTGAGCGCCTTGCCGAACACAATCACGTCGGGCTTCGCCCCGAAATGTTCAAGGGCGAAAAACTTGCCCGTGCGGTAGAACGCCATCTGAATCTCATCGTCGACCAGCAGGATGTCATGCTGTTCGAGGATCTTCTTGAGCCCCGTGAAGTAGCCCTCGGGGGGGACGACATAGCCGCCCGTACCCTGAACCGCCTCGATAAAGAAGGCCCCAAACTCCGCCTTGCCCGCCTTGTTCACCACCCCGTAGTACTCGGTCTCGAAGAGGCGCTCGAATTGCTTCAGGCAGAATATCCCGCAGGATTCCTTTTTCTGCCCGTAGGGACAGCGGAAGCAATAGGGATACGGGATGAAATTCGCCCGGTCGGAAAAATGCCCGAACTTCTCGCGGTAGCGGTAGCTGGAGGTGATCGCCGAGGCCCCGAGCGTGCGGCCGTGATATCCGCCCATGAAGGCGAACGCGAAGTTCTTCTTAGTGCGGTTCCGCACGACCTTCCAGGCGTCTTCGATGGCGCTGGCGCCGCCGACGTTGAAATGGATCCGCCCCTTCTCCCCGAAGATTGACTCGACCTTGCGCGCGAGCTTGGCGGCGAGCAGGATCTTCTCCTTGTGCAGGTACTGGCAGGCCAGTTGGGGCAGCCGGTCGATCTGCCGCTTCAACGCGGCGTTCAACCGCGGGTTGGCATATCCAAAATTGACCGCCGAATACCACATCTGGAGGTCGAGGTATTGGGTCCCCTTGTCGTCAAAAAGGTAGATCGACTCCGCCCCGTCGAACATCGTCAGCTCCTGGGCGTAGTGGACGGTGTCGCCCCACGAGCAATACTTGGCCTCGAGTTCGAGCAGGTTCTCACTCGGATCGTTCTGTTCCGGCAAGCCGGCGGTTGGAGGGTTCATTGCAAAAGATGCTGGAGGTGTGAGTAAACCGTGCCGAGATCGTGGAAAGGAATGCAGTCCTTCCGAATCGCCTGATAGTGCCGCAACAGGCTGTCCTTCGCAAAAAGAATTTCGCAAAAGCCGGCCGGGCAGATGTCCGACCGTCCATCGCCCACGTAGATTTTCTTCGTGCCCGCCGGCCGGTTCCGCTTGAACAGGTGGGAGGTCTTGCAGTTGCCACAGGTGCTGCAAATCGAATGGAAAAACGGAAACGCGAGGACCGGCTGGTCCACCTCCAGGCGCAATTCGTTTGCCAGCACCTGAAGCCCGTTCACTCCGTTGTTCTCCAGAACCCGGTCGATGATCAACCGGAAGCTGTCGCTCACGATCACGGGTTCGATCTCGTGGGCGCGCAACAGATCGACGATCGGCCGGAAGGCCGTATCCACCTTGATCAGTCCCAGGTAATCCCTCAGGCCGGCAGCAGTCACTCGCACCTGCGACAGCTGCCGTTCGAGGCACTCGCGCGACCCGATCTCACCCGCCTCCGACGCGGCTTCCGCCTGCTTCCAGTCATCGTTCAGGGAGAAGCGCCGGATGATCTCGTCGAGGACATCGAACCCGGTGATTGTGTTGTCGAAATCAAAGTAGACTTCGAAATGCCGGGGACCGTTCATAAGGGGGCGAGAAAATCGATCATGGCCGCGCCCACCTTCTCGCGCTCCTGATCGGCGGTGACAACGTGGTAAGAGTCAGTCAGGATAACCAGTCGCTTCACAGGGGAGGAAATGCGGGCGTGGATCAACTCGGAATTCCTCACGCTCGCGGTGTCGTCTTCCTGCGGGTGGATCAGCAGCATCGGGGCGTTGATCCGGCCAAGGAGCGGGATCACGGTCCGAACCAGCCGTTGCAACTGGTGAAACAACGAAACGGGAAAGTAAGCATAGCCGTATTTGGCGATCTGCTCGATATCGTCCAACCGGGCCCGGCCGTAGTAACGATGCACCATGGCGCGGATCTTCTCATTCTTGATACCGTAGGGCGGGCTTTCTTTGAAATAGAGGTGGTACTTCAGCGGGGTATAGGAAGCCAGAGGAAGGAGCCGGTTGTACCATGGCACATTCCAGCCGTCAAAGTAGAGCGTCGGCGCCAGGCAGATCCCTCCAGCCAGCTTCTCCTTAAATTCCTCGGCAAGCAGCAGTACAAACAAGGCGCTCATCGAAAGCCCTCCGACATAGACCTTGTTGCCGGACTCCAGCTCCTTCAGAAACAGTGCGCGCAATGGGCGGTAAAGCTCCTCCCACGTCGTGTGTTTCAACACGTGCAAAGGTTGACCGTGGTTCGCCAGTCGGGGACAGACCACACGGTAACCCTCTTTGTTAAGGGAGAACGCCAGATAGCGCATCTCGTTGGGCGTCCCCGTGAGCCCATGGAGGAGAATGATCGTGCGACGCAGCTCTCCATCGAGAACGATGTCGTCATTGGGGACGGCGATGGCACCCGACGGCCGATTCAAATCAAGGGAAAAAATAAGGGACATTTTGAGCCCGCGCTGCTTATTGGCGCCCCCTTGCCCGGAGCGCAGATGATTTGCCTTGCTCAGGAACTGCTCCCCGAGCAGTCCCAGCCGCCCCTCCAGGCGAAGTCGCTCTTGGGACTGCCACCGAGGGCACAGTACCCGCGAATAGCCGTCAAATCCGCCATCTCGATGTGCGGCGCCCGCCAGGCCGGGAGGCGAAAAGGCGCACGGGATCGGTGTGAATCACGCAGGCTCATTGGATGAACATCAAAACCGGTCATTCTATTCCCCAGGAGGAGCATTTCGAGATCAATCAAACCGGAATTAGCAATGCAGTCATTGCTATAAGTTCCCATAGCTATCCGACAAACAATCCTCGGATTGGATCTGCTGAAAGCCCCACGAATGGAAATTCGACAGGCTCAAGGTCCTGAGCGGAGTCGAAGGGCAACCGGAGGTGGAGGGCGCTGCGCCGTCAGCGCCGCTCAGTCCCATGGCGGCGACAGCGCGCCGCCCTCCAATGACACCTGCAGACAGGCGCCTCGCCGGTCAATTCATGCCGTAGACGGAGATCTTGAACGTGCCCGGAATCATCTTTGGTCGTTGGCGGGGAGCGCCTGCAGCCGCCGCCGGCTGAGCCTCGAATTTGGCCGAGGCCAGATAAATCTTATGGGTCTGCGGATCGAGCGCCATCGTGCGCGCCCGCGGTTCGGTGGTAAGGGTTTGGACCACCGCGAGCGCGTCCGGGGACGTTTCCTTGGCGATGGTGACCGTGCCCGAGCCACAGGAACTAAAAGCCAGCTGGGTGCCCGGATCGAACGCATTCGCATCGACTCCCTCCGCGATGGGCACCGAGGCAACGACCTGGCCATTGGTGCTGTCCATCATGACCATCAATTTGTTGCCGCACCCGAGGAAGAGCCGGTGGTGCGCCACATCAATCGCCATGCCCGATGCTTCCTCGCCCGGCGCGATCGGCCAGGTGGCCACAACCTCGTGAGTCTTCGTGTCGATCACCGCGACTTCACTCTTGTCCTCGATGTTGTCATAGACCCGTCCGGCCTGCGGATCGCACGCCGGAAATTCCGGCTTCCCCGAGAGCGGAATCGTCGCCACGACCTTGCCGGACACGGCCTCGAACACCGTGGCCGACTTGTCGCGGCCATTGAACATATAGACCTCCTGCCGGCCCGGCTCAAAGAGCATACCGTCGGGATTCTGGCCCGTGCCGACTTTCGAGAGAGTCTTCAGAGTCTGGAGATCGACAATGCTGGCCGTGTTGTCGCGGCCATTGCTCGTAAACCCGCGCTTGAGCTCGGAGGCCACCGCCAGCCCGTGGACTCCCTGGGTGTCGGCAATTGCGCCGACCACAGCGTCTTTGTCGATGTCGATGACGATCACCTCCGTACCGTGACTCACATAGAGACGGCGCCCCGCCGCGTCGACCGACGCATAATCCCACCACCCTTCACCGCCTACCGGGATTTCGCGGAGTAAATGGTAAGGTCCTTCTGCTCCACCGAGCGAGCCGGATCCGAGACCAGACAGTGACAGTGCACATCCAACAACGAGCCAGTAATTTATCAATTTCATGGGGTGAAGTGGTTCAATGGGTGACGGTCACACCCTGCCGAAGTTACGTCGTTCTGTTCGACCTAAACAACAACGATCGCTCCTTCGTCCGAAGGGTGGTAGAAAGGGACTATCCCTCGCGGCCAACAACTCCAGCTTTTCCGGCGGCGCGCAGCCGGAAAGGGCGCATCTGGCAGTTCTCGATTGCCCGATGTGGCATGGGCATCTTGCGCATGTCTGGAGGTTCTTTCGAACCACGAGCAGGATGCCCGCGCCACGGCGGACATCCGGACGCTGCCGAAAACGGGAGCTGCGCCGCAAATCAACAGGACTTTCTGTTTTGGCGCCTTAAGCCCTTGCCACATTTGTGATACGGTCGTATCACGACTTTGGCATGGCCCACGTGGCCATCATTGAGATCCAGCGCCAAAACAGAAAGCCGTGCGCAAATCAAGCCGTTCTGCTCTCCGGCGTTGACACTTTTCCCTCATCGGTGTTCCGATGGACGCTTCATGCGTGTGAGAATCGTGCCCCTTTGAGGCACACAACTTACCCAATCCAAAATGCCTGCAAAAGCAAAAGCCAAGAAACCCGCACCCGCGGCCAAGAAACCCGCGGTCGGCAAGACCCCTAAATACGTCTACCTCTTCGGTAAGAAGACGGATGGCGACGGCTCGATGAAGCCTCTCCTCGGCGGCAAGGGAGCCAACCTGGCCGAGATGACTCGCATCGGTCTGCCTGTGCCTCCGGGGTGCACGATCACCACGGAAGTTTGCACCTATTATTACGCCAACAAGCGCACCTACCCGGCGGCGCTCGACGCGCAGGTCCGCGCCGGTGTCGCTTCCATTGAGGCCCAGACCGGCATGAAGTTCGGCGATCTCGTCAACCCGCTGCTCGTTTCCGTTCGCTCAGGCGCGCGCGATTCGATGCCGGGCATGATGGACACGATCCTCAACCTCGGGCTCAACGACGAGACGGTCGAGGCACTCTCCAAAAAGACCGCCAACTCCCGCTTCGCATGGGACTGCTACCGCCGTTTCGTCCAGATGTACGGCGACGTCGTGCTCGGCGTGCAGAAACTCCCAGGCGAGGATCACGAGCCGTTCGAGACCGTCATCGGCAACCTGAAACAGGAACGCTACCAGAACGCCGAGATGGAGGACACGAAGCTCTCCACCGACGACCTCAAGGAGCTCGTCGTCCGCTTCAAGGCGCTGGTCAAGGACCGCACCAACAAGGCATTCCCGGCCAGCCCGTGGGACCAGTTGCAGGGCGCAATCGGCGCCGTTTTCGGCTCCTGGATGAATGACCGGGCCATCGTCTATCGCCGCAAGTACAACATTCCCACCGAGTGGGGCACCGCCGTCAACGTGCAGGCCATGGTCTATGGCAATACCGGCGAAAAGTCCGGCTCCGGCGTGGCCTTCACCCGTAATCCCGCCAACGGCAACAAGGAGTTCTACGGTGAATTCCTAATCAATGCCCAGGGCGAAGACGTCGTCGCCGGCGTGCGCACACCCGAGCCGGTCGCCCAGCTCAAGAATCACCTGCCCGCCGCCTTCAAGGAACTCGAGCGCATCCGCGCCACCCTCGAAAAGCATTTCAAGGACGTGCAGGACTTCGAGTTCACCATCCAGGACGAGCAGGTCTACATGCTCCAGACGCGCAATGGCAAACGCACCGCCATGGCCGCGCTCAAGTTCTCCATCGACATGGTGAAAGAGGGGCTCATCGACTGGCAGACCGCGATCCTGCGGAATCCGGCGGACCAGCTTGAACAGCTCCTCGCGCCTGTTTTCGAGGCCGTCGAGCTGAAGGCAGCCGTGGCGGTTGCCACCGGCCTGCCTGCCGGACCCGGCGCCGCCTGCGGCAAGGTTTATCTCAATGCCGAGCGCTGCGTCGAAGCCGCCCACAAGGGTGAAAAAGTTCTGCTCGCCCGCATCGAGACCTCGCCTGAGGACCTCCGTGGCATGATCGCCGCCGAGGGAATCATCACCGCCCGCGGTGGCGTGTCTTCCCACGCCGCCCTCGTCGCCCGCCAGATGGGCAAGGTCTGCGTCTGCGGCGCCGCCGCCCTCGACATCGACTACCACGCCAAGACCATCAAGGTCGCTGGCCAGGTTTTCAATGAGGGAGACTTCCTCTCGATCGACGGAACCGCTGGCAAAATCTATGCCGGCCAGATCAAGACCGCTCCGTCGGAAATCGTCGCCGGTCTGATTCATGGCGACAAGGACGCCCAGCAGACCCCGAAGTTCAAGAGCTACCAGCAGCTGATGAAGTGGTGCAGCCAGGCCACCAAGCTGCAGGTGTGGACCAACGCCGACTCGCCCTCACAGGCCCAGAACGCGATTGCGTTCGGCGCCCTGGGCATCGGCCTCTGCCGCACCGAGCACATGTTCTTCGAAGGCGACCGTATCGATGCCATGCGCGAGATGATCCTCGCCGAGACCGTCGAGGCCCGCAAGGCCGCCCTCGCCAAGATCCTCCCCTACCAGCGCGACGACTTCGCCGGCATCTTCCGCGCCCTCAAGGGCCACCCGGTGACCATCCGGTTCCTCGATCCCCCGCTCCACGAATTCCTGCCGCACGCCAAGGATCAGCAGGTTGACCTCGCGCAGAAACTCGGCGTGCCCGTCGAGAAGATCGAAGCGCGCGTGCACCAGCTGCACGAGTTCAATCCGATGCTTGGCTTCCGTGGCTGCCGCCTCGGCATCGGTTATCCCGAGATCTCCGAGATGCAGTCGCGCGCCGTCTTCGAGGCCGCTGCTCTCGTTCAGAAGGAGGGCATCAAGGTCAAGCCCGAGGTCATGATCCCGCTCGTCGGCTTCAAGAAGGAGCTCGATCTGCAGGTGGAAATCGTGAACCGCGTGGCCAAGGAGGTCATGGCGGAGCAGAAGGTGAAGATCCACTACCAGGTCGGCACCATGATCGAGATCCCGCGCGGCGCCCTCACGGCCGACGAGATCGCGCAGACCGCGGAGTTCTTCAGCTTCGGCACGAACGACCTCACGCAGACCTGCCTCGGCATGTCCCGCGACGACTCCGGTTCGTTCCTGCCGCACTACGCCGACCTCGAAATCGTAAAGAAGAATCCCTTCGCCACGATCGACCAGGCCGGTGTGGGCCAGCTCATGCAGATTGCCGTGACAAAGGGCCGCCAGACCCGGCCTGACATCCAGCTCGGCATCTGCGGTGAACACGGCGGCGATCCCGAGACGGTGAAGTTCTGCCACAAACTCGGACTCACCTACGTCTCCTGCTCGCCGTTCCGCGTGCCGGTTGCCCGTCTCGCCGCCGCCCAGGCCGCGGTGACCGAGGCCAAGGCCGCAGCTGCGAAGAAGTAGTCCCCCATCCGTAGGGGCGCAGTCTCGCTGCGCCCTCCAGTCACCAGCCCCGCGTCCTCACCGGCGCGGGGCTTTTTGTTGGGTGGATGCGGGGCATCGACGGAAACAAGCCGTCAGCCCAGACCGGTTCCATCGCAGCCAGCGTTGTGCTGCCGGCGCATCAACCCGAATTCCGCAGTTGCGGCAGATTCCACTCGCTGGCGCTCGCGGCCACGAGGAGCGGAAGCCGCAACTGCGGAATTTAGGATGAATTGTGACGCGCTAAATGGAAGCACAAGACTGCCGTCCGACGCGCTGCTAGCCCGGATGTTTCACGCTCTACTCTACAGCCTGCGTGCAGACTGTAGACAATCCACGGACCGAGCGCGCTGGCCGGCACATCCGGGCTATCGGCAAA
>Ga0182027_10014015_pt1 | contig 11127 bp, 7 predicted proteins | sample 712E1DmetaG_FD_121300 | JGI IMG/M metagenome (GOLD analysis project Ga0182027, IMG submission 121300) | Permafrost microbial communities from Stordalen Mire, Sweden - 712E1D metaG (Illumina Assembly) | ecosystem: Environmental > Terrestrial > Soil > Wetlands > Permafrost | place: Sweden...
CCGGAGGCCGCAAAGGCCTTATCAATACCGCCCAAACCCGCGATTCGAACCGATTTTTACTCAACCATAGCCTGAAACGTCAATGAATGACTGTGCGTCAGGCGAATTTCAACAAGTTCCTAGTGTTCTACGGCAATGACGGCGCGCTGGAACACGATTTCGTGTTGCAGCCCGGAGCCGATCCCTCTCGCATTGCCTTTCAACTGGACGGTGCGGAGAGTGTGACGCTCGATGAGAACGGCGATCTGCGGATCGGACTGGCGGGCGGGGCAATGACCTTCCAGCGGCCAATTGCCTACCAGACCGTGGCGGGCTCACGGCGCAACGTGGATGCCGCGTTTACAGTGGACAAGGAGGGAACTATCCGCTTCCGTCTGGGCAGCTACGACGCACGGGAAAAGCTGGTGATCGACCCTGTACTCTCCTTTTCCACCTACCTTTCTTCACTGGCCCCGGATGGGAACCTGATTGCTACCGATGCCAGCGGCAACAACTATGTCTCAGGATATGCCACCCTCGGGTTTCCGGTTACATCTAGCGCGTTTGCAGGATGCGCAAACTGTACGACGAATTCTGTCGTGACCTTCATCAGCAAGCTGAGCGCCGACGGTACAAGTCTCATTTACTCAACCGTGCTCGGCGGGAATAGCTTCGCTCAGCCCACAGGCATTGCTGTTGATGGGAACGGAAACGTGCTTGTATCAGGTTGGACCGGTGCAACAGACTTTCCGACCAAGAACGGGCAGCCGATTGCTGCACAAAATAACAGCATTGTAGGCTACCTCGTTTCGCTCTCGCCCGATGGTTCCTCTCTCAATTACGGAACCTTGCTGAGTAGCAGCCCGTCGTCCAGCCAAAGCGCGACGACATATGCGACGGCTGTGGCTCTCGATTCCTCAGGAAATGCATATGTCACCGGAGATACAGGTAACGGATTCTTCACCACGGCTGGCGCGTTGAACCAGGGTGGCGGAGGTAACTTTGGCAACGAATTCAATGTTTACCTGGCAAAGTTCAGCCCGACTGGCACTTTGATCTACAGTGCCGTCCTCGGTGCGGCCGATCCACAACATGGTGGTGTTGGGCCGATTGGAGCCTCTGCCATTGCCGTCGACGCTGACGGGGATGCGTTCGTTGCCGGTCAGGCGGGAATTCTGTGGCCCATTTCCAGCAACGCTTACCTGAAGCAAATTGCCGGATCAATGCCTTACGCGACCCCTTTCGTAACGGAGGTTGCACCCGATGCAAAAAGCCTTGTCTATTCGACCTACCTGGATTATGCATATGTTGTAACGGGCATCGCAGTTTTGTCCAATGGGAATGTGTTTGTCACGGGTAATGAAGTGGGCGAAAGCTACCCGACAACGTCTAACGCCTATCAGCAAAACTCTGGTGGCGGCAACGCATTCCTCACTGAACTCAACTCCACCGGATCGGGCTTGGCATATTCCACAGTCGTCGGCGATTCATCATACAAGATCAATGGGCTAGCACTGGATGCGAATGGCGATATCTGGCTGGCGGCGCAGACTTCAAATCCGCTGTTCCCCTTAGTTACTCCTATTCAAGGCACATTTCCCGTGACGGGACCTGCCTCCGTTCTGAACGAGTTTGACCCCACGGGGCAGACGCTGAAGTTCTCAACCTTCTTGGGCGGGGACGCACCAGGATTTGCTAGCAGTGTCGCGGTTGACGCCAATCAGAAAGTGCATGTGTCTGGTGCCGCGCAATATGGGATGTATACGACGCCGGGGGTCTACGCGGGATCGGTCCCAACGCCCGGTTCCGGGTTTAGTGAGGCAACATATGCCTATGTCTCACTGATCGACCCCGCAACGTCCACCGGCATACTGTGCCTGAACAGCACTGGACTCTCATTTGGCTATCTTCTACCGCAGACCTCCGCGTCGCAGAGCATGCAGGTATCGAACTGCGGCAACGCGCCGCTGACGATCAGTTCGATTGCGTCAAACAACGCGGCGTTTACCGTGCCGGCCAGCAGCAACGGCTGTACAGGCTCGATTCCCGTCCGCGGTTCCTGCACGGTGAGCGTGGTGTTTGGGCCCACGGCAGTGCAGGCCTATTCGGGACAACTGACCTTCACGTCTAACTCTTCGATTGCCACCACTTCGATAACGCTCAGCGGTAGCGGCGGGGAGCCGGCCGCAGGGTTCGGTCCGCCGGGCACCACCCAGGAACTCGTTTTTTCGCCGATGCTGGTGGGGCAAACGAGCCCGGCCGAGTTTATAGGGCTGTACAACAATGGCACGGCTCCGCTCAAAATCAATCTTTCTCAGATCTCTGTAACAAGCGGTTTTGAACTGGCTGCGGGCGGCACATGCACTGCCACGCTGCCCGCAGGACAATATTGCGGGATCTCCGTCGCTTTTGCGCCCACGACGGCTGGCACGTTCAACGGGATGCTCACAGTGTCAAGCAACGATCCTGTGCATCCCACGATTAGCACATCTCTGACGGGTACAGCTTTTGCCTCCTATCCTATCGCCACTATTACGGCGCTGCTTAACCCTTCATATCCGTTCAACAGCGGAACCACGCCGATCACGATGAGCGTTTACGGAACTAACTTCTTCCCCGCTTCGGTGGTGTACCTCAATGGCGTGGCGCAGACCACGGGATATCAGAGCGGCACATTCCTCACGGTTACTTTCAGTCCGACCTTACTGACTGCGGTGGGGCAGATTCCGGTCACGGTGGTCAATCCCTCGCCGGGAGGCGGCAGCAGCGCGCCGTATCCTCTGATTGAATATCTTGCGATTCCGCTGACGGCCAGCGCATTGACCGTGGACCCCGTTGGCGGCCTGCTTTACGCAGCCATTCCCGCCAGCGCGGCGCAAAATCCCAACACCGTCATTCCCATCAATCCGGCCACCGGCGCAACGATGACTCCAATTGCGGTGGCGAGCGGCCCTCGCGCCTTGGCCGTCTCCGATGACGGCAGCGAACTCTATGTGGCATCGGCCGGCGTCTTGCAGCGCTACAACCTGACGACGCAGTTGCTGGAGAAGACCTTCAACCTGCCGGTGGATTCCGAGTGGGGCCAGACTTACGTGCAGGAGATGCACGTCGTTCCCGGTTCGCCGCATTCCATAGTCGTGGAACTCTTTGCCAACGTCGATCCGTCCGAAGATGGAGCCGCGCTCTATAACGATTCCGGCCTGGTGAACTGGATTCAGGGCGTCGGTGGAACCAATTGGCTCCTGATGTTGGACTCTTTTACCTTTACCTCGCCCACGACGATCTACGGATTGCCGGAGGGAGCGTCGTTTTTTGGTGAGTTACAGGTAAGCACCACTGGACTCAGCGTGGTGAGTCCCGGAGGCGTAGGCTGCTGCGATGAATCCACCGGTTCCATTGTCCGCTCCGACGGGACACTGCTCTACACCAACTCCGGTGAAGTGTGGGATCCATCTACACAAAAGCTGCTGGGCACGTATCTGTCGGCGAGTGGGTGCCAGCTTTTCTATACCGCCAGCGTCGTCCCTGACACCGCCAACGGGAACACTTATTTCCTGGACGGTGGTGGGCAGTATGCCAATGAAGAGTCGCTCGGCATCGATGTCTACAATCAGGCGAACTATACGCTGGTGGGCGTGGTTCCCTTCCTGAGCATCTATTCACCCGATGCCACCGACCTTGTTCGCTGGGGCACCAACGGCTTCGCCTTCCGCACGGTTGACATCACCGGACAACAGCCCAGCGCAAATCAAATCGTGATTGTCACCAGCAGTCTGATTGCTCCAAGCAGCGCCACGCCGGTCCCGATCCTCTCGTCGGTCTCGCCCTCGCCGGTCTACGCAGGCCGGCCGGCCTATACGATGCAGGTGACCGGTAGCGGTTTCACCAGTGCGTCAACGGTCCTGGTCAATGGAAATCCGCGCGCCACCACTTACATCAGTGGCACCTCGCTCACGGCCCAGGTTCTGGCCTCCGATATCGCTTCAACCGGGCAGATCAATGTGCAGGTGACCACGCCAGCGCCGGGCGGTGGAACTTCGAACTATGTGATCGTGTCTATAGAGCCTCCGCTGCAGACGGCGCCGACTGTGACAGTAACTCCGTCAACAACGAGCATCACGACGGCGCAGGCGTTAACGGTTACGGTTGCCCTCAGCGGAACTCCAACGCCTACCGGCTCAGTACAGCTGACGGGTGGCGGCTACACTTCTACACAGACTCTTAGCAGCGGCAGCACGCAGTTCAGTATCATAGCCGGATCGCTGAGCGCTGGCAGCGACACGTTCACAGCCAACTATACGCCCGACTCCAACAGTTCCTCGACCTACAACAGCGCCACAGGCACTTCTTCTACGGTGACGGTAACCGTACCAGCCAATCCCTCGCCGGTCATCGGCAGCCTGTCGCCGACATTCACCAGCGCGGGCGGCGCAGCCTTCACGCTCACCGTCACTGGATCGGGTTTTGTTTCTGGCTCGACGGTCTACTGGGGTACATCTGCGCTCACCACGACCTACGGCAGCGCAACCCAATTGACCGCTCAGGTTCCGGCATCCGATATCGCCAGCGCGGGCAACACCGCGGTCACCGTGCAAACTCCATCTCCCGGTGGCGGCACATCCAATGCATTGCAATTTGAAGTGGATTCCATCGGCTCCGGATCGACGCCGCCAACCTTTACTACGTTGACCGCGACCGTAACAGCCGGTTCCCCGGCCAGCTATTCGGTCACTTTGCCTTCCACGGTGGAGAGCGCAACGATAACCTGCCTGAATCTTCCTGCGGGAGCAACTTGCAGCTACTCCTCGACAACCAATACGGTGACGATTACAACCTCCGCGACTACGCCGGCGGGAACCTATCAGGTGACGGTGGTCTTTAATGAAACCGTCTCCGGCGCGTCGACTTCGTGGATTCTGCTTCCCATTCTTCTGCTACCTCTTGTGTTTTTGAGAAAGAAACTGGCAGCACGAGGTGTTTGGGTGACGGCTTGCCTGGGGCTGGTTCTACTGGTTGGCGCGGCAGTTGCCTGTGCCGGCTGCGGTGGGGGCGGGGGCGGCGGTGGTGGGAATTCAGGCGGAGGCAGTGGCGGCGGGGGCGGGGGCGGGACGCAGACTCACCAGGTGACGAGTTCGGGCGTGGTCACGCTCACCGTGCAGTAGGGACGTCTCGATAAATGGAGCATAGGGACGGAATGGCGGGTTCGCCGTTTCGTCCCTATCGTTTGACAGCGAGATTCCTTACTTTTCAGGTTTTGAGCGGCCCGTCCATGCTAACGCCGTTTGCGAGAGAATTGACTGACGTCCCAGCGTGGCAGTCACCATAACTGACCCCCTACCCCAGCTCGCCCCCCTTCCACAAACACCTGTTTCTGGAAGGGCAATAACGGCCGATTTTGGCGCAGTAGAATCAGGCACTTACGAGGGAGGATTCCGGCAGGTTTTTGGAAGGGGGTTGAAGCGCAGACCCGCTAGGCGCAGTTCCGGCTCTGCCAGATCGGCGATTGTTGGCAGCGAGGAGCTCTGCTGGATCAAGATGCGCCGTGGGCCCACTCCCTGCACGGGCGAAAGGCTTATGGTTGGCGTGGGCGGAGCGTCAACCAGCTTTACCATGACGTCGGGTGGCATCTGGTATTTCAACTCCGTCGACACGCTCTGTTGCGCTTGCAGCCATGGGACGGCAACCAGGATGACTACACCAAGAAGAGCGGAGCGCGAGAGTGTGGCAGGCATTCTAGACCCCTTGTTTAGCGGGAGATTGGAAATACTTCAACCTCAGACTATACCGGCTGGGAAAGAGGTATAGCAACGATTTGCTTGATGGTTAGTAGCCGCGAGGACGGGGAAGACCACCTGCCCGACTGCCGGCGCCAGCAGGCGAAGATGCGGAAGTTGGGCATCCTCGCCTGAGTCGAGCACCAGGCGTGATCGTGCCGCTTCAGCTTTTGGATCTTGAGAAACGCGGCTGATCACCCAACCACCAAATGGACACCATTTTTCGGCGGTGTCCATTGGGTGCGTTCTTCATGCTTCGCGCTTTTCGTAAAGTACTTCCTCTCCCGCCCTGTCGCCGCTCTCATCGGCGTGCAAATCCGATTCTTCGAGGAGCACCCCGCTGAAATCCAGATTGTCAATCTGCAAACGCATCGAGTCAAGCAAAGCTGTGAGCCCCGCAAGCACCTTGTCGGTCTTCTCCTGGTTCCGGCTGGCACTGAAAGGCCTAGAACGCGATTTAATGAAACGCTCGTCCTCCAGCACCTCTTTCAAGCTGCGAACATCGTAAATGGCGTTATCCAAGCGCAAGGCGGCATGTTGCGCCAGCGTAAAGGGCAGATGGGCGTCCAGCAGAGTCGCATAAGGATAGCGGAGGTCGTCGAACAGGTACCAGCTCCCCAACCGAAGGCACTGCTCGACAATCCCTCCGTTGCAGACAACAACTTGACCAATAGGTCCGTCCTGCATAACTAACCAATGCATATGGAATGTCAGCTCGGGAAACTGCTCTGACGCGGTAATAAGTTCATTAACGGGAGGCTTCCACTTCGTTTCAACATAAAAGCGAGGCGCGACGACGCCGAGTTTCGAAAACGGAGCTTCGGGATAGAGAATGCAATACTTAGCCGCATAACACCCTTCCTCCCGGTACTCTTCCACAAGCTTGCTGTACCAGCCGCTGGCGTCCTCAGTTGCACCCCACCAACTCGGGTCGAGGTCATCGAGGTCAAGCGAAAACACAGCTTTTGAAAAGGCCTTGAGAAAGGTGTCCGGTGACTCCTTGAGACCGACCACGGTTATTGTGTTCTTACAAATGTTTGCCATAATTTTCCTTTCTTTTGTGCTTTGCGAAGCCGGTAATCGCGCCGGCCTCGGGGTGGTTAGGCTGCTGCGCGTACAGCAGAAATCTGAGAGAGGGCCTTGCCCTTTGAGATCGACAAGTTCTTCTGCCATTCAAACGTCACAATTATTCCTTTCACTTGATTGAAATGGTTAGTTGTTGTTGTCAGTTGAAATGTAGTTCAAGAGTTCTAAACCTACCAATGCCTCTCGAACTAACGTCCCTGTTTCTTTAAATACTGCGTTTCTCAAAGATTCAGAGAGCTTTTCTTTTGCAAATATCGCGTAATAGCGGGTGTCCAGTGGATTCCAACGAGCGATGGCGACGGGCAGGAAACCCATAAGCCCCAAATCCAACATGCGCGGCGTGACGTCGATGTTTCCCTTTTCTGACTCGCCGGTCAGGCAGAAAAGTTAGAGGACATCTTTGCCGCAGTCGCCGGCACTCCTGTCCTGCACGTTATCGACTTCCATTCCCATCAGAACTCCAAAGGTGACAATCAGCTCATCCATACTTGGCTCCTAAGTTATGTAGTTCGCACCTTGCGCGAGAGTACTCTGTGGCAACTTGTGTTCTTCTGTACCTAATACGGCGAAGGAAGCAAAACAGAACTATTTGCCTTCCGCGCGATCTGCTTACGCACCGACCGCAATTGCCGTTACGGAGTCGATTGCATCCCGTGCGTCATCCTCCTCGGCATACCACTGCATGAGGACCGTAGAACGTCCCTCGTAGATGCCGACTCCCCCAGAAGGAGCCGGGCGAACCTGGTACTTCTTCCCAGGTACCAACCGCGTCTGCGTCGCTTCCCCATGCGGCAGAAAGCCCCGCGTCACTGGGCCTGCCGAGTGCTCAGGCAAGTTGTCTTCGGCCGGCACTGTGCTGTATTCGTTCGGCAGTGGAGGGTTTTCCTTGACGGCCTTGGGGCCCTGGGTATGATCCGGCACAGTCACAGCGTGAACATCGCCCAGGTTCAACCGCTGACGCGTCCGAGGTACCTCAGTGGACGGAACCGTGGCCGGGGATTCTGGCCCAGGCTCGGGTCCGGAATTCACGTTTGCCTGGACAACTTCTGGATCGGCGCACGGACTCAGTTCCAACCGCTGAACATGTTCAGAGGTTCCCAACGGCCGACCATTCTTCTTGGCGAGACGCCTGTCCCGCTTCCGCTTTTCTTCCGCTGTGGTTTCGACCAGGATCTTCGTAGGATCGGGCGCCAGCCTATAGAGAAGCATCTTGTTCAAGAGTTTCTTAGCTTCACCTTTGACATTCTCGTCGGACGCCAAAGTCGCAATCATCGTGATGAAACTCAACACCTCGCTGTAGATGTCCGGTGGCAATGGCATCACCGGCGCCGGAAGATACTCGGCTGCGGCAAGGATCTGTTTTTCGACTTCACCTTCCGGATTGGGAGACGCGATTGACATAGCCGCGGTCGCGATATGTTCATACCGCTTTTGCGCAGTTAAGTCCTTGGTGTTGCGCCGGCCTGACTCTGCCGGCTCAACATCTTCCGGCTCCGGGTCCGGGTCATCGATATTTTCGCCATCGTCGGTCAGCAGACCATTAGACTTGGCGAACTGCTTCAACAAGCGATCGGCGTGCTGCAGGCTGTATGCATTGCAGGTCTGCACGAACGTGGCCCAGTCGGGAGCTCCAAAGTCCCTCTGGTTCTGGTCTGGCGTTCTGTTTTTGCCGCCATCAACGTCGGTACGATAGCCGGGATTGAGGAGCCGCTGCTTAGCCTCGTAATAGAGGCGATGTTTTCGCTGAACTCCGCCTGCGCTTGATCACGCGCAATTGTCGCCTTTTCCTCATGGGCAATAGCCTGGCCAAGATGCTTAGTGATCCGCTTCGTCGGTTCCTTAATGGCCTTGCCCAGTTCCGCGGAGGACATAGTACTCGCGCGTTCGTACTGCTCCTTGTACGCCACAATCTCCGCCGACACTGAGCGCGCGTGGGGCTTCTTGTTAAAAGCGGGAAGGGACGGGTGCACCAGGGTCAATGGTGCGCTGGACAAAACACCGGCTTGCTCGTCTACGCCGGCCTTGGCGATCCCGACATCATCCGTCGGGATCGGAGAATTGGGATTCTTATTGTTTGACATAGTACGATGACTCATACTTCCTCCATCCCGATGAACACGCACACGTTGACTCTCGCGTCTGGAGGACACGCAAAGCGTCGGCCTCCGGATACACGTATAGTCGGCAGTGCTTGCACACTGAGAAACTGTTTTGATTTTTTGGGAGGAAGAGCCGCTGAGGTACTTTTGATGCGCCGGTTAGGGCAGAGTCGTAAAGAGCGTGCCAGCGTTTGTCCGGTTACTGTTCGACTCCCGAGGACCTACTGTTCACCGGGCGGTACTCGATCTCAGTATTAGTTTACACCCATTTCGATGGCCATTTCAACTGCAAGCCTATAGTAATAAAAACTTGCGAATATTATTTTCCGAACGGGCCGGCCGGAACTTCAGCCGCAAATGCGTACGGCATGTTGCTTTTCCCATCAGACGCTGCGGCCATTGATTCTGCGAGACTTGAACATTTCTCCTGGCCATAGGAAGGACGCTGATCAGCTGGTCGTAGGCCAGCTTTCATTCGCATCCATCGCATGCCGTGTTTTTTGAGTATCAGGATCTGAGCTTCTGGACTGCGTTGAGCGGTCTGGATAGCTTAGTTCCGAAAGACAGGTACACGGCAAGTGGAAGATGAACTATACTCCGTCGCAGAGGTTGCGACACGCTTAAAAATCAGTGCAGATAAAGTGACCCCGGATGTTTGAAGATGAACCCGGCGTGATCGACCTCGGTGAGCCGGAGTTGATGCACAAGCGCCGCTACCGCATCCTGCGCATCCCCGGCTCCGTCTTAAACCAGGTATTGCAAAAGCGGCGAATCAAGTGACACGGGTTCTTTTCGAAGAGAGCGAAGATCTTGCCCCAGCTACTGGATCAACCCTTGAATGACAGCACCCGCCAGGGTCATCCCTTCCAGGGCCTTGGCAGCAAGCTGTGACGTAAAGAGGTCTGGCAGCTCCATCTTTGTCCACGCCTGTTTGACATCCGCCTCAAGCTTCCGCTGGCGCTCTTTGACACAGGCGGAGTAGTACCTCTCCGTCGTCCGGACGGTCTTGTGCCCCAGTAATTTGCTGACCTGTTCAATCGGCATGCCAGCGAGTAGCAGCTCGACAGCGAACGTGTGGCGGAACCGATGGGACAGCATCTCCTGCTGGCCGTGTTTGACGCCTGCTTTGTCAAAGACTAGGCGGAGCCAGTCGCCAAACTGGCAGACCAGAAACGGCTTTGCCATCCTTTGAGGGTTCCAGAAGAAGTAGTCCGGGTGATCGTTGGCGTGCGCCCGCAGCATCTGCGCTACGGTTGGCGGCAAGGGGATGAAGACTTCCGCGTCGGTCTTTGTGCGATGCACCTGGGTAAGGTTGTCGTCGGCCCGTAGCAGGTTCCGCGGCAAGGTCGCTGCATCGATGCAGGCGAGCCCAGACCTGCGCTGCAGCAAAATGAATATTCTCACTCGTTCTGCAACTTCCGCTGCAAACCCGCACTGGCTGGTGGCCGCCAGCAGCCGTGCCATTTCGTCTAGCGTCAGCGGCTGGACTTGCTTGCGGACGATCGGAAGGGATTTCAGCTTGCTGCTGACATCGGAGGGAATCAGGTCGATCGAATGCGCCCAGCGGAAAAAAGTCTTCACGATACTCCAGGCCACGGCCGGGCCGCTGGAGTCTTTGTTGAATGTCCAGGTAGCGCGCCACTCGGTCAGCATGCGCGCAGAGACATCCTTCAGGAGGATGACGTTCCGTGAGTACGCGTAGTCGCGAAGTCGTCCAAGGAGTCGCTGGGGTTTAGAGGAATCCTTGATCCCCCGCTGTGCCCTGTCAAGCATGTAGAGTTCAAGGGCGGAGTCGATCGTCACGTGGTCGGGCGGCCTGGGCGTCTCAATCCCCAAGGCCTCCCGTTCGAGCTCATCTTCGAGCTTGCGCGCAGCCTTGGTGGCAATCTCCCAGGAGCGTGTCCGGGCAGATCGCTTGGTGCTCTTGCCCCAGCGCAGCCAAAGCGGGCATTTGCACCGGCGGTGCTGGCCGGCGTGCCTTACTTTACTTTGCGGACATTTTCCCGAGTGCCGGGCATAAACGGTGACAACCACTGTCGAAATCCCTCTGGCTTTTAATACCCGCTGGACGGCAAAAAGCCGAGAGGGAAATCTCCCCGGCGGTACAAAAGCAGTACAATTTTCTTGGGATTGTGTGTAAGTGGTTGGAATATAAGGAGATAACTTTGGCTCCTCAGGTAGGACTCGAA
>Ga0182027_10014017_pt1 | contig 11125 bp, 7 predicted proteins | sample 712E1DmetaG_FD_121300 | JGI IMG/M metagenome (GOLD analysis project Ga0182027, IMG submission 121300) | Permafrost microbial communities from Stordalen Mire, Sweden - 712E1D metaG (Illumina Assembly) | ecosystem: Environmental > Terrestrial > Soil > Wetlands > Permafrost | place: Sweden...
CAAAGTTCTTCACCGTTGGCTGCGGAGGAGGGAACGACGGTCCTCCTCGCCACCGGTGAATAACTTTGGAGGGACTATAAGCGCGCGTCCCGATTCCGAATCGGGATGCGGTGTTCGGCGCCCCCGCCGAACACACGTCCTTTCAGCAAGCCTCGAATGTCCCAATGGATTGCTGAACTGGCACCTGCCGCAAAATCCCCATTCCCCATTCAGACGCCTCACGACCACTTCAGCGCAACACCGCCTCCACCATTCTTAAAAAGTCTCAACAGTGAGGGCACCGGCAAGAGGCCGCGACGACTTCTTATTTCCACGGATCAATCACTTTGCAGCCCATGCGCTCAAATGGCGTGGTGTCGCGTGTGACGATTCGATGGCCGCGTGAGCGGGCGATGGCGGCGATGAGTGAATCGCGCAGAGGCAGCGGCCCATTCGCGTGGGCGGTCATTTCTCCCCAAACCGCCGCCGCGCGAGTGTCGAAGTTTAATACGCGATATTTCCGTGGCAGGTCGGACGCGAATTTCTTGATGCGGTCGTAGTCCGGGTGGTTTGGTTCCAGGCAGTGAAAGCCGTGCCATACTTCGGCCAGGGTGACGGTGGTGATGAACAGGTGGGCCGGGTCTTGGGCGTCATGCCAGGCAATCAAGCCGGGATTGGGTCGCGGTTTCTCCGTCTCGCTGACCGCGTTCGTGTCGAGCACGAAGTTCACAGGCCGACGGGTTCGACGAGGTCATCCGGCATCCGGGACGGCTGCCAATCGGTGGTGAAACGAATCGAGTCTTGCCACGCCTTGAGCTTTTGCATGGAAAGGCGAGCCGTGGTTTTGGGACGCGATGTCCGGGCCGGCTGCTTCAAATAAGTTCCATTCGGCTGCCGTGCGGCCAGCCAACCCAACAATTCCCGGGCCTGCCGCGCAGACAGTTTTTTGACTTTTCTTACAGCAAGTTCAACCGTTCTCACGCTGGATACGTTAGCCAGGAAACTGGTTAGGAGCAAGCCGGTTCTGTGTTCGGCGGGTGGCCTGACGTCGCCCCTGATCCTTATAGGTCCTTCGGAATTATTCACCGGCAGCCAGGCGAGCCTTCCCAAGTCTGCTCGCCTGAGCTGCCGCCTTGCGTTTCGCGCCGGGTTTGGCAAACTCAGGGCGTGGCCAGGGCGGGATTTGAACACTTGGCGCCTGCGCCCTGTCGCCAATGTGATATATGGCTGAAACCCAACCAACATGCTCGCGGCTCCGCCAATTCTTGGCGGGCGGCGTGGCGGCGTGCGCGCTTATGGCAGGCGCGCCGGCGTCGCGGGCGGAACCCACGGATGTCCGCCGCGATCCAGTGGTGGAAGCGGTGGCCGAGGTCATGCCCTGCGTGGTCAACGTGGCCACCGAACGCCGGGTCGAGGCGAGCGATCCGTTTCAGGAGTTTTTCCTGCGGTTTTACGGGCCGCAAAACAGCAGCAGCTTAGGCTCCGGGGTCATCATCTCCGAGGACGGCGATCTGCTGACCAATCTCCACGTCGTCAACCGGGCGACGCGCATCCAGGTAAAACTGTCCGATGAAGCCGGGGGCGCGGTTTATGAGGTGGAGCCGGTCTTCGCCCAAATCAATATTGACATCGCTTTGCTCAAGATCATCCCCAAAAAGAAGGGGGAGAAATTCAAAGCGGTCAAGTTCGCCCGGGACGATGATCTTCTGCTGGGCGAGACGGTGATTGCGCTGGGCAATCCCTTCGGGCTGGGCGAGTCGGTCAGCCGCGGGATTCTGAGTTCCAAGCGCCGCGCGGTGGCGCGGGAGAACGAGCCGCTGGGCATGGCCAACTGGCTGCAAACCGACGCCTTGATCAATCCGGGCAACAGCGGCGGCCCGCTCATCAACGTGCGCGGCGAACTCATCGGCATCAATGCGGCGATTTTACAGGAGGCCCAGGGCATTGGCTTCGCCATCCCCATCAAGGAAGTCCGCGCGGCGCTCAATGACATTCTGGCGCCGGAGACCGCCTCGCGCTGGTTCGGGGCGCGGGTGAGCCAGGAGGGTCCGCTGGAGGTGACGAGCGTGGATGCGAAGAGTCCGGCCGGCAAGGCCGGGCTGAAAACAGGCGACACCATTCTGGAAGTGAACGGAAAGAAACCGGCCGATTTCATGGAATTCAACCGCAGGCTGCGGGAGGGTCCGGGGCTGGATTTCACCCTGGCCTACCGCCGGGAGGGCGCGCCCGGCGAGGCCCGCGTCCATTTGCTGCCCTTCCGCGAGTTTTTCAAGCAGCGCCTGGGCGTGGACATCCAAGAATTGACGCCGGCGCTGGTGGACCAACTGGGGCTGGGCCGGTTGGGAGGCACAGGGTCGGGCCTGCTGATTTCGGGGGTGGAAAAGGGCAGCCCGGCCGACGGGGCCTCGCTGCGCGAGTATTTTGTCATCGCCGGCGTGGAGGGCCAGCGAGTGCATAATGCTTTTGACGCCTTCCAGTTTCTTGCCGGAGTGGAAAAGGGGGAGGCGGTGCGGGTGTCGCTGTTGATTCCCCGAACCAAAGGCGACCTAATTTTAGGCTACCAACGGGGGGAGGCCGCGCTTAAGCTCAGATAGGCATGTTCCCCGCCCGGCCCGTGGCGGGGAGGGGGACAACGCACGAGGAAGCAGATCGCCCATGACCGATGACAACATGATTGAGGTGGCCAATTTGACCAAGCGCTACGCTGGAAAAACCGCGGTGGCGGATGTTTCCTTTGCGGTGGGCCGCGGGGAAATTGTCGCGCTGCTCGGGCCGAACGGGGCGGGCAAAAGCACCACCATGCGCATCCTTTCTTGTTTCATGCCCGCGACCTCTGGCGTCGCCCGCGTGGCCGGCCTGGACGTGTCCACCCACGCCGACGAAGTCCGGCGCAAGATCGGCTACATGCCGGAAAACAATCCGCTCCATCTGGACATGCGGGTGCGGGAATATCTCAAATTCCGCGCCCGCCTCAAGGGGTTGAGCCACAGCCGGGCGCGGGAACGGGTCGAGAGCGTCATCGCCCAATGTGGCCTGGCCGAGGCCAGCCGCCGGATCATCGGCCAGCTTTCCAAAGGCTTCCGGCAGCGGGTCGGGCTGGCCGACGCCCTGGTGCATGAACCCGAATTGGTTATACTTGACGAGCCGACCATCGGCCTGGACCCCAGCCAGATCCGCGCGGTGCGCCAGATGATCAAAGACCTGGGCGGGCGCCACACTGTGCTGCTGTCCAGCCACATTTTGCCTGAGGTGGAGATGACCTGCAACCGGGTCATCATCCTGCGCGAAGGCAGAATCCTGGCGGCGGACACGCCCGAGAATCTGGAGAAAGCCATGAGCAGCTACGGTCAAATCATCGCCGAAATTGCCGCGCCCGTGGCCGAGCTGAAGGATTGCTGGGAACAGATGGCCGAAGTGGCCGAGTACGACATTTCCCCGGCCGAGGGCGAATATCATCGTTGCGCGCTGACGGCGGCCAACGGCGGGGATTTGCGCCCGCATATTTTTGCGCTGGTCACCCAGCGCGGGTGGAAGTTGCGCGAACTCTCCCGCCGCCGCTATTCCCTGGAAGACGTCTACATCCGGCTGACCCGCCCGGATAGCGAGGAGAGTTTCTGATGCGGGCCTATTTGACGTTGACCCGGCGCGAGCTGGGCAGTTTCTTTTTTTCGTGGATCGCCTATGTCGTCATCGGCGGGGCGGTTTTTCTGATGGGCCTGAGCTTCGTCAGCCTGCTGGCCAAGCTGCAGGGAGTGCCCACCTTGATGCCGGTCACGGAGATCTTCATCCACTCGGAATATCTCTGGTTGATCCTGCTTTTTTCCGCGCCGGTCATCACCATGCGGCTGTTCGCGCTGGAGAAATCTTCCGGCACCTTTGAAACGCTCATGACCACTCCGGTGGGCGACTTGGCCGTGGTGCTGGCCAAATTCAGCGCGGCCCTGGTGTTGTACTCCATCACCTGGCTGCCGCTGCTGGGGTTCATTTTCATTCTCCGCTATTTCACCCAGGACAGCAGCTTTCTGGATCCGGGCACGCTGGCGGGCACGTTTTTGGGAATCTTCCTCCTGGGGATGCTCTACATGAGCCTGGGTTGCTTCGCCTCCTCCCTCACCGGCAACCAGATCGTCGCCGCCATGATCACTTTTGCCCTTGGCCTTGGCCTGTTCATCCTGAGTTTTCTGGCGGACCGGCTGGCCCCGGACAAGACCTGGGCGGCCGCGGCGCTCAACTGCATTTGCTTGCGGGCGCACATGCAGGACTTCGCCCAAGGCGTGGTGGACACTCGCTGCCTGGTCTTCTACTTGACGACGAGCGGCTTCTTTTTGTTCCTGACCCACCGGGTGGTGCAAAGCCGCCGCTGGAGATAACATGGCCGACTCCCCATCCCCCCCATCCGGTTTCACCCGCGGCCAGCGCTGGCTGACGACGGTGAACCTGTTGTTGGCCACCCTGGCCGTGCTGGCGATCGGGGTGATGTTCAACTATCTGGCCGGGGGGCATTTCAAGCGTTTTCACTGGGCCAACCTCACCAACTACCAGCTCTCGCCCCAGACGCGGCGCGTCTTGAATTCGCTCACCAACGACGTCGAGGTCACCATTTTTTTCGATCCGGAGCGCCAGGCCGACCTTTACAGCATGGCCGCGGCGATGCTGGCGGAGTATCAGAACACCAACCCGCGCCACGTGCGGGTGGGGACCTTGGATTACACGCGGTCGTTGGGCGAAGCCAGGGCGCTGCTGGACCGGCTGCATCTGGCGGGCTCCGGTCAAAAGGACTTCGTGGCCTTCGAGTGCAAGTCCACTGGACAAAGCAAAATTTGTTACGCCATGAGCCTGGCGCACCTGGATATCAGCGATCTGGCCAACATCCGCCGCGATGCCTTTAACGGCGAGGTCTATTTCACCTCCGACCTTTATGCCGTCAGTCATCCCGGAACCAGAAGGGCCTATTTTCTCGCCGGGCATGGCGAGCGCGATCCGGGCGATCCCTCCGGCAAGGGTCCCAGTCCCGGCAACACCGGCTATTCCAAGTTTGCGGCCATTCTCAAGGACGAAGTCAACTGCGACTGGCAGCGGCTTTCCCTGCAAGGGACCAACGCCATTCCCGCCGACTGCCAGTTGCTGATCCTCGCCAGCCCGCAGGAGCCGAGAGCCAATTTCACCTCCAATGAAATCGCCCGGATCCAGGATTATTTGAAGAACAACAACGGCCGCCTGTTCGCGCTGCTGGATGTGGATATGGGATTGACCCCTGTTCTGACCAACTGGGGCGTGGCGCTGGGCAGCCGCCCCGTGGAGGAGTTGGATCCTGATTTCCGCTTCAGCCAATACGATTTTCTGGCGCATTTGTTCCCGCACGAAATCGTCAGCGCCCTGGCCAGCCAGGGCATGACGGTTCACCTCTGGGCGCCCCTGCCCGCCGGGCCGATGCGGACGGCTTCCACCGCTCCCGGCGCTCCCATGGTCAAGGTCGTGGCCGCGACCAGCACCAACAACGGCACCGACGGCGTGCAACGGGGGTGTTTTCCGCTCATCGCCGCCGTCGAGCACGGGGTGATCAACGACCGCAGCGGAACCCGCATCGTGGTGGCCGGGGATGCCGACTTTTTGGACGACCAACACATTGATGAGGGAGCCAATCATTATTTTGCCAACCTGGCTTTGAACTGGCTCTTGCAGCGGCCGGACCCGCTGCTGGGCGACCTGGGACCGCGTCCCATCAAGGAGTACAAACTGTTCCTGACCGAGTCCCAAACCAGGCGGGTGCGGTGGCTCTTCCTGGCGGGGATGCCGGGCGCGGTGCTGTTCCTGGGCAGCCTGGTCTGGCTGCGCCGCCGGAGTTGATTCTGTGAGCACTTGTCCATTGCCAGAACGCCTTCCCGCGGGGAGGACCCCGTGAATACAAAACCCACCGCGCTGATTCTCGCCGCCGCCGCCGCGCTCCTGGCCTTTATTCTCTTGGTCGAACAGCCCATCCGGCGGGCGGCGCTCATTCCGCCAAACCGCCGGGTGCTGCCGAATTTGGACCCCGCCAGAATCACCGCCGTGGAGGTCCAGGCGCCGGGTGGCGTCATCCGCGCCGAGCAAACCAACCACCTCTGGCGGTTGGCCAAGCCGGTTTCCTATCCCGCCGACACCGCGCGGATCGGCCGGCTCCTGCAAGAACTGGCGCAGTGGGAATGGCAATCGTCCATCGGTCCGGATGAACTGACCAACCGCCCCAACGCGGCGGAGGAATTTGGTTTCGTCGCCCCCCAATTCACCCTCGTGCTCCAGGAAAACGGGCGGGAGCGCGTCTTGCAGGTCGGCCAGAATACCGCGCCGGGCGACGAAGTCTATTTGAACGTCAGAGGCAGCTACCTCTTTTACGTCGCCAGCGCGGATTTGCTCCAGTGGATTCCGACCGACAAGGACCAGTGGCGCGATTTGACCGTGCTGGATCTGGCGCGCACGCCGTTCCAGAAGATCGAAGTCCGCTCGACCAATTCCAGTTTCGACCACCCGCTCACTTTGGAATTCGACGCGGCCAGCCATCTCTGGATGATGACCTCCCCGCTCCAGGTCCGGGCCGACACTCCCAAGATCGCCGAATTGCTCGCGCAACTCCAGGCCCTGCGCGTGCGCCGCTTCGTGCATGACGACCCGGCGGAATTGGATCTCTCCGGGGTGCAAGACCCGACGCAGACCTCGCAACTGAAATTGACCTTTCTCAACGGCACCAATTTGGCGCTGGAGTTGCAGATGGGCGCCAGCCCCACCAACAACACCAACCTGGCCTACGCGCGCCGCCAGCAACCCGCCGACGTCATTGAGATTGCCCGCGACACGCTCCTGCCCTGGGAAGGCGGCTACACCAATTTTCTGGACCGGCATCTGACCAGCCTCTCTCCGGCGTTGATCGAGTCCATCGGCGTCGAAGGCGCGGGCTATGCCCCGTTCACCGTGCAAAAAACCACCAACGGCTCCTGGCGCGTCGCCGGCGACGAGACGTTCGTGGCGGATGAAATGCTGATGAAGCTCTGGCTCTCCGCCTTCACCAATATCGAGGTCGGAATCGAGCGGACGGTGGAAGCGGACCCGGCCAGCTATGGCCTGGACCAGCCCGCCACCCCGCTCCTGCACTACAAGCTTTATTACGCCACCGAGGCCGGCCAGACCAACCAGATCGTGACGGACCTGCTCTTTGGCGCCGGCACCAATCAAGCCGGAAAAATATACGAGCGGCGCAAAGGCGAGCTGTCGGTCAACACCATTGCTCCCGAACAATTCGAGCGCCTGCCCCGCGCCGCCTGGGAGCTGCGCGATCGCTCCATCTGGCATTTTGAGTCCAACCAAGTCGCCGCCATTGACGTTCATCAACGGGGCGGCCACCGCCGATTTATCCGCGACCCGCAGAACCAATGGACCCTAGCCCCCGGTTCCCGCGGCCTCGTCATCCCGTCGGCGATTGAGGAAGCGCTCTATCGCCTGGGCCGGTTGCAGGCGGTGTATTGGAGCGATGGCGGCGCGGATCATCTGGAGCGGTATGGTTTTGGCGAGGCGGATTTCCAGATCGCTTTGGAGGTCAAAAAGGGCGGGCAAATGGAAACCAACATCCTGCAATTCGGCAGGCCATCCCCCCACCTTCATCCCTATGCCTCGGTGGTGCGGGACGGGCGGCGGCTGGTATTCGAGTTTCCCATTGATTTGTTCGCTGGTTACGTCACGGAATACCTCTGGATTCCTCCGGCTGGCCCCCAGCCCCGGTAGAGCTATGGCCGCATTTTTTTCAAGCCCCGGCTTCCGCCGTTTGCGCGCGGCTTTCCGATGGGTGCGCATCCTGCTCTTGTTCGCCATTTTTCTGATGGTGGCGGCGGGGGCTTATCTTCATCTGGTTGGCCTGCCCGATTTTCTGAAACGCTCCCTGCTCAGCCAACTGCGCGAGCGCGGATTTGAAGTGCAGTTCACCAGCGCCCGCCTGGGCTGGGGGCCGGACGTGGTGATTGAAAACGCCGCCTTTCAGCGCCCGGACCAGCCGCTCGGCCCGCGCCTTTCCGCCGCCCGCACCCAGGTCTATTTCAACCTCCCCGGCCTCCTGCGCCGCCGCGTGCGGGTGGACGCTCTGCGCCTCTCGCAGGGCGGCTTGACCCTTCCCTTCTCCCCGGCAAAAGAGGATTTCCTCTCTGTCAACGATGTTTCCCTGGACCTGGCTCTGCTCCCCGGCGACACCATCCGGCTCCAGCAGGGCCATGCCGTTTTTCATGGCATTCAAATTGACCTTCGGGGCGCGGTCACCAATTTCAGGGCCGCGCGCGACTGGAACTTATGGCCGGCGGCGGCCCGGACCAACCGCCCCCCGGCCACAGGCCCGCTGCCGGAGACGGATCATTTCCTGCGCCAGTTCTCCGCCATCCTGGACAAAATCCACTTCGCCGCCCCGCCCCGATTGGCCGTCAACCTGACCGCCGACGGGCGCGATCCCGGCTCGCTTTTTACGGATCTGACGATGGAGACCGGCGGCGTCCGGACTCCCTGGGGGGATGGCAACGGATTGAGGCTCGCCGCCCTTTGCTCCCGGCCGATGAATCGTCCCCGCGCCAGCCCATCTCTGAAACTGACCCTCTTGGCCGACGATTTGACGCCGCCGCAAGCCAAGGGCCACAAAGTATATTTGACTGCTGACGTGGCGCGCGTTGACGGGTCAAATCTCACGGCCGTCGTGAACTTTGCCCTCTCCGACTTCAAGGGCCATTGGCCCGCCGCCGCCGCCACCAACGCGCTCTCGGCCGCGCGCCTCCAGGGCAGTGGAAGCGTGACCCTGCAATCCGGGACTCTGGCCCTGGTGGCCGCGTCGGGAAAGCTGCGGGGCGCCCGCGTCCAGACCCCCTGGGGTTCATCGGAATCCGCCAATCTCACCTGCGGCGTCACGGCCGCCGCCGGTTCTCCCGCCGCCCAAGCCGCCGGGGGCCTCCCGGCCCGCTTTGCTCGCTGGGCCGCGGACTGGCAGGCCGACCTGGACAATGTTGTCAGTTCCCAAATTCAGTTCGAGCGCATCCGCTGCTCCGGCCGCTGGCGCGCGCCGGAACTTGTGTTGACAAACCTCGAGGCCTCCCTTTACGGCGGACAATTGACCGGCGGCGTCTGGCTCGACGCCGGCTCGCGCGAACTGGCGGCCAACGCCACCTTGGATTTTGACCCGCGCCCGATTTCCCGTCTCCTCACCCCGGCCGCGCAAGAATGGCTTGCGCAGTTTGCCTGGCAACGGCCGCCGAAAGTCGCGGCCGAAGCCAGCCTAGTGCTGCCGGCCTGGACAAACGCCCGGCCCGATTTTTGGCGCGAAGTTCTGCCTTCCCTCCGGATTGCCGGCGATTTTTCCATCGGCCCGGCGTCGTTCCGCCATCTGCCCATTGATTCGGCGCAATCCCATTTCACCTATTCCAACCAGGTCTGGGACCTGCCCCGCCTGCGCGTCCTCCGGCCCGAGGGCGATCTCTATCTGGATTTCACCGGCGGCGATCCAACCGGCGATTACCTTTTTGTCGTTGACTCGCGGCTGGACCCCCGCATCGCCCGCCCGCTGCTGCCGGAGGAGGAACAAAAGGCGCTGGACCAGGTCAGCTTTGCCGAACCGCCGCAAATCCACGCCGCCATCCGCGGCTGCTGGGGTGATGGCCAAAAATCGGCCGTCACCGCCCAATTGACCGCGACCAATTTCACGGTCCGCGGCGAAAAGTTTGACGGCCTGGCCGCCACCGTCGGCTACACCAACCGGGTGGCGCGGGTCACCGATGCGCTGGTTTTCAAGGACGGAGGACAATTGGCCGCATCGCGCGTGGAGGCGGATTTGGCGTCCAAAAAGATTTCCATGAGCAACGTCGTCAGCACCCTGGACCCGGGCCTCGCCGTCCGCCTGCTTGGCCCGCTGGCACCCGACTGGCTCGCAACCGTTGTATTTGACACGCCGCCGGCCGTCCAGGCGGAGGGGTCCTTCGTTCCGGGCGACCCGCTGGCGACAGACCTCCATTTTGCCGTGTCCGGCCGGAACTGCCGCTACTCCGGGCTGCTGGCCGGTCAAATCTCCGGCCGGGTGGATTGGAGCGGGCAAGACGTCGCGGTGACCAACGTGCAGGCGGGTTTGTATGGGGGGACGATGGCGGCTTGGGGCGTCTTCGGCTGCGCCCCCAAAGAGGGGACGGATTATCGCGGACAGTTTTCCGTCGCAAAAATCGAGTTGCCGCTGTTGATGCGGGAATGGAGCAAATCCAATCGTGTGGACGGCGTGCTCAACGGCAGCTTGACCATCGCCGGCGGCAACACCTCGGACCCAAAAAGCTGGAAGGCGTCCGGGCGCGTTTTCGTCAATCAGGCCCTGCTCTGGGACATTAAACTCTTCGGCGTTTTCTCGCCGATTCTCAACGCCATCGTTCCCGGCTCGGGCGACACCCGGGCCTACCAGGCCAGCGCCGATTTCGTCGTGACCAACGCCCTGCTCGCCACCGACAACCTGGAAATCCGCTCCACCGGTTTCCGCCTGCTTTATCGCGGCGCCGTGACGGCGGACAAGCAACTGGACGCGCGGGCCGAGGCCGAACTGCTGCGCGACACCCCGTTTATTGGGAAGATGTTCAGTTGGGCCTTCACCCCGCTGGGCAAGTTGTTCGAATACAAAATCGGCGGAACCCTCGATGCCCCCACCTACAAGCCGCTCTACATGCCCAAAATCCTGATGCTTATGCTCCGTCCCTTCCACACCCTGAAAAGCTTCCTGCCCCCCACCGAACCCCCCGCCCCGTCCGACCCGCCCAAGGACGCCAAGTAACCCGCCGCCGCCGGGCGCCGTGGCGCCTGTGAAGTTACCATAACCTTCCATAACCTTCCGTAACTTACCATAACTGACCATAATCGGTATCGTGCCGGGTCGGTTGCGGTAATGGGAGAGCCAGCTTGGGAGGGCGACGGAGGGATGGCGGATGTGGGAAGGCAGCCGTGCGATTTTGGCATTTGGAGTCATGGAATTCTATTTTTTTGGCTTAATTAACCTTAATTAACCTTAATTCACCTTCATTGACCTTCATTGACCTTCATTGACCTTCATTGACCTTCATTGACCTTCATTGACCTTCATTGACCTTCATTGACCTTCATTGACCTTCATTGACCTTCA
>Ga0182027_10014018_pt1 | contig 11124 bp, 11 predicted proteins | sample 712E1DmetaG_FD_121300 | JGI IMG/M metagenome (GOLD analysis project Ga0182027, IMG submission 121300) | Permafrost microbial communities from Stordalen Mire, Sweden - 712E1D metaG (Illumina Assembly) | ecosystem: Environmental > Terrestrial > Soil > Wetlands > Permafrost | place: Sweden...
ATTAGCGCCGCACATCGTGCGCGTCGCTTTGGGCGTTTAGCAAATTATAACAAGGCGTTCAATCGTGATTGGCCGCGTTTGGCAATAGAATATTATGGCGGCCAACACATTAACGCCACGTTAGCAGTAAAACAGAAAGGAATACTTATGAATCGTAATGTGTTTTATTGTGCCACATTGGCTGCTTTGTTGTTTGTTAGTTGCTTTGAAATACAAGAAACTAAAGTTTCCCGAGAACCTCTTGAGGCATTATTGGTGGTCGTACGCAACGAGGGAAATTCAGATGATGAAGTACCCATATTTATAGACTCTTTTTTGGTTGCAAAAACATTTCAAAACACGATATCTCAAGTTACAATACCTGCAGGTCAACACACCATATGGTTTTCACACAAGCACGATTACTATGGCGAAAGTATCAATATAGCGCCAAATTCCCTATTGGCAACAAAGCAGTTTGTTTTAAATGCTTACGCTTTTGATCGAGTCTCATTTGATTCCTTAAACGAAGATGGTTTTGACACTTTAATGAAAAGCACTTTACCAAAAGTGCAATATAAATACTACGACGCCACTCAGAAAACAAGTACACCGAGATTCAAAGAAATCTTAAAGGATTTTGAAAAAGGTTCGCTAAATCTGAGAGACTTAAATACGAAGAAATAGAGCTGCTAACAACGCGCTCAATCATGACTTTTCGCATTTGCAAGCTGCTCTGGTTTGCTGGTGCTTGGCGCTTCATACAAGTTTTGTGGTTTGCATAGGTAAAATGCGGTCGTAGTCAAGCATATTAGCGCGGCGTTATGGTTCAAATTTAAAGGCAATTAATCGGAAAAAGACCAAAGAATCGGACAATGCAAGTCGATAATCACGGGAACACTTTCGGGGACAAGCAGGAACTCGTTGGAATCGGTATACACAATCCGATTCATCATAAACCAAATGTGCTGGGATCGGAACCGCAAAATCGGATAATTCTAAAGCCAAACTGAAAACGCAGATGCATAATTTGAGGAAGAAACCAATTACTAATAAATACGTCGATTGCTTTTACCTGTTTCCTTTTCCGACAAGCAGCTTGCTAGACTTGTTCAAAACCAAACGGAATTAATAAAACCGAAATTCAATAACTTCGGAAAAGGCAATCGGACAATTCCAAAGGCAAAATGCAAAAGGAAACCATAACAAGTCGCTAAATCATGACTCTCCGCGTTTGCAAACAGCTTTGGTATGCCAGCTCTCGCCTACTATCGAAAGAGTTGTGGTTTGCAAAGGTAAATATGCGGTCGTAGTCGAGCATATTAGCTCCACCGTTATGCCCTAAATTTAAAAGGCAATTAATCGGAAGAAGACAAATATTTTGGTGGTACGCGGAGATTCGATGGCACGAACCAAGCAAAATGTTTAACAGCCACCGGCAAAATTTAGGAAAAAGACAAAGGCGAGATGCTTTCGGTGGTATGCGGAGATTCGATGGCACGAACCAAGCAAAATGTTTAACGTCCACCGGCAAAATTTAGGAAAAGGACAAAGGCGAGATACTTTTGGCGGTAGGCGGTGGTTTGGCAGTACAAAGTAGGCCGAATTATTAACATCCAAAGGCAATCAGAAAAAACAAAACCATTCGGACAATTCAAGATCAAAAATGCAAAAACAAGGCATAACAAGTCGCTAAATCATGACTCTCCGCGTTTGCAAACAGCTTTGGTATGCGGGTGGTGGGTTTTTTACAAAAGCTTTTGTGGTTTGCAAAGGTAAAATGCGGTCGTAGTCGAGCATATTAGCTCCACCGTTATGGCCCAATATTTAAAGGCAATTAATCGGAAAAGACAATTTGAAACGAGATACTTTCGGTGGCACGAGCCAAGTAAACTATTTAACATCCAACGGCAACATTTCAGAAAAAGACAAAGACGAGATACTTTTGGCGGCAGACTGAGGTTCGGCGGCACGAGCAAAGCAAAATGTTTAGCATCCACCGGCAAAATTTAGGAAAAAGACAAAGACCAGATACTTTTGACGGCAGGCGAGGTTTGGTGGCACGAACCAGGGCAAATTATTAACATCCAAAGGCAATCAGAAAAAGGCAAAACCAATCGGACAATTCAAAAGCCAAAATGCAAAAGAAAAGCCATAACAAGTCGCTAAATCATGACTCTCCGCGTTTGCAAACAGCTTTGGCGTGCCAGCTCTCGCCCACTATCGAAAGAGTCGTGGTTTGCAAACGTAAAATGCGGTCGTAGTCGAGCATATTAGCTCCGGCGTTCTTTTGCAAGGCGAGAAATCGCCCGTCCTGGCCGATAAGAAATCGGACAAGACAAATGCAATTGAACGCAATAAAATTAAGACGGCGCGCTGTTGGGCTTAAATGGCGGGAATTGCGCCGAGAAGATTACAACGAACTCGGAATTCTTGATACTTTAAAGCAGCGCCGCACCAATATCAAAGATTATGAAATCAATCCGACGCGGGCGGGGCGAAAACAAAAAGCTAAGAATGCGGCACGGATAACGGAAATAATCTTGCGCCGAAAACAGCCGCCCCATCGTGGTGCGGCAATAAAAATGCCCAGAAATCACGTCCAAAGGAAATAGGAAACCTTCAGTTTCACAAATTGGTACAAAGCATGTTATTGCTGAATGCCTACAAGAATAGTACCATTCAAGTATGGAGGGCGTTATGAAAACACGCTATGTCATAATTGCGTTGGCGATATCTGTACCAGTATGGTCTATGAATCCGTATTTTTCGATTGGATTCGATTTCGATGGCGCGGGAAGAAGTTCGGCATTGATTCCGATGACGCCAAGAGATTCGACGATTGTGTATCCCGGCTCATATGACCACTGGACGCTACCGCAAATGCCTAAACAAGCGGGCGTAACGTTCGCAGCGTTTTTTACATCGCCAATTCATGATACACTGCATTGGATTAATGATAGTACGCTTACATATACGTTTGACCGAGGTGTCGCCTATTTCACAGGTGTAGACGGAAAAACGCAAAGTCCAAACGGATTACCGTACGATATTAACGGTGGCTTCGAGGGTATATTTGACGGTAGTTCAGGACAAATTTGGTTTTGGTTCTATGGTGATTCAGTCAAAACACGAATCAATTGGATATATCTCAGTAAGAATCGTACATATAGCTCAAATTACTGTACAAAAATCGTGTTCGAGTACGATAGCGCACATAATCGCGCAATGATCGGCGATGTTCCAACCTTGTTTTCAATCGGCACAATTTTTTCAGGAGCAACGACAAGAGGCTGCAATATCAGTGCGCTTGTCAGACAGTCAATACCAAGTCCACTTACATTTCCAACTGGAGACACAGGGTCGATTAAACAAGGTGATTTGAATCTTGACATAGTGGTTAAGCGAAGTGCAAGTTTGTCTGATACTGCCGTGATATACGCCCTGAATTTACCTGTTGCAGGCCCATTATCTGGCGAGCACAATTTTGCATACAGTCAATCAGTGGCAGACGTGCCCTTTTCAATAACGGTAGGTTTCTCGAAATCGGATCAGACGACAAAAATAATTCAATCAGTTCCAATCGTAAAGCAACAGCAAATATTCGGACAGACGCGTTCAAATGTATTGGCTAACGGACGTGCCGTGGGCAAAACTCGATGGAATATCGTAACTGATCAGATGCGAGTACAAAAATAACGTCTGTGGTATTCGGCGCATTTCCCGTAAACGGCTTAGTGTCATAATAAAAGTTTCTTATACTATATGTATTACACAACAACAGAGGGGGTTAAATTATGATTGAAAACATCTTCAAGGCACTTAAAGAAGGCAAAAAGGATTCAGATGATTTCCCCAAGAAAGACAATCAATTTGGTGACTTTTCTGAGGCACAAATCGCCCATCTGATTGGCAAACATCTCAGCACCCTTGGCTTTTATACTGAATTGGAGGTGAAACTTTATGGTGGACAAAAGCGCTGTGATCTTTATGTCCTAAAGGGAAACGAGGAATCCATTTTCGAAATAAAATTGGAGGAGTATTCAAACGGTAAGTTCAAGCCTACCAGCGAACAGATTAGGAACTGGAAGAAGGATGTAAATAAACTTGTTGGCAATTCGGATTTGAGAGATCAAGGCAAAAGGTATTTCGTTCTATTTATTTATGGTTTACTTAATGAGATAGCGGAAAGCAAGGTTAAAGAACAGTTGTTGCCACACAAGTTGTTTGACCCCAAAAGCAAGTATGGGTTTACTTGCACTGGGTTTTCAGCGTATAATCTGAAAAAGGGTAAACAAGAAAAGACCCGACATGCCGTTTGTGTTTTCGAATTTTCCGTGAAGGCCTGACTTTATGTCCGGTTTTTCATCGCCTTCGCCCGTCCTAGGCTTAGGCGAAAGCCGGCGCAAGATTCAAAGACAAATTAGGACGTGCCGCATAAATCGAAAATCAAGATAAAGCGCCCGCCAGAAAACCATTTTACGACCACAAAGACAAGAAGAAGCGCGGCGTAAGAACGGTACAGGTATTTGGAAATTTAACACAAATACTGAATTCGAGACGAAGAGAAGCAGCGCCACCCCTCCTGCGCGTCGCTGCTAATCGCCTTGCAGAAAGAACAAGTCGCTAAATCATGACCGGGCGCGGTTGGCTTGAGGAAAAACACAATCAGATCAAGCCAACCCGTTGCGCCCGGCATATTAGCTCCGGCGTTATCTTGTCAAAACCGGAAGGATATTAATACATGCGCGGCGAGAAAAACAAATTAAAAACATGCCCATTTTGCGGCACGCATCCTTTTTGGAGAGTACATGCTCCTGGTTGTTTTTTAGGGGAGCTTATCAAATCAGAATGGGGCTCTGCGTATTTTTTTGCAGAAGAAAATGCCGAAGCCTGGAACCGCCGCGCAGGAGAAAAGCTTCCGGTTTTGCAAGATAACAATGCACTAAAGAATGACCAGTCGAAATCGTAATGCAGTCGTACTGGCATCTTAGTGCGACGTTAGGCTTGAAAATGAATAAAAAAGATAAAATACAGGAAATACCAAATCGTCATGTTTGGCTACTTGCAGATGCTTATTTAGAATCGGCAAAAGTATTATACGAAAATAAAAGTCAAAGCGGAAAGTTAATACCCGTAATTATATCAAATGTTTGTTTTTCTATTGAATTGTATTTAAAAGCATTAAATTCGAATATAATAAATGAATATATTAGTGAGAATGGTAAGACAATTCAAAATAAGGAATATGTAGAAGTATTAAAATACGGTCACGCATTAGATAGATTGTTTGAAAGTTTACCAGAGATTTACAAAGAAATATTAAAAGAACAATATTTAGAGGAGTTTGAGAATAATATTGAGGATATTTTTAAAAAATATTCAGGTTTATATGTGAAAGTAAGATATTTATTTGAAAAAACATTTTTAATAGAAAAGAAAAGTCTGCCTCCGCTGTTTAAATTAGCAGATTTTATGGCAAAATCATTATACAATATCAAATACAGTTAAAAGCCTAATAACGTGTTTTGACCAGTGGGCGTTTGCTACGAGGTTGCTTTTAGAAAGTTCTGTCCTTTTCAGGAATACATTAACCAAGTTTGCCCGGCAGAAGTTGGTGGGCTTATCACTGGCAAATTAACACGAGCGTTGGCTTAATAAAAAGAAAGAACAGAACATGACAAAGCGACTAATCAAATGGTTATGGAAAACTGCATCAGACCTTCACAATGTAGCAATATACTATGTTGTTTCTGCTCTTCTTGGTGCAACCTGGATCGGCACAATATTGAAAAGTACAAAGAAAGCATTAGAATGGAAATTAGAATTATGGAAAGCAATTGTATTTTCTTTACTAATATTGTTAATTTATGAAATTGCAAGATCATTATTGGCATTAAAAAAACCAAAAATAAATATTAAGGAATTAAAACAAGATGCAAAATTAAGTAAAATTGAATTGGAACAAATATCCTTATCTGAAAAACAAAAAGAATTGGAAAGTAAATTCAATCAGACTATAAGACCATCAGGAATACCAAAGGGAATAAAATTTAATCCAAATCAGAACAATAAAGCCTAATCTAAATTTAACAATTCATTTGGAGGTTAATATGAGATTATTAATAAGCAATATTATCTTAATAGCAATTCTTTTAATTTCATGTTCTAAGAATTCAAATCCAATTGTAACGAAACCAGCAACATTTACCGTCTCCGTTCAAAGCACAACTGGCGGTTCAGTTACTGTTATCCCAGAAAAGTCAGACTATAACTACGGCGATACCGTCACGTTAATAGCTATTTCAACGTATAATTATATGTTTTCAAATTATAGCGGTGATATTTCAAGTACAAATGGAACCGTTTCCTTCGTTGTTGTTAGAAATGCAACAATAATTGCAAATTTTATTAGCTTTTCTAATTTAGCCATAGGAACTTGGAAGGGCTCTTTTGTAGCACCAGATTTATATGATACGACAATGCTAGTAACATGGGGACAAATAATTTCAATTACTTCAGACCATAACTATTCAAGGACATTAACAATAGCATCAGATAAATATTTTTCCAGTACCAAAACAGTTTATTATAATACAGGAACTTGGTCTGTTGCCGGAAGTAATATAACGCTTACAGATGTTTATTGTGAAGTCCTTGCTAATTCATCGGATCAATCACTTACACTTATCACATGTCCAGGGACAGGAAAAGTTACTTTTACGATAAACGTTGTAGGTAATCAATGGATAATTCCAACGCAAGAAAATGGAAAAACAGTTAATGTTACTTATACAAAGCAATAAATAGAAAATCAATTTAAAGAAAGCCTAACAAGGTGTTCAATTTCGACTGGTGGGCGTTTGCCGCGACCTTGCTTTTAGTAGCTTTTGTGGTTTTCAGGAATTCATTTACCAAGTTAGCGCGGCGGAAGTTGGCAGTCTTATCACCAGCGAATTAACACCGGCGTTATGCTTATAAATAAAAGGAGAATAATCGATGAATCGTTATTTAATTAAAATGGTTTCTGTGGCAATATTGATTGTTACATGTTCAAATGTCAAAACGGAATGGAAATCAGAGCCAATTGATAATAAACATGTTTCCTGGAATGGCTCTTTTGATAATGGAATAAAAAAAATGGAATTAATATATCACGGATGGAAAATTAATAAAAATGAAAACAAGGACTATGAAATTAGGATAAGAGCAAAAATACTGTATAAGAAAAACAATGAAGACGATACGGATTATGCAAAAAGGAAAGGAAGCTATGATTCATCATCAATACTCGTTATGCCGATTAACAATATCGTTTATAAATTATATGATGAAGATGACTTTATTATAGATTCAATAGATTTAAAAGGTGAAATAATAAATATCAATTATAAAGATACTGGTACAATTCAAATGAAAGCAAATATTAATAAGAACAAGATAGATAAAGTAAAGGATTGCAAAATACAAATACTGGCGGGCTATAGAATTGAGAAAAAACCATGGGAAGAAGATTATTCAATTAAAAATAAATAAAAACAAAAAAGAAAAAGAAAGCATAACAAGGGGTTCAATCTTGACTGGTGGGCGTTTGCGACATTGCAGGTTTTCGAGCTTCTGTGGTTTTTCGATATATTCGCGGTTTGCAAACGAAAAATGGCTGGGCGTATCACCAGCAAATTAACCCCAACGTTATGGCCTAAATTTAAAGGCAATTAATCGGAAAAAGACAAAGGCAATCGGACAAAACAAGACGATTATTACGGGAAACTCTTACGACAAAATGAATGGATTTGGTGGGACGGGGTTAAACCAGACGGAATAAGTAAGGACGAAATCCAATGGGAACGACAGGTGACATTCAAAACGGCTATTCTGCAGACCTCGCAAGGTCTCAAATTGACAAGAATAACGCCGAATCCGAGAAACTCAGGCTTGAGGCGGAGCTTTTAAAAAAGCAATCCACGAGATCACATTTCGTCCTAACGAGAATTCTCCCAATTGGAGGCACAGCAATTATCTCAAGCGCGGCTGTTACCTTCTGGGTATTGTCATTCTTGCGACCAGTTGTTCAGGAAAAAAATGAATACCGAGAATTCCGCCTAATGAACATTGAGAATAGGCTAACGCACAGGGGAGATTCGTTGCAGGAAGTTTCGAACAAATTACAATACTACAACCAAAAGCTTGAATCTGAAAAGCGTCTTCTTCTGAGTGCTATTGACAATATGCAGACAACATCCAGTAAGGTTAATAAGGTAGTTGTTAACTTTAAAAATGAGAACCGGAAGGTTGTCGACAGCATTATCAATGTGTTCAGCGAAGACCTTTCCGCTCAAAGAAAGCGAATTAGTTCTTCAAGTTCTCTTAAACCCAATCCCGCCACAACTGGGCAGTTGTCGACAATCGGGGTTAACGATAATTCGATAAGGGTGCTTCACGAGCAGAGCGATTACATTTCTTTCGCAGATTCCGTTAAGGATAAAGACGGGAATGTATACAAGGCGGTAAAGATAGGCAATCAGGTCTGGACTGTGGCCAATTTGAGGACAACAAAGTACAATGACGGTACGCCTATTCCTTTAGTAACGGATAATTCTTCATGGGGTAAATTAACCACGCCTGGTTATTGCTATTATAACAACATGGAAAACCCAGATAGCGTTACAAGGTTTGGAGCCTTATACAACTGGTACGCCATTCATACTGGGAAGCTTGCTCCAAAAGGCTGGCATATACCTACAAAGGCGGAATGGGATAGCTTACAAACGTATTTAATTGCTAATGGTTATAATTGGGATGGAACGACAACGGGCAACGAGATAGCAAAAGCCTTGGCAGCAAAAACTGGTTGGGGGGCTTGTTCAATCGATGGAGCTGTCGGATACGATATGTCGCTAAATAATAAAAGCGGATTTTCTGCATTTCCTGGCGGCTATCGCTACGGTAACAGCAGAGACCACAGCGTAATAGGCAATTTCTATTTTTCTGGAAACTATGGTTATTGGTGGAGCATTACGGAGTTTAATGATTCTACCGTTTACGGCCGTTTCCTCGACTTCGGTAAAAGTAATTTCTGCGAAAACTCCGCCAACAAACGTCAAGGGCAGTCTGTTAGGCTGCTTAAGGATAGATAGCTTTGCCTTGTTTGCGTTGAGCTTCGCTAAATAGAAGTAATCGTGCGGCCAGAACTAAGAAATGAAAACCCCGAGCCATAACAACGCGCTCGTGTGCCACGAGGCACTTTAGATACAAATCGGTGCATTTCCCGATACTCCACTTGGGGAATAAATCCGATCCCGGCAATTGGTCATTCGCCGGGTAGGTTCATGGACGTATGCAACGGCGACGCTGCGTACGATGCTCTGTGATATCGGCAAGCGAGTCGTAATGCGCAAGCGTGAACGGGTTTAGCTTCGTTAAGTTATATAATGCAGTCGGCGATTCTTTGAGCGATTACGCAGCCCGCCGACATGAAGAAGACAATGACCGAATACCTTCATGTGACTGCCGGAGTTTTAACCGACGACGAGTTTGCAAAGAGTATCGAGTGAACGTGGGAGATCTCCACAGGTGGGAGTAACAATCTCAACGCTGTCCTATAAGGGTCAAGCTGAAATGGACTGCGGCCCGTGGAGAAGTCGGAGATGCCCATAGTAGCGTTGATTGCCGCGCATGACAACGCGGCAGGAGCGAAGGGGCATTGCTTCAAACGAGTTTCCAAAGAAACGGGGTACCGTCGGATTGGCTAGTAACCTAGAACCGGCGCGCCCGGAGCCGAAAGGCGACGAGCAGCGCGTACGCGAGTTTCAGCGGAAGCTGTATCAAAAGGCCAAGCAGGAGCCTGGCTTCAGGTTTTATGTACTGTATGACAAGGTATGTCTGCCGCATTTCCTGCGTGAAGCGTATCGGCGAGTCCGGAGGAATCACGGAAGTCCGGGGGTAGACGGAACAACGTTCGAGGCGATCGAAGCGAGCGGGTTGGAAGACTTTCTTGCAGAAATAGCCGAGGAACTTAAAACCGAAACCTACCGGCCAAGCCCTGTATTGCGACGGATGATACCGAAGGCAAACGGCAAGGAGCGGCCGCTGGGTATTCCTACAATTCGGGACAGAGTGGTCCAGATGTCCTGCAAATTGGCAATAGAGCCTATCTTCGAAGCTGATTTTGAGGATTGCTCATTCGGGTTTCGCCCGAAGCGCTCTTCAAAGGATGCGGTAGAAGAGATCAAGTCGGCATTGCTGGCAGGCAGGACGGACGTGTTCGACGCAGACCTTGCTTCCTATTTTGACACAATCCCTCATGACAAGCTGCTTATCACGCTGGGGCAGAGAATCAGCGACAGACGAGTACTCAAGCTGATCAAACTCTGGTTAAAGGCCCCGGTGTCGGAAAACGGGCGCATGACCGGGGGAAAGAAAAGCAAAATGGGAACGCCGCAGGGCGGAGTAATATCGCCGCTTCTGGCGAACGTATACCTGCATCTGGTGGACAGAATTGTGATGCGAAAAGACGGCTATTTCCGGCAGAAAGGCTTACAGATCGTCCGCTACGCGGATGATTTCGTGCTCATGGCCGGGAAGATACCGCAGGAAGCATTACGTCGGCTGGAAAAGGTACTTGCAAGGATGGGGCTCGCGCTGAACAAGGAAAAGAGCAAGCTTCTCAATGCGAAAAATAGCGGCTTTGACTTTCTGGGATTCAATTTCCGAAACCGGTGGAGTCGAAAGCAATACCGGAGGAAATACTGGCATATTGGGCCGAGCAGAAAGTCGGTGTTGAAGATAACCGTGATGCTGCGAGAGCTGTTCGGGAAATCCCGGCATATGGGGACTCTGGAATTTATAAGGATGCTTAATGAGAAAATGCGGGGATGGGCGAACTATTTTAACATTCCCGGCATCAGCCATCCGTTTCAGAGTTTCGACCGGCTGAGGTGGTACATAGACAGGAAGCTAGCGGCATATTACAGAAGAAAGAGTCAGCGGGGCAGCAAATTGTATCGTCAACACGGGTATGATGGATTTGTCAAAGAGTTCGGACTTATCGATCCTCTGCTCACGCTGCACCGAAGACAGCCTGCGAACGCCTGAGATGAAGTTTGTCGGTAAGCCGTATGAGGGAAAACTTCACGTACGGTTTGA
>Ga0182027_10014019_pt1 | contig 11123 bp, 8 predicted proteins | sample 712E1DmetaG_FD_121300 | JGI IMG/M metagenome (GOLD analysis project Ga0182027, IMG submission 121300) | Permafrost microbial communities from Stordalen Mire, Sweden - 712E1D metaG (Illumina Assembly) | ecosystem: Environmental > Terrestrial > Soil > Wetlands > Permafrost | place: Sweden...
GACGCTGACCGAGATCGACGCCGTGCCCACGCTCCAGGTCGAGCCCGAAAAACCGCGGCGCCCACGCCGACCGCCGCGGGCGGTTCTGCTCGGGCTGACAGCGACGATTTTGATCGCTCTGGTGGCGTTGGGCGCCTACACGGTCTCGACCGCCCACTTCATCGGCGTCGAGCCGGACGGCCACGTTGCGATCTATCAGGGCCTCCCCTACGACCTGCCCGGCGGTATTCATCTCTACCGTCCGGTCCAGATCAGCAGTCGTCTACTGGCCGCCCAGCTAACCGAAAAGGAGCGGCGGCGACTTTTCAACCACGACCTGCAGAGTTTTGGGAATAGCAAGCACCAGCTGACGCAGTACGAGAAGGTCGTCTATCCGTGAGCGCCCGTACGCGGGAGCTTCTCATTCTCATTCTCGTCGGCTTGATCACGGCGACGGGTTTCGCCAGCGTCTACATCGCCCGCCAGAACGAGATCTCGCCCGAGTCACTTTCGTACGCGGGCTTTTTCTTCGTCCTGTATCTGATCGCTCACGTCGTCGCGCGGTTCACCGTCCCCGATGCCGATTCCTACCTGCTGCCGATGGCCGCGCTTCTAACCGCGATCGGACTGACGGAGATCTACCGGCTCGGCCCGACCGACGCTCTGCGCCAGGGGCTCTGGGTGGTGATCGGCGTCGCCGCCTTCGCCGGCACCCTGATCACCCTTCGCCACGACTTCCGCAGGTTGGAGTCGTACAAGTACCTGTTCGGCCTGTCGGCACTTGGCTTGCTCTTCCTGCCGGCGCTGCCCAAGATCGGCCACTCGGTCAACGGCGCGCGGCTCTGGGTGCGCATCGGATCGCTCCAGTTCCAGCCCGGCGAGTTGGGCAAGATCGCGATGATCGTCTTTCTCGCCGCTTACCTGCACTCCAAGCAGGAGGTGCTCGCGCAGGGACGGCCGAAGGACTTCGGGCCGCTGCTTGCGATCTGGGGCTGCGCCATGCTCGTGCTGGTGGCCACGCACGATCTCGGTAGCGCCCTCCTGTTCTTCGGGATCTTCCTGGCGATTCTCTACCTGGCCACCGCGCGGTTGCTGTACGTAGGCGTCGGACTCGTGCTTTTTCTCGCCGGCTCCGCCGGGGTCTACGAAACAACGGCGCACGTCCGCGACCGCGTGACGATCTGGCTGCATCCCTGGACGACCCAGGCAATACCGTGCCCCGGACACACCGCCCTGATGCCACGCCAGGAGTGCGCCAGCTATCAGCTGGTGAAATCGCTCTACTCGATCGCCGCGGGCGGATTCTCCGGCACAGGCCTCGGCAAGGGAACGTTCACGCTACCGAGCGGCGGTAATTTGATCCCCGATCTCAACACCGATTTCATCTTCTCGGCGCTTGCCCAGGAACTCGGCCTCGTCGGGATCGCGGCGATCTTGCTCGTGTTCATGCTCTTCACCGTGCGCGGCTTCCGGATCGCGCTCGTGGCCGGTGACGGTTTCTCGAAACTCGTCTGCGCCGGGCTGACGTTCGGGTTCGCACTCCAGACCTTTATCATCATCGGCGGCATCGTCCGCCTGATCCCGCTCACCGGAATCACGCTTCCCTTCATCAGCTACGGCGGCTCCAGCGTCGTCGCCAACTTCATTCTCCTGGCCGCGCTGATGCTCATCTCCCAGAGAGCCAACGAGGCCGCATGAACGCGCGCGTCCGCTTCCTCGCTCTTAGCTCGCTGGTCATGCTGGCGGCTCTGATCGTCGCCTCGACCTACTGGCAGGCCTGGGCGGCGCCTGATCTGGCCAACAAGAACGACAACGCGATCCGACAGATCTCGGAGTTCACGATCGACCGTGGTCGCATCCTCGCCGCCGACGGCACCGTGCTGGCGCGCAATCACGTCGTCCACACCAACAACCGCACCTACTACTACCGCCGCTACCCCCTCGGCGCCCTCACCGCGGCGGCGGTCGGCTATGCGACCCAGAACCGCTCGCGCACGGGACTCGAGCGCTCGGCCAGCGACTACCTGACCGGCGCCGACCAGAGCCTCGCCGGAGCGCTGAAACAGATAGGCGACCGCCTGCTCGGAAGCACGATCCACGGTAGCGACATCCGCCTGTCACTCAACCTCAGCGCACAGCGCGCCGCTATGAACGCGCTCGGGGCTAACTGTGGCGCTGCCGTGGCAATCGAGCCCGCAACCGGGAAAGTGCTCGTGCTTGCCTCCAAGCCAAGCTACAACCCCAACGACGTCGAAAACCACTACGGCCGCGTGCTTGGTATCAAGTCGCCTTCCTGCAAATCGGCATCGGCACTGATCGACCGGGCCACCCAGGGCCTCTATCCGCCGGGCTCGGCCTTCAAGACGGTGACCGCTGCCGCCGCCCTCGATTCCGGCAAATACACGCCCGACTCGAGCTTCTACGACCCCGGCTACTGCATCGATTACAGGCAGCGCGTGAACAACTTCACCAACCACGATCAACAGGGGCCCGAGAGCTTCGGCAATCTACCGCTTTCGAAAGCGTTCGAGTTCTCGGTCAACTCCGTCTTCTGCAACATCGGCAACGCGCTCGGAATTCACAAACTGATGGACTACGCGCGCCGTTTCGGTTTCGGCGACAAACCGCCGATCGACTTGCCCTCGAGCTCGCTCCAGGCAAGCGGCCTGTACTCGCACGGACGGCTTCTCAGCCCGAGCGAGGACGGCTTTGGCGATCCGGGACGCGTCGCCTTCGGCCAGGGCAACCTGCTCGTGACACCGCTGCAGATGGCTATGGTTGCCGCGACGGTGGCGAACAACGGCGTGCTCATGAGACCTCACCTCGTCGACGAGGTGATACGGCGAAACGGGAAGGTCGACAAGCTCGCGCCGCAGTCGCTCGGGCGCGTCATCAAGCCCGAGACCGCGGCCGAGCTGACACAGATGATGGAGGCAGTGGTGAGCGGAGGAACCGGTACGGCAGCACAGATCCCGGGCGTTCGCGTAGCCGGCAAGACGGGCACCGCCGAGAACGGGCCCGGCCGGCCGAACACGACCTGGTTTATCGCCTTCGCACCCGCCGACGCTCCGCGCGTGGCCGTGGCGGTCGTGCTCGAGAATCAGACCGGCACCGGTGGGACAACTGCGGCTCCCATCGCGCGTGAGATCATGCAGGCAATCCTCGCATCGACGGCGAACTCCAACCCCTAACCTTTCCCAGCGATGACACCTCCTGACCCACTGATCGGCGCGCTCTTCGACGGGCGCTACAAGGTTCTCAAGAAGCTCGGCTCCGGCGGCATGGCAACGGTCTACCTGGCCGAGGATCAAGAGTTGGGCCGCCGCGTTGCGATCAAGATCCTGAACGCCAAGCACGCCTCCGACGAGCAGTTCGTCGAGCGCTTCCGCCGCGAGGCCTCCAGCGCCGCCGGGCTCTCACACCCCAACATCGTGCAGATCTACGACCGCGGCAAGGCCGAGGGCACCTACTACATCGCCATGGAAGTGATCGAGGGGCTCTCGCTCAAAGAGCTAATAGTCAAACACGGCCCCTCGCCGATTCCGGTTGCCGTCAACTACGGCCGCCAGATCCTGGCCGCGCTCCGCTTTGCGCACCGGAACGGCGTCGTCCACCGCGACATCAAGCCGCACAACGTGCTCGTGGACGAGGAGGGACGCGTCAAGGTCACCGACTTCGGCATCGCCCGGGCAGGCGCGAGCGAGATGACCGAGGTCGGCTCGATCATCGGCACCGCGCAGTACCTCTCCCCCGAGCAGGCGCGCGGCGCCCCGGTCGATGCGCGCTCCGATCTTTACTCGGTCGGGGTCGTCCTTTACGAGCTTCTCACCGGCGAGGCACCCTACAACGGCGAGACGCCGGTCGAGATCGCGATGAAGCACCTCTCGGCCGTTCCCGAGCCTCCATCCGTTAAGCGGCCCGAAGTCCCGCCCGAGCTCGACGCCGTGGTGCTGCGGGCGCTGGCAAAGAACCCCGACGACCGTTTCCAGAGCGTCGAGGAGATGGACGCCGACCTGAATGCGATCTCGAAGGGGATGGAGATCAGCGAAACGACCACCGACGCCGCAACCACCGTGCTGGCCGGGGCCGGCCTGTCTGCTCCGACGATGATCTCCCGCGCTCCAACCCGAGTGGTGCCGCCGCGAGCTGGAGCTCCGATGCCTCCGCCCGCGCCGCCGGACTACTACGACTACGACCGCACCCCGGGCCAGCGACCTGTCTGGCCATGGCTGCTCTCGCTAGCTCTGATCGTGGCAGTCGGTGTCGCCTTTTTCATCGTCTATCGCCAGCTGAGCAGCAACGCCAAGGTGGCGGTACCGGCCGTGACTGACATCCGCGAGCAGCTTGCTATTAATAAGATCAGCGAAGCTGGACTCAACCCGGAGTCGATCACGCGGACCTCGTCGACTACCGCCAAGGGCTACGTCATCAGCCAGGACCCACTCGAGAGTGAGCACGTTCCTCGGGGTAGCACCGTGAAGATCTACGTCTCGAGCGGAACGAACAAGATCCGCGTGCCCTCGGTCGTCGGGCAATCGCTGACAAACGCGACCAACACGCTCCAGAATAAAAACTTCAAGCTCAGGTCCAAGCTAGGAAACTCCCCGAAACCCCAGAACACCGTCTACCAGCAGAATCCGACCGGGAACACGATGGCACTGACGGGATCGACCGTGACCATCTGGATCTCGCAGGGACCCGCCAAGGTACTTCTCCCGGACGTTATCGGCGACCTCTACGCCGACGCTTATTCGAGGCTCCAGAGTGCCGGCTTCGTTCCTGTCCGCCAGTGGGTGGACGACAGCAGTTCAGCGAAGGGGACGGTGATCGACGAGAGCCCGCCCGGAAGCACGCCGCAGGATCCGGGAACCACGATCACGCTGAGCGTCTCCAAAGGCCCGTCGACCGTGCTTGTCCCCGACGTCACACAGGAGACTTCCGATCAGGCCTCGCTGGATCTCACCACTCAGGGGTTCACTCCCCAAGTCCAATACCAAGATACGACAGACGTCGCTGAGGACGGGTTCGTTCTCAAGCAGACGCCCGCCGGGGGCAAGCAGGCCACGCCCGGCTCAACCATCATCATCTACGTCGGGCAGTATGTAGCGTCGACGACGTGAGCCGGCTTCGGATTGCAATCCTGATGGGTGGTCGCTCGAGCGAGCACGACGTCTCGCTCGCGTCGGCGCACTCGGTGATCGAGGCGCTTCAGGATCGCTACGACACCGTCGCCATCGAGATCGGCCGGGATGGCCGCTGGACGCTTCCCGCAGCCGCTCCGCATGAGCTGAAGGCCGGCGGCGACCGTCCCGTGGAGACGCTTCCGGTTCCTGCCGAGTCGTCTGTACCGACAACTCTGGCGGAGGTCGACGTCGTCTTTCCGGTTCTGCACGGGCCCTTCGGTGAGGACGGCACCGTCCAGGGACTGCTCGAGCTGGCTGGTGTGCCCTATGTCGGCTCCGGCGTGCTGGCCTCAGCCCTTTGCATGGACAAGGACGTCTTCAAGGCGGTCTTGCGCGATCGCGGCATTCCGGTCACGCAAAGCATCACCCTGCGCGACGGCGATCCGGTCGAGCACCCGTTCCCGTACCCGGTCTTCGTCAAGCCGGCTCGGCTCGGCTCCTCGGTGGGCATCAGCAAGGTGCACGACGAGAACGAGCTCGAGCCGGCGGTGGCGCTCGCATTCCGCCACGACGAGAAGGTGCTGGTCGAGGAGTTCGTGGACGGAATCGAGGTCGAGTGCAGCGTGCTCGGCAACCGCGACCCGATCGCCTCACAGCCCGGGCAGATCGTCGCCCACGCGGAGTGGTATGACTTCTCGGCCAAGTACGACGAGGGCGGAATGGAGCTGATCGTGCCGCCGCCGCTTCCAGAAGAGACCGTGGAGCTCGTGCGCCGCCTGGCCGTCGAGGCCTTCGTCGCCGGCGAGTGCGAGGGAATGGCCCGGGTCGACTTCTTCGTACGCGGCGACGAGGTGCTCGTGAACGAGCTGAACACGATCCCCGGCTTCACCTCGACGAGCGTCTACGCCAAGCTGTTCGCGGCCTCCGGTATCTCCTATCCGGAGATGCTCGATCGTCTGATCGCGCTCGCCCTCGAGCGCCACGCGCGCCAGCAGCGATACGCGTACTAGTCAGCTCGCGAGAGCCGCGGCCAGGGCTTCTTCCCAGGCGTCGAGCGCCTCGGCAAGCTCGTCGTCGCTGATCACGAGCGGCGCCAGCACGCGCAGGCAGTTCGAGTAAATCCCGGCCCTGAGCAAGAGCAGGCCGCGTTGAAGAGCTTCCTCGATCACGCGGGTGGCCAGCTCGGGCGCAGGTTCCTTGCTCTTCCGGTCCGCGACGAGCTCGATCGCGAGCATCGCGCCGTGGCCACGCACGTCGCCGATTTGCTCGAAGCGATCCTGCCAGGCGTTCATCCGCGCGCGGATCGTCTCGCCGAGCGTCTTCGCCCGGTCGATCAGGTTCTCGGCCTCGATCACATCCAGAACGGCGTTCGCCGCGGCAAGAGCGACCGGGTTCCCGACGTAAGTGCCACCGATGGCGCCCTCGTGCGGCGCATCCATGATCTCGGCCTTTCCGATCACTCCCGAGAGCGGTAGCCCGGACGCCAACGCCTTCGCCACGACGATCAAGTCGGGCTCGATTCCGTAGTGCTCGATCGCGAACATCGCGCCGGTGCGACCGAAGCCGGTCTGCACTTCATCGACCACGAGTACGATCCCGTGCTCGTCACAGATCCGGCGCAAGCCGTGTATGAACTCCACGGGCGCGGGAACAAAACCGCCCTCGCCCTGGATCGGCTCCACAACTACGGCCGCAACCTCGCTCGGCGCCACCTGCGTCAGGAGCGCCCGCTCGAGCTCCGCAAGTGCCTCGGCGCCCGACGGACCGCGGTAGTCCTGAGCGAAGGGGAGGTGGTAGACCGCCGGCGCGAGAGGACCCAGACCGAGTTTGTAGGGGTTGGCCTTCGAGGTCATCGTCAGAGCGAGAAGAGTTCGCCCGTGGAAGCCTCCTTCGAAGGCGATCACCGCGGGGCGCCCGGTCGCCAGGCGTGCAAACTTGATCGCGTTCTCAACCGCTTCGGCGCCGGAGTTGAAAAAGGCCGCCTTCGCCGGCCCCGTGAAGGGTGCCGCCGCGATCAGTCGCTCGGCGACGGTCGTGTAGATCTCATAGGGGACGACGGCGAAATCGGTGTGTAGGAAGAGTCCCGCCTGCTCTCGTACCGCCTCGACGACCTTCGGATGGGAGTGACCGACCACCAGGCAGCCGATCCCACCCGCAAAATCGAGAAAGCGGTTGCCGTCAACGTCGGTCACGACGGCGCCCAGCGCCGATGCGATCACGACCGGCGCCTGCACGGCGACCGGCGCAGCTACGACTTTCTGCTTACGCGCCAGAATCTCGCGCGAGCGAGGGCCCGGGATCTCCGTCAGTAGCTGAATGGCGCGAAACGGCTGCATCGCCGGGACGATACCGGAGCGGTGTCGAGAGCCGCCCGACTAGGCGTCTATTCCGTTAGGAATGTGCAGCCGAAGAGGTCGAGCCATGGATGCCCGGAGCTTGCCTCGGAATGAAGACTCGCCGAGCGCGGCCAGGCGGTGGCATGCTTCATCTGGAACGAGCTCGTGATTCAGCCGACCGCGGTGTTGCTGCCCGCAGGCTGAAGGGCTCCCGGCGTATAGGTGCCCATCGCATTCCAGAGCAAGAAGCCGCGAGCACCGCTCCTGCGAACGGCCAGCACTTCGTCCTGAACGTCCGCGAGCGTGAACGGGCGCCCTTCCCACGAGAAGTCCTGCAGCCAGGCGACGAGATCGGCCTTCTTACCCTCCATCTGAGTGGCAAAGTCATTTAGCGCGTAGCCGACGGTCGTTCCCGGCTTAGCCTCCGGATCTGGAAGACCGTACTGCCCCGGGCCGAAGTGCGACGGGTAGGCCATCGGATAGATCGCATCGACGATCTGCGCCATCTTCCCCGGTGATTGGCCGATGCCGAGATTGTTAGTGGCGGCGAGACCGAAGACGTCGACGGAGACGCGAACGCCGTACGGCTTGAGCTGCTTGGTCGCATAGGCGAGGAAGCGATCGATCGTCACCGACTTGGGCTCGTTTCTCTTCCCCGGCCAGACGGCGCTGGAGATCGAGCCGTCAGAGGGGAAGCGGGTGTAGTCGAACTGGATCTCATCGAAGCCGGCCTTGGCGGCGGCCTTGGCGATCGAGACGTTGTAATCCCAGACTCGCTTGTCGTACTCGTTCGTCCAGCCGAGGCCGTCGCTGAGCCAGGGCGAGCCGTCTGAGCGCTGAATCGCCATATTCGGCCTCTTGGCTGAAAGCACGGGATCTTCGAAGACCGCGATGCGACCGATCAGGTAGAGATGGTTGGCGTGGACCTGATCGGCTACTTCGGCCGGCTTGTAGAAGTTCCCGGCAGCGCCGATCGCGCTGGCAAGGGGCACATCGGGAGAGCGGAAGGCAACTGCACCGCTCTCGTCCTTGACGTCGAGCTCGATCGTGTTCAGACCCTCGTCTTTCAAGCTGATGTACTGAGCAAGCTTGCCCGGTAGCGATGCGAGACCCATGGTGACATGGACGCCGCGGATCTCCTTCGGCAGGTAGGGATTCCGATCCACCGCCGCCTTGGTGGTGGTCCTCCCGCGTGAAACAGCGTCGTGCGTGGACGGACCCGCGCCGCGCCCTGCCAGCCAGACGACTGCTCCACCCGAGATAGCTGCGATTACGAGAGCGAACAGGAAAGCGGTACGGCGAAGTTTACGCCGGTGTCGGGCGCGTGCGCGTCGCTCGTGAAAGCGAGAGTTAGGATCGACGGGCTCGAGTACCACGCAGCCGCCACCCTATCGGACCCACCGATAAGTGCAAGCTAGAACGAACCGAAAAAGCCGCTGTTTGCAAGTAAAACCTAGTGTCGCAGAGGAGTGGGATTCGAAACTCCGTGCGACCGGCGTACCATCCCTGCTGTGACCGCCTCCGTTCGTTCGATCAGAGTACGGCTCGCCGCCGAAACGAGCAAGCCGTGATTCTCGTCACGGGCGCCACCGGCTTCATCGGTAAGCGTCTCGTCGCGACCCTGCGGTCGCTCGAGCGACCAACTCGCTGCCTCGTTCGCTCGAGATCGCGCGGGCGCTGGCTCGAAGCGCAGGGCTGCGCCCTTGCGCTCGGCGACATGGACGACCCGTCGAGTCTGCGCGCTGCCTGTGACGGTGTGGACACGGTGGTTCATCTCGTTGCCATCATCCGCGGCCGGGCGAGTGACTACGAGCGGGTGATGGTATCGGGAACGCGGGCTCTGATCGCGGCCGCGAGCGAGGCGCGCGTACGGCGATTCGTACTCGTCAGCGCTCTGGGGCTCGATCAGAGCACGCACGACCTCACGCCCTACTACCGGGCCAAGTGGGACGAGGAGCGAGCGCTCAAGGCCTCGGACCTGGAGCACGTGATCTTTCGTCCGAGCTTCGTCTTCGGCCGCGACGGCGGCGTTCTTCCCACCTTTCTACGCCTCGTTCGCTACTCACCGATAACACCCGTGCTCGGTACCGGTAACCAGCGGATCCAGCCGATCTCGGTCGAAGACGTCGTCGCGCACTTGGTCAAGGGGCTCGACCTCGAGCCTGCCCGCGACCGTACGTTCGACCTCGCCGGCCCCGACCGTGTCAGCTGGGACGAGCTTTACGCCCTGATCGCGCACGTGCTCGGCAAGCGGCGCCTGCGTTTTCACATCCCCTTCTCGCTCGCTCGTGCTCAGGCCACGCTGCTCGACCGCCTGCCCGGTTTTCCGTTCACCCGCGACCAAGTGAAGATGCTCGCTGCCGGCGACAACGTCGGCGACGCCGAATCTACTCGAAAGGTTTTCCAGCTCCCGCTCACGTCGCTCGAGGAGCAGATCCGGAGAGCTGCCGAGCGCGCCTGACGGAACGAGCGATCGTTCGATTGGGCGCGTAAACGACACCTCGATTTACGGCGGGGCCGTAACACGGTCTTCTTGCAGGCCCAGAAGTGGCGGGACCCACCTCTCCTCCCCCCACCCTCCCACGGGGCGTAGCACGGTATCGAGAAAAGACACTCGAGAACGTGCCAGATTCGTGCCGAAACAGCATCGAGTCGCCGGAAGCGACCAGCTCGGAGCGCTTCGTTTCGATAGAGGCTCAAATAAGAAGGAGGGCCGCCGAGGCGGCCCTCCGAACCGGTGACCAGCGTTGGATTGGTAGAGGCGCTTCTCGCGGCCGAGCAGCCGCGGTGCGATCGCGCAAGTCCCCTACGCTGGCTAGGCGATTCCCGGTGGTCCCGGGGACACGCCTCTACCCGCTGGTACCTCCGCTGCCAGTACTGCAAGATTCTTCCACTGGACCACCTCCTTTCCGCGTAAAGTCATCATAGGCACGCGGTCAAGACGGCGTTCGAGTAGGCGCTCTCGGCCGTTCAGGCAACAACAACGGTGGTCAGTTCGAGCCCATGATCGAGCGGCACCGTGACGCTGACCAGCGCTGGATCGACCTGGCGTGCCCGCGAGTACGCAGCCAGCGTCTCGCCGTGCGAAAGCACGTTGTCGGCCACGATCAGGCCGCCCGTGACGAGTTTCTCTCGTGCGAGAGCGAAGAGGCTTTCGTAATCGTCCTTCTCGGCGTCGAGGAAGCAGAGATCGAAGCTCTCGTCGAGGTCGGGAACGACCTCGAGCGCATCGCCTTCGATCAGCTCCGCCCACTTTCCCAGATCCGCCTCGGCGATGTTCGCGCGCCAGGCCTCGACTTTGCGCGGGTCGAGCTCGAGCGAGACGACGTGGCCGCCCCGAAGCTTCGCGGCCGAAGCGAGCCAGATCGTGGAGTAGCCCCTGGAGCCGCCGATTTCGAGCACATCGCAGCCGGGCCGCGCGGCTGCGAGAGCGAAAAGAAAGCGGCCAGTTGTCGGCTGAATCTGGCGTGCCCGCTCGGCTCGAGGCAAACCCAACCTGCGCTCCGCTTCGTCCTCATGTTCCAGACGCTCGAGCACTCGCCGGACGCGGGCCTCGAATGCCCCCTCACCAGATTCCGGATGGGAGGCGATCGGCGCTATTCGAACTCGACCTCTTCTACCCCTGCCCACTCTTCCGGAAGCGGCGTGCCGGCGGCCTTGTGTAACGCAACCTTGAGCACGCCGA